>Ga0070741_10020991_pt1 | contig 10212 bp, 8 predicted proteins | sample Coa_R1_4_FD_66440 | JGI IMG/M metagenome (GOLD analysis project Ga0070741, IMG submission 66440) | Surface soil microbial communities from Centralia Pennsylvania, which are recovering from an underground coalmine fire - Coalmine... | ecosystem: Environmental > Terrestrial > Soil > Unclassified ...
CGGGGCCGAGGTGCTCAACTTCTGCGCCAACAACTACCTCGGCCTTGCCGACGACCCGCGGATCATCGCCGCCGCCAAGGAGGCGATCGACCGGTGGGGCTACGGCCTGGCGAGCGTGCGCTTCATCTGCGGCACCCAGGACGCGCACAAGGAGCTGGAGCAGCGGATCTCCGCGTTCCTCGGCACCGCGGACACGATCTTGTACTCTTCCTGCTTCGACGCCAACGGCGGCCTGTTCGAGACGCTGCTCGGCGATCAGGACGCGGTGATCAGCGACGAGCTCAACCACGCCTCGATCATCGACGGGGTCCGGCTGTGCAAGGCGCGGCGGCTGCGGTACAAGAACCGGGACATGGCCGATCTCGAGGCGCGGCTCCAGGACTGCCGCGACAGCAGGCGCCGGCTGATCGCCACCGACGGCGTCTTCTCCATGGACGGGTACGTCGCGCCGCTGGACGCCATCTGCGAGCTGGCCGACCGGTACGACGCGATGGTCATGGTGGACGACTCGCACGCGGTGGGCTTCACCGGCCCGACCGGCCGGGGCACGCCTGAGCTGTTCGGCGTGACTGACCGGGTGGACGTGGTGACCGGGACGCTGGGCAAGGCGCTGGGCGGGGCCAGCGGCGGATACACCAGCGGCCGCGCGGAGATCGTCGAGCTGCTCCGGCAGCGCTCCCGTCCGTACCTGTTCTCCAACACGGTGGCGCCCGCGGTGGTGGGCGGCTCGCTGGCCGTGCTCGACCTGCTGAGCTCCGAAGCCGAGGGCGCCGAGCTACGCGCCCGGCTACGCGACAACACGGCGTGGTTCCGCAGCCGGATGACGGAACTCGGCTTCGACATCCTGCCCGGCGACCATCCGATCGTGCCGGTCATGATCGGCGACGCCGCACTGGCGAGCCGGATGGCCGACGTGCTGCTCGGCAAAGGTGTGTACGTGATCGGCTTCAGCTATCCGGTGGTCCCGGTCGGCAAGGCCAGGATCCGGACGCAGCTGTCGGCCGCGCATACCCGCGTGGACCTGGAGGTCGCCGCGGACGCGTTCGCCGCGGCGCGCGAAGAGCTTCTCGGCTGAGAGGTGCTCGCCGCACGCCGCGGCGTCAACGTGTTCTTGCGGCCGGGACGGTCAGCAGCCGTCGTACGGTGCCCAGTTGCTCTGGCCGCCAGCGGCGATCGCGTTGTTGAACACCCGGTTCTGCTCCGAGACCGAGGCGTTGCCGAAGTCGGCCGGGTTGCCTCCGTACGCCGCCCAGGTGGAGGCGCTGAACTGGTACAGGCCGTAGTGCCCGCTCGAGTTCATGACCTGCGAATTGCCGCCAGACTCCCGCGAGATCACGCACTGCTGGAACGAGCTGCTGCCCGAATAGCTGGTGGCCTGCGCCGGCGCGGCGACCGGCGTGCTCGCCTGCGCCGCCACGGGCTGGGTCACCGTCGTGGTGACGGGCGCCGGCGCCGCGGGAGCCGCGGGGATGTGCGCCGGCTTCGGCGGAATGCGCAGGCGCTGGCCTGGCTGGATCATGTCCGCCGACGAGATCTGGCTCTTGTTCGCCCAGTAGATCGCCGTCCATGCTGCCGAGTTGTGGTAGAACCGGCCGGCGATGCTGGACAGGGTGTCGCCCGACTTGACGGTGTACCACACCGTCGGGTTGGTCTTCGGCTTCGCCGTCGCCTTGGCGAACGGCGCCGACTTCACGTCGAGCTGTGCGGTGGGCCACGCCACCGGCGTGAGCTCCGCGTAGGGGGCGCCCGCCTGATAAGAGCCGACCCCGGGCACGCTGGGCGCCGAGGTGCTCGCGAACGCCTGCGGCGACAGGCAGACTGCCGCCGCGATGCCGGCCGCAGTGGGCGCGGCGATCGCCACCCGGCGACTGGTACGCCGGATGCGTGATGGTTTCCGATGGCAGCCCAAGGGCTTCCTTCCCGAGCAGATCGCGCTCACCGAGAAGGCTCGCCGTAAGTGGCTAGCGGACTACCCGCCTGCGACGAGCCTTCGGAGCGCCTGACTCGGGGGAGCTTAATAGACATTTCAGGACAGGTGGTACAAGTTTCAAGAATTTAGAACAAACGCTGCGTAAGCCGTTATACTGCCTGATTTCGACTCTTCTGGGTACAGAGATGCTCACACATTGACACGCTCTAGTGGGCTCAACTGCGCGATTGACACGACGGGACGGGCGCGGAGGCCGAGCTGGCGAAAACGGGGGCAATCGCGAGCTGAGCTGGTGCGATGCGGGTGGTTACCACGGCTGGGAGCTGCTGGTGAAGTGGGTGAGCGTGTCGATGTCGTCCGCCTGGTAGACGTGCCGCGGCGGTGTCGCGAACGTGGCGTACGGTGTGACGCGAATCACGACCCGGTTCTCCTCGCGCGCCATCTGCTCGATCTCGGTTTGCTTGGTGGTGGAGACCTCCGCGCCGGCCATCAGATTGATGACCCGCCGCAGTACGTCAACCGCCTGCCCGAAGTCCTCCTCGATCCGGGCGTCGCCGTACACCTGGACGTAGGTGAGCGGCCACCGCTCGTCGAGGACGCAGACGCTGACCTTCGGATTACGCTGCACCGCGCGCGCCTTGGACCGGGCCAGCATCGTGGAGATCAGCAAGTCGTCGCCGTCCATGACGTAGTACACGACGGTCATCGCCGGCCCGTCGTCCTTCCGGTTATATCCGAAGACACACGTCCGGTGCGTACGGACGAACTCCCTGCGTTCGGTACGGTTCATGGCCGCCAGAATATGGGCCACAAGCACTGATGTCGTTATGAGATAAATCGTTTGAGACCGGTACGGGTGGCGAGCACGATCAGCCGGTCACCCCGGGCCAGCAGATAGCCGTGGTGCGGGTGCCAGTCAAGCCCGGCGGCGCCGCTGACCTGGAGCGCGAGCACGCGCGCCTGGCCGTCCTCCTCGGTGGCGGAGATGAAGCTTGCCGCCAGCCCGGCCTGGTCGCCGACCAGCACGTCGGCGATCAGCAGCACGTGCCGGCCGACCGCGATCGTGCGCAGCACCTGGTGCTCCAGCATGGCGGCGGCGAACGCCGGCGCGGCCAGGTACGGCACGCTGCGCGAGATCGTGTTGCCGATCGTCTTCTGGAGCCGCTCGGCGAGGTCGTCATTGGCCAGCCGGAGCACGATGCGCATGTCGTCGCGCAGCGCCCTGGCGTTCAGCGCCGTCTCCAGGTTCACGATGTCCGAGCTGGTCACCGACACCAGCGCCATGCACGTCTCGAGGTTCGCCTTGCGCAGCGTCTCCTCCCGGAACGCGTCGCCGACCACCACCGGCAGGCCGAGCTGGCGGGCCAGCGCGATGCCGGCCGCGTCCGGGTTGTTGTCGATGCACACCACATCAAAGCCCAGGTCGTGCAGCTGCCCGATCACGCTGGTGCCGACGTTGCCGAGGCCGACCACGATGATGTGGTCGCCGGGCGGGCGCGGCGCGCGGCGTACCGAGCCGGTCAGCCGGGCACCCACTACGAGCGCGGTTATCACCGGGATGAACGCCATCCCGTCGAACGTCAGCAGGACCTGCGACGTCTTCTCCGCGCCGCTGTCCTTCGGGCTGGTCAGCGCGGAGCCGGTCAGGTCCATCAGCGTGAGGTACCACGCGTTGCTGGCCGAGTACTTCTGGAACAGCAGCGCGAAGCCGACGACGATGACCAGCAGCAACGCGGTGAAGACCATGCCGAACTTGTGCCAGACCAGGCGGCGGAGCATGGCCCCGGCGGCGCGCAGCGGATCGCGGCTGCGGGTCAGCGGATTGCGCGGCGTGCCGTCCGCCACCGCGAGTACCAGGTCCGCGGCTTCGGTGCCGGGCGGGAGCAGCCGGGGCGCCGCCGGGTCGTCGGTCGGCCCGGCCAGGCCGCACAGCACGTGACTGCGGTCCACGGCGTCGCGGCGCGCCACGTACAGCGTGCGCCGCTGGACCCGGACGTGGCTGGGCGCCGGCTCACCGAGCGCGGCGGCGACGAACGACGGCGCGGACATCGCGGTGCCGGACAGCACCGTGCAGTCGGGAAACAGCTGCCGGATATGGTCGCCGAGCCGTCTGTTGTAGATGGCGAGCACCAGCCGCAGGGCCGGGTTCAGCTCGGTGGCGCGCAGGCCGGCGTGGAAATTGCCGACGTCGTCCTGCCACACCACGGCCAGCGCACGGGCTCGCTGCACGCCCGCTTCGGTGAACGCCTCGGCGTTCAGCTCCGGGTGCTCCAGCACGTGGACCCGCGGCAGCGCGCTGATCTGCGGGCCATGATTGCGCTGGCGGGAGGGGAGGATGACGGTCACCCGCTCCCCGTATCTGGTGGTCAGCTCCTCGGTGATGCGGAACGCCAACGGCCCGTCGCCGCAGACGATGAAATGGTCACCTCGGCGTTCCGGGGGCATGCCGCGATCCTATGGTGCGCGCACCCGAAGAGAAGCAACGTTTTAGGGGCGAACGGCGTATATGACGTAGAGCATGTTCTGCTTCTTTCAACGGGTGGAAGGGTTTTGTATGCACAAGCTGGTAAGTACCGTGCGCCCTCGTCGCCGTACGGCCGGTCTCGCGGCTGCCGCGATGATGGCTGGGGGCTTGGCGGGGACCGTCTTGCTCACTCCGGGCACTGCCTTTGCTGATATCGGCGCGCCGGTGAACACCGCGACGAGCATCACGGCCAGCACGCAGTGGAACAGTTCGACGGACGTTTCGACGGTGAAGGTCACGGTGTCGGTGACCGCGCAGAGCGGGTCTTCGGCCCCCACCGGTGACGTCATTGTGTCGACGGGGCCGGCGACTAGCCGATGGTGTGACGCGAAGCTTGACCAGAGCTCAGGCCTGGTGAGCACCGGATCCTGTTTCATCAAGAACCTGAGCGACGGCTCGTACAACCTGACCGCCAGCTTCGCCGGGCAGAACGGGTTCGCGTCGTCGGTCAGCGCCAGGTATCCGATCGAGATCGGCGGTGCCCCCGTCTGGACGGCCGACAGCCCGCCGCTGAGCGCGGCGCCCGGCAGCTTCTACAAGTACTCGTTCACGGCCGCCGGCACCCCCGTGCCTGGATACGCGCTGGCACCGGGCGCACCGAGCTGGCTGCACATCCTGAACTGGAACGGGGAGGTGTACGGCCAGATCCCGTGGTGGGTCCGCTCGTTCACCTACTCGGTGATCGCGTCCAGTTCGGCCGGGTCGGCGGGCGCCGGGCCGTTCACGGTCACCGTGTCGCCGGCGCACCAGCAGGCGCACCTCACCACGCAGCTGGTCTGCCCGCGGTACATGCTGTCCGGCCAGTCCGGCAGCTGCACCCTGGTGATGCGCAACGACGGCCCGGCCGCGGCGGTCAACACCACGGCGCAGATCTCGTTGCCGGCGCAGCTGCGCGCGCGGTGGTGCAGCTGGGGCTGGGTACACGGCTGCTTCGTCAACGGGGGCACGGTCACCTGGCACCTCGGCACGGTCGCCGCGTGGCAGACCAAGTCGGTGACCGTCGTCGTGACGGCGCGGTTCTCGGGCCAGCCGTGGTGGCGGCACTCGGTCCGGGTGACCGTGAACGGCGCTGCGTTCTGGGGCGGCCAGTGGTGGTGGCAGCAGGCGCACGCCAGCTTCACCGGCACGCACGTGACGATCTTCCGCCGGTAGCTTTTGTGAAAGGAGGCGCGGGCGGCCTTTTCGGCCGTCCGGCGTTTCCGACACAACGTGCGCTCATGGCGCTCGAACCTCCGACCTCAAACCCGGACATACCGGCATATTCGAGGCGGGAGAGCGGGCGGCCCAGATCATTGCGACACTTACCCCCCCAATCCGGGGGGGTAAGTGTCCGCAATCATTTCCGAGCGCCGCGCAGAGCCCCTCTCAGTCACTCGCGCAACTTCAGTCACAACGAATGGGCGACGGTTCGACCATTCAGTAGTCGCGCACGTCGCTATGCGTCATTGTTGTCGCTATGGAGGACAGCGGGGTGCCGAATGGCGAGTCCGCGGTGCCGACGGGGATCGCGCTGCGGCTGCGAATCGGGGTTTCCGGCCACCGCCCACCGCGCGTCACCGCCGACCTGCCCGGTCTGTCCAGCGAGATCGCCAAAGCGATTGACTACATCACGCAAAAGCTCGCGGTCCGGTCCGGCATCCCGCTCACCGCCGTGTCCTCGCTGGCCGAAGGCGCCGACCGGCTCGTCTCGGACCAAGTCCTCGCGCGCGATGGCGCGCGGCTGGAGGTCGTGCTGCCGCTGGCCGAGGATGTCTACCTCGATGACTTCGAGTCCGCGGAATCTAAGGCGGACTTCAAGCGACTGCTGGCACGGGACGACCGCTACGACGTGGTGCGACCGGTCACGTCCCGGGATCACGCGTACGAACTCGCGGGCCGCGCGGTGGTGGACCGCAGCGACGTCATGATCATCATCTGGGACGGGGAGCCGTCCAGCGGTCGCGGCGGCACCGCCGAAATCCTGGAATACGCGGAGCGCTGGCGCCGCCCGGTCGTGCTCATCCGGGTCACGAAGGACCGCGCGTGGCTCGACACGGACCGGCTGCCGGAGCGGGTGGCGGGCACCTTGCCGCTGACCCCTGGGAACATGGGGCGGCTGAAACGATACAACGAAGAACCGGTGCGGGCGAGCGACGTGGTGGATCCGCCGCCGGTGCGCGACCTGGCGCGGACCCGGCCGTGGCTCGCCGCCGCGCTGCCGATGGTGGACCACATCCACGGCTACTACATCCGCGCGGACAAGGTGGCGGTCCGGCGGCAGCGCGTCTTCCGCCTGGCGAACCGCCTCCAGTACATCCTGGCTCCGCTCGCGGTGCTGATCGTCGCCGCGCAGGTCGTGTTCAGCCCGGAGCGGCAGTGGATCGCCTGGTTCGAGTTCGGCGTCCTGGCCGTGCTCACCGTCTTGTACGCGGTGATCCGCCGCGCCGACTGGCGCACCCGCTGGATTTCTGCCCGGTACCTGGCCGAACAGCTCCGGTCTCAGACGTTCCTCGGGCTCACCGGGATCGTGACGGTGGTGACCGCAGCGGCCGCCGTCAGCGGCCAGGAGAGCGACGAGGTCCGGTGGACCGAGCGTGCCGCCAACGAGGTCTGGCTGACCCGGCCCAGGTACGAGCCCCCGCCAGACGTCAGCCTGCTCGTGGGCGCGCTGTACGAGGGATGGCTCAAGCCGCAGCAGGAATATCACGCGTTCACGAGCGCCAGGTTCCGCAAGCGCAGCGGGTACTTCCTCAGGCTGTCAGTCGCGCTGTTCGGGATCAGCACGGTGGCCGCCCTGCTGCACAGCCTGGGCGTCGGCGGCACCGCCGCGCGGCCGTTCACGTTGTGGGACTTCCTGGCGATCGCCATCCCGGCGGTGGCCGGCGCGCTCTCCAGTTACGCCGCACAGCGGGACTACACCAGGCACGCCGAGCGGTCCAGGTTGTTCGCCGCCTCGCTCGGCCATGCGCACGAGAGCCTGCTCAGCGCGCGGGACCTCGACGGTCTCCAGCGGGCAGCGCTGGCCATCAGCCGGTCGATGCGCGACGAGGCCACCGACTGGTACTCGGTGGTGCACTCTCAGGACGTCGAGCTGCCCTAGCCCGTGCAAGGCTCAGCTGAGCCGCATGTCCTCGTCGGCGAACGACACGTCAAGCTCCGGGATCACCAGCGAGCGGGGGCCCGCCTCGACGTGGCCGGCGACGAGCGCCCGGTAGCCGGTGTCCTGGGCGACCCGGACCGTCTCCGCGGCGCTTCCCGGCGGAACGACCACGACGTAGCCCGCACCCATGTTGAGCGTGCCGTACGCCTCGGCCGGTGACATCCCGCGGTCGGCGACGATAAATTCCAGGACCTCGGGAACCGGAGGCAGGCTGGTGATCACGTAGCGGGCCGGCAGCGGGGTGCGCATGATCTTCAGGAAGCCGTGCCCGGTGATCGCGTTCATGAACGTCGGCACGACGGGGGTGGCCAGCAGCGCCCGCACGAAGGCCGCGTACAGCGGCGCCGGGTCGAGCAGCGCGCCGCCGAAGTCGCGGCCGCTGGGCAAGTGTGCCGTCAGGCCTTCGGGCTGCGCTTTCGCGACGAGCCTGGCCAGCGAGGCACCGTTCGCGTGCAGGCCGGTGCTGTGCAACAGGACTATCGCGTCGCCTTCGGCGATCTCGCCGCCCAGCACGGGCTCGCGTCCCGGCGGTACCAGGCCGAGCGCGCTGCCGGCCAGCTCGATGGCATCCGGTGCGAGCAGGCCGGGCAGCGCCGGGGATTCCCCGCCGCCCCAGACCGCGCCCGCCGCCTCGCACGCCGCCCGCCAGCCGCGCAGCAGTTCCAGGGACTTACGCTCGTCCCCGTACCAGGCAGCGTCCCCGGTCGCGAAGTAGGCGGTGACGCTGACCGGAACCGCGCCGACCGAGATCACATCGTTGACGATCGCCGCGACCGCGTCCTGCGCGATGTCCGCGTACCGGCTCACGCCGGTGAGCTGGAGATACTGATCCGCGATGATCGACTTGGTGCCGAGGCCCTCGACGACCGTGGCCAGCGTCAGGTCGCCGATCCGCATGACGTGCGCCGAGCTTCCGCGCGAGCCGGGGAATTCGGTGGCGCCGGACAGCGCGGCCAGCGGAGCGGTGGCCGACGCGAGCGAGATGGCCTCGCGCTTGACCCGGTCCAAGACCTCGTAGTCGACGCCGGAGCGCTGATACTCTCGCTGCGTTGCCATCAGGCCGGACAATAGCATGCCCGCGGGCTGGGGTTATCCGGCGAACCCGTGGTCCGCGAGGATCTGCTCGATCCTCGCGCGGTGCGCAGCCTGCCACGCGCCGAGTGACTCACTGGCCTCCTTCGCCTGCTTGGCCTGGGCGTCCTTGAGCACGTCCGCCGCGCGGGCACTCGGGGTGACGACCACGCCCTCCTCGTCGGCGACCACGATGTCGCCTGCCCGGACCGTGACCCCGCCGCACCGGACCGGCTCGTTGAGCGGCGCGACCGTCGCCTTGGTCCCGGGGATGGGAATGACGCCCCGCGCGAAGACGGGGAAGCCCATCTCCCGGGCTTCGGCGAGGTCGCGGATCACGCCGTCGACCACGAACGCGGCGATCCCCCGGCGCTGGGCCACGGCACAGACGTTCCCGCCCGCCACCGCATAGTCCACGTCGCCCGCCTCGACGACGACCACCGAGCCGGGCTCCGCGCGGTAGATGGCGGCGTGCAGCATCAGGTTGTCGCCCGCCGGGCAGCGCACGGTGAACGCGGGCCCGGCGACTCGCGGCATGGCCGACCACAGCGGCCGGATGCCGATGTCCATGACCTGCTCACGGCCCAGGAGATCTGCCAACGTGGTCGGGGAGATGTCCAGGAAGCTCATGGGCCGACCCTAGCGAGGTTAGCTAAACCTCAGGCAGGACGCGCCGAATGAGTCGGATGCGGTGATGCACACTCGCGTCAGCCCCGGGAAAGCCTCGCGCACGCGGAACAGGGACAGGTACCAGCCGCGGTTGAGCGTGAACGTCCCGCTCGCGACCACCTGCCCGTCCGGGTGCTGCGACCAGAAGGCGGTCACCCGCCAGGTCTTCGTCGCCGTGGCGGTGTACTGGACGAACTCCACGACCGTGCCGATGCAGATGCTGCCGTTCGCCTCGTGGCGCCACCAGGTGTGACCGCCCTGGGTGCGACCGGGGTCGGTGATGAACCCGGACGCCGGGAACGTCACCGGCCGCACTCCCCTGCACGAGGCCAGGGCGGGGCCATTCTGGCTGGCGGTGGCGTAGCTGATGCCCGGTGCGAGCACCGCTACCGCCGCGGTGATCAGGGCGATGACGACCCAGCGGCGGGATATCCGCCGAGACATCCGCCGGGCGGGCGCTTCGGGCTTGGCGTGCTGCGGTTCTGACCTCACGGCTGGGGCCTCCTCGTAATCTGGCATGCTGAAGGCCGCCGCCTGGCACGGCGTGTTACTCACCTTTGACTACGAGTACGGCTCTGCGGAGGTTCGACCCAGGGGCGGTACGTAAGAACCGCGTAACGGTCCGGCGCGCCATTGCCCCCGCAGATGGCGGCCGGACCGACCCGGCGTGCTAAGCTCCATGACATCTAAACGGGTCTGGAGTTGCATTAGGCTAGACGCTAGCACCTGGGGTTCGCTTAATGCAACTCGGGTTTTGTTATCGCTATGGAGGCGGCAGGTGGCTCCGCAGCCAGGAACCCTCCGGCCCGGAGGGCGGACCGCACGAGTGCGGGAGTCGGTACTGGCCGCGCTGCTGGCGGCGCTGAGCGAGACCCGCTA
>Ga0070741_10020992_pt1 | contig 10212 bp, 11 predicted proteins | sample Coa_R1_4_FD_66440 | JGI IMG/M metagenome (GOLD analysis project Ga0070741, IMG submission 66440) | Surface soil microbial communities from Centralia Pennsylvania, which are recovering from an underground coalmine fire - Coalmine... | ecosystem: Environmental > Terrestrial > Soil > Unclassified ...
GGAGAGGCTACGGAAGACCGATTGCGCCAGGCGGCGCTCCGGTCCCTCGCTTTGCGAAGCGGGGAAAAGCAATGCTCCGGACGGGTGAAAGCCCGGGCGCGGAGACGATGGCGTTTGTGCATAATCTCGTCATGCCCGGCTTTGTGCCATGACGAAATTGAGTTTGACGTGTGTGGTAGCGTTAGAAACGAATCTCTACATCCGGCACGAAACCCATGGCCAAATCCCACACCACCTTCGTCTGCCAGAACTGCGGCGCGGTCTATCCGCGCTGGGCGGGCAAGTGCGAGGCTTGCGGCGAGTGGAACACGATCGCCGAGGAAGGCGGCGGCAACGATTCGATCCCGGCCGCGCTCCGCACCAAGCGCCGGGGTCGCGCCTTCGCGCTCGAGCCGCTTGAGGGAAAGACCGAAGAAGCGCCGCGAACCGCTTCCGGCATCAAGGAATTCGACCGCGTCACGGGCGGCGGTTTCGTGAAGGGATCGATCCTGCTTCTTGGCGGCGATCCGGGCATCGGCAAGTCGACGCTCCTGATCGAGGCGGCGGCGGCGCTCACAAAAAAAGGCAAGCGCGTCGTCTATGTCTCGGGCGAGGAAGCGATCGCGCAGGTCAGAATGCGTGCGGAGCGGCTGGGCTTAGGCAAGGCGAAGGTTGAACTCGCCGCTGAGACGAATGTTGAAGATATCCTCGCAACGCTAAAGGATTCCAACACCCCTGCCCTTGTGGTGATCGATTCCATCCAGACGCTGTGGACCGAGACGGTCGACAGCGCGCCCGGAACCGTCACGCAAGTGCGCGCGTCCACGCAGGCACTTCTGCGCTACGCCAAGCGCTCGGGCGCCGCTGTCGTGCTGATCGGCCACGTCACCAAGGACGGCCAGATCGCGGGCCCGCGCGTCGTCGAGCACATGGTCGATGCCGTGCTCCACTTCGAGGGCGACAACGCGCACCAGTTTCGCATCCTGCGTGCACTCAAGAACCGCTTCGGCCCCACCGACGAGATTGGCGTATTCGAGATGACCGGCGAAGGGTTGCGGGAAATCGAAAATCCATCGGCGCTATTCATCTCCGAGCGCGATCTCGGCTCGCCCGGCACCGCCGTGTTCGCCGGGATTGAGGGCACGCGGCCTTTGCTCGTGGAAATCCAGGCGCTTGTCGCGCCGACTTCACTCGGCACGCCAAGACGGGCCGCGGTCGGCGTCGATCAAAGCCGTCTGTCGATGATCCTTGCCGTCCTGGAGGCGCGCTGCGGCGTCCGGCTCTCCGGCCACGACGTCTACATCAATGTCGCGGGGGGCCTGCGTATTCTGGAACCCGCCGCCGACCTTGCCGTTGCGGCGGCGCTTGTCTCGTCGCTCTCGAATGCCACTTTGCCCGCCGACGCCGTCTATTTCGGGGAAGTGAGCCTTACGGGCGCGGTTCGCGCTGTGCCGCAGGCGGCGGCGCGGCTGAAGGAAGCGGGTAAGCTTGGCTTTACCCGCGCAGTCATTCCGGAAGCCGGAAAAAACGAGGCCGGCGAAGGCTTGCAAATCAATACGGTCGCGGTCTTGACTGCGCTGGTTGCAGAGATCGCAGCGAGAAGCCCGCGCGCGCCCCGCCGGGCTGTGGGCGGCACAGAAGAGGCGTGACGAGGCCGCTCTCGCCCGCTATACCCTCGGCCGCGGACCACGGGACTCGCCACAATTCAGGACTCCCAGACAGCATGCCTTTTTCAGTCCTCGATATCGCTTTGATCGGCGTGATGCTGATTTCCGGCGTACTCGCAATGGTGCGCGGCTTCATGCGCGAAGTGCTCTCCATCGCCTCCTGGGGGATCGCGGCGCTTGCGACGCTTTGGGGCTATTCGAAAGCCGTGCCGATCGTGAAGCAGTATATTTCCAATGATCTGGTGGCGACCGGCGTCGCAGTCGCGGGTATCTTCCTGATCACGCTGCTCGTGGTTTCGCTGTTTACGGTTAAGATTTCCGATCTCATTCTGGACAGCCGGGTGGGCGCGCTCGACCGCTCCCTCGGATTTTTGTTTGGCCTCGGCCGCGGGCTGATCATCATGGTCGTGGCCTATCTCTTCCTGGTCTGGCTGGTTCCGGCCAAAAGCCAGCCTTCCTGGGTGCAAAACGCCCGTTCCCGCGGGGTTTTGCAGGGGACCGGCGATTGGCTCTTGTCGGTCTTGCCGGATGACCCCGAGGGCACCATCTTGAAGAAGCTGAAACGGCCCAAGGACGGGGACGATACGGCGCCTCCTGCCGACGCCCCGGCTGCCCCCGGACAGCGTTCCGATATGGGCAGCCCTGCGCGGGTGGCGGCTGGCCAAAATCCCGAATCCAGCTATAAGCGCGCTGATCGCCAAGGCTTTGACCAACTGCTCGAGAGTACCAGCGGCTCGCCGCGATAGCCGATGGCGGAGGACGATATGAACGCCGAACACCAGATTTGGTCCGGCTCGAATTTCGATTCCGAAGACAAGTTTGGCGACGACCGCCTGCGCGAGGAGTGCGGCGTCTTCGGCATCTTCAACCATGACGACGCCGCTACGATCACCGCACTCGGGCTCCACGCCCTCCAGCATCGCGGCCAGGAAGCGGCCGGCATCGTCAGCTTCGACGGTAAACGCTTCCATCTCGAACGCCGCCTCGGTCTTGTCGGCGACAACTTTTCCAAACGTTCGGTGATCGACAACCTGCCCGGCCGTCAGGCCGTGGGTCACACGCGCTACTCCACGACCGGCGCGACGCTCCTCCGCAACGTGCAGCCCCTCTTCGCCGAACTCGACGGCGGCGGCTTCGCCATCGGCCACAACGGGAACCTCACGAACGGCCTCACGCTCCGACGCCAGCTCGTGCGCGACGGCGCGATCATGCAATCGACCACCGACACGGAAGTTGTGCTGCATCTCCTCGCCCGCTCGAAGATGCCACGCTTCGTCGAGCGCTTCATCGATGCGCTGCGCATGATCGAAGGCGCCTACGCCTTCGTCGGCATGACCAACAAGAAACTCGTCGGCGCGCGCGATCCTCTGGGCATCCGTCCGCTCGTACTTGGCGAACTGAACGGCGCCTACATTCTCGCGTCGGAGACCTGCGCGCTCGACATCATCGGCGCGAAATTCATCCGCGACATCGAGAACGGCGAGATCGTCGTCATCGACGAGGCCGGGATCCAGTCGATCAAACCCTTCCCGGCCATGGCGCCCCGGCCCTGCATCTTCGAGTACATCTATTTCGCCCGTCCCGACTCCGTCGTGAACGGGCGTTCCGTTTACGAGGTGCGGAAAAACCTCGGCACCCAGCTCGGCTACGAGTCGCCGGTGCCCGCCGACGTGATCGTGCCGGTGCCGGACTCGGGCGTGCCCGCCGCGATCGGCTACTCGCAGGTGACGGGCGTGCCCTACGAAATGGGCATCATCCGCAACCACTACGTCGGCCGCACCTTCATCGAGCCGACGCAGCACATCCGCGAGCTCGGCGTGCGCATGAAGCACTCGGCGAACCGCGTCGCCGTGAAGGACAAGCGCATCGTCCTGATCGACGATTCCCTCGTGCGCGGGACGACTTCGGTGAAGATCGTGCGCATGATGCGGGAAGCCGGCGCGCGCGAGGTGCATATGCGGATCGCCTCGCCGCCAATCACGCATTCCGATTATTACGGCATCGACACGCCCCAGCGCGAAAAGCTGCTCGCCGCCACGCATGACCTGGAGGGCATGCGGAAATATATCGGTTCGGACTCCCTCGCCTTCCTTTCGATCGACGGCATCTACAAGGCGATGGGTCACAACCGGCGCGATCCGGAGCGGCCGCAATACACCGACCACTGCTTCACCGGCGACTACCCGACGCCGCTCACGGACAAAACCGGCGGCGATGCCCCCAAACAGCTGTCGCTGCTCGCGGAAGCGAGCTAAGCACTCAAGAGTTGGGCTTTTCAGGCAGGTCGACTAGCTCGGCCCGCCCTCTTATTTATTTTCATTAAAAAATTTAATCTCTTGCTAAAATATTTAAGGCGTGCTTAAAATATTTAAGAGGAGTGGCGCAAAATGAGAATTACTGCAGCGGGCTGGGCCAGAGATCATGGCGCTATTGAAATTACCGATACCGATCTAAACAAGGTGGATGTCAAGGAATACCCCTCGACCTTCAGCCGGAATAAGCCCGTACTTTTCATTGATAGGCATGGCGATACTCGAAATGTCGAGGGAATAGCGCTTAATTTCGGCGCTACCCTTCGTCTAGGCGGCGACTATAAACTCGTCGTGCACTTATCTAAATCAGAAATCGCGAAAATTTTTTATTTGACGCACAAAGACGAAGTCGATGCTCTGGCTAAATCTCTGCCGATAGTTCGAAGATTATGACGCTACCTTATTGGAGGACAGCGTCCGGTGTCTAATTTACTTGCGGATAAAATCGCCCTCGTCACCGGCGCTTCGCGCGGGATCGGGCGCGCGACCGCGCTCGAACTCGCCAAGGCCGGCGCGCATATCGTCGCGCTCGCGCGCACCGTGGGCGCGCTCGAGGCGCTCGACGACGAGATCAAGGAGGCGGGCTCCACCGCGACGCTCGTCCCCCTCGACATCAAGGATTTTCCCGCGCTCGACCGGCTCGGTGCTTCGCTCTATGAGCGCTTCAAGAAACTCGACGTTCTCGTGGGGAACGCGGGTCAACTCGGGCAGCTTTCGCCCGTCGGCCATATCGATCCGAAGACCTGGGATGACGTTATGGCGGTGAACGTCACCGCGAACTGGCGCCTGATCCGCTCGCTCGATCCTTTGCTGCGCCAGTCGGAGGCAGGCCGCGCTGTTTTCATCACGTCAGGAGTTGCGCGCAACGTGCGCGCCTATTGGGGGCTTTACGCCGCCTCGAAAGCGGCGCTCGAAGCGATAGTCCTCGCCTATGCAGGCGAGCTCGGGAAGACGAACGTGAAAGTAAATCTCTTCAACCCCGGCCCGATCCGCACGAGGATGCGCGCGAAAGCGATGCCGGGCGAAGACCCGATGACGCTCGACACGCCCGAGCAGGCCGCGGAAGCCATCCTTCCGCTGTGTCTCCCAAGCTGCACAGAAAGCGGCAAGATTTACGATTACAAGCAGAAAAAGTTTCTTTGAATAAACCTCCGAATGCCCGCGAATGTAAATTCAGTTAGTACACGCACTGACGCTGCCGCGAATCATAGTGTTTTTTCTTGTTATGGCAGGTGTGGATCTTTTGACTTCCCACATTATGTAATCCGGCCGCTTTTTCGATAGCGCGCAAGTCGGGGACAATAACGAAAAGTAACGCGAAGCAAGCTGTCATCATCAGAGCTTTTTTCACTGGCACCCTCCGCTGAAGAGTCAAATTGCTCTCTGAGCGTAGTGCCGTCCCCCCCCACAGAGGTACTTGCGTATGCCGGAAATTATTTTTCCCGCAAACGGATTCTCCGCCTCGCCGAAGTGGAGCGGGATCGGCACGCCGGGCAGATCGAAGGTCTCGCGCAGCGAGCCATCCTTCCGCTGTGTCTCCCAAGCTGCACGGAGAGCGGCAGGATTTACGATTACAAGACTAAGAAATTTCTCTAGAAAGAACGCCCCGCTGAAGCGGGGCGTGAATATTAACCGCTAGCGAACACACATCCCCTGGCGATAATCATAATGCTTCCCTTTGGAACAGTTATGCACCCGTTCAGATCCCCCTACCTGCTGAAGCCCGGGAACAGTTTTAAGAGACCGTAGATCGGGCGACACAGCGACAAGTAACGCAAAGAAAGCAATCGTCAGCAGAGCTTTCTTCATTGGTTTCCTCCCTAGTGAGGGTCCAATTGCTCTATAAGCATAGTACCGCTTTCGCTCTGTATTGCGGTAACTAAATATGGCCAGAAAATCATTCTTTTCTCGCAAACGGATTCTCCGCCTCGCGGAAATGCAGCCGGATCGGAACGCCCGGGAGATCGAAGGTCTCGCGCAGCGAGTTCACGAGATAGCGGCGGTAGTCGTCCGGCAGCGCGGAAGTGCGCGTGCCAAACAGGATGAAAGTCGGCGGCCGCGATTTCGGCTGCGTCACATAGCGGATCTTGATCACGCGCCCCGCAAGCGCGGGCGGCGTATGCGCTGCCGTGACGTCATCCAGCCAGCGATTGAGCGCCGAAGTCGGCACACGCGTGTTCCAGGCTTCGTACATCGAAACCACTGCTTCCATAATCCGGTCTAAACCCTCGCCGGTCTGACCTGAAATCGCGAAGATCGGCACGCCCTTCGCCTGCGGGAGCCAGTGATCCGCTTCTTCGCGCAGCTTCTTCGGGACGACTTCCTTGTCGGCGACGAGGTCGCGCTTGTTCATGCCGATCACGAGCGCGCGGCCCTCGCGCAGCACGAGGTCGGCAATGCGCAAATCCTGCTCCTCGAACGGGTGCGTGGCGTCGAGCAGAAGCACCACCACTTCCGCGAAGCGGATTGCGTTTAGCGCGTCGGCAACAGACAGTTTCTCCAATTTATCCTGCACGCGCGCGCGGCGGCGCAGGCCCGCGGTGTCGTGCAGCACGAATTTTCGGTTCCGATACTCGAAATCGACCGCGATCGAGTCGCGCGTAATCCCCGCTTCCGGGCCGGTGACCAGGCGATCCTCGCCGAGCAAGCGATTGATCAGCGTGGATTTTCCCGCATTGGGCCGGCCGACCACGGCGACGCGAATGGGATGATCGGGCGATTCCCGATCCTCGTTCGCTATCTTCGTACTTTCGGAAATTTCCGAGTCGGCTGAGTCGCTTGGCAGCGCCTCCTTCAACGCCTCGTAAAGATCGGCCATGCCCTCGTTATGCTCGGCGGAAACCGCGACGGGCTCGCCGAAGCCCAATTCATACGCCTCGTAAGCCCCTTCCAGCCCTTTCTTGCTCTCGGCTTTGTTAGCGACGAGCACGACCGGCTTTCCCGCGCGCCGGAGCACATCGGCGAAGGCGCGATCGTCCGGGATGATACCCGCGCGCGCGTCGATCAGAAACAGAACCGCGTCGGCATCCTCGATCGCGGCTTCGGTCTGCGCGCGCATGCGGCCGCTAAGTGTCTCCTCGCCGGATTCCTCGAAGCCCGCGGTATCGATCGCACGGAATAAAAGCGGGCCGAGCTTCGCCTTCCCTTCGCGGCGGTCGCGGGTGACGCCGGGCGTGTCATCCACGAGCGCGATCCGCCGACCGACGAGGCGGTTGAAGAGCGTGGATTTGCCGACATTCGGCCGGCCGACAAGGGCGACGACGGGAAGCATGGAGAAGCGAGCTACAGGAAAAATCGCGATGAAACTAGCGGCAGTTCTCCCTCTCCCCACCCAACTCGGGCTTGCCCGAGTTGGGTGATTAAAGGTCGAAGTCGGATAAATCCGACTTCGATGGGGAGAGGGTTGGGGTGAGGGGGAACGACCTCTCAAAAATTCAGTATCCCCTCACCCGCGTGCTTCGCACGCGACCTCTCCCCGCCGGGGAGAAGGAAACAGGAACCAGGGAGAATTAGCGCGCACCTGCCCAGGGATCTTCCGGCTCGTTGTTACGCGCGGTCGAGCGCGGCGCGGGCCGCGATTTCTGCGCGCCCTTCGATTTCGGCTCCTCCGCCGGAGGCGGCGCGGCCGGCTGATCGGTGAGCAAATTTTTCGGGACTTCCGTATTCACGTCGATATTGGAATTCGACGGCTGCGGCGGCGGCTGATTGTAGTTCACCCCGGGCACGCCGCCGGGAAACAGTTCCTTGCGCGTCCCCGGCAGCGGCGTCTTTTTCTCCGCAAGGAAATCTATGTCCTCGCAGGCCGCAATCAAAAGCGGCAGTGCAAAAATCGCGAGGCGGAAAAGAAGCGTGCGTCGCATCGCTTCACTGCGTTGTGGCGGGCGTAGCCGCGCCTTCGGCGGTCAGCGCCTGCATCATCTGCGCCCGGCCCGCGAGCGCGCTCGTCACCTGCGGGTCGGCGAGAATTTCCGTGAAAAGCGCGCGCGCCTTCGCCTTGTCGCCGGCGCGGAAATAGGAAAGCGCGAGCGCCTCCTTGGCGGAATTCTTGAACGGACCGTTGGCGCCGGTGAGCGGCTCGACGCGCGCGGCGACCTCCGACGGCGCGGCGCTGTCGATCAAGAGATATGCCGCGCGCAATTTCGCGAGGTCACGGAACAAGGGGTCGACGGAAGAGTCGGCGGCGATTTCGTCGTAGGCCTTCACGCCTGCGGCCGCGTTGGCCTTGCCGGTTTCGGCGGCCAGGCGAAGCTTCGCAAGCTGCCGGTAACCCGAGGGCGCGTCCTTGGCGATCGCGGCAAGCGCCTGCTCCGCCTCGGCCTGCTTGCCGGATTCGGCAAGGGATAGCGCCTGCTCGTATTGCGCGCCGGCTTTCGCGCTCTCGCGTTTTTCGTACCACTGCCAGCCGCGCCAGGCGGCGGTCGCAAGCACCACGAGCATGGCGAGGCCGATAAGGTGATTGCCGTAACGCTTCCAGAGCTGGATCAGCCGGTCGCGGCGGACCTCCTCCTCGATCTCGCGAATAAAATTCAGGTCAGACATTCGTGTCTCTTGCTTGTTTCTTGATTTTCCGTGGATTTTCCCGCTCCGCCTTCGGCGCGCGGCGTACAGTAGAGATGTGGACGGATCGTGGCAAACCGTCATCACCCTGTTTTGCTGCGGTTTTACGCCTTCGCCTTCAACGGATAGACATTCGCCGCGCCGGGGAATTCGCGCGAACGCACCTCGCGGGCATAGTCACGGATCGCGGCTTCAATGTGCTCGGCAAGCCGGCCGTATTGCTTGACGAATTTCGGCACTTTCGGCGACAAGCCGAGCATGTCCTCCAGAACGAGGATTTGCCCGTCGCAGGCGGGCGACGCGCCGATGCCGATCGTGGGGATCGGCACTTCCTCCGTGATCTTGCGCGCCAGGGGCTCGGCGACTGCTTCCACGACCATGGAGAACGCCCCCGCTTGGGCGACCGCGCGGGCGTCGTCTAGGAACGGGGCCCAGTCCTTCTCCTCGCGGCCCAAGGCCTTGAAGGAGCCGAGCATGTTGATCGATTGCGGCGTCATGCCGATATGCGCCATCACCGGCACGCCGCGCTCGGTGAGAAAGCGGATGGTGTCGGCGAATTTCGCGCCTCCTTCCATCTTGATCGCGCCGCAGCCGGTCTCCTTCATCACGCGCGCGGCGGCGCGGAAGGCATCTTCCTTGCTCGCCTCAAACGAGCCGAAAGGCATGTCGACCACGACGAGCGCGCGCTTCGAGCCGCGCATCACCGCGTGGCCTTGCAGGATCATCATGTCGAGGGTAACGGGCACGGTCGTTTCGAGCCCGTGCATCACCATGCCGAGGGAGTCGCCGACCAGGATGAAATCGACGTAGTTGTCGAGCAGCGCCGCGGTGTGCGCGTGATACGACGTGAGCGCGACGATCGGCTCCTTGCCCTTTCGGGCGCGGAGCTCGGGCGCGGTGATACGGCGGGCTTCCTGCTGGATCGACATGACAGTTGCCTCCTCAGGACGGCAGGACGGAAAGGCCTACCACGCGGGGATGGAAAACGTAAGCAAGGAACCAGAACAGGATTAACCCCATCACGGTTGCGATGATATCGGCCCGCAGGCGGGGCTCGGGATAGCTGAAGGTCGGCCGCCACTTCATCGAGATCCGGCTGAAGACCGCCCAGGCGAGCACGCTCGTGAACAATATGATGCCGGCGAGATCGCCGTTCGCGATCAGATGCGCGACCGCCCAGGTCTTCACGCCGACCAGCATCGGGTGCTTGAGCCAGACACGGAGATGCGTCGGCGGATAGGCCGAGGTGATGCAGATACAGGCGAACAGAACGAGCAGGATCGCAAGGTGCTTCGTCCAAACCGGCGGGAACCAGAGCTGGGGCGAGCCCTCGGCACGCCAGGCGGCGAAGCCGTAGCCCGCGACGATGACGCCCGCAATCGAAATCAGTGAGTAAAGAATTTTGTACGGCGCTTCCCCGATCTTCGCGATCACGCCCGCGCGGGCGACGCGCATGGTCGTGAACAGGTGCGTGCCGAGAAAAACCAGAAGGCCGAGGAGCATGAGTCGCATGAATCACCTCTTCGCGCAGAAATAGAGAGTAAGAAAAGGCTGGAAGCAAGGCGGTCAATCCTCATCCTGAGAGTCTGACTCAAAAAGAGACCAATGAAATCAAGCTCTCTCATCTAGCTCCGTCATGCCCGGCCTTGTGCCGGGCATCCACGCCTTTGCTTCAAAGACAGCAGAAAGACGTGGAT
>Ga0070741_10020993_pt1 | contig 10212 bp, 7 predicted proteins | sample Coa_R1_4_FD_66440 | JGI IMG/M metagenome (GOLD analysis project Ga0070741, IMG submission 66440) | Surface soil microbial communities from Centralia Pennsylvania, which are recovering from an underground coalmine fire - Coalmine... | ecosystem: Environmental > Terrestrial > Soil > Unclassified ...
GTTTCACCATCCAGCAGAGCTAACGCGTTTCGATTGTAAACAGGCGGGAGCTTCTGTGCGGCAAAAAAGGACGGTCAGTGACCTGGCCATCGAACTGGCGTGCCCAGCGGCCGGGAATGGCGGTTCCGCATTCAGGACATGCGCCCTCCGGAGTGACCCGATAATCCTGCACCAGGTAGCTGTAGCGCTTCACCACCACGGCCTTGCATGCCGGACAGTGCGTATCCTCCAGGTCACCAACGCTTCCCGGCAAATTCCCCGCGTAGACGAATCGGAGGCCGGCTTTCGAGCCAATTTCTGCAGCGCGCAGCAGGTCCTCCGGCCGGGTGTTGGCCGGGTCTGTCATCTTGTAATCCTTGTGGAATGCAGTAACGTGCCAGGGCATATCCGGCGAAACGCTCACAAGAAACTCTGCCAGACGCTGCAATTCGTCGTTGGAGTCGTTGAACCCGGGAATCAGCAGGCTGACGATCTCGACCCAAATTCCCATATCGTGCAGGCGGCGAATGGTGTCGAGAATTGGCGCCAACCGCCCGCCCAGTGACCGATAGTGGCGATCGTCAAAGCTCTTCAGATCGACCTTGTAAAGCTCGACCCAGGGCCGCAGATACTCAAGAACCTGGGGTGTTCCGTTGCCGTTTGAGACAAAACCTGTAATCAGCCCGGCTGCTTTCGCTTCCTTGAAAATGGCGACCGCCCACTCGCTCGTAATCAGCGGCTCGTTGTAGGTGCTGACCAGCACCTTGCCGCCCTGCCGAAGCGCATCTTGCACCAATTGTTCGGGAGTCGCCGAGAGTGGCGGCGAAACCGCGCTTGGATCGCGCAATGCCTGGGAAGTCACCCAGTTCTGGCAATACGAGCAATGCAGATCGCATCCCAGCATGCCAAAGCTGTAGGCCAGAGCCCCGGGATAGGCATGAAAGAAAGGCTTCTTCTCAATAGGATCGCACTGCACTCCACCGACATATCCCCAAGGTACGTACAGCTTCCCACCTTTGTTGTAGCGCACCTTGCACACCCCGGGCTGGCCTTCGGGAATGGGACAGCAATGTCCACAGGAGAAGCAACGCACACGGTTGCGGTCGAGAGTCTCGACCAGCTCGGGAGCCGCTTCCCGCACGTTCTGGTCGACAAGTTCCTTTAACGTGGGCATGAGTCCTTATTTATTTTAGCGCCGGAAAGTGGTCGCGAGAGGCCACAGAGGGGACTCTTTGAAGTTGTCTTTCTACCCGTTTCCGCAACTGGGAAGTGACAGCTGAGAACTGAGTACCGGCGGAACTACCCCGACAGAGTGCTTAACTCTAACGTTGCACACGACTGCTGCCCGAGCCCTGATGCTCCCGCAGCCAATCGTTGGCCTGCTGCTCGGCTTGCATCACTTGCGGGCGGGTCATGCGGGAAGTGAGGGCGGCCACCCGATACTTGCTGGCCTCGTCCCCCCCGGCTCGCGCCAGAACGGACCAGAAGTACGCTTTGCTGAGGTCCTCGGGAACGCCCCGCCCAGCCCAGTAATATGCTCCCAGAGTCGCTTGTGCGACCACGTGGCCTTGGTCTGCTGCCTTCTTGAACCAGCGGACCGCCTCGGCATAGTCCTGTTTCACTTCGTCTCCCTGCGCGTAGCGTGCGCCCAAGGCGAATTGGGCGACCGGATCCCCTTGCGCAGCGAATCTCCGCAACTCGTCCACGCTAGTCGGCTGAGCTGGAGGCAGTTCCTTCTGCGTAGCCGTCGGGACAACCTGGCGTTCCGGAGCAGATTTGCGAGTCCGCATCAGGGCAGCCACCGAGGCGCCAATCGCCAGAATGATCATGACGATGGCGCTTACCAGCAGCAGCGTTTCGCGAGGACGCGCCTCGTCTTCGGTAGGGGCCTCGGGCAGGCTAACTGCGGCGGGAGGTGCCGGCTCCTGGCCAGCCACTTGGGCAATCATGTCGCTCAGCCGGCTCAGCGCGACGGCGTCGCCCTCCTCAAAGGCGCCGGCGTGGGGCGAAAAAACTTCAATCAAGCCGACGACCTTCTCCCCAACGACCACGGGCGCGGCAATCATGGATCGAATACCCAAGGCCCGGCAGCTCGCGCGGTCAACCAAGGGATCGGTTTCCGCGTCGTCACAGCGCTGCAACTTCCCGGTGCGGACGCACTCACCGGAGAATCCGGACCCGACGTGGAACCTGGCTCCGACCGGCGGCGCCTCTCCGGATGAAGCCCGACATACCATCTCCCCACCTTCGGCCAAGGCTATTGCCGCCCCTGAGGAGCGAGTCAACAGCCGAGCGCGGTTGGCAATCACATCCAGCCCTGAATCAATGTCTGCGCCAAATGCCTCGACGTCCTGGCGGATCGCATTCAGCGTGGGAGCATCGGCCACCCACTGCACCCGTTCGGGTTCTGTAACCGGCTGCGGCAGATCAGGTTCCAGGTCTTCATCCGGAACGGATTCGGCTTCATCCGGAACCGATTGGGGTCCGGCATCCGGCGAAGCCCGTCTGGAAAGCGCCGTCAGCGTGTTGAAAAACAGCCAAGTCTTCAGTTGCCGCAAGGACGAATCGGCCAGCTTCTCAAACCGTATGCCGCTCCGGCCCGAGGGATGGGACCACACCACATGACCGGTCGCGTTGATATAAGTCTTTGTTTCTGGAAGATCCAGGACAACATTCAACGTGCGGTTAACGTTTAGCGGCTCACTGCCTTGCACGCACATGCCGTCTTCGCTGATGTCAACGATTTCGGTGAGATCGAGGACCATCCCGCCACCTATGCCGTCGAAGCTGGCGTAGGCAGGGCTGTGGATTTTATGGCGGACGGAGTACCGACGGTCACCTGGGCCGGGCACGTCCTGAAAGATCGATAGCGGAGACCTGGTAGCAGCCATAGGGGAGACTGGCTACATATTACCCCGGACCGATTCGGGCACAAAGCCCGGTTTTCACGACTGGAACTCACATTTCGGGTACCCGCTGGTTGGAGGTGCCGTCCGCCCGGGGACCTGCTCGTGCTTTCCGGCCTAACCTACCGCTAGAGGGGTGGGCGGAGTTGTCCGTCCGGGCGGACCGGAGCGGGAGGGAAGACAGAACATAATTATTCTCCGACCCGGCTTGCCCGTCGGGAAATGGCGGCTACCGTCATGCCCGCCAGGAGTTGCATGCTGGCAACATCCTGATGATCAAACGCGTGGGGAGTAGAGGACAGAACCTCAAAGAGGCCCAATGTCCTACGGAAATACCGCAATGGCGCCACCAGGATCGACCGCACCCCCAAACGGCGGCATGTCGCCACGTCAACGTGCGCGTCCGTTTCCGCGTCGCCGCATACGAGGACCTCGCCGGTGCGTACACATTCCGCCGAGATGCCGCTGTCGGTCTGCAGGCGAACACCCAGATCGGGCGCCGTGCGGCCGGCCCGGGCGCGGCAAACAATTTCCCGTCCGCGGCGGAGAGCTACCGCGGCGCCCGTCGCGGCGGTGATCGCTTGGGCCCGCTCGGCAATGAGGCTCATAGTTGGCTCAAGATCAAGTTCCGCAAGGTCGAGTTCGGGCTGTTGCAGGAACTGATGTGCCGGCTCCGGAACAGGACTGCGCGACGGCACCGATCTGCCCGGCTGCTCCGAAAGGGGCCGCGGCACAGTGCTGATCAGTTCACGAACCAGCTGATCCAGTTCCGCATCCGCAATAAGGCGGGCGGTGTTCTGCCCATGCAGCGATCCACCCAGGACCCGCGACAGGCTGAGCAGCGCCTTGCTACCACAGGCCAGGCAATACGGAGTGTTGTTCTGGCTGATGAGTTCGCACTCGCCGCAGAACACCGCCGATTGCAGCGAGACAAAACTTACTTCAGCTGGCCCGAACCACCCTGCCTTACGCAAGAGTTCCTCTTTCAATAAAAATGAAGATCGAAAGATAAATGGCAGAGTTGCTCAACGAAAGTAACGCGCTAGATTCCGCCCTGTGAAAATCACGCGTGAAGACACTTTCTCGTTTTCACAACAATGGAATTTTTTGAGGAATGAACAACCAGATCGGTTCCTTATGAGTTCTTACGCTAGGCTGAGGCTGCGATCGCGGTTTTCCCAGCAATAACATCCGCGATTCGTTCGGCTGCGTGCCCGTCCCACAGAGGCACCGAAGTTCCTTCCTTAACATGCCCAAGGACGATCTTGTTAACTTCTCTCTTTAGCACGCCCATGTCGCGGCCAATGACAATGTTCGTACCCAGTGACACAGTCACCGGTCGCTCAGTGTTGTCGCGAACGGTCAGGCAAGGAACACCGAGGAATGTCGTCTCTTCCTGGATGCCACCCGAGTCGGTAATCACCAAGGTCGCGTATCTTTGCAATCGAAGGAATCCCAGGTAAGGCATGGGATCGAGCAAGCGCAGGGGCCGGTCCCCCGTATCGTCCCAGCCGATGCTGGCCATTTTTTGCCGGGTCCGGGGATGGACAGGAAAAAGCACGGGCAGATGACGACTGATATCCCGTAGTGTGATCAGCATCTGCGTCAGCCAGGGCAGATCGTCAACATTCGATGGCCGGTGCATTGTAACCAGGGCATAACGATCGGGTATTCCCGCCGGGCGCGTCGCTCGCGGAAGCAGCGAGACCAGGGTATCCACCATTACATTTCCCACCAGATGTATCGCGGTAGGGTCTATGCCTTCCCGTAGCAGATTTTCATTCGCATCGCTGGACGGCGTAAACAGCAAGTCCGCAATGCTATCGGTCAGGACGCGATTCACTTCCTCGGGCATGCTGCGGTCGTACGACCGTAAACCGGCTTCCACGTGGGCGACGGGAATCCTCAGCTTGGATGCAACCAGAGCACCGGCAACGGTGGAATTCACATCGCCGTAGACTATTACCAGGTCGGGGCTACGCTCGGTCAGCACCGCCTCCAAGCGCAGCATAATCTCCGCCGTCTGCGCCACATGCGTCCCAGAGCCGACTCCGAGATTCACATCCGGCGTCGGCAGGTCCAGCTGCTGAAAAAATATATCGGACATGTTGCCATCGTAGTGCTGCCCCGTATGGACCAGGGATTGTGTCAGGCCCCGCCGCGAGAAGGCGCGCATCACGGCTGCCGCTTTCATGAAGTTAGGTCGCGCGCCGACTACGTGCAGAATCTTCATTGACTGCCCGCAATTCTTGGCAGGGCGTTAGCTGGCATGAAGCGCAACCATGTCGTCACTCGCCACCGATGTCTCAATGTTGATTTCAGGAAGGAATGCGCGACTCACGGCGTCGGCCAAAACAACGGGAAACACCGACGTGAGCAGATTTATGTCGAGCAGCAGCGGCCGGTCGCCGGAGAAGCGATACAAGGTCAGCGATCCCCAGCGCAGGTCGGAGCTGCTAACAACCTCCAGGCTTAATTTCCAGGCGGACCACTGGTGCGCTACGCGGGGTGATCCCGGCTTGGTCCAGCGAAAAGTTCGATCCCCCATGAAATTATGCAAGCAGCGCTGCGGATCAATATTCAGTTCGAATCCGTCAAAATCATTCGTGGAGAAGGCTGCCTGGACAATCCTGCACACCTGCGGATAGTCCCGCGCTACCTTCAGCTCCTCCGTGGCACGCCGGATGGCGAGATCGTTGATGAAGACGCTTCTCTGCTCCATGGTGCGTTGCGCCACCCTGCGCAACTCGCCGAATTCCAGATACCCCAGGTGCTGCACGCCAAACCAGATTCCTGTCCCCAGCACCGCCATCACCAGGCCGAGCGTGCTGCCTGACGGCCACAGCAGGAACAGGCTGAGCAGGGCAAACATCGCGGAAACCGCGTAGAGCACGATCACAACTTGACGGTGAGAAAGCCCGCGCTGCAGCAGCTTGTGGTGAATGTGTTCGCGGTCGGCAGTGAACACCGGTCTCCCGCTGATAAGGCGCCGCAACACGGATAACGTGGTCTCCAGGATGGGCAACCCGAACGACACCACCGGAATAGCCACCGCAATGACCGTGGGGGCTTTTTGTGCTCCTTCGATAGCCAGAGCGCTCAGCATGAATCCGATGAACAAGCTGCCACAGTCGCCCAGGAAAATGGTTGCTGGATTGAAGTTGAATCGCAGGAAACCGAGGATCGCGCCTGCCAGTGCCAGTGTTAGCAAAGAAACCAGCAACGACTGGCTGAACACGGCGACCACAAAGACCACTAAAGTCGAAAACAAGCCCGACCCTGCCGCGAGGCCGTCCAAACCGTCGATAAGATTGAATGCATTCGTAATCCCGATCACCCACAGGATCGTGATGGGCAGGCTGACAGCCCATCCGAATTGATGGCTGCCGAAGAGCACAGGTATGTCGAGAATGCGCAAGCCCCCCGCGAACAGCAACGCTCCGGCGGCGGCCTGAATGGCAAACTTGCTGTACGGTCCCAGCGTGTGTATGTCGTCGTAAATTCCGAGCAGAAAGACGAGGGTTGCCGGAATGAGAATTGCCACCAGCTTATGAATTGAAGTCCCCGCAGCGAGCTTCGGCAAGAGCGCGCTTCCAACGAACGCGAGACAGGTGCTGATCAGGAATGCGAGATAGATGGCTACGCCGCCCAGCCTTGGGAGAGCTTGCTGATGCACGTGGCGCTCTGCGACTGGCGCAGCCACCCAGCCGCGAGCAATAGCCCGGTCACGAACTTCCCGGGTCAGGAAGAACGAAAGTACTAGCGATATTGCAAAGATCCCCAGATAAAACGCTGTCAAAAAACGTCCTCGCAAGTACACGAGTCGCTTCAACTACGTTTACGCCATTGCTTATCCCACAACTTTTAGGACAACTAGTATTAGGCCGGAATATACCCAAAACGATACATCGACTATACCTACAGCCCGGGCCTGGCGGTATTTCCTTGTCGGATTCTCCTGGCGAGTGGAACCTTGGCGGACAATCACGCCGCGCGGGCTGCGGTGCTACATTCACTTGATGGAAAGAAGGGGGAGTTCATGCCACGCATGCGACCGGCTTGGTCCACCCTGCTCAGCTGTTGCCTGGCCCTTGCCTCTGTTCTGAATACGGAATCTTTTGCGCAGACAGAGCGGTCCGAGACCGAAGTATCTGCCCCCCACTCCACAGATCCGGAAGGAAATGACCAGGGTTTCATTCGTCTCGGCGTCGGGGACCTGCTTGAAATTAGCGTTTACGGCGTGCCTGAACTCAGCACTAAGGCTCGCGTAGGCAGCAACGGAAGCATTTATCTTCCTCTGATCGATTACGTGCATGTGGGCGGCCTCACCCCCGAACAGGCGCAGGGACTTATTGAGAAGCGGCTGGCCGCCGGCAATTTCGTAAACGATCCCCACGTAAGTGTTGTGGTGAGCGAGTACCCTTCCCAGGCTGTCAGCGTACTCGGTCAGGTTGCCAGGCCGGGAACATACCCGCTGCTTGGCGAGCGGCGTCTTTATGATTTGATCTCGGCTGCGGGTGGACTTGCCGAACGCGCGGGTAAGACGGTCATAATTACCCATCGTGACCAGCCAGATCAGCCGGTCAAAGTCACTCTTGGTAACCTTCTCAGCAATCCTGCAGAAGATAATGTCATCGTCCAACCGGGCGACACCGTCGTCGTGCAGCGCGCCGGAGTTGTTTACGTGGTAGGGGATGTCGCCAGGCCGAGCGGCTTGCTCATGGAAAACGATCACCTGACCGTGCTGCAGGCCCTCGCGTTAGCCGGCGGGGCCAACAAGACGGCAAAGTTGAACGCCACAAAAATTCTCCATCAGACGCAAACCGGTGTAGTCGAGACACCCATTCCGCTGAAAAACATTTTGCGCGCAAAACAGTCCGATGTGCCTCTACATGCAGACGACATATTGTTCATCCCCGGCAGCGCAGGCAAGGCCGCTGCCTACCGTGCCGCGGACGTACTCATGCAGGCGGGCGGTCTAAGCCTGATGACTCTTCGGCCCTGACCATGTATGCGATTTGATTTTCCGAATTCGGGGCTGGCTTCCCAGCAGATCGCGCTGTCCTAGGCGACTTCTACGGTTGGCTGTTCTTCGAGCACGGCTTCAGGGTCGCAAATATGTTCTAAAACTGAAATGTACGTTTTTGCGGTCTGCCGCCGCGAGTAGTGCGCCATGATGTGATTCCGGCCATTTCGGCCGAATTGTTCCCGCAGAACTGAACTATCGCGCAACCGCAGGATTGCATTTACCAGCTCTGCCGCGTTCTGAGGTTCGATGCAAATTCCCGCGCGCGCTTGCTCGATAATCTGCCCGGCCTGCCCTTCCACTCCCAGCACTACGGGCCGCGCGCACGACATGAATTCCAGCATCTTGGTCGGAATCACCGTTTTGAAGAGGTCTGATTTCCTTAGCAAAACGAGACACACGTCACACGCGCGAATGAATTCCGGAATCTTCGCTCGCTCCTGCTGATCAACAAACAAGACGTTCCCGAGATGCTTGGTCTCGGCCAGCGCGGCCAGGCGCGCCTTCTCCGCTCCCTCCCCGACCACCAGGAAAGAAACACCGGGCGCAACCCGCTGCGTCTCGGCTGCCGCTTCGATTAGAGTCTCAAGCCCATGCGCCATGCCCAACGTTCCGATATAGCCAACCACGAACTTATCCTGCAACCGCATCTCTTCTCGTACCTGCGTACCGTTTGCGGCAGGGCTGAACAGTTCCGTCTCGACGCCATTCTCAACAACAGAAATTTTCTCAGCTTGAACCCGCCAGCGCTCGACAAGATGTTCGCGAAAAGCCGGCGTAACCACCACGATGTGGTTGGCACGGCGATAAAGGAATCCGGCAATCGCGCCCAGAGAACGGTTCATCACAGAATCCTTGTGTCCCATTCCGACTGCGACCAGCGACTCTGGCCACAGGTCACGCACTTCGAAAACAAATGGAGTGCGCTTGATCCGCGCAATCCAGTACCCCGCGAGGCCAACCAGGAGCTGCGGCGACGTGGCTATCACAACGTCCGGCCGAGGAAGGCACATACCGGTCCCCACGGCGGACAAGCAAAAAGAGCTGTAGTTCAGAACCCGCTCGTGCGCTTTGCGATTCGGCAACGGCCACAGCCAGCTGCGCACGACACGAATTCCATTCAGATCTTCGCTGCAGACCAGTCGCCGCATTTTCTGCCGGTACTCAGGCGGCACTACCCCAGTGGGATGATTAGGAAACCCGGTGAGCACGGTAACTTCGTGGCCGTCTTCTGTCCAATGCCGCGCCAGTTCGGCAGCCCGCGCCGCAGGAGCGCCCATTTCCGGCGGGAAATATTGGCAGACGTAGAGGATTTTCACGTCAGTAGTAGCACATCTTGAATGCGCCCTTGTAGCACAGCGCTCGCGCTCGGTTCGCCCGGCTACGTCCGTAGTTCTCCCATCGGTCGGCAACGTGCGCGAACCGTGGAACGCCAGCAAGCCGGCTCATAATCCGCAGTTGGACGATATGCAGCTGGTGATAGAACGGGCTGGCGATCATCTTGAGCCGCGTTCCCGACTGTTCGTACAGTGACCAGAAACCCTGGTCGTATTTGTCCAGGTTCTTCACCAGAGTGCGAGCGGCAGCATGGAAGAGGCTGTGCGCTCTCGGGTCGCCCGTGGCCAGGTAGTAGTCATAAACGCCCCACGTTGCCCAGATGAGGCCGTTCAAGATGTGCGTGGGGGGCGAAACGATATATTCCTCGAACCAGAGGTCGCCTTCCGTGTCGGTGAAACTTACTCCTCCCTCGCTAATCGGCACCAAGAAACTAAGAAAAGCACTTTCCGCAGCCTGCAAGTACTCGAGTCTCCCAGTTTCGCGATGGGCCCGAACCAGCAGCGAAATTCCCTGCCCTTGCGCCAACGCCGAATACCACGGCGCCAGCAGGCTCTCGCGGTAATCCCAATCGAAATGATGATTCCACACCCGAACGCCCGAGGGATTCTGTTCAAGCGTGCGGCAAAGCCAGTCGGCAGCGTTGATGAATTTTTCGCGGCGGCTCGGATTGCCGCTGCGGCAGAACAGGTTGTAGTTGCCCAATCCCCATTGCGCGATTGCAATGGGGTTGTATTGCAGGCCGATGCGTCCGCGGTAATCGAGCATGGGAATCCCGCACGAGTCGTAATGGCCGAAGTAATTGGCCTTCGACTCGAATCCCATGTAGTACTCGCCAAGCTGATAAATGGGAGCGCGAGGATTCGCGGTGGGAGTGTCGTGCCAGAAGGCCAGCTGACTTTTTCCTGGCGCGAGGTAGGCCGCAAGGATACGCCGGTAATAATGAACGCGGCTGGCTCTGCGCAT
>Ga0070741_10020994_pt1 | contig 10212 bp, 9 predicted proteins | sample Coa_R1_4_FD_66440 | JGI IMG/M metagenome (GOLD analysis project Ga0070741, IMG submission 66440) | Surface soil microbial communities from Centralia Pennsylvania, which are recovering from an underground coalmine fire - Coalmine... | ecosystem: Environmental > Terrestrial > Soil > Unclassified ...
CCGCGCTGAACCGCAACCGTCCGTCCTGGCTGCGCTGGCCCGATGACTACAATGGGCGCTACTCGGCGATCAATGCGCTGACCATCGGCATCGAGCTGGTGGGCTTTGCCAGCGAGGGGTACACGCCCGAGCAGTACGCGAGCCTGGGGGCGCTGTGCGGCGAGCTCTGCCAGCGCTGGGGGCTCTCCCCGACGCTCTTGCCCGACGCCCCCGACGCCGGGGCTGGCGCCACCATCGTCACGCACGGCTGGCTGCAGACCGATCGATCTGACCCTGGCCCCCATTTCGACTGGGCGGCGTTGCGCGCGGCGCTCGCGGTGCCAGCGCCGGAGCCAGGGGAGCAGCAGGAGACTCGGCCGGAGCGCCGAGAGGAGGAGCAGATGGCTCAGTCGGCACTGACGGACGACCAGCGGCGCATTCTGGAGCGGATGGCTGGGCTCCATGCGAATGCGGACAGCATCGTGGAGTGGATCAACACGATCGGGGCGCTGCAGCAGGCCAATGCCGAGCTTACCCGCCAGCTCCAGCAGCTCCAGGAGCAGAGCCTGGCGCGTGAGCGCAAGATCGCTCGGGTGACCATCACCTATGACGACGGCACCCAATCAGTTGTCGGTAGCCAGTAGCCAGTAGCCAGTAGTCGATAGTCGGTAGTCAGACAACTGGCAGCTGGCAGCTGGCAGCTGGCTACCGGCTCATAGCGTGCCGAGGAGCCGCAGGGTGCGTTCCAGGCTGGCGTGGCGGTCCGGGCCGACGACGAGCGCCGAGACGATCAGCTCATCCATACCGGCCTCCAGGTAAGCCTTGAGGCGGGCGGCGACTGTCGCCTCATCGCCGTGGACGACGATCTCATCCAGCAAGGCATCGCTCATCGTGCCCTCGCGCGCCTCGGGATAGCCGGCGCGGGCAAACATCTCTTGATAGAAGGGAAGGCGCGCGTAGCCGGCCGCCCGCTCGCGCGCAGCGGCCCGCACCGCCTGGTCGTCCTCGTGCACCACGGCAAAGCAGTGCGCCACCAGCGGCGGAGCCGCGCGACCGGCAGCGGCCGCCCCTTCGCGCAGCGCCGGCAGCGCGTGATCACGCAGATAGGGCAGCGGGCAGACCCACGCCAGCGCGCCGTCGCTGATCTCGCCCGCCAGCCGGTACGACCCCGGGCGCAAGGCTGAGATGAGCACTGGCACCTGGGGTGGCTCCGGCACCGTGCCGCGCACGAGGAGGCGCTTGCCCTCGAAGTCGAACTGGCCCTGCTGGAGCGCGGCACGCAGGATGGCCACGTATTCGCGCAGATATTCGAGGGGCCGCACGAAGGGAATGCCGAAGATGCCCTCGACGCTGGGCTTATGGCTGGGCCCAACGCCCAGCCGCAGCCTCCCCGGAGCCAGCGCCGCGATCACCAGCACCTGCTGCACCACTGCCAGTGGATGCCGAGGGAAGACGGGAACGATCGCCGTCCCGAGGCCGATGTGGCTGGTGCGCACCGCGGCGGCGGCCAGCAGGGTCAGCGCATCCGGCCCCACGCCGGCGGTGGTCAGCCACACGCGTGCCACGCCGAGCTGCTCGGCGAGCTCGATGGCCGCCAGCTGCGCGGCAACGCCCGGCTCATGGAGTGCAACGCCGATCTTCCCGCTCGATGCCACCGTTCCTCTCCGCTTGGTCCGGCAGTATAGCGTCGGGCGCTGCCACGCAGCAGCTACGGAGTTCTCACCAGGGTCCAGGATAGCGAGCCGGCAGACCGGCAAGACAGCCGTTGATGGGTGCTGGATGTGGGCCGGGCGGCAAATCCGTAGACGGCAGCGAGCCGGCAGACTGGCAAGACAGCCGTTGATCGCCCACGGCCGCCGTCGACGGCGGGTCAGGATTCCAGCGAGACGCGTGGTCTGGAGAAGCCGAGGCGATCGATCACCGGCAGCGCCTCCTCGAGCTTCCGCAGCAGCGCGCGGTAGCGCTCAGCCTGCTCCGGCGTCATCTGGCCGGAGCGGTAAGGGCCATCCAGGTAACGCTCAAGTCGGGTCAGGCTGCTTCTCCAGGAAAGCATCTCGGAGTAGTGCCAGGGGTCGCTGAGGTCGCCATCCCACTCTTCAGCAAGCTCGTACAGGTCAGTGATGACACGGGCAAAAACCTCAAGCTCTCCATCGATGTCGCTTCTCAGATGCGTCGGCGCAGCCATCGTATGCTCTCCCGAGCCGGGGCGCGAATAAAGTCATTCCGGAGGTCTTCAGGCTGAAACACTGTGGTCCAGTGCCCAAGTCCCGTCCGGTACTCTACCACGATCCAGTCACCACCCCTGGCTCCTCGCACTGAGCCCGAGGGGCTGATCACGCCAAGCTGGCAGTGCCCATGATACCGACTGGCCATAATGCTGCTGTGGCTGTGCGGCCGTGCTTATCTGGTGTCGGATCGAACCCCGCCTGCGCCACGTGCTCCAGCACCTCCCAGAGCTCGGCTGGTGAGAGCCATCGTGCTCCGGTCGCCGCTTCCAGAATGAGCCGATCGGCTCGCGACCGCGAGCGGCCGCTGGTATCTGTCATAGGCGCCAATCGTGCCAGCCGGGCATAGACTGCGGCTCCGCAGGACGTCTTATCCCAGAGCGTAGCTGGCCCGCGAAGCTCCGACCCCGATCGCTCGCCACTTCCACCAAAGAGCCAGCGGGTGCTGTGCCGCGTGCTGTAGCCAGCAAGCCTTGCATATGCTACGCTGAGATCGGGCATGGCCCCGCCCTGCGGCCGTGCGCCGCGCCGAGCCCCCGGCGCGGCCGGCAGCGGCCCAAAGCGCCACCGGGCACTCCTCGGCGGCTGACGGTGCCTGGACGTCGACCCGGGACCTTGTGCCTCGGGACTCCTAACTGGAAGGAGGGCGCCCATGGCACTGATCGAACAGCTTGCCGCCCACGAGATCCTGGATTCACGCGGCAACCCCACGCTCTGGGCACTATCATCTTCGGTGCGATGGCCTCGTGCTGGCCAGTGCCGAGCTGGTCGACTTTTATGCCGACTGGCTTGAGCACTACCCGATCATGAGCCTCGAGGATGGCCTGGTCGAGCAGGACTGGGAGGGCTGGGAGGTGCTGGCCGCGCGCCTTGGTGAACGAGTGCAGATCATGGGTGACGATATCTTCGTGGCAGCCGAGGCACTGAGCAGGAGAGCACGAGGTTGGTCGGGGTAGCACATCCAGGGCCGTGAACACCTGAGCCGAAGCGCTGAGCAAGGGAAGGAAGAGGAGGAGCAGAGCACCATGGCGGTAGCATCAGCACCAACAAGGCGGGCCACCTTCCTGACCGCAGGCACGGCGACGACATTCGTCGTCCTGCTCTGCATCGTCAGCCTCTTCGCCGACATGACCTATGAGGGCGGGCGCAGCCTGAACGGGCAATATCTGAACCTGCTGGGGGCCAGCGCCTTCGCCGTGGGGATCGCCGCCGGCTTCGGCGAGTTCCTGGGCTATGGTGTCCGGTTCTTCTCCGGCCGAATTGCCGATCGTACTGGCCGGTACTGGCCGGTGGCGTTTGTGGGCTACTTGCTGAATCTCTTTGCCGTCCCCGCCCTGGCGCTGGCCGGTGCCTGGCCGGTAGCTATCGGCCTGCTCTTCGTCGAGCGCATCGGCAAGGGCATTCGCAATCCTTCGCGCGACGCGATGCTCTCTCACGCCACCAAGGAGATGGGCCGCGGCTGGGGCTTTGGCCTGCACGAGGCGATGGATCAGACGGGGGCGTTCCTCGGTCCCCTCATCGGCGCTGGGGTGCTCTTTGCGCGCGCCAAGGGGCAGGCCGACCTGGCCGGCTACCGTACCGTCTACGCGGCCCTCCTCATTCCGGCTGCGTGCGCCATCATCGTGCTGGCCATTGCCCGCGCGCTCTATCCACGCCCGGCCGAGCTTGAGAGCAAGGCTCCCAAGATCAGCACCGAAGGGATGACCCCCGGCTACTGGCTCTACGTCGTGGCGGCCGGCCTCGTCGGCGCCGGCTTCGCGGACTTCCAGCTGATCGCCTATCACCTCAAGCAGGCCGCGATCGTGCCCGACGATGGAATCCCGCTGCTCTATGCGCTGGCTATGGGCACTATTGCCATCGCCGCGCTGCTCGCCGGCCGGCTCTTCGACCGCGCCGGCTTCGCCGTGCTGATCACAGCCTTCATCCTGGCCGTGCCCTTCGCACCACTCGTCTTCCTGGGGGGCATCCCGCTGATCATCGCGGGAATGGTGCTGTGGGGTATCGGCATGGCGGCGCAGGAGTCGATTATGGCGGCTGCGATGGCCGACCTGATTCCGGCCCACCGGCGTGCCTACGGCTACGGTCTCTTCCACACCGTCTTCGGCGTCTTCTGGTTCGCCGGCAGCGCCCTGCTTGGCTTCCTCTATGATCACAGTGTGCCGGCTCTGGTGATCTTTTCCGTGGTGGTGCAGCTGGTGGCGCTGCCGATCTTCGTCCTGGCGCGGTCGAGAGTCGCCGGCAGCGTGGCGACCGCCTAGCCGTGGAGAATCTTGGAGAGTCTTGGAGAGCTTTGGGGAGCGGGGCGACGGAGTGATCGATGGTGGCGCAGGCAGGTGAAACGGCACCGGCTGGCATCGCGCGCGTAGCCGAGGCGGCGGCGCGCGTGCGGGCCAACGTGGCCCGTGTGATCGTCGGCAAGGACGATGCCGTCACGCTGCTCCTCGTGGCGCTGCTCTGCCAGGGCCACGTGCTGATCGAAGATGTGCCGGGTGTTGGCAAGACCATGCTGGCCAAGACGCTGGCCCGCTCACTGGAGCTCACCTTTCGGCGCATCCAGTTCACCCCGGACCTGCTCCCTTCCGACGTGACCGGCCTTTCCTATTTCAACCAGAAGACCCAGGAGTTCGAGTTCCGCCCCGGCCCTCTCTTCGCCAACGTGGTGCTGGCCGACGAGATCAATCGGGCCACGCCGCGCACGCAGTCGGCTTTGCTCGAAGCAATGGAGGAACGCCAGGTCACCGCCGATGGCGAGACGCGGCCGTTGCCGAGCCCATTCTTTGTGCTGGCTACCGAGAATCCCGTCGAGCTCGAGGGCACCTTCCCCCTGCCGGAGGCGCAGCTCGACCGCTTCATGCTCCGGGTCTCGCTTGGCTATCCCACGCGCGACGAAGAGCGGCACATCGCCCGCCGCTTTGCGGCCGCCAATCCGCTGGAATCCCTTTCGCCGGTGCTGCCGGCGACCGAGGTGGCCGAGCTGGCGGCGCGCTGCCGGCAGGTGTATGTGAGCGAGGCGGTGGAGATGTACATCGTCGACCTGGTGCGCGCGACGCGTGCCGGCGGCGGCGTGGCTCTGGGTGCGAGCCCCCGCGCCACGCTGATGCTCTTTCGCGCCGCGCAGGCGCTGGCCGCCCTCCGCGGTCGAGAGTACGTGCGTCCAGACGACGTTAAGGCCCTGGCAGAGCCGCTGCTAGCGCACCGCCTGATTCTCGGCACGCCCGCACGGCTCGATAGCCGCGCGCGCGCCGACCTGATCGCCTCGGTGCTGGCGCGTGTTCCGGCGCCGGTGGAGCCGGAGGTCGAGCCCAGCATGGCTACTGGCGTGGCTACTGGCGTGGCTACGGCGACGACCTGAGGGATGCAGCTAATGATCGGCTCGGCACCGGCTGGCTTCGCCAGGAACCGGCGTGGCTACGGCGACGACCTGAGCGATGAAAGGGGCGGCGGCGCTCGGCTCACCCGGCGCGGGTGGCTCGAGCGGCCACAACTGCCAGCTTGAGACAGGCAGATGTTCGGCCAGGCCACGCTCGGCGTGCTCATCCTCCTACTGCTCATTAGCCTGCCGGCTCATCATACGCTGCTGCTCCTGCTGAGCCTGACGCTCCTGCTGGCCGCCGGGCTCTCGCTGCTGTGGCGCGAATGGTGCCTGCGAGGAGTGGTCTACCGGCGGCGCTTCAGCACGCGGCGCGCCGCCTTCGGCGAGACGGTCGAGCTGGAGCTGGAGATCATCAATCGCAAGCTGCTGCCGCTGGCCTGGCTGGAGATCGAAGACGAGCTCCCGCGCAGTCTGCCGCCGTCTCGCGGCCGGGTCTATCCTTCGCACAAGGCGGATCGCGCGCTGCTCAACGCGCTGGTAGCGCTGCGTCCCTATGAGCGCGTGCGCCGGCGCTATCCTATTCCGTGCGTCACCCGCGGCGAGCATACGTTTGGCCCCGTGCAGCTGCGCAGCGGCGATCTCTTTGGCCTCGTTATCCGCGAGGAGCAAGACGCGCAGACCGATTCGCTGGTGGTGCTGCCCCGGGTCGTGCCGCTGGCGGAGCTCGGCCTGCCGGTGCGCAATCCGCTGGGGGAGCTGCGCGTACCAAGCTGGCTCTTCGAGGATCCAACGCGCATTGCCGGGGCGCGCGAGTATCGGCCGGGCGACAGCCGGCGGCGGATCCACTGGCCGGCCAGCGTGCGCGCGCAGCGCCTGCAGGCCAAGATCTACGAGCCAACGCTGAGCCATAAGCTCATGGTCGCCTTGAATGCACACACCGCGGCCGCGTGGTGGGGATTCACGAGCGATGCCGAGGCGCTCGAGCTCTCGATCATGGCTGCCGCCTCGATCGCCGCCTGGGCGGTGAGTGAGCGCTACCAGGTGGGCTTGGCCAGCAATGGCTTTGTGGCGTCCGGCAGCCTGCAGGGCGTCTTCGAGCCCTGTGCTGCCGGGCGGCTCGACCATCTCCTGGAGACGCTGGGCCGGCTCAGATCGTTTGCCGTGCGTCCCTTCGAGGCGGTGCTCGAGGAGCTGCGGCCACGGCTGCCGTTCGGTGCCGCACTGGTGGTGGTGAGCGCGGTGGTCACACCGGCAATTGCCGGCGTGCTGGCGGCGCTGCATCGGCGTGGCCACCCGGTCACGCTCCTGCTGGTGGGCGATGCGGCCGTGCCGCCGGGGCTGGATGGCAGCATTGTGGTGCGGCGCATTGGCCCGGCAGCCGCGTGGCGTACGCTGCCGGCGCTGCAGCCGGCCGTGGAGGTGGGGGCCACCGCACCGTGAGGCACCGTGGAGGCACCGTGAGGACACGAAAAAAATGGTTGGTGCGCGTGGACAGCTGGTGCGTGCGGCGCAGGTTGGGCTGGCGCTCCTGCTGGAGCTGGCGTGGCTCTTCGCCTGGAGTGACGCTGCCGGCGCGTGGCTCGCGGGTGGCGGCCGTGGCCCGGCACTGCCGCTATCGATCCTGGCCGGTGTACTTATGGGCATGTGGCTCCTGGCCACGGCCCTACTTCGTCGTGGCCCGCCGCTCGGCGTCGCACGCACGCTACTGACGGTCGTCACGCTGGGAGCGATGGTCGGCGCCGGTCTGTGGGCAGCATGGATGGCCGAGCCGCGGGCGCTCCAGCGGCTGGATTGGGCCCTGCTCGGCGAAAGCGGCGCGAGCCTGCGTGCCGTGGCGGCTGCAGCGCTGGCCCTCGGCGCGTGCTGGCGGGGTATTGCGCTCGCGCGGCGCGCTCAGACGATGGAGCGAGCCGTCGCTCGCTCCCAGCTCGGCGCGGTGGCTCTGGGCGCGCTGCTGCTGCTGAGCCTGCCGCCGCCGCTCCGCGATCCCCTCCCTCTGGGCACGCTCACCAGCGCGGTCCTCCTGGCGCTCTTCGCCGGGCTGATCAGCCTGCCGCTGGCGCGGGTGATGGAGCTGAGCGAATCACCGCGCCATGCCGGCGCCCCACCCCTTCAGCTCACCGGGCCATGGCTGGCTATCCTCGGCGGTACGGTGGCCGCGCTGATGCTTGGCGCGCTGGTGCTGGCCAGCGTGCTCACGCCCGATCTGCTCTGGCACCTGCTCGCGCCGCTGGGCCCCGTGTTAGGCGTCAACTAGAATTGCCGCCGACGACAATTAGATTTGCCGCTCGGGGTCCTGGCGGTTAGGCATCTCATTGGCTACCTCCTTACACCGGGTGCCGTGTCATCTTTGGTGGGCTTCGGCTGCTTGGTCTGGTCGATGGCCTCTTGGGCCCGATAGCTCTCCATCCCCATCAGATCGAGGATGACCGAGTGGTGCACGACACGGTCGATCGCGGCGAGTGTGGTCATGGGGTCGTTGAAGATCCGATTCCAGTCGGAGAAGACCAGGTTGGTAGAAATCGCCACGCTGCGCCGCTCGTAGCGCTCGGCGAGAAAGGTAAATAACACCTCCATTTCGTCGCGATCGTGCTGAACGTAGCCGATGTCGTCGAGGATCACGCAGGCGAAGCGATCGAGCAGGGCCAGGGCCTGGGGTAGGCGCAGGTCCCGCTTGGCAGCCAGCAGCCGCTGGACCAGGTTCGCCGTCGGGGTCCAGAAGACCGGCTGGCCCTGGAGGATCAGCTCGTGGCCCAAGGCCGCGAGGAGGTGACTCTTCCCAACCCCGGGCTTCCCGGCCGCGACGACGTTGATCGCCTCGGCGACGAAAGCCCCGCTCCGCAAGCGCTCGATCTGCTGACGGATCGCCGGCGGGAAGCGCTCGAGCTGGAGGGTCTGGAAGGTCTTGTCCGGGGGCAGGCCGGACTGGCGGCGCAGCCGGGCGATCCGGTGGTGGTCGCGCTGGACGCACTCGACCTGGACCAGCTCGTAGAGGAAGGCCTCGTGGGTCAGGTTCGCCTTGGCTGCCTTGAGGGCGAGGTCGCCAAACGCGGCCGCCATCGCCGGCAGCTTCAGGGTGCGCAGCATCGTCGTGAGCTCGGCGTGGCGATCAGGCATGGCGGCCTCCTTCGGCCAGGAGTTGGTCGTAGATCCCCAGGTCGAGGTTGGCCGCAGAGAGCACCGGGATCGTCGGCAGTCCCGGCGCGCGGATCAGCTCGCGGACGGCGTCGAAGGTCGGGAGGGTGCGCTGCTCGCGCAACAGACCCAGCGCCGCCTCGACGTCGGCCTCGGAGGTGGAGGCAGCCAGATGCAGGAGGCGCACGTAGTCCCGATCGGCCCGCGCCGGAGAGCCGTGCACTAAGGCATCGTAGGCCTGGCGGAAGGCGAGGGATGGGAAGAGATCATCGCGGTAGCGGTAGTGGGCGAACGCCCCGGGCTTGCGCACCAGCGACCAGATGACGTGGCGATAGTCGATCCGGTGCTTGCGCTCGCCCAGCAGACGCGGGATGGTCAGGAGAAAGCTCGTCGCCTGGTAGAGATCGAGCGTCTCGGCGTGGACCCGGACGGTGAGGGTCGTGCCGATCAGGCGCGAGGGGACCGAGTAGGTGTTGCGCAAGACCTGGATCGTGCTGAAGCTGCTGACGGGCACCCGTAGCTCCTGGCAGAGGCCCAAGGGGTTGGTCGGCAAGGAGCGCAAGTGCTGACGCTCCTCCTCCCAGCGGACCCGACGGGTCAGATTGCGCTGCTTGACCAGATCCTGGAGGAAGCGGACGTAGGCGGCGCGGGAGGCAAAATCGCGGCTGCCCCGGACCCGCAGCGCCTGATCGACGGCCACCTTGAAGCGATGGTGGGCCTGCTCGACATCGCCGTTCTCGTGGGCGATGCCGGCGTTGTTGGTCGTCGGGGCCAAGCCGTAATGGGCCATCAGCGCGGCGTAGCGCTCGGTCACCTGGGCGCGGCCCGCGTCGTCGAGGGGGCGGATCGCGGCGCTGAGGTGATCGGTCCGATGCTCCTTTGGGACGCCGCCAAGCTGCCAGAGGCAACTCTCGAACCCCTCGGCCAGCGACTCGAAGCTCTCGGAGAGGCAGAGGTGGATCGCCTCGACGTTCGAGTAGGGGAAGACCAAGTGGAAGACGAGGTGAGGGAAGGGGACGCCGGCGAGGGTGATCCCCAAGTCGGTCATGTGGGTGAAGTCCGATTGGGCAACCCGCCCCGGCTCGTGCACCTGGGGGAAGATCACCTCCTGGTCTGGACCGTGCTGGGCCCGCCAGAGGGCGATCTGGCGCTGGAGGGTGCGCAGCTGGTTCTCCTGGTAGTGGCCCGGCCGCCGGGTCGTGAGCACGGCAAACAGGGTCGTGCCTTGCAGGGCCGGATCCCGTTCGAGCTCGGCACGAATCCAGGGCCAGTCCTCCTCGAAAGGGTTGGCCCGGGTGCGATAGGTGCGGGGCGCCTTGAGCTGGCTGGGGAGCTTGCCCAGCCGCTCATACGTGCGGACCGTCCGGACGCTCATCCCGGCTCGGGCCGCTGCTTGATCTTGGGTCTTGCCTTTGGCGCGTTCGCGCTTCATCAGTCGTACCTCCGCATCGCTCTTCATGGCGCCTCCTCGTCGGACGCCATGGTAGGTCGATTCCGCAGGGACCACCCGAAGCGGCAATTCTCGTTGTCGCCGCAGGCAAATCTAATTGTCGCTCAACA
>Ga0070741_10020995_pt1 | contig 10212 bp, 10 predicted proteins | sample Coa_R1_4_FD_66440 | JGI IMG/M metagenome (GOLD analysis project Ga0070741, IMG submission 66440) | Surface soil microbial communities from Centralia Pennsylvania, which are recovering from an underground coalmine fire - Coalmine... | ecosystem: Environmental > Terrestrial > Soil > Unclassified ...
CCCCAGCACAGGGGCCGCCGTTCCGAACCGCTCGCGGTCGGGCTCAGATGTCGTATCCAGCTATCCACCCCGCAGGGAACTACAACGGTGGTGTTTTCCCTCATCAAGCGCAGTGTCTTCCCGCACATGACGCACCCGGAGGGGCCAGCCGCCAACATCACGCGCACATTTCGCGCACACTAGGGCCGACGTCCTCCCCTCCCTCAGCTCAAGCCGGGGGCACTCCGCACCGTCCGCCGTGGCCGCTCCTTACAGATCAGCCTTGCCGGTGAGCAGCGGGCGCGTTCAGTGGCAGTGGCAGTGTTTCGCCTTCTTCCCGCTGCCACAGGGGCAGGGGGCGTTGCGGGGAATCTTGGTGGACCGGGCCGGCCCTCCAGCACCTGCTCGGATCGCTTCGGCGGCCATCGTCTCGACGGTGTCCTCGTCGAGCGCGGCGCTCCACAGTTCCGGGCCGCCCTCGCGACGTAGCCGGGGTGACGCGGTGGCGATGGCGTCTGCCAAGTCGTCGGCTAGGTCGGTCGCGTCCCGGTAGCGGCGCATCTCAGCGAGCTTTCCGAAGGTGAACACGGCGCCGTCTCGGTCGACGCTGTACTCCCAACCCCGGTGGGCGGCGATGAGGCCTTCCTCGCCACGCTGCTCACCTCGTGGCCGTTCCAGGCCGGGCACGGAGGCGTCAAGGCGGCGGGCGGCGTCGGCCGACAGGTAAGGGCACGCCATGGCGGCGAAGGTGACGCATTCCCGGTGCCCGCCCGGTTCGAGGCTCCGGTTGCCGAGGATCTCCGCTCCCGCTGTGAGGGCGGCGGCGTACAGGTCGGCGTTGTCGGCGTCGCCGTTCCGCCAGTACAGCTCGGTGGGGTCAAGGGCGAGGCCGCAGATACCGCAGAGCCGGTGTTGGGCGACGAGGAAGATGCGGTAGGCGGAGGTGCTGGCGAACTGCGGCCGTCCGGCCTTCCAGGGGACGACGACGGGGACCGGGTAACCGCGCTGGTCGCGACGCAGCTCGGAAAACGCGGCTGGGAACGGAAGGTGGGAGCAGGGCCCCTCACCTGCCGGCACGCCGCACCTTCCTACCCGGCTCCACCGATGATGGACCGTTTGGCTTCACGCAAAACCCGAGAACGCGAGCGTCGGTCACGACCACTAGGTCGATGACCGGACTGAGCCGCCGGGCCCGCACGACGAGGCGGGGCTCCTCGTCCGGCTGGAGCGACGCGGGAAGCTTAAAGGCCTTCCTGTGGGCCCGCCGGTGGCTGACCTTCGTACCGTACGCCGGTGCCATGCGTCCCCCATGTGGTCGGACCACGCCGCCCCGCGGCGTGACGTTCGATCAAATGCTCGACCATCCAGCCCCCGGCCAACAGAGCCCGTCGGAAGACATGACCGAATCGTCCCTGGCCGCTCACCCGCCGCAGTCACGGCGCCGGGTCGTGGTGCCACGACGCCGGCCCGATGAAAGTGGCAGCGGCCCGTCAAACACAAGCTTGTGGGCCCACGCCAGAGTTCTGGCTCAAGTCCCAGGCGGACCATCGTGACCGTCGTCTGCCAGGTAGCGGCTGGTAGGTAAGGGACCGAGGAGTTCCTCCACGGAGCCGATACCCAGGGCCTGCACCAATCGGAGGAGTGTCCCCAAACGAGGGTCACTCCGACCCCTCTCGATGGCGGAGAGTGTTCCATCGGAGACGCCGGCGTTCCGGGCGAGATCCTCCTGGCTCCGATCACCACGAAGAGCCCGCACCCTGGCGCCGATTAGCCGACGCCCCTCATGCCCAAGGCCGTGAGGCATCCGTAAAGTATCGCGGAAAATCTGACGTTGCCTCAACCGCCAGTGCCAGTGCCCCCTTAGTTGTCCCCGGCATCTGAGATAATGACTCGAATCCAGTACCGCGAAACATCGCGGGATAAGAGATCAGGTACGGTGCCAAGCCGAGCGAGGACGGATGCGAGCGAACCAGGAAATCCAGTCAGCGGGGGGCCCAGGCTCCAGCCTGGCTGAGATCACTGGGCACGGATGTACCGGGTCGGACGGACGAGGGCGAGAACTTTCGGTCGCCGGGCGACGCGTGCCCTATCCCGAAGCACGCTCGCTCGCTAGCTCGAACTGGGCCCGCTCAGCCTCGAACCGGGAATCCAAGCCTGCGGTGCGCATCCGGTCCGAACTCCATCGCCTTGGTCTCCGCTTCCGAAAGGAGTACCGGATAATTCTGCCGGGCGCCCCCGTGCGAGCCGATATCGTCTTCACGGCATCAAAGCTCGTTGTCTTCGTGGACGGATGCTTTTGGCACTCCTGCCCCCAACACGGTCGGATACCGGGCCGAAATTCGAATTACTGGGAACCCAAGCTTGAGAACAACGTCGCGCGAGATCGTCGTGTTGATCTCGAATTAGCACGAGCCGGCTGGCATGTATTGCGCGTTTGGGAACACGTGCCCCCTCACGACGCAGCCGTTTCTATCGCATCTGTGTTGAAAGCTGGGGAATATGCCTAGTGCAGTGGCCAAAAGGGATCTGTGCACCGAAAGCCAAAGAGCGACCGTACTTTCGGTCTTCACGGGCGTGGGCGGCTTAGACCTGGGACTCGAAGCCGCCTCGTTCTCGAGCGTGGGTTGCGTGGAGTTGGACCAGACCGCTCGACGATCCCTGAAGCAGAACAGAGGGGAAGACTGGCCTCTAGTAGGAGCCGATGTTGCCGAGGTAGCGGAATGGTTGACCCCTAGTGAACTCCTGACATGCGACAGTGAGCTCACGCTCCTGGCCGGCGGTCCACCGTGCCAGCCCTACTCGAAGGCGGCCCTGTGGTCACCCTCTTCCTATGCGGGCCTGGCTGATCCTCGCGCCACCCCGCTGCACGCATTTCTGCACTTGGTATCTGTCTTCACGCCCCGTGCGGTGCTGATCGAGAACGTCCCTGGCTTCGTGCAAGGCACGAACTCTGCGTTCGCGGTGATGGAGACCGCCTTTTCAGGGATCAACCGAGTCCACGGGACGCGCTACCGCTGCCAAGTACACCTCGTTGACGCGCTGGCCTTCGGCGTACCCCAGAAACGTACACGCGCCATCGTGACCGCCTTTCGTGACGGGGAGGCGCTGGACTTGACTCTGGCCCCTGAGGCTTCTGGAGGCATGCGGGCCTGGGACGCGCTGCGCGACCTGCGAACAGATGAGCCGCCGCCGGAGCCGCAAGGTCGGTGGGCCGATCTTCTCGCCTCCATCCCTGAGGGCCAGAACTATTTGTGGCATACAAATCGCGGCGGCGGCATGCCGCTCTTCGGCTATCGGACGCGCTACTGGTCGTTCCTGCTGAAACTGGCCAAGAATGCTCCTGCATGGACACTGCCCGCGCAGCCTGGACCCTCGGTGGGCCCCTTCCACTGGGAGAACCGCCCGCTCCGTATTGCCGAGATGCTTCGGCTCCAGAGCTTCCCCGGTAATTGGGTCGTCGAGGGGAATCGACGCGAGCAGGTCCGCCAGGTTGGGAATGCAACTCCGCCGCTCCTCGCCGAACAACTCGGCCGCGCCATTCGTGGCGCGCTCAGACTGACGGGCCCCTCGGGTCCCTTGAAGCTTCGTATCAAGCGCGCTCGGATCGTGCCGGAACCTGAACCGGTCAAGCCGGTGCCGCTCCGTTATCGGTGTCTAGCTGGCGAGCATCCGGATCATCCAGGCGAAGGTTTAGGACCGAAGCCCAGGCCCATTGGCCTATAGATCCCTCACAGCTCTCCAAAGCGCTGGCCATTCAGAATTGGGCGTCGCGGGTTCGATACCCTCAAGGTCGACCTTGAACGTGACGTCAGAAATCCTTGGAGGAAAGGGCTCTCGCAGGGCCGGCAGGTCTCGAGCGTCGAATAGGGCCAGGGACTGCCGAGCCAACACCTGATCGAATCGAACTTCCGCCGCTTCGATGTAACGGTCTCCGATTGCGTCAAAGACCTCTTGGTCGAAGGCTCGCCGCAGTGGTGCCGGCAGCGCGCTCGCGACGCGATCGTAGATATCGAAGATGGAATCACCAGCGCCAGTCGCGTCCAGCTTGATCGAGACAATGAGCGTTCGCGGCGGTTCCGTTAGCTGGCGCGACGTGAACCTGTGGCTCCGAGTCCTGCTCCGTGTCGACTTCACCTCGAGAACAGTTCCCTCGACGAGAAAATCGAAGTTCTCATATTGGGAGCGATGCCATGCGCGCACGAGCGCCACCGAGTCTGCGGCGTAGTCCAGCACACAGAGCTCGGCCCATAGGCCCTGTAGGTCTCGGTCCGCTGGCCGAACCACTCTCACGAGGAGTTCGCGAAAGTGTTGTAGAGCCGATTCGAACCCAGGTGACCCATCATCCGCCTCCGCCGTAGCAAGGAGGCCCAGCAGGAGACGGAGAAAGAAGTCCTGGATCATCGGATCTTCGGAGTCGCATTCGACCGTCGCAGCGGTCGTGGAGTGCGGCTCACCATTCGCCGGCTGAACAGTCGCAGCGAGGTTCCGCACGACCTTCACCCGTCCGATGTGGACCGACCCAACGGAGATGGGCTCCGAACCGTACTCTTCGAACAACACCCCGGGACGACCATCCCGAGTAACGTAAAGCCACGCTCGAGCGGTTAACTGCTCGGCCCGAACACGATCATCGAGCGCTGGGCGCGCCCTTGCAGCTGCGATGCCGTCGCGCAACAGTTCGAGTGTGACGGGGGGCATGGTCATGAGGCGGTCAGCCAGGCCTGACCGAGCCTCGCTGCGGGCCGGACCGCAATGAAGGGGACCCCTTCAGCAACGTTCACGCCGTCATGGGTTAATCGGAACTCGTAGAGCTGGATGCTGGTGACACCGTTCCAGTCATCCACGATCTGTTCGCCCGAAGGATTGTACAGCGCCCGGTCGCCGGGGTATCGCTGCTGCCGCCCCTGTCGTAGGTTGGTCACTTGCCCGTCGTCATCAATACCGCGAGATGGGTGGGCTAGATAGTTCATCTGGGTCAAAACGCAGGGTTCGTCGTCGGAAGCGTCAACGGCGTTTGCGAGTTGGAAGAGAAGGCCCGCGAGCCTTGGGACCTCAGTGTCGACCACGCGCCAGGCTGTGAGAAGTTCGTTGATGACATCCCGCAGAGGCAAAAGTGTGTAGCGAGCACGTTGTGGGTCGGTCCAGGTCCCGCTGTTCGGCCAGTCTTCCCAGTGATCGACCGACGCAAGAAAGTTGCTGCGAAGCGTAGCGTTGTGCTCCGTAAGGACAGCATCGAAACGCTTTTGCTCAAACCATAGTGGGCGAACGCCATAGGCACCACGTAGGACGTTCAGCCTCACAACCGAGTTGCGACATGGGCGCATAACGGGGTCGAGAAGCATCAGCCGTCGCCAATCCCTAAGGGTCGTGACCGTAGTCTGTTCGCTTAACGCGTCCCAAAGTGCGCTTTCATGAGGAACGATGGCTTCGAAGGCCTGCCGGAGATCGTCTGGGACAAACACTCTGCAGAACGGAAGGTAGGTTCGCCGGTATCCGAAGAAGCGGCCCCGCTGCAGGATCGTGTCCGCTTGGAACTGGCCTGGGCTGCGCGTCATCCATGTGACCGTAAGGCCGTTCAGCGTGTAGCCACGCTGCAGCTTGTTGCCTCCTACAGCAATCACCGCGAACCGCTCTTGCCAGTTAGGCTCCGCTGGTGAATCTGAGTTCATCTCAAGGATCTCAGTGCTGCCCAGGAGCTGCCGAAGCAGGTCACGAGCGTCGGCAAATGCTGGGGAGTCAACGCCAAGCGGACCGGCGAGGTCTCGAAGGATTCCCTCGACCTCAGTTGCGAGATCTGAAACGTCGGGGTCTGAGTCATCGAGGTTCAGAACATCCTCGATGTTGGTCTTAATCAGGCGCACCCACGCGACGAACTGCGCGTGTGCCGCTCGCCGAACATCTGGGTGTACAAGCATGGAGCGGTTATCCGGCCAGTCCGCCTCCGGCCTCACAAGGAGTTCCAACGCAGCGGAGCAGTAGAAGGTGAGAATCGCCTCTCGCAGGGTTGGCGGCGGTGCTGCTTGAGGCTGCGCGGCTCGTGCCTGCGCTGCCTCGGCGGCGGGAACCGGGCGGACAAGAACAGTCGACACCTGGCCGGTGAAGAAATCTTCACCACCGACGTAGTCAGCGCCAGGCGGTAGGGGGTGGACGAAGTCAGGGCTCAACTGATCCACAAGACTCAAGAGCAAGACCGCCTGCGGTGTGGCCGTGTACTGGAGGTACGTATTGCACGGCAACAGGCTCCGTAGTCGACGTATCGCCCTGTAGGTCGGCGTCGGTGGCCGATTGTTCGTTGCTGCATTGAGGCTCGCTTCGTCGGCTTCGTCATCGATGATCAGGACAAGGCGGCGCTCAAGAGCGTCTCGGAGGTTGCGGTCCAGCCGACTGATAATCGTCGAGAGGCGGTCGATGCCTTGATCCGGCCGTTGGTTGCCGCTGCGCGTCTGCTTCAGCAGAGTTACCAGCACAGTTGGCGCCGCTCTGGTCAATTCAGTCGAGAGGGCTGAGCGGAGCGCGTCACCGAGGGCTGGCTCCGGAGTGTCTGGACCGAACGCTACGGTCCGCCACGCTGAGAACAACGCACGCCCTCCGTGCAGCCCGAGATCCCGTTGCAGCCTTGAGTGGGTCTGTCCAACAAGGTTGTTCTTTGTCCCGGCGAGGACGATGACCAGAGGCACAGAGTTGTCGTGGGCCAGTGCAGTGACACCGGTGAACGACATAGTTTTTCCGGCTTGAACCCTGCCCAGCACCAGCCCAGTCCGCTCGCCAGGCGAGTCTGGCGGTTGTCCCTTGGCCAGGATTGCAACACTGTTCGCACGAAGGCTTTCTCGTGCCTCCGGCGGGACTGCCCTCTCCAGAAAGGCTTCAAACGCCGGTCCCGTCCTCACATCCCACAGGGCACCATCAGAACCGCTGCCGAACAGGATCGCGCCGCCGTTCATTCATCCTCCTGCCAAGGCGTTCCCCAACAATGAATTGAATGTACGGAGGACGGTCCCGACATGGACGGCCCCCTGCATACGGGCGATGACGATTGCAAGTGCCAAGGAGGCGCCGAGCCGCACGATCGCCTCGAGGTCGTCCGCATCCGTGGCGGCGAACCGTCGGGAGAAGGGATGCGCGAGAGAAATCCGGATCCGAATCCGTCGAGCGTCGACTGAGTTATCAGAAATGGCCAGCCAGTCGTGATCGGAAGCGATGTTGGTGAGTTCCGCGATGACGCTCCAGGACTCGCCTCCGACATGGAGTTCGACTGTTCGCTCGGTGACCGCAGGCGCTGGAGAGAGATCCTCCGGCGGGTCAGGCGCGGCTTCAGTTTCGAGTTCCGTGTCCAGGACATCGCTGGCGTTTTCAGCAATCGCCTGGACTGTGCGGTCCAGCGCTCGGGTCGCGGCATCCCGCTCTGCTTCTTCGGCCACCCGAGCCCGGTAACCCGTCGCCTGCTTGAGGAGCGGGATGGGTTCCTCGTCCAATGCCGACCGTAGACTGGCGATGAGTTCTTCCTCGGCGGCTTGCCAAACGAAGCCGTTCTTGCTGTAGCTGACCTTTACGTTCTCGAGGTGGAGTTCTCCGAAGAGGCGTTGGGCAGGAAACTTGTTCGCTGGGCCAAAGACCTCAACAGGACGCCAAGGGTCGTCTTCAATTCCCGTGATCACGCGATTCTCGCGAAAGAGCGCAAAGCCTGGCGCCTTCGTGTCGGCTCGGCGGCGGAGCGCGGCAAAACCGTGGATGCGCTCGCCCGAGTCCAGAGTGATATCGATCGTTTTGCTCCAGCCGACCGGCTCTGCGTCAGGCGTCTGGTAGAACGGCGCTGCCAACACCTCGGGTTCGGCGTATTCGAGTGGCTCGCCGTCGTAGACGATCGACACGTCACCACGTCGCAGGAACGTGCGGAAGATACTGGCCAGGTGCCGTCGAACCTTGTCGTGCGTCAAGGTCTGGATCGGGTGGTGCAGCTTCGAAAGCAGGATCTCGGTGTAATGGTCTTCACTCGGAGCCGGTTCCTCGTGCGCGGGTATTTCGTCGAGGCGGTCAGCGATGATCTCAGGGAAGTCGAAGACGATTGTCCGAGCGACGGGCTCCCCTAGCGCGGAAGTGCGCACCGCGAAGTTGTCTCCGAACCAGGCGGCCGCGCTCTTCATCCCGATCCCATAGACGTGCAAGCCTGTTGGGTCCGGTGGAGGAGTGGCGACTTCAAACGCCTGATCAAATCTGTGGTTTGGTATTCCGCCGGCGTTGTCCCAGACTCGGATGGCCCGACCGCCATCGCCTGTGACGACGTCGGGGTCGATAGCGATCGTAAGCAGCGGGCGTCGGCCCTCGGCCTCCTCAATGGCTTCGTATTGGTCAAGGAAGCTTTGGATGGCGTTGTCCACGAACTCGGCGAGGGCATACCACGCTCGGTAGTCGACGGCCGAGAACAGTGCGAACACACCCACGTGCGGGCGGATGCCGATGCTTCGTGCCATGGCCCGAGACCTTACGAGGTCTGGGCGACCGAACGCAGGTTCGCCCCCATCCACTCGCCGGGACGCCCGCTGCTGCGACCATGCCAGTGCCCGCGCCCACTCACCGCAGCCCGCCGACCGGAGCAGTCGGGGAACTCCGTGACCTCATCGAACGCCCGCGACGCTGGATCAGACGTCGTCTTCGGCGTCGTTAAGTTCCCGGAGTAGCGTCAGCGAGTCCTGGGCGGCCTGGCCCCACTCGTCTAGGCCGGCGCACTGGCGATGCCAGTACGTCGTCTGAGCGCCGGGGGAGCCCTCCATCCAGGATGCGACCACGGTGTAGTGCTCCTGGTCGTCACGGATCACCGGTCCACCGACAACGATGCACTTCCCGCCCTGGGCGCAGATCTTGGGAATGCTCTCCATGAGGCTTCATCTCCAGTGTTTAGGCGCGAGCTCGGGGCGTACCAGCTCGGGCTTCGGCACGCCCCGCCTTGGACGGTGGACGGTACGCCTCGGCCGCGGCCTCGGTAAGGGGCCAAAGGTCCCGATTGGGATGGTGCATCAGGACTAGACAGTGCTGACAGGAAGGTCAGACGCGCCTTTCCGGAAGCGGCGACACGCACCGTCGACTCGAACGGTCCGACGGGTTGGTTATGAACCAGCAGTTCCTAGGCGCCAGGAAGAGGTCGCGTCCCTAACTACTCAGGTACAGAACATGGCATGGATTCAACCAGGGGTTTGGAAGGCGGTGCATAAACGCCCGGAAATGTGCGGGATCGACGCCAGAAACATTCGCCAGGCGTTCTCTATCTGTAATGAGATAACCCTAACCTGACCATTACCTCCTTCGTTAGACTCGTTGCCACGGTCGTACCGGCGGAAAGGTCGTCAGTCAGGCGGCTGGGGCGTCGAGTTCTACCGAGCGAAGCACGGCGGCCACCGTGGAGGGATACCAACGGGCGCCACCCTGGGCGGTAGGAATCCGTTCCGCGGTGAGCCCCGCGGCGATCGCTGCCATGGTGGCCCCAGCCCGCAGTTCGGCCACGATGTGATTCCGAACCTGTGCGGGCAGGGTGACGGGTCGGCCAAGGCGGATCCCCTGAGAGCGTTTGACCGCGAGGGCGTCCTTGGTCCGCTGACCGATGAGACGCCGTTCGAACTGGGCGAAGGTGGCGAACACATTCGCCATGAGTTCGCCCTGCGGCGTGGAGGTGTCGACGCCGAGGTCGAGGGTGACGAGCGCCCATCCTTCTCCGCGACTGCGCTCCATCAGCATTGCGAAGTCGAGCAGGCTGCGCGAGAGGCGGTCGAGCTTGGACACCATGAGGATGCCGGCCTGGCCGGTGCTCACCGAGTCGAGAGCGGCGGAGAGTCCTTGGCGGTCCTCTGGGGCGACGGAGCCGCTTACACCCGGATCGATAAAGACGGCTATCACCTCGGCTCCCCGGGCGGCGCAAGCGGTCCGCACGGCCGTCTCCTGCGCTTCGAGGCCCAGGCCACTCACCGCCTGCTCCTCAGTCGACACCCGCAGGTAGGCGACTACTTTCGTCGCGTCGCCGGTGGGCTTGCGTCGGGCCATCAGACTCCTCCGGGGTACAGATGCATACAGCAATCCTTCGTATGCTGTAATTCGCCGTCCAAGGAGGCGGACCCTCCCAGCGCTCAGAGTCCTTCCCCGCGAGTCGGTAAGGGCGTTCGGCTTCGGCCTCATAGCCTGAAGCTGTCCGTGTCGGGAGAGGAATTCCGCGGTCGCCACCACACGTCGTCAGCTCCGGCGGGGGGG
>Ga0070741_10020996_pt1 | contig 10211 bp, 13 predicted proteins | sample Coa_R1_4_FD_66440 | JGI IMG/M metagenome (GOLD analysis project Ga0070741, IMG submission 66440) | Surface soil microbial communities from Centralia Pennsylvania, which are recovering from an underground coalmine fire - Coalmine... | ecosystem: Environmental > Terrestrial > Soil > Unclassified ...
AGCCAAGGTGTCCGATGCGCTCGCGTTTCAGGAAGACCTGCACCAAGGGCTTGACGCCACTACAGTTTGTTGTTACCTAGAGCGCACATACAGCAGGTAGCGGCGCCATTTCGTTTATGCGATGCCCAAAATGCGGGAATCAAGAGGACAAAGTGATCGATTCGCGTGCCTCGCGCGAAGGCTCCATCATTCGCAGACGTCGCCAATGCCTGCAATGCAATCATCGCTTCACGACCTACGAAGAAATTGAGCATGAGGGTCTTATGGTGGTAAAACGGGATGGCCGACGGGAAGAATTTTCACGCGAGAAGCTTCTTTCAGGCGTTCGCAAGGCTTGCCAAAAACGCCCCATTAGCCCCAAAGCGATTGAAGAACTGGTTGAGCGCATCGTGGACGAAATCACGAGCAAGTACGACCAGGAAGCTCCCGGAACAGCCATTGGCGAGCGCGTCATGGAAGGACTCCGTGGATTGGATCCTGTTGCGTATGTGCGTTTTGCCAGCGTTTACCGGCGCTTTGAAGAGGCGACCGAATTCGTGAGCGAAGTCAAAAAATTGGAGGCCACGCATGATTCAACTTAAACCGGACTGTTTGATCTTCCAGACCAGCGACGGAGAGAATGTCCCGTGCACAGCGGATTGGGTGACTTTCGAATTGCTCGGCGAAGGAGCCGCATTGATCGATCCGGCGATCGTTCAGCACGCGTCGGCCGCAGTGCTCCACTATTTCAAGTATGAGCTGAATCGCCAGCACGTGTCGGTCGGCGAGTTCGCCGCCGCGCTGGAAAAAGCGCTGCGCACTTTTGGGCTGAGCGTTTATGCTGATTCCTCGGCCGTCGAGCCAAAGAAGCCGCGGCGCGCGGTGGCCCTGGATTTGCGCGTCCTGGCTGTGGGCGCCAACAAGGGATTCGAATTGGCGTTTTTTCCGCAGTTGCGCGCAGAGGTCAAACGGCATCTGGACGAATCCCCCGAAGTGCTGCGTTTCGAGGGCTTGCGCGGCTGTGTCAAACAGTTGATCGGCGCGCAGCGATGGTCGCGCCGATGCGATGTCCTGAGCGATCAAATTGTCGAGTTCCTCCGGCAATGCTGGCAATCAGAAAGCAACAGCGCCTCCTGCTCGCTGGTGGTGCATTGACGCCCTTTCTTGTGACCATTTTTGAGAGAATTGCCGCTCGCGAAATTCCGGCGACCATCGTCTATGAGGACGATCTTGTGCTGGCCTTTCGCGACGCAAATCCGAAGGCCCCGGCGCATGTCTTGATGGTCCCGAAAAAATGCATTCCGCGCCTGGCGGAAGCCAAAGCCCCGGACCACGCCGTGCTCGGCCATCTCTTGCTCAAGGCGGCCGAGGTCGCGGCGAAACTTGGCCTCGACAAGACTGGATACCGCCTGGTGATTAACAACGGCCCCGATGGCGGCGAAACGGTGCCGCATTTGCACATCCATATTCTGGGCGGACGCGCCATGGGCTGGCCCCCGGGATGAAGGTCGTCCGATGATCTCCTTTTTGCAGGGGAAACTGGTGGAGGCGCTGCCGACGCAAGTTATAGTTGACGTCAACGGGGTGGGCTACGACGCGCTCATCCCGCTCTCTTCATTTGACAAGCTCCCGGCGCCGGGCCAGCCGGTCAAATTATTGACACATCTTGCCGTGCGCGAGGACGCCCATGTCCTCTACGGCTTCATGACTCCCGCCGAGCGCGATCTTTTTCGGCTGCTGATCAACACCGTCACCGGCATTGGCCCGAAGATCGCCTTGAATATTCTCAGCGGCATCAGCGTCACCACCTTTCGCGGCGCGGTGGCCAATGGGGACATCAAGGCGCTCTCGCAAATCTCGGGCGTCGGCAGAAAAACCGCCGAGCGGATCATCGTCGAGTTGCGCGACAAAGTCGGCGCCGCCGGAGCTTTGGAAGCCGCCAGCGCGCAACGCGCCTTGACGCCGGAGGAACAGAAGACCAACGACGCGGTGCTGGCGCTACTCGCGCTTGGCTACAAACCGGTCGACGCCCACGAAGCCGTGCGCGCCGCCCAGGCCGCCCTGGGCCCGCCGGCGGGCCTGGAGGAACTGGTTCGCTTCAGCCTGAAAAAAGGCGCATGATGGCCGCCACGGTCGTGAGAAAATCCGGCGTCATTGTTCCGGCGCCGTTGGGATGGCGCCAGCGGCTGGCGGCGAACCTCGTCGCCGCCTTTCTGCGTGTCGCCATGAAAACCTGGCGATGCGTCTGGGTCGAGCCCGTTGAGCAATTGAAGATCGATGGCCCGGTTATCTTTTGCGTCTGGCACAATCGCCTGCTTCTGTCCTTGCGCAGTTATCAAGTTCCGGTCATCGCAACCTGGCCTTACGACGGCGTGGCCGCGATGATCAGCGCCAGCCGCGACGGCTCCTTTCTCGCGCACATCGCCGAGGCCTTTAACGTGCGGCCGATTCGCGGTTCCAGCAGTCGCCGCGGACCGCAAGCGCTGCTGGAAGCTGTTTCCTGGATGGAGAAAAACCACAGCATTGCCATCACCCCTGACGGTCCGCGAGGCCCCGTCTATCATGTTCACGAAGGGATTATTCTGTTGGCGCAGCTCACGGGCCGCCCTATCATCCCAGTTTCAAATTACGCCGGCTGGAAAATCCGGCTGCGCAGTTGGGATCGCTTTCAGATTCCCCTGCCCTTTTCCCCCTGCCGACTCCAATACGGCCAGCCATTCCTGGTGCCTCGCGAAGCAACAGAAGCCGAGCGCGAGCGGCTTCGGGTGAGCCTGCAAGAACTGATGTTGTCCATCACCCGGGATTGATTTGCCGCACGCAGACGGCGGTCTGCGCCCCCGGACCGCCCGACGAACCGAACGATGCCAAAGTCAACCCCGCTGGCAAATGGAGCCAAAACGTTTGAGGCGGAACGCGGCGCGGGCGTCCTGGAGGCCGGAAACCAGGATGCCACCGGCCATCGCGAGGAGCAGACCGCGCAACCATCGCGGTGCCGCGGGGGCGTAGCGCAACAGAGTAGGTTGGTGAAGGGCAGAAACCGTCGAGTTGAGAAAAGCAACCACGAAGGCCCCGAAGAGCATGGCTATGATCATGTGGAGAACATATTCGCCGCCAGGCAAACCGCCGAGGAGACGGCGGCTTTCCCTTTCCAAGGCGAAATCGCAAATGGAAACGGCGACGTCGAACAAAAGAAGGGCGGCGATGGCACAGACACAGAGACCTTGTGGGCGGAAGTTGGGAATAAGGATAAAAAGTATGGCGTAAGTTGGGCCGCGCAGGCTGTGTGCGACAAGTTCCCGCGCAGCATGGGAATGGGACCGGATGCCGTGGGCGACGGAATGGAAGATGAGAATGTCGACGGCGCCAAGAAGACCGAGTGAAAAGAGGAGATAAACGGCGGTTTTCATAAATCACAACGAGAGACTCGTAATCAAACGAGATGGTGCAAAATCCAGAGAACTGGCGTGCGGAATTTTGTCACATCTATGACATTTTAAATGTGCGCAAAACTTTGTCATAGGTATGACATATTATCGGTATGGTCCACGGCGAGCCAAGTGGACGAGGCGGGAGGCGCGCTCGGCGAACATGCGGACGAGGCACGGCGCGACAGCGCGGCGGACGAGGGGATCCCCGCCGTAATGGCCGGGGAGTTGGACCTCGAGGAGATCGCGCACAAGGGTTCCGCCGGGCATGGACGCAAATTCATGTTCGTGGCTAAAAATGGAGAATGGGCCGTGAATGAGGCGCTCGCCGAAACGAAAGGGCGGCGCAAAATGGGTGTGACGAAAACCGAGGACGAGCGGAGTGAGGGAAGAAAAGGAGATTTCGACCCAAGTTTCACCACCGACGCGGACGAACGGTTCACAGGCGAGCAGGCGAACACGCGGCCAGCCGCGATGGAGCAGTTCGAGGCGGCGAGCGCAGCGATGGAAATCGAAGACGGTGTCCACGGGTGACGGGATTTTTGTTTCGAAAAGGATGCGCATAAGATGTCAAGAAGGGTGGTGAGCCAGGTCGTCGAGAGCGGCGGCAAGGGTGGGGAAGTGAAAGACAAACCCTGAACGAAGCAGGCGGTCAGGGACGACGCGACGGCTTTTGAGCAGAAGCTCGGTTTCGGTGCGGAGGATGAAGGCGCCGATCTCGAGCATCCATTCGGCGGCGGGAAGTCCGAAGGGAGCGCCACAGGACTGGCGGAGGAGGCGCATCATTTCGCGATTGGGAACGGGCTGGGGGCCGACGACGTTGACAGGGCCGGAGAGTTCGGGATGTTCGATGAGCCAATGCAAGGCGCGGCAATAGTCGGTGGCGTGAATCCAGGAAACGTATTGATCGCCGCGCCCCATTTTGCCGCCGAGACCGAAGCGGGCGAGGTGTCGCAGCACGGGATAAACACTGTTTTGGCCCCGGCCAAGGACGAGGGACATGCGAAGAGGAATCTTGCGGGTGCGGGGAGTGGCCGCTTGCGCGAGGGCCGCTTCCCAGGCCTTGCCGACTTCCACCGAAAACGCATCCTTGGCTCCGGCGACGGCTTCAGTGGCGCCGGATTCATCCCAGGCGGGGCCGAAGGTGTGTTTGTAAAGAGTGGCCGTGCTGGCGTTGAGCCAGACGGGCGCAGGCGCAACGCATTGGGCGATGGCCTGGCCGAGTATGCGGGTTGAATCGACACGCGACTCGAGGATTTCGCGGCGGTGGCAGGTGTTGTAGCGGCAATTGACGGATCGGCCTGTCAAGTTAACCACGGCGGCGGCGCCTTCCAGTTCCCGGCGCCAAGCGCCAAGGGTCCGGGCGTCCCAAGCGACGTCGCGCGCCGGACCCGGCGAGGGGCGAGGCGAACGTGTTAAGACGATGATTTCCCAATTAAGCGCGGCGAAATAGTGGGCGAGTTCCTGGCCGAGAAAGCCAGAGCCGCCGGCGAGGATGAGGCGTTTCATTGAGCTCCTCCTTTCATTGCGGCGAGCGCGTAAATAACAGGAAGATAAGCGAAGGCGATATTGGTGGCCCAATAACCGACGCGGAGGACCCCGCTCGTCAAATAAGCCCGGACATCAAAGACAAAGGTCGCGGCGACCAAGCGCAAGGTCCAGAAAACGGCGAGGAACGCGGCAAGCGTCCGAGCGAGCGGCGAGCCAGCGGCCAGAGCCGGGGCGAAAGCAAAGCTGATGAGGCCAAAACCGGCGAGGCAGAGTCCGATGAAGGCATAATAGACCCAGAACAGGCGGCGAATGAACACGGGAAGCGCGGCGAGATGATGTCGGAGACGGACGACGCGAGGCATGAGCAGCCCTGCGGCGGCCAAGCCCAGGTGCAACGAGCCGGCGATCTGCAGCAGCAGGATGAGCGTGTTTGTTTTCATATTGACTCAATGGCGCTGATGGCGTGGAGCATCGGCAAAATGACACGATGGATAAAAACCGGATGGAAAAGCCAATAGGCGGGGAGAGCGGCAACGGCGAACGTAAAGAGCCATCCGGCAACGCCGCGGCCCAATCCGCAACGCCGTCCCAGCGCGCTTCGTTCAAAGAGAAGTCCGGCGGCCTGGACCGCGAAATAGAAGGTCGGCCCGCCAAAGCCGCCGCCGGCAGGAAGGGAAATAACGACTTCGTGCAGAGCGCCCGAGATAAGAAACACGGCGATGGTTGCGAAGGCAGGTCCAAATCGACGCGCCATCGGATGGAAGATGTGCGCCATCAGGTCGGAAAAGGCCTTGTTCCAACGCCTTCCCCAGAAGTCCGCCAGCGAAGTGGCGGCGATGGGATCGGCCATGAGAGGCACCGCGCCGAAACCGAGCGATCGCCAGAAGCTGGATAGAAGATGGAACGCGCCAAAATGCAGGAGGAAGGCGATTCCGATCATTGCTGTCCAGCCGGCCACGAGAGTCGGAGCGGCCGACATGAAGCGCAACGCGCCCCAAAGGATGGCCGCGCCTAAGGCGGTTTTAGCGGCGGCGGCGAGCCACTCGACGCGTGAGACTTTTCGGGGCGCCTGAGTAAGGAATTGGAGGGGGTTGAGGCCGGGCCAAAGAAAAGCCCACGCGAGAAGCGCGGGCAAGGGCGCACGGCGCGCGAGCGGACAGGCGGCGAGCGCGATGTACTTGGCCCCGGCAAATGATGCCGCGGCCAGGAGCCACATGTAAACCCACGCGGGAAACGTCCGCGCAACGGCGGCGCAGACGGCGACGGGCAGGAGGGCCATAAGCCATCGGGCGGAGGCCCGCCGAAACGGCCTAGCAGCGAAGCCGCGGGCGCCGGTCAATTCTGTCAATTCAGGATTCAAAGAGTTCATGTCAAGGCATGTTGAAAAAAACGCGGTCGTGACGAAACAAGCGTGTCCGGCAGCAACGGATGTCACGGCCCGTGAACGGCCCGGGCGCGGGAAGTCCGTCGCGGATTTGCGTGTCACTGAACGGAAGGCGCGGCGCCAGTTCGGCGGGGAGAAAGTCGCAGGCAGGCGCGGGTTCGGCCAGGCCTTCGCAGAGCATGCGAACTTGAGCAGTGGAAACGAGGGGAACGGTCATGATTCGTTCAACGAACCAACCCAGCGCGTAATGGAACCAGAGGGGCAGCGGAAACATCAGCGGCCGCCGCCCGACAAGCCGCGCGACGCGACGCACGGCGGCGCGCAGCGTCAATTTTTCCGGACCGAGGACGGCAACGGTCCGCCGCGAGAGCGCGCCATCGACGGCGGCGGCTCTAACGACGCGGACAACGTCAGCGACAGCATTCGGGCGTATAGGGCGATCGCGGAAACCGACGAAGGCGAAAATGGGGAAGGTGTAAAAGCCGTGACTGAGATGATCGAGCATGTGATCGCCGTGCCCATAAATCACGCCGCATTTGAGGACGGTGTAGTCCAGGCCGCTGGCGCGCACGATTTCCTCGGCGGCCCACTTGGATTCATGGTAGCCCGAGCCGCAATTGGGCCGGGCACGGAGAAAACTGATCAAGACGATCTTGCGGACACCGGCCCGGCGCGCCGCTTCCACGACATGGCGGGTTCCGTCAATATGAATGCGTTGATAGGTTTGCCGGCCGAGCTCACGGTTGATGCCGGCGCAATGGATGACGGCAGACGCGCCGGCGAAAGCCTTTTCAAGGGCAACGGGATCGTCGAGGCCCATTTGATGGAAAACGCAGTGGGGGAGGCGCCGGATAGAAAGATCGGAAACATCATGCCCGCGGGCAATGAGGGCCAGGGCATGGCCGTCCTGGGCCAGGGCGCGGGCGACGTGGCGTCCGAGGAAACCCGTGCCGCCGGTGATGGCGAATTTCAAAGGGGGTATCGTGAATGTTCCGATATTTTCTGTCGTTTCTGTATTTAGAGAATTCATGATTCAAAATTTTTCAGCCGGCGAGGGTTTTCAAGGCTCTTTCGCCAAGGGAGACGAATTTGGCGAGGGCAGCCGTGGGCCATTTGGCGATCTGGGCATACCAGGCGCTGGTGACAGTGAAGAAGCGATGGAGTTCGCGCAGGCGGCGTTCGGTGTGTTTGTCCGAGCCTTTTTCCGCCTCAGCGAGGCATTCGGCGAGGAGAACGACCGTGGGATCGACTTCGCGGCGTTTGCGTTCGTCGAGGACAAGGCGGAACATTTCCCAGACATCGGCCATGGTTTCAAAATGGTCGCGCTTGTCACCCAAGACGTGGACGAGTTTGACGATGCGCCAGCCTTGGAGTTCCTTGAGGCTGGTGGAGACGTTGGAACGAGCGATGTTGAGGGCGTCGGCGATTTCCTCGGCGTTGAGCGGGCGGGGGGAGACGTAAAGGAGAGCGTGAATTTGGGCGACAGTGCGGTTGATGCCCCAGCGGGTCCCCATTTCGCCCCAGTGAAGAATGAATTTTTGTTGGACCTGGCTGAGTGTCATATCGTTCTTTTATTTCTGTTAATACAGAAATGCCATAAGCATTGGACAATGTCAAGCGAGGATTTGGACACGATTCGGAAAGGAATGAAATGAGCGCGGAGCCGGGGGATGAAAAGAAGCGAACGGGGGGGCCACGCTAATATTCTGACAGGAACAAGATTTCCAAAGATTTATAGGATTTAGAAGGGGGCGTGGGAGGCGGAGACGCGGTAGAAGGAGGAAGCGGCGGGCGGGGAGGGATCGGTGAGGGAGATGGAGCCGCCGTTGGTGGCGGCGGGGACGTTGGTGATGAGGGTCCAGTTGGGCGGGGTGAGTTGTGAGGAACGCCAGAGGGAATATTGCAGGCCGGGACGATAGTTGTCGGTGACGATGACGGCGTTGTTGGTTTGCCGCACGGAAAGGACGTTGGGGAGCGTGGCGGCGGTGGCGGCGGCAGCAGCGGCGAAATCGATGCGGCCCCAGCCGTAGTATTCGTCCCAGCCGGAGGGGCCCAGATCGACGGCTGTGTTGGTGAGGATGCCGATGACCTCGTCGGGGGCAAGAGTCGAATTCTCGCCGAGCATCCAGGCCATGACGCCGGCCACAAGGGGCGCGGCGTAACTGCATCCGCTGGCAGTAACGTAACTGCTGCCGGTGGACGTGGAATAGATCTGGTAGCCGGGCGCGGCAAAGTCGATGTAAGGCCCGTGGAGCGTGACTTCGAAGTTATCCGCGGCATCGGTCATGGAGATGCAATAGACATCGGGTTGGTTGGGGCCGTTGAGCGAGCCGTTGCCGTCCACGGCGGACATGACAAGGAGGCCGGCGGCGTTGGTTTTGAGGAAGAGGCCGGCCTCCTCGAGGACGGCGTTGGTGGCGCCGCTCCAACTGATGTTGACAATTCGGACATGGTTGCTGGCGGCCCAAAGGGTGGCGTTATACATGTCGCTGATGGCGCCGTTGATATTGACGGGGAGGATGCGGCAGTTGGCGGCGCCGGCGATGCCGATGCCGTTGTTGACCACGGCCGCAGCCATGCCGGCGCAGATTGTGGAATGGACGATGCCGGCGCTGGAGTTGACGGGCTGATTGGCGACGACGTCCCAGCCGGGATCGGTGTTGGGCCCGAGGTCGGGGTGGTCCATTTGGAAAGGCGAATCGACAATGGCAACGCGCACGGCAGGCGAGCCAAGTCCATAACTCCATGCGGCGAAACTGCCGATGACGGCGTGGTGCCATTGGTTGGCAAGCCGAGGATCGTTGGGCGTGAATTGGCGGCGCTCGAAGGTGTCGAGTTCAGCGAAAAGGACATCAGGACGGCGGCGGAGCGTTTGGACAGCGTCCCATTCGCGCATGAGCTCGACGCGGAGGGCGGCAACGAGCGGCTGGCCGCGGAATTGCACGAGGATTGTTTCGGGGTTGAAGAATGAGACCGAGCCGTCGGGATTCTGGAGACGACCAAAGCGGCGTTGTTGAAAATTGACATGAGCGAGAGTGTTGGCTGCGGGCAGCGGCACAGCACCGCGCGGCAGGTCGGCCGCGAGCAGATTGGAGAATAATGTCGTCGCCAGGATGCGGCGCCCGGGAATTTCGGGATTCACCGCGGCGCGGGAGAGAGAAGCGACATCGGGAGGAAGGCCGAGTTCCTGGTCCGAAGCGCCGGTGTAAGGCAGTTGCCCCCCCTGCCCCGCCGCCGCCCCGAGGATGAGGAGGCCCACGGCCACGGCGCGGGCAGCGATGTCAATAGTACGCGCGATAGAAAATGGCCTGTGGCGTCGTGAGATTGGAGATAACCTGGAAATCATTGGTGAGAGGAATGAGGGCGAAATTAATCCAGTTCCCCGGATCGCTGAGATCCGTCGAAAACTGCAGATGATAGCTGTTGCCGGGGGCGCCATAAAGAATGAGGCGTCGGGCGCCGTTGTTCACGGCGGCATCAAGAACCGGTTGGGAGCCGATGATAATGATTCTGCCGGGCAACGAATACATGCTGGGTGAAGAAAAATCGGTGTTGGTGCCCACGAGAGATTGCGGCGCAAGGACAAGGAACCCGGATGGGTCGTTGGTCGTCAAGGTATAGTTCAGGTGAGCGATTTGCGCGTTGCCCTGGAGGTTGGCGCCAGGGACGGCTTGAAAAGTGAGGCGCACGGCGTTGGCGGAAACGGGTTGGAGAGTCGCGGCGCTGAGGAGAGGCGAAGTCGCTTGCAGAAAGAGGTTGGTGAAAAGATTCGTCGGAAAATTCAGCGTGAAAGAAAAGCCAATGAGGTTCGCAGACGCGTTGACGGTGATGGGCACGCTGCCACTGCCGCCAGCGCGTTGAAAATCCTGGCCCAGCGAAACAACGGCCGCGGCCTGGCCGACGCTGAATTGGGCGCTTTGCGAGACCATGAA
>Ga0070741_10020997_pt1 | contig 10210 bp, 9 predicted proteins | sample Coa_R1_4_FD_66440 | JGI IMG/M metagenome (GOLD analysis project Ga0070741, IMG submission 66440) | Surface soil microbial communities from Centralia Pennsylvania, which are recovering from an underground coalmine fire - Coalmine... | ecosystem: Environmental > Terrestrial > Soil > Unclassified ...
GAAGGAGTGTCGACTCATTTTGCGTCATCCGAGGTGCTGGACGCCGCCTCAGTTGACGAGCAGTTGAGCCGTTTCAATGAAGCGCTCGGCACGCTGCGGGGCGAAGGCTTTAATCCCACCTTGGTTCACAGCGCAAATTCCACCGCAATCCTTTCGCGCCCGAATTCCTGGTACCGGATGGTCCGCCCCGGCATCTCGCTGTATGGATATCACCTGCCGTTCGAACGTGCAGGCGGTGGAGCAAGCGAGAGTGCGCCGCAGTTGGCGCTGAAACCAGTGCTTGCATGGAAGACTCGCATCCTGTCGTTGCGTGAAGTGGCGGGCGGTCAGCCGCTCGGATACGGAGGCACGTACGTCACCAAGGCTCCTGCGCGCATTGCGGTATTGCCCGTTGGCTACGCGGATGGGCTGAACCGGCAGATTTCTTCTCGCGGCCGCGTGATCGTACGCGATACCTATTCGCAGATTGTGGGCCGCATCTCGATGGATCTCACACTCGTAGATGTAACCGCAGTCCGTGACGTTTGCGTCGGCGACGAAGTCATACTGCTGGGAGCGAGTGGCGGTGTGCGCATCGATGCCCATGAGCACGCCAGGCTCGCAAATACCATCGCCTACGAGATCCTCTGCAACATCTCGAAGCGAGTGCCAAGACACTACAGTGAATAGTGAGTAGTGGATATTGGCACGTTCACGCGGCGCGTTCTCTGATCCTTCTTCGTAGCAACATTGCCGGCCCGGCGGCGGCGCTACCGCTGCTGCTCGCTACTCTCTACTCACTACTCGCTACTCGCCATGCCCCGTTCAATTCCGCAAGCCTGACGCTCGAAGCGCGCTTTGTTATAGTCGAAAGACCTCATGAGTTCCCGCTACACACAATGGATGCACGAATGGGAGGGCCGCCTCACCGCTGTTGACAATAACCGCGTGGTCCGTCCTCTCGACTGGGGCATGGAGTGGTCTCGCGATTGGCCTTGCCGGAACGGCTATGCGCCCGGTCAGATGGCCGTCGATCCCGAAAAGTATCTGCGCGAATTCAATCAGCGGATCGTCGCAGCCAGTGACGATTTCTTCTCCTATCAGACTCCTTCCGATTTCCGCCTGGAACGGCGGGAGATCCAGGTGTTCAGCACACGAGCTGTCGCTGATCCTGAGTTGGAGCGAAAAGTTCGCGGCACCTATTCTGAGTTTTTGCGTTTCACGTCGCCTGTGAGGACGCCCTTCCCGGAAAATAATCTGGTCAACGCGCGCTGGTTTCCTGCGCGAGGACGCCGCGCGATCGTGCTGCTGCCTCACTGGAACGCGGACGCGATCGCGTACAACGGCCTATGCCGCGCTTTGAATCTGCTTAATATTTCCGTTCTGCGCCTGAGCATGCCGTATCACGACATTCGCCGTCCCGCGGAGATCCAGCGCGCCGATTATGCAGTTTCGGCAAATATCGGACGGACACTCGACGCGTGCCGGCAAGGTGTCATTGACGTTCGCTGTTGCCTCGATTGGCTGGAGCAGCGAGGTTACACACGTCTGGGAATCGCGGGCACCAGCCTTGGCTCATGTTATGCGTTTCTCGCGGCCTCCCACGATCCGCGCATTCGAGTTGCGGCCTTTAATCATGCCTCAACGTATTTCGCCGACGTGGTGTGGCATGGACAATCCACGCGTCACATCCGCGAGGGTCTGGAATCCCAAATTGATCTCGAGCGCTTGCGCAGCCTGTGGAGCGCCATCAGCCCCATGTCTTATTTCCGTCAATTTTCCCGCTGGCCGAAGAAGTCGCTGGTGGTGTACGCAAAATATGACCTCACGTTTTTGCCGCAATTCTCACGTGAAGTCGTAGACGAGTTCGCCAGCCACCGGCTTGATCACAAGGTCGTGGTGCTTCCCTGCGGCCACTACACCACCGGCGAGACTCCATACAAATACATCGACGGGTGGCACCTGGCGTCGTTTTTTAGAACGGCGTTTGAGACGATCTAGTGGCTGCTCGCTGGGCGACGAAAGACCGTTTTGGCCAGATTGTGATGAATCCCAGCTAACAACTGCGACCTACCAGCTACCCGTTCCTGCCAAATGGCATAAAATGGCGTTGCAGTGCTGAGAGCCTGTCATGAAAACTAATTCCATGTCGCGCCCGCTATACGAAGCCGATCCGCAGATTGCGAACGCCATAGATAACGAAGTTCGCCGCCAACACGAAGGCCTGGAACTGATCGCCTCGGAAAATTTTGTCAGCGAAGCCGTGCTTGAAGCGATGGGATCGGTGTTCACCAACAAGTATGCCGAGGGCTATCCGGGAAAGCGGTACTACGGAGGCTGCGAGTTCGCCGACATCGTCGAAAATCTGGCCCGGGAGCGGGCCAAGCAGCTATTTGGCGCCGAGCACGCCAATGTGCAACCGCATGCCGGGTCGCAGGCCAATATGGAAGCGTACGCGGCCGTGTTGCAGCCGGGCGACACCATTCTCGGCCTCAATCTCGCGCATGGCGGGCATCTCACCCATGGACATCACCTGAATTTTTCAGGCAAGACCTACCGCATTGTCCCGTACGGCGTCACCAAAGACACCGAGACCATCGATTACGACGACCTGGAAAAATTGGCCGAGCGAGAGCGGCCGAAATTAATTATCGGCGGCGGCAGCGCTTACCCCCGCATCATTGACTTCGCCCGGATGCGGCAGATCGCCGACAAAGTCGGAGCACTTTACCTGGTGGACATGGCGCACTTCGCCGGGCTGGTCGCCGGAGGAGTGCATCCCTCGCCGGTCCCGCACGCGCAGATCGTGACCTCGACGACCCATAAAACCCTGCGCGGCCCCCGGGCTGGCATGATCTTGAGCAAGCAAGAGTACGCCGCCGCGATTGATAAGACGGTATTCCCCGGCATGCAGGGTGGTCCGCTGGTGCACATTATTGCGGCGAAAGCTGTCTGTTTCCACGAAGCCATGCAGCCGGAATTTCGCGAATATGCGCGGCAGGTAGTCGCCAATGCCAAGGTGCTGGCGGAAAGCCTGGCAGCAGAGGGTTACCGGATTATTTCCGGCGGCACCGACACCCATGTCATGCTGGTGGACGTCTTTTCTCAAGGCATGCTGGGCAGCGAGGCGGAGAAGGCGCTGGGAGAGGCCGCAATCACGGTGAATAAGAACGCCATCCCATTCGATACCAACCCGCCGATGAAGCCCAGCGGCATTCGCATCGGCTCACCTGCAGTCACGACGCGCGGTATGAAAGAAGGCGAAATGCGGCAGATCGGACGCTGGATTTCCGAAGCCCTGCATCATCGCAACGAGCCGGCTGCGCTCTCGAAAGTCAAAAAGCAAGTACTTGAACTGGCCGAGGCATTTCCGCTCTATCCCGAGCGCCGCGCTCGCGCCCAGGCGGAAGCAAGGGTCTGAGGGCCCACTCGTCCAACAATGTTCGGAATTCCCTGTTTCGGGCTGCGTGCTCTGTGATTAAATCCTCGTCGTGAAAGTCGCGATCGATATTCGTCGCATGACGGAGTTTGGCGTGGGCACCTATACCCGAAACGTGGTTCGGGCGCTCAGCCGACTCGACTGCGATAATAAGTATTACCTGATCGGATCGCCGGCAAAGGTGGCGGAAATCGGGCCACTTCCGCCAAACTTCCACACCGTCCCGCTACTTGAGCACGATAACAGTTTGAAGGGCTTTGTCGGATGCCGCCGGATCCTGCGCCATCTCCGCTGTGACCTGGTGCATATTCCTCACCTGTTCTGGCTGCCGCGGCAGTTGCCGTGTCCGTATGTGATGACGGTGCACGATGTTCTCGATCACATGTATCGCGCTCACGACCGCTCGCAGCCGCGACGCGCGATGCACTTCTACCTGACGCGAAAAGCAATGCGCGATGCGGCCCGAATTTTCGCGGTGTCGAAATATACAAAAAGCGAGATCGAAAAACTGTTTGGAATTCCCGGTAGCAGGATCGAGGTCGTCTACAACGCGATTGATGAGCGTTTTTTGCGCGGCCACACGACGGAAGGCGATCGCCAACTGCTGGCCGAACGTTACCTCGTGAACTCGCCTTTTCTGCTATACGCGGGGCGCATCAGTCCGCACAAAAACCTGGTGCGCATCATTGAGGCGTTCTCCGCCCTCAAAGCACAGCTGGAAAAAGACGGTAAATTTCCCGACCTGAAGCTGATGATCATCGGCGACGAGTTGTCCAAGCATCCCGATTTGCGCCGCACCGTCATCCGCGGTGGAGTTCAGAACGACGTCCGCTTCATGGGGTTCGTTCCCATCGAGGTGCTGCGCATCTTTTACGATGCGGCCAAGGTGTTCGTCTTCCCTTCTCTTTATGAAGGGTTCGGGCTGCCGCCGCTGGAAGCGATGGCACACGGCACACCGGTAGTGACGTCCAACACCTCGTCGCTGCCGGAAGTGGTGGAAAAGGCGGCGGTCCTGGTCAATCCCGAAAACGTCTTCGAGATTATGCGCGCGCTGCGGCGGGTCCTCCTCGATCAGGCGCTGCGCGACAAGCTGAAGCAGCGGGGATACGAGCAGGTGCAAAAGTTTTCCTGGGAGCTTTCTGCCCGGCACCTGCTCAGAACATATGCAGCAGTTGCCGCCGGAGAGCGCCGGCAGGCTGCCGATCAAATGCCCGCCGAAGAGATCACGCGGAAAGTGGCCAACTCTTAGGATTTCTCGAGGAGCGTGCGGCCGGGCGACCCTAAAGACATCCGATGCAGCTTGGCAGCAAGGCGGTTGCGGTCGCTGTCGGTGGTTGCGGCAGAATAGCGTTTCTGCAGCTTTTCGATTTTCTCACTACGAGTGCGCCGGCGACGAATTTCGGGCCGGCGGCTGGGTGCGGACATTCAGTTCTCCTGATTACGAATATGACGGAACCAGATGCGCGTTCTGCCTTTGTGAATTCTAGCTGCTGCGAGTAGCTCCTGCAAACTCATCCTGCACTGCTCACGAGCGCTTTTTAATGCCGCGTCTGCGGGTTGGCTTGCGCGCTTTCGTTGCCGCCGGCTTATTCAGTCGTGCCTCGAGCTCTGCCACCCGATTACGGAGCGCATTCAACTCTCCCTCCGGCTCCCTTGGATTTTCTGCGCGTCCCGTGAAGCGCTTCATCATCTCAACCGGGGAGAAGATTGCCGATTGCACATCGGTCAATCGGTTCCTGACCGCCTCCTGCACTTTCTCATAGCTGTCAAAAGCCGATTTTAAGTACCAGGTGATGAACTCCTGCCCGGCTTGATCGGAGGCCACGATCAGTTGACGAAGTAATTCAAGCGGCAGGCCGGCGGGCTTGTCCTTGGCATCTTCAGTGATGATCTGCGTCAAGATGACGCGGGTCAGGTCCTCGCCGCTTTGGGCATCAACCACTTGCACCGGCTTTCCCTGACGCACCAGCGCCGCGATGTCATCCAGATTCACGTACCGGCTGTCAGTCGAGTTATAAAGCCGCCGGTTGGCGTACTTCTTGATTACGACCTGCGCGGGTTTCATTTCGGGACTTTCTGCCTGCTGCACTGCAATAAAGATCTCTCACATATTGACACGTTTCTCCTGATGCTCCTACAGTTAAGTTGATGCTGCAGTGCAGCAAAGGAGGCAGTTATGGCGGCAGATGTAAAGCGTGCCTCTGCTCGCGCTCACTCTCACCCGTCTTCTTTCATTTCCTTAATGTCCGGATGGATGCAGCAAGGGGTTGAGAGTTTCTTTGCGACGCAGAGAATTCTTCTGGATCTGGCGATGCGCCAGAACGTCAGCGTCATGCACGTTCTGCGGGAGCGTCTCGCCGATCCGCAACATTCGCCAACCAGCATCGTTACCGAGATGACCGGCCAGGGCATGACCAATTTTATTGAGGCCCAGAAAATCCTGCTCACGTTGGCTCAGGAGCAGAACAACCTTCTGATGAACGGGGTGAAGGAGCGCATCGGCGCGGTGCCGGTAGCAGGCGCCATGACCGACATGTTGCGCCGCAGCATGGACACCTTCATCGAAATGCATCAGGACTTCCTGAAAATTGCCAACAAGCAGGCGCATACCTGGCTGGAGTCAGCCAAGGCCGGTAAGCCCTACAAAGCTGAGGCTATGGCCGATCTGGCCCGGGAAGCCATGGAGAACTTTGTCCGTGCGCAGAAGAAGTTCCTGGACGTAGTTGCCGACGAGACGGCGAAAGCGACCAGCGGACATCGCCAGACGCCCGCGATGAAGAAGATGAAACAGACCGAACTGAGCACCTTGGCTCGGAAAGCGACAGAATCCTTCATCGAAGCGCAGAAGAAGCTGTTTGACGTCGCCGGCGAGCAAATGAACGCCAGTGTGAAGACGGCAAGCCGGACCCTCAAGCTGATGACTCCACTGCCCATAGTGCCGTTCGCAGATATCACGCGGGAGGGGGTGAAGAGCTACGTTGACGCTCAAAAGGCGTTGGTCGATGTGGTGCTTCATCCGCAAAACGGGCGCAAGCACGAGCCCGCGCGTCACCCGAAACGGCCGGTGGGCAAAGCCAAAGCGCACGCCGCAACCGCCTAGGTTCGATTACAAAAGTCACGCGGCAATAGCTCTGGACGTGCCTTCCCTTTGAGGGTACGTCCAGTTATTTGTCGCTCTGCAGGTACGAATAACGCTATTGGCAATCGTTAGCAGCCGGTGTACTCTGTACCGGGCTTGGACGCAAGTCCTCGTCCATGACAGAGATCAGCCCGCTTGGGCGTGGCCCTCGAGCCGCCCAATGTCATACAACCGCGGGCGCGGGTTCGTAGTCAAAGCTAATTCGAACCATGGGTCCGGGTCGCAACCATATCCGCAGAGCCGAAGCCGAAGCTCAAATCTCACTTTGGACCGAAGCTCTATTTGCTGCCGAACTCCTTCTCCTGCATGCCAGCCCGGTGTATTACGGCCTTGGTGTTCCCCATGGAGATGACTCGGGCGTAGTTCTCATTCCCGGCTTTCTCGGCACCGATCTCTACTTAATGGAAATGCATGCCTGGCTCAAGCGGATCGGGTACCGTCCTTATTTTTCCGGCATCGGATTGAATGCGGAGTGCCCAAACCTGCTGATCGAGCGCCGACTGGAAGAAACCATCAATACTGCCCGCAAAGAGACGAAGCGCAGAGTCCACGTAATCGGCCACAGCTTGGGAGGCGTAATTGCGCGGTCTATTGCGGGTCAGCGATCGGCCGATGTCGCGTCGGTAATCACGCTCGGTGCGCCGTTTCGTGGCACAGTGGCTCACAAAAGTGTTTTGCGAGCGGCAGAAGCTGTGCGCAAGAGCATCCTCGAAGAGCACGGCACCAAGGTGTTGCCTGCCTGCTACACCGGCCATTGCACCTGTAACTTTGTTGATTCGCTATGCCGTGATTTGCCCGACTCCACTCTGCAAACCGCGGTCTACACCCGCGAGGACGGACTTGTGGACTGGCGTTACTGCAAGACGAAGGACCCGGAGAACAATTTCGAAGTTCACGGAACCCACATCGGAATGGCTTTCAATCCTTCAGCATACTCCATCATCGCCGACCGGCTCGCGATGGCAGTCTACGCCGAATGAAGCCCTGAATCAGCCAACCATCTCCAGCACTGCGCCCGTTTCGGTCGAGAGCTCTTCGACCTCTCCCGATGGTCTCTTGAGACGGATTGTCGCGCCAGCCAGGCTGTTGTTTGAAACCTCAAAGGTCCCGCTGCAATCGGTTTTCACGTATGCCAGACGGTGAAGTGAAGGTCCGCCGCCGTCGATCGCGACTTCCAATTGCAGTCCATCTGAGCCGCGGCAGCGAAATTGCCAACGGAAATTGTTGGGGTGCCTGCTGATTTCCTGGAGGTTTCGGAACACGTGTTGTTGTCCTTGGTGCCACAGCACCGCTTTCCGGAACACCATTCCGAGCGGCATGTCGTACACCAGCGCCTCGAACGTACTTGCGCCATCAGCTTGGGAGAAGTAGGCGTGAGTCCAAGTCCAGAAGCCGCGATGCCGGTATCCGCAGTTGTGCCCTTGAAGTCCGAAGCCGAGAGGGCGGCCTTCGAACGTCTGGTTATCCGAGGTGATCTTCCCGGAAAACCTTGCATCCGAATGTGGTGTCCGGGAGAAGCCGATCCATCCCTTGTTGCTCAAAGTCGTGCGAAAGTTTGACTCATATTGCAGGTCCCAGCAGATGTTGTGTCCAGCGACATGTAGCTTGCCTCGGCACGAGTTTTCGTCGATCGCGTTCTCCGCAACTGCAAAGTGAAACGGAGTTTTCCCTTTTGCGCTGAGACTAAGATCGTCGAGCGAAAAGCCCTGAATAAAACTTTGCGGCTGCTTTCCGCGCGGAAAATACGTAGCCCATACCTGCACGGGCGCGGCTGTGACACTCTCCGCGCAGCCGCCGCGTCCGGGATTGGTCAGCAGATACCGAAACCACCATGCGCCGCTTCCATCTGCCAACCCCATCCGCAGAAACCATACTTCGTAGCGGCGGCGGGTGGACAGGCGCGAGTAGACCTCGTTCAGGGTCTTCATTGGAGTAAGCAGACAAATCCCGAGTTTCAAGTTTCGGGCTTGGAGTTGGGGCATGGAATGCAGAGGTCCACTTTCTGCTAATCGAAACTCGAAACCTGAAACTCGAAACTAAGCTTGAATCAGTCGCTGGGCAATTACTTTGTACACCGCCGGATTGAATGCCAGCCCGGTGTGCGTACCCGAGACTTCAACATCAATTTTGGGATCGCCGGTCACGCAATACCGCCAGTCCACGACCCCATCCTGGCGAGTGTAAATGGCTGTCTGTGAAACACTCGCGGGGAGGTCGCGCCGGAGAGCCTGCACAAAGTCGCAACTGCAGCGACTGGTGTAGCACTCCGGCAAAACTCGCGGGCCATGCTGCAGCAGGATGAAACGCCGCACCAGTTCAGTTGAATTCAGCACGCTACGATGAGCAACCGTGCCGCGGAACGGCGAAGCTAAAGTGGTCACGGAGGCAATGTCCTTCGGGCGCTGTCCTGCAATCGATCGGGCAATAATTCCGCCCAGGCTGTGGCCGATCAGATGAACTTTACCCCCGCTCTCCCGGCGCGCCTTGTCTATGGTCTTGTTGAGCCGCTGCTCAATGATCAGATTAGGACATTCCGCGTTCAGACCAATCCCAGAGTAGTACGGTCTATATCCAATCCGCTTTAACCAATTCTTCATGACCACCAAGTAGGCATCCCAATCGAGGAAGCCGGGAATTACTACGACGGCGGAGCCATCTCCACGTGGCACACCAATGCCGTAATACACAGGTGATGTGACCAGCAGCAGAAACTCCACTCCGAAAAACGCTTCATGCCACTTCGAGAGCTTCGCTTCCGCAGGATCGATGAGAAAGGGACTGTTTTCTGGTGGGTTTCCAGTTGTAGCGGAGGACGGTCGCCCCCGCTCTGCCCTGCGGGGTGATTTCAAGGTGCTGCTGGGCACAACTGCTCCTCAATCTCCTGCTGCCGCAAAGGCAGACTGGTAATGGGCGCGCTCGGCTGGTTTCGCGTGGATATTCCTCGTAGACGGCACGCTACGTGGAGGTATGGGTCGGGGCTGAATTGACGACACATTCTGACCGTCTGTTGATCGCACCGGCGCGGCTGCGGCCGCTCTACGCTTCTTTGGTGTGGCGTGACCTTTATTCGAATCGGACACGCCTGCGGATTTTTGCATCTCGGCAAAGCTGGTCTTCAGAAACGATTCCAGCTTTACCAGGTCAGGCACTGCATGGACGTCTCCGCTGAACCCGAAATAAACCTTGCCATCGTAGCTGAGGATCGCGCAATTGACTGCCATCTCGCCGCCAATTGGGACGTATGGATACCAGCGCAGCATCTTGTGGCCCAGAAAGTACAACGGAAATTCCGGGCCCGGCACATTGGTGCAAACCATATTAAAGATGCTGACCGGCAATGCGCTCGCGATCGGCCCTGCCAGCGCCTGGATTGCGGTCGGAGTGATCCCGAACAGATTGCCTGCAAATCCGATTAGCTCGGCAGCGTGTGCGCCTTTCAGAAACTGCGTTCTATCATGAATGGCGCGAACCAGTTTGCGCGGGTTGCGAATGTCGAGCGGAATGCTGACCGGGACCAGCGAGATGCGATTGCCCAGGTCCTTCGCGGTACCGTTCCCCCGCACATTCACCGGAACCATGATTCGCAGCAGACGTCCCTTGATGCGGTTGCGGTGCAACTCAGCATACCGGCGCACGGTCAGAGTAACGGCCGC
>Ga0070741_10020998_pt1 | contig 10209 bp, 9 predicted proteins | sample Coa_R1_4_FD_66440 | JGI IMG/M metagenome (GOLD analysis project Ga0070741, IMG submission 66440) | Surface soil microbial communities from Centralia Pennsylvania, which are recovering from an underground coalmine fire - Coalmine... | ecosystem: Environmental > Terrestrial > Soil > Unclassified ...
CGTGGAAATCCTGAAATCCACGCGCATCGGCAATCGCTCGATCGTCGATCACATGCTGTCGCTCGTGCTGCTGCTTGCGATGCTCGCCGAGTTCATCATGGTGCAGCGCGCGGCGACGTCGACGTTCTTCCTGCTGCTCGCGATGAGCCTTGTGGACGTTGTCGCAGGCTTCTCCATCACCATCCGCGCCGCCCAGCGCGACATCGGCATCGACGCGGTGGACACCATCAAGCCGTCGTCTTGAGGGCACCTCAGCCCCGCCTTGTCTTGAAATGACAGCATCATGAGCCGCGATTTCCATTTGCCCGGCCGCTCGCCGGTGATTGCGCGCGAGGGCATGGTTGCGACCTCGCATCCGCTCGCGGCGATGGCGGCGATCGACACGTTGCGCGCCGGCGGCAACGCAGCGGACGCGGCGGTGACCGCGGTCGCGCTGCTCGGCGTGGTCGAGCCGGGCATGACCGGCATCGGCGGCGATTGCTTCTGCCTGGTCGCGAAGCCGGGCGAGAGCCCATGGGGCTATAACGGTTCCGGCCGCGCCGGCGCCGCAATGCGCGTGGAAGACCTGATCGCGCAGGGCATCCGCAGGATCGAGCAGAATTCGGTGCATGCCGTGACGGTGCCGGGCGCGGTCGAGGCGTGGGAGACGATCCTCGCGCGCCATGGCCGCTTCGGGCTCGATCGTGCGCTGCAGCCCGCAATCCGCGCCAGCGAGGACGGCTTTCCGGTCGCGCCGCGCGTCGGGTACGACTGGGCGCTGTTCGCGGACAAGCTGCGCGCCGATCCGGGCGCAGCGAAGCATTACCTGCCGGGCGGCGCCGTGCCGAAGGTCGGCGACGTCGTTCTCCTCCCCGCGCATGCGCAGACGCTGAGGGCGATCGCCAAAAGCGGCAGCCGCGCTTTCTACGAAGGCGAGCCTGCAGCCGACATCGTTGCGACTTTGGCCGCGCGCGGCGGCGTTCTGACCGAAGACGATTTCGCCGCGCATCGCGGCGAGGAGGTCACGCCGATCTCGAGCAATTATCGCGGCCTCGACGTGGTCGAAATTCCGCCGAACGGGCAGGGGCTCGCCGCCCTTGTGCTGCTCAACATCCTCGAACGCTTCGAGATGGCCCGCCTCGACCCGCTCGGCGCCGACCGTTTCCACATCGCGCTCGAAGCGGGGCGCCTCGCTTATGCGGTGCGCGACACGCATGTCGCCGATCCGAATTTCATGCGCATGTCGGTGCCGGCCTTGCTCGACCGGGCATTCGCCGGCAAGCTTGCCGACCTCATCGACCGCGAGAAGCGCGCGGACCTGCCGAAAGCACCGACGCCGAACGGGGACACGGTGTTGCTCACCGTGGTCGACCGCGATCGCATGGCGGTGTCGATCATCAACTCGCTGTATTTCGGTTTCGGTGGCGGGATCGCGACCGAGAAGACCGGCGTGCTCTTGCACAATCGGGGCTGGGGCTTCGTCGTCGAGCCTGCGGACCACCCGAACGCGATCGGTCCGAACAAGCGTCCGATGCACTCCATCATTCCCGCGCTCGGCATGCGCGAGGGCCGCTGCGAATATGCGTTCGGCGTCATGGGCGGCAGCTATCAGGCGATGGGCCACGCCCATGTGGTCAGCAACATGATCGATTACGGCATGGATGTGCAGGAGGCGCTCGACGCGCCGCGCGTCTTTTTCGAGGACGAGAAAACCGTGATCGAGCGCGCCGTCTCAGCGCAAGCGGTCGAAGGCCTCAAAGCGCGCGGGCACGATGTGATGGTGCGTCCGCTGCCGCTCGGCGGCGGCCAGATTATCAAAATCGACTGGGAGCGCGGCGTATTGATCGGCGGCTCCGACCCGCGCAAGGACGGCTGCGCGCTGGGCTATTGAGCCGGTTCCAGTTCCATCCGCGCATTGACGGCCTGATAGGCGAGGATCGCGGCCCTCGGCTCGATCCGGCATTTCTCGCGCGTTTGCGGCGTCTGCTGCGCGGTTGCGATCAGGTGGGCAAGGAACGCCGCCGAGGGGCGCGCCGGCGCTGCGGCAGGTGCAGGACGCGGCTGATGATGGACCGGGACGAGGGCGCGGCAGGCATCCTGTGCGGGCCGCCGCCCGCCGTGACGGCGTGCGGAATGGGACGGGCTCGAAACCGGGTCGATCATGGCCTGTGCCGTTTTGGGACATCGGATGTCCGTTACACAGGAAATCGCAAGGGCCATGCCGGACAACGTTCGCGCGGCCTTGCCGGCCTCAATACAAAGCAAGCCCCCGGTTTTTCTAATTTTTTAGGGTTGTCCTGTATTTTTGGGTAGGCTGCCGCCGCTCCGGGCGCGGCTGAGGAGTTCCCAAAAAGGGTCGGTCGTGGCGGCTAACGGCGAATTCGCAGCAACGGACCAGGACTGTGCCGCTCCTTCTGCCACGTCACCGCGCGGGGCGGATGCCCGCGATTGTCTCCGGTATGACGAAATCTTGCTTGCCGCCAACGAGGCGGCCTACGAATGGCGGATCGACACCGACGCGCTGACCTGGGCGCCGAACGCAACCGCCATTCTCGGCATCCGAGATCCCTCCCTGATCTCATCCGGCCGCGCCTATGCGGCGATGCTCGATCCCGGCAACGCCAAGACGCGCTTCGACGCGATCATGCGCACCGAAGTCAAAGATGACGGCAGCGGGGTTGCCTATCAGATCGAATATTGCCTGCGGTCGGCTCCGCGCTCCCCGAAAGTCTGGATCGAGGATACCGGGCGCTGGTTCGCCGGTCCCGGCGGAACCCCGATCCGCGCCTGCGGCGTGATCCGCTGCATCAACGCACGCCATGAACACGAACAGCAGCTTGCCTACCTTTCGCGCTTCGACGGACTGACCGGAGAGAGCAATCGCTGGCACCTCACGGAGCTGCTGCAATCGACGCTCGATGAATCGATCCGTGCGCAGTCCTCCTGCGGTTTTCTCCTGGTCGCGATCGACAACCTGCACCGGATAAACGAAGCCTTCGGCTACGAGGTCGCGGACGAAGTCATCGGCGCGGTGGCGAAGCGCCTGCGCTCCCGGATGCGCGCCGAGGACCGGCTCGGCCGTTTTTCCGGCAACAAATTCGGCATCGTCCTGAAAAACTGCTCGCCGGACGATTTGAGTGTCGCGGCCGAACGCTTCCTCGCCAGCGTCCGGGATGACGTGATTGTCACGACCGTCGGGCCGGTCGCGGCGACCGCCACGATCGGCGGCGTGGCCGCGCCGCGCCATGCCGGCAACGTGTCCGAAATTCTCGCCCGCGTTCAGGAGGCGCTCGACCGCGCCAAGGAAAAGCGCCTGGGCTCGTTCGTCGCCTATCAGCCCAATCCCGAGCGCGAGGCGATCCGGCGCGAAAATGTCCGTTCCACCGACCAGATCGTCACCGCGCTGAACGAGCGGCGTATCCTGCTCGCCTACGAGCCGGTGGTCGAAGCGCAGGGCAGGGAAACGGCGTTTTTCGAATGCCTGATGCGTATCCAGCATGCCGACGGCAGCGTGGTCCCGGCGCAATCGGTTATTCCGGTCGCCGAACGGCTCGGTCTTGTCCGCCTGATCGACCATCGTGTGCTCGAGCTTGTCGTCGACCAGCTCATTGCCGCGCCGAAATTACGGGCGAGCCTCAACGTGTCCCCGGCGTCCACGACCGATCCCGACTGGTGGGTGCGGCTTGGCTCGCTTCTGCGGGCGCATCGCCATGTCGCGGAACGCCTGATCATCGAAATCACCGAAATGACCGCGATCCATGACGTGGACGATACCCGGGGCTTTGTCACGCGCGTGAAGGATCTCGGCTGCCGCATCGCGATCGACGATTTCGGCGCGGGCCACACCTCGTTCCGCAACCTGCGCAAGCTCGGCGTCGACATGATCAAGATCGACGGCGAGTTCGTGCAGAATTTAAGCCGCTCGGAAGACGACCGCGCCTTCGTCCGCACGATGATCGATCTCGGCCACCGGCTCGGCCTGAAGACCGTCGCCGAATGGGTGCAGGACGAATCGTCGGCCAAGATGCTGGCGGCGTGGGGCTGCGACTATATGCAGGGCGCGCTGACCGGGCGCGCGACACTGCATCATCCCTGGTCGCATGGCGCCGAACTGGAAGCGAAACTCGCCTAGTCTTTCTTGTCCGCGAGCTTGGTCAGCCGCTTCTGCATCTCGTCAAGCTGCCGCTTCAGTTCGTCAATATCAGCGGACGATTCCGGGGGCTTTTCCCCGCCCTCACGCCGCGCGAACGGCGCGAACATACTGAAGGCCTTCTCGAACATCTCCATGTTGCGGCGCGCCTGCTCTTCCAGCACGCCGAGCGGCGAGACGCCGAACGCCGATGCCATCTGCTGGCGGAATTTTTCCTGCTCCTTGGTGAGCGACTCGATCGAGACTTCGAGATAGCGCGGCACCAGCATCTGCATGCTGTCGCCGTAAAAGCGGATCAATTGGCGCAGGAAATTGATCGGAAGGAGATTTTGCCCCTCCTTGTTCTCCTGCTCGAAGATGATCTGCGCCAGCACCGAGCGCGTGATGTCCTCGCCGGTCTTGGCATCGAACACCTGGAAATCCTCGCCGGCCTTGACCATCACGGCGAGGTCCTCAAGCGTCACGTAGGTGCTGGTGCCGGTGTTGTAGAGACGCCGGTTTGCGTATTTCTTGATCGTGATCGGTTCTACGGGCTTGTTCATGTACGCCGTGCACTCAAGGACCCGCGGGCGCGGGCCAGTGAGATCAAAATAGGCGTTTTCCGGCCCTGCGGCCAATCTTTTTGTTCGGGGCTTGGGCTTTGGGTGTATGGCGCCCCCGATTTGCGAGCCATATCTGGCGTGCTATCGAGATTTCAGTCGATCGAAGGGAGCTTTCCATGCAGGACGACATCGTCATCGTCGGGGCCGCGCGCACGCCCGTTGGCGCGTTCAACGGCGCGTTTGCCAATCTTCCGGCCCATGAGCTCGGGCGGGTGGCGATCGCCGAGGCGCTGAAGCGCGCGGGCGTCGAGGGGGCGAAGGTCTCCGAGGTCATCATGGGACAGATCCTGACCGCCGGTCAGGGGCAGAACCCGGCGCGCCAGGCCTCGATCGGCGCGGGCATTCCGGTCGAAAGCCCGGCCTGGGGCGTGAACCAGCTCTGCGGGTCGGGGCTGCGCGCGGTTGCGCTCGGCTATCAGGCGATCAAGAACGGCGACAGCGAGATCGTCGTCGCGGGCGGCCAGGAATCGATGAGCATGGCGCCGCACTGCCAGCATCTGCGCGGCGGCGTGAAGATGGGCAACGTCGAACTCGTCGACACGATGATCAAGGACGGCCTGTGGGATGCCTTCAACGGCTATCACATGGGAACGACCGCCGAGAACGTCGCCAAGCAATGGCAGATCACGCGCCAGCAGCAGGATGAATTCGCCGTCGCTTCGCAGAACAAGGCCGAAGCCGCGCAGAAGGCCGGCAAGTTCAAGGATGAGATCGTCCCGGTGACGATCAAGTCGCGCAAGGGCGACATCGTCGTCGACACCGACGAATATCCGAAATCCGGCGTCACCATGGACTCGATCGCAAAGCTGCGCCCGGCCTTCGACAAGGAAGGCACGGTGACGGCTGCGAACGCGTCCGGCATCAATGACGGCGCAGCCGCGCTCGTCCTGATGAAGGCCTCGCAGGCGGCGAAGGAAAACCGCCCGGTGATCGCGCGCATTGTGTCGTGGGCGCAGGCGGGCGTCGATCCCTCGATCATGGGAACCGGCCCGATCCCGGCGTCGCGCGCGGCGCTGAAGAAGGCCGGCTGGAAGGTCGAGGACCTCGACCTGATCGAGGCCAACGAGGCCTTCGCCGCGCAGGCCTGCGCCGTGAACAAGGACCTCGGCTGGGACAAGGGGAAGGTCAACGTCAACGGGGGCGCGATTGCGATTGGCCACCCGATCGGGGCATCCGGCGCGCGCGTGCTGACGACCTTGCTGTTCGAGATGCAGAAACGTAACGCGAAGAAGGGCCTCGCCACGCTCTGCATCGGCGGCGGCATGGGCATCGCGATGTGCGTCGAGCGGTAGGAAAATGTCGTGCCCGGGTTCAACCCGGGCATCCGTCAGATAGATTTTCAAGATGGATCGCCGGGCCTTCGCCCGCCGAAGCAAAAGTCGGCACGGTTTTCATTTGGGCTTCGGCCCGCGTGGGCGGGTCAAGCCCGGCGATGACGCGAGGGGAAACAGGGAGGAATGGGAATGGCACGCGTTGCGTTGGTGACGGGCGGTACGCGCGGGATCGGCGAGGCAATCTCAAAAGCGCTGAAGGCGGCGGGCTACAAGGTCGCCGCGAGTTATGCCGGCAACGACGAGGCCGCGCAGAAGTTCAAGAGCGCGACCGGCGTGCCGGTTTACAAATGGGACGTGTCCTCATTCGACGCCTGCGGCGAGGGGGTCAAGAAGGTCGCGGCGGAGGTTGGCCCGATCGATGTGCTGGTGAATAACGCCGGCATCACCAAGGACGGCATGTTCCATAAAATGACCGCCGATCAGTGGAACGCGGTGATCGGTACCAATCTCGGTTCCCTGTTCAACATGACGCGGCACGTGATCGAAGGCATGCGCGAGCGCAAGTTCGGCCGCATCATCAACATTTCCTCGATCAACGGTCAGAAGGGCCAGATGGGGCAGGTGAATTACTCCGCCGCTAAAGCAGGTGAAATCGGCTTCACCAAGGCGCTCGCGCAGGAAGGCGCGCGCTCGGGGATCACGGTGAACGCGATCTGTCCGGGCTATATCGCGACCGAAATGGTCAAGGCCGTCCCGAAGGAGGTGCTCGACAAGAGCATCCTGCCGTTCATTCCGGTTGGGAGGCTCGGCGAGCCGGACGAGATCGCGCGCTGCGTCGTGTTTCTCGCCTCGGACGACGCAAGCTTCATCACCGGCTCGACGCTGTCGGCCAATGGCGGTCAGTTCATGGCTTGAACCGGAAGGCGCGGCGCAGGTGGGCGCCGCGCTTCTTTCGCCTACCACCAGCGGTCGACGTTCATGATCTCGCCGGTGTCAGCGCTCACTTCGACAGTGATATTCTGCCCGCCTGACGCGCGTCCCTGGATCTGCCATTTGCCGTCGTAAAAATTGACCTCGTTAATTCCGACGACGCCTACATTCCGTGCAACGAATACGGCGCGCTGCATGGAGAATTCGGAACCGGCGCTTTGGGCGAAGGCGGGTGAAATGAAGCCGACGACAGTCGCCGCAAGCGCAAGTATCGCAAGTCTTCTCATGTTTCTTTCTCCCGAATGTATTCCCGGTACGACAGCCAACGTGACGGCGCCTCCGAAGGTTTCCGAAATTGGACGGCCGAAAAGACTCGTGATGGATCACGCATGACGCCTGCGCGTGCCACCGCGACCGGTTTCACCGCCGTATTGATGTGGTCATCGCTCGCCCTTTTCACGGCGGCTTCGGGGCGCGTGCCGCCGTTTCAGCTGGCCGCCATGACGTTTGCGATCGGCGGCGGATTAGGCGCGCTGTCGTGGCTGTTCCGGCGCGGCGCGATCTCCGCCGTGCGCCAGCCGCCGGAGGTCTGGGCGCTCGGTGTCGGCGGACTGTTCGGCTATCACGCGCTTTATTTTATGGCGTTGCGGCTCGCGCCGCCGGCCGAGAGCGGGCTGATCAATTATCTCTGGCCGCTGCTGATCGTTCTGTTCTCGGCGTTCCTGCCCGGCGAAAGGCTGAAAGCGCACCACCTTGTCGGCGCGATCCTGGGACTGATTGGGACCGTCGTTCTGGTGGCGGGCCGCGCGCAGCTCGGGTTCGCCTCCGAATTCATTCCCGGCTATTGCGCAGCTTTTGTCGCCGCGTTCGTGTGGTCGATCTATTCGGTTTTGTCGCGGCGCTTTGCGGAGGTGCCGACCGACGCAGTCGCGGGCTTCTGCATCGTAACCGCCATTCTCGGCGGGGTCTTCCACCTGATTTTCGAACAGACGGTCTGGCCTGCGGGCGCGAGCGAGTGGTTTGCGGTGCTTGCACTTGGATTGGGTCCGGTCGGCGCCGCGTTCTATGTCTGGGACATCGGCATGAAGCAGGGCGACGTGCGTGTCCTCGGCGCCTCGGCCTATGCGGCGCCGGTTTTGTCGACAATCCTGCTCGTGCTTGCAGGCTACGCGCAGCCGTCGCTGTCTCTAGCCGCCGCCACGGTCCTGATCGCGGGCGGCGGGGTCATCGCGGCGAGGGACATGATTTTCGGGAAGCGCCAGGCCTAGCCTTCGGGCGACCAGCCCTTCGGGGCCAGTTCGAAACCGGAAAATTCAAAGCCCGGCGCGACCGTGCAGCCGGCGAGCGTCCACTCGCCGAGACTTTCCGCGGCCTGCCAGGCGTTCGCGGGAACGACGGTCTGCGGACGTTCGCCCGCGGCGAGGTTGGCGCCAAGGCGCGCTGTCGTTACAGCGCCTTCGGCATTGACAATGTGCAGCGCGAGCGGGTCGCCGCCGTAAAAGTGCCAAACCTCGGCGGCGTCGACGCGGTGCCAGCGCGCTTTCTCGCCGCGCGCGAGGAGGTAATAGATCGCCGTCGATGCCGCGCGCCCGTCACCCATCTCGCGGCGGTCGCGGAAGGTCTCGGTGAAGTGCCCGCCTTCCGGATGCGGCCTGAGACCGAGAATGCGGATCACCTCCGCCGCGCTGAGATCATTCATCGTCAATTCATCCGTCATGCGCGGACGCGATCCGCGCATCAAGCAATCAGAACTTGTTCTTGCGCGCACGGACTTCGGCAAAGACCTCTGCAGGCTCGCGGCCGGACAGCCCGACCGCCGCCGCAACCGAGGGGACGTCCGCGCGCAGGAAGCAATTGGCTTTCTTTTCGGCGCCGATCGTCGCCGGAATGGTCGGCTGGCCGGCGGCACGCAGTGCATCGACCTCCTTCGCCCGCGCAAGCAGCGCCTGGTTGCCAGGCTCGATCGTCAGCGCGAATTTGATGTTCGCCTGCGTATATTCGTGACCGCAGAAGAATTGCGTGTCGTCGGGCAGCGCGCGAAGTTTCAGGAGCGAATCCCACATCTGCGCCGGCGTTCCCTCGATCACCCGGCCGCAGCCGATCGAGAACAGGGTATCGCCGACGAAAGCGATCCTGTCGGCATCGAGCACATACGAAATGTGGTCGAGCGTGTGGCCCGGCGTTTCGAGGACGCGCGCCGTGAGATTGCCGATTTTCACCGTCTGGCCTTCGCCGACGGCGGCGTCGACCGCGCGGAATTTGTCGCTCTTCGGGCCCACCACGCGGCAACCATGTTTTTGCTTCAGCGCCGCCACGCCCGCGGTGTGATCGCCGTGATGATGCGTGACGAGGATATCGGTCAGGTTCCACCCCGTTTCTTTCAGCGCAGCCTCGACCGGCGCGGCTTCCGGCGCGTCGATCGAGGCGGTCGCGCCGGTCGCCGGATCGTGGATGAGCACGCCGAAATTGTCGGACAGGCAGGGAAAAAGATGGGTCTTGGCGGCCATAGTCACGCTCGCATCTGAGGGAGGGGCTGGGGCGTTAACATGCCGCTTCGATGCCGGATTGTTAAGCCTGACCGTGCGGCGCTCAATACGCCGTTACAATTCATGCTAGTTTCGAGCGATGTTCGTCGACGTCGTCGATCTGCGTAATTTCTACGCCCAGGGGCTCGGCATCGTCGCCCGCCGCTTCATCGGGCGCGGCATCCGCGCGCGCTGGGCCGATACCCAAGGCCAGCGCGTGCTCGGCATCGGGTATGCGACGCCCTATCTCGGCCTGTTTCGCGAGGAGGCGGAACGGTGCCTGGCCTTCATGCCGGCCGCGCAGGGCGTGGTGAAATGGCCGACGTCGCGGCCCGCCTTGTCCGCATTGGTCGAGGAAACGCAATTGCCGCTGACCGATGCGGCGGTTGACCGCGTGCTTCTCGTGCACGCGCTCGAGATGGCGGACGACGCGGTTGCGCTGATGCGGGAAATCTGGCGCGTGCTCTCGCCGAACGGCCGTCTGCTCGCGGTGGTGCCGAACCGCCGCGGATTGTGGGCGCGGATGGATACGACGCCATTCGGCCATGGCCGTCCCTATTCGCGCGGGCAGATCACGAACATTCTGCGCGAGACATGGTTCACCCCGAACGGCTGGGGCGAGGCGCTCTACGTGCCGCCGATTGCGCGCGGATGGTTTCTGCGTTCGGCGATAGCGTGGGAGCGAACGGGAGCGAGCCTGTCCGCGCCGTTTGCAGGCGTTCACATCGTCGAAGCGACCAAGCAGGTCT
>Ga0070741_10020999_pt1 | contig 10208 bp, 6 predicted proteins | sample Coa_R1_4_FD_66440 | JGI IMG/M metagenome (GOLD analysis project Ga0070741, IMG submission 66440) | Surface soil microbial communities from Centralia Pennsylvania, which are recovering from an underground coalmine fire - Coalmine... | ecosystem: Environmental > Terrestrial > Soil > Unclassified ...
GTCGACGACTACAACGCCGACATTCTCATCGAGGATGGAAACGTGGTGATGATCGGCAGGAGGCGGGTGCTGATCATCGGGTACAGCGGCGAAGCCGAACGGCCTGACAGCCATGCGCGCCGGCGCGTCACCTCGCTGACGGCGGGCGCCGTACAAACCTGAAGTGACGATCGTCCTTCGTGAACTGCGACTGCAATGAAGACCGGCGTGATCTCCGACACGCACGGTCCGGAGGCCCTCAACGCGTTGCCGCGGCGTCGATGCCATCGTTGATGCCGGCGACATCGGAGGGGCGCAGGTGATCGAGGCGCTGCGTGAGATCGCGCCGGTCACCTTCGTGCGCGGAAAACATCGATGGGTCGGACGGCTACCAGATTTGGCCTGAACGCGACGAGCATGTCCTTGCGGCAATCTCCGCGCCGCACCCACGCAAAGCCGTTCTCCAGAATCCCGCAATCCAAAATACCGGGCGATGGCTCCATCCACAAATCCCCGCCAGAACCCAGAGCGCGACGCAAAACGTTCTTCCCATTCCGCCTTGACCGCTTCGGACCGTGTGTCGAGAAGTCGATAGAGCGGCGTGACCCCAGGCTGGCGCGGTCGATCGACGGCCGGCGCGCAGGGAGACGGCCTCGATGGCGCGGCGCCCACGCCCCGCGCTCATTGCGAACTCGCTAGTGTCGGATCACGCGGCGGCGCGCAGGGGGTGAACTGTTCGGTATGTAGAGCTCGGCGGTGCGAGTGATGGTGAACGGCCAGTACGAATCGCCACCGCAAATCAATACTCTGCCGTCGTTCAAGCGGGTCGCCGTGTGGAAGGAACGTCGAGTGGTCATGCGGCCGGCAGCGATGAACGATCGTGTCGCGGGGTCGTAGATCTCGGAGCTGTCCATGTTATTGCTGACGCACCCCCCGGCCCCGCCGCCGGTCACCAGGACAGTGCCATCGGCGAGAAGAGTTGCAGTGTGTGCCATGCGCGGTTCAATCATGCTCCCGGCGCCGATGAACGTAGCGCTCGCAGGACTGTAAACATCGGCGTTCGCGATTCCAGGACAGTCCCACTCGTCGTTCCCTCCGGTGATGAGCACACTTCCGTCGTTCAATGAGATGATCGCGTGCCAGTAGAACCACAAATCGTCTCGATATCGTGGCGCGGCCATCCCGCCGGTGAGAGTGAAGGCATTCATCTCCGGGTCGTAGATCTCAGCCGGATTGTTTGCCACGATGAGGACCTTGCCGTCAGGCAGCTGTGTCGCGGCAGCCCAGCTCGGACCGCCTGAGTAGCTGGTCTTTGCGTCCGCATACGTCGCCGCGAACCTGAACGTTCCGGTTGCCGGATCGTACAGCTCTGCTTTCGCCGCAGTGGGATAGGGTGGTTGTGCCAGCTCTCCGCCGGCGATCAGAACCTCACCATTGCCAAGTAACGTAGCCGTGTGGCCGTCCTGGGCCTCGAGCATGTTGCCAGTCGGCGTGAATGTTCCGGTTTCGGGATCGTACAACTCGGCGCTCACTCCAACGCTACCCCCTGCAATCAGCACTCGTCCATCCGGGAGTCGTGTCGCGGTGTGCCGTCTGTGCGCTGTAGTCATTGCGCTCGTCGGCATAAAGGTTCCGCTGGAAGGATCGTACAACTCGGCACTGGACAAGCCCGCCTGGCGGTTTCCAGTTCCACCTGTAATCAAGACCTTTCCGTCCGCGAGGAGGGTGGCCGTGTGTTCGGAGCGCGCGGTGGTCATATCGCCAGTGGCCACGAAGACGCCGCCATTTTGCGCGGTTGCCTCTTGATCGAGGGCGGGCAAGAAACCTAAGAGAACGCACAAAGCCGCTGTTTTCATGTTGTCTTTCAGTGTTCGATCTTGCGGTCGAAGGAAAATTGGCGAACGTTTTCGCCGGTGAGCTTCTGCCGCGTGCTCATGTAAAGATCGTTCCCGCCGAATCCTCCCGGCCGGTTCGAATAGAAAATCATCGTTTGCCGATCCCAGGAGAGGGCGACCGCACCATCATTCGAAGGCGAGTTCACGACGGGGCACGATTCGGCACACTTGTTCTGATTGTCCAAGTCGAGATTGATCGGAATCGGCCATGGGTCTTGGGCAGATGCCCTGCTGGAAAGCCACAGGTCAAGGCCGCCGGCGGTGCCGGTCCGGTTGCTGGTGACGATCATTTCCAAGCCGTCGCGGCTGATGGCAGTGCGAGTGTCGCGCAAGGGGCTGTTGAGCTGCGCCACAGGGGTCGCTTCACCCCACAACCCCTGCCGGTTGCAGTTGTCGAGGTCGGAAGCGCACGTGGTCACAAAAATGTCCAGGCCGTTGCCATTGGCAGGAGTCAGGTTGCGAGCGAAGTAGAGATAGAGCGTACCAGTCTCGTCGTCGGACCAGAAACTTGGCGCTCCTTCATCGGCACCGGTGATGTTGAGCGTGCACCCGAGGTTGAAGGGGGGGTCCCACCCGAAATCGTCCCGTTTGTTCTGGCGATGTGCTGCCCATAGCTCTGTCCGCCCATTCTCGTTGCAACCGCCGGGACGCGTGCTGTAGAAGAACAACCAATGTCCGTTGCTGGTCAGGCTGGGAGCATGATCGTCGAAGGGACTGTTGAGCATCGTCAGGTCTTGGGGTGCCTGCCAGGGACTGTCGACGCTGTCGCGCTCAGTTACCCACAAGTCAATCTTGCCGGCTCCTCCCGGACGGATGGAGCTGAAGACCATGGTGAGACCATCCTTCGATAGAGTCGGATGCATGTCGTCGGATGCTGAGTTGATCGTTTGGCCGAGATTCACAGGGGTCGACCAGGGACCGAATTGCTGGCCCAATGCCCCGCTGCAGATGAGAACCGCAAAGATGCCGAATCGAAGACTCATGCCTTTCTCCTTCAAATCTGTTGCCGAGAAGGTGGGCTGCGGTGGTGTAAAGATCCTGCCGAATTTCTGGAAACATTCGGGAGAAGTTCCGGAAAAAGCTGATTGCCAATGGTTTGGCGGCAGGCGATAATCTGAGCCTCTCCAGGCAATCGGGGACGCACCATGCCCGTTCATTTCGGCGATTTCACGCTCGACGAGTCGCGCCGTCAGCTGCTGAGGGGTGCCGAGCCAATCCATCTGTCGCCGAAAGCCTTTCAGCTTCTTTCGATCCTCGTTCAGGAGAGTCCGCGGGCCGTTTCGAAGAGCGATTTACAGGAGCGGCTATGGCCGGACACGTTCGTCACGGAGGGAAACCTTTCCAGTGCCGTAGCGGAACTTCGCTCCGCCCTCGGCGACGATCGCCGCGAACCGCGCTTCATCCGCACGCTGTACGGCTTTGGATACTCGTTCGCCGCGGCGACCCACCAGGAACAAGTTCCGGCGAAGCTCCGAAGGCGTTCGACGATCGCCGCGCTCGCCGCCTTGACCGTAGTCGTCACTCTTGCGCTGGTTTTGATCGTGCCCAGCGCGTTGCGTTCTCACGCGGCACCGACAGTGCAGATTCGATCGCTTGCAGTACTTCCCTTCGACACGACCGGTTCCGACGTCGCATGTCAACACCTCGGCCTGGGCCTTCCCGATCTACTCATCACTCGGCTCGGGAATGTTCGACAACTGGTCGTCCGGCCGACGAGCGCGATTCGCGACTACGCTGCCGGCACCGTCGACTGGCGTGATGCCGGGCGAAAACTGAAGGTTGATGCCGTTTTGGAAGGGAACGTTCGCACCACCTCCGATCGCGTCCGCGTGACCGTGCGGCTTCTTCATGTTCGCGACCAAAAGACCATTTGGGCCGATGCGTTTGATGCGAAGCGCAACGACATTTTTTCGATTGAAGACACCATTGCTGCCAGGGTCGCCGAAGCCCTGACGATGCGGCTGACTCCCAGCGAAAAACTCCTTCTCAGCAAACGCTACACGGCCGATCCGCAGGCGTATGACCTCTATATCCAGGGGCGGTATGAATTCGAGCGCGCTCGCGATGGGCAGCCTGCCAACCGACAAAAAAGCATCGAGATGTACCAGAGAGCCCTCGAGAAAGACCCGTCGTATGCTCTCGCCTGGGCCGGCCTGGCGCAGGCGAATGCAAGCCTGGGTGCTCGTCACGAAGCTCCGCCGCAGGTCGTTTTTCCGGTCGCGGACGCCGCGGCGACGAAGGCGCTGCATTTAGACCAGGATCTGTCCGAGGCGCATTGCGCGGCGGGGGCGGTCAAAATGTACTGGCACCTCGATTTCGACGGCGCGGAGAGGGAATTTCTGCAGGCTTTGCAGCTGAATCCCAGAAATACGATCGCCCTCGACTATTACGGGTTTCTGTTGCAGTGCATGCAACGCTCTGAAGAATCCATTGCCCTGCGCCAGCGACTCCTCGAAGTCGACCCATTGAGTGTGGCTTCGAATTGGAGTCTGGCGAACGCGTATCTCACCGCGGGGCAAGACAGCCGCGGCATCCAACAAACGCTCCAGGTTCTATCCATGAACCCGAATTATCCATACGCTTATGACGCTTTGACGCGTTTCTACGCGATGCACGGGCAGCACGAGAAAGCGATCGTTTATGCGCGAAGGAACGTGCATCTCAACCCGGGGCCACGGAGCCTGGCATTCCTCGGATATGCCCTCGGCCGCGCCGGTCAACGAGCCGAAGCGAAAGCGATCTTGCAGCGGTTGAGCGCGGACGAAGGAAACCTGCCTTTCTATGAGGCCCTTGTTTATCTCGGTTTGGGCGATCGCGAAGCGGTCTTTCCCCTTCTGGAGAAAGGATTGGTCGATCGGACCTATGTGCTCCGCCTGAAGAGCGAGCCGATGTTCGAGCCCCTGCATTCCGACCCGCGATTCCAGTCCCTGCTGCGGCGTGCCGGCCTCGGGAGCTAACGTGAAAAGAGTCGCCCTGTTTCTGCTGCTCGTGCGGGTCGCGCCAGCCTTCGGCCAACAAGGATCGACAGCGGAATTGACCGGGGTAGTTTCCAGCGCCGGGCAACCTCTTCCCGGTGTGACCGTCACGCTGACCTCCGATGCGCTTCAAGGTGTACGGACGACGACGACGGGAGCCAACGGCGCCTATTATTTCGCCCTGCTTCCACCCGCAGACTACAGCGTGCGCTTCGATCTGGAAGGGTTCAGGCCGTTGCAAAAACGCGCTCAGGTGTCTCTGGCGCGCATGTCCCGAGTGGACGTCGAGCTTCGACCGGCTGCGCTGACCGAGACAGTGATTGTTGAATCGGATTCAAACCGAGGGTCTATGGGGGCCTTGATTGCCCACAACATCCGCGCCTCGGAGCTTGAGACATTGCCGTCGGGCCGGAACATCGGCAGCGCCGTTCTCCTTTCTTCCAACGCATCAGCACTCGGGCCTCAGAACCGGATCATGGTTTCGGGCGCGCCATCATGGGACAGCGTCTATCTGGTCGATGGTGTCGTCGTTAGTGAATACCTGACGGGACAGCCTCACAATCTCTTCATTGAGGACGCGATTACCGAGATCGCGGTTCAAGCAGGAGCGATTTCAGCGGAATACGGACGGTTCACCGGGGGAGTGGTCATTGCGCTGACCCGGAGAGGAGGCAACGAGTACCGAGGGTCGCTCCGTGACAGCATGAGCAACGCGGCCTGGACAGGCCGTACGCGGTGGCCGGCGCAGCCCAAACCGTTCGACCATATCGACCATGCGTTCGAGGGAACACTCGGCGGCTTTTTAATGAAGGACCGACTTTGGTTCTTCTCGGCAGGTCGCAAAGCCACTGCGACAGCACAGAACTTCACGACCAAAACCAACGTCGCGTATCAGTCGACCAGCCGGGAGCAGCGGTGGGAAATGAAACTCACGGGCCAGGTGAGGACCGGTCACTCGGTCGTAGTCTCCTCCATGAACACCGTGTTGTCCGAGCGGAATGCTCAGGAGCTGCGAAGCTCGGGGAGAGTGCTCGATACGTCGGCGATCATCCCCGCTCGTTCGCAGCCGGCCAACCTGCTCGCGCTGACCTATGAAGGCATCCCGGCGCCGAATACGTTCATCGAGCTTCACCATTCGCAGAAGCGATACGCGCTGCGCGGAAACGGTGGCCAGTCGAACGACCGGATTCTCGGCACTCTGATCGTGGCGCGCAACTGGAACGCGAACATGAACGCACCTCTCGGATGCGGCATCTGCGGCGACGATGCGCGCAACAGCCGATCGTGGTCGGCAAAGGCTTCTCACTACACGAGCAGCTGGATTGGGAATCACACGATCATCGTTGGCGCGGAAGGATTTCGCGAACGACGGCGCAACGCGGGAACGCGCTCGGCAAGCGAATTCAACATCCAGGCGGCGGCGCGAATCGACGGCGCCGACGCCTACCCGCGATTCGACTCATCAACATTAATTGTCTGGAACCGGCCGATTCCATCGCCGGGGCCGAGGTTCGAGAGCCGCGGCATGTATATCAATGAGCATGGGGACATCGGTCGACTCGATGTCATTCTGGGAATTCGTTACGATCGCAGTCATGCTTGGGATGGCGTCGGCCAGGGCATCGCTGACGACGGCTCATTCAGTCCTCGTCTGAGCGCAACGTTTGATCCGCGGAACGACGGGCGCAATGCCCTCTCGGCGAGCTTCGGTCGCTACTCATCGAAGATTCTCGAGGCAGGTGGGGCGCCGCAGCAAATTGGGATCTTCGATCAGTTCGGCTGGAGGTACCTGGGACCGCCGATCAATGCGGGCAGCGCTCTACCGGTGGGTACCCCGGAAGCCTTGGCCAGGCTGTTTGCCTGGTTTGATTCCGTCGGCGGAGTTCAGAATCGTGAATATCTGTCCTTCTTCACCGACCCGGTGTCGAGCATTCTCTTTCCACGGCCTCTCAGACCGCCTGCAGTCGACGAGAAGACACTCGGATACTCGAAGCAGTTCGAAGCGGGATTTTTCAGAGCGGACTACATCGCACGCGACTGGAAGCACTTCTATGCAGCTCGGGTCGACAGGGTGACAGGGCAGAGCGTCGACGCAGCCGGCAGGAAGGTCGATGTTGCGTGGGTGATCAACGATGACAGGGGCACAGTCCGCTCGTATCGCGCGTTGCGACTGGAAGCATCGTGGCACCACGGTCATGCATCCGCGGGAGGCGGATATACGCTGTCAACGCTTCGAGGAAACGATGACGAGGAGGAGGGCGCGCTCAACGCTCCGCGCAATCTCCCCTTGACATCGTGGTATCCGGAGTTTCTCGGTTACCCGCAGCGGCGGCCAATCGGCTATCTGCAGCAGGATCAACGCCACCGCGCGCGTCTATGGATCGGATACGAAGCACCTCTGAGGCGGGGTCGCCTGTCGACGTTCGTGCTCCAGTCGCTCGACTCCGGTCACCCTTATTCCGCCGTCGGCACAATCGATCCGACCGGACTCACGCCGGGAACCGAATATGACGACATTCCGGTCAATCCCGGTTACGTGCTCAACCAGATCAAGACCGGCTTCTACTTTTTCAGCAGGCGTGGCGCCTTTCGGACGGACAACGTTCTCAGCACCGATGTCGCCATCACCTACGAGGTTCCCTGTCGGTCGCTCCAGTTGCACCTGGAAGCCGAGGTGTTCAATCTACTGGACAACGTCGCAGTCGTCTCACCGGGCACCGGAGTCTCGACTCGTTTCAGCGATGGCGCTGCTTCGGGGTTACGAGCATTCAATCCCTTCACAGAAACGCCGATTGAGGGTTTGCATTATCGGTTATCTCCTGACTTTGGCGAACCTACCGGGCCGGAGTCCTATCAGCGCCCGCGTACGTTCCAACTCTCGCTCAAGGCGCGATTCTGAGGCCTTGGTGTCAAGACGGACGTGAAATCGGACCAAGCGTCAGGACGTGCAATCTCATGCGACGATGTGCACGTCTGCGTGGTCCGACGCCGGCCTTTGCATCGATTGCCGAGAAGATCGGAATTCGAATCCCGCTATAGAATCTTGATGGATCGTCGAAAATTCATTGGTGCCTCCGTGGCCCTCGCCGCGTGGCGAATGCCGTTGTCTGCCCAGTCGGAACAGCCAGCGCCCGCGCCGCCGACGTCGATCGCGGCATTCGGGTCGATGCGCGATCAGGGAGACCGATCACGAACGACGAGCGCCGCGCGCGGATCGAAAAGGCGAAGGCGCTCATGGCGCAGGAGAAGATGGCCGCGCTGGTTCTGACTCCCGGGCTTTTCACTGCTCTACTTCACGAACATTCGCTGGTCGGGCGGAGAGCGGCTCTTTGCCTCCATCATTCCGGCGAAAGAGGAGGCGTTCTTCGTCTGTCCGGCATTCGAGGAGGACCGCGCGCGCGGGCTGAAGGATCGCGGCGCGAGCCGCGGATCGGTGGGGATCGAAGAGAACGCGAAGTTCTTCTGGGGTCGCGGCATCACCGCGGCGGCGTCGCACGCGCGGATCGTCAGCGGAACACCGATCACCGCCGGCTGCAGGGCGATCAGGGATGGGCACGAGCTGGAGCTGATGCAGCGCGCCTCGAACGCCACGTTGAAAGTCTACGAGGCGACCTATCGCGCACTGCAGCCGAACTCTGCCGAGGGAATCAGCGCCGGGCAGTCGCTGGTGTTGTACGTCACGCCCGGCGATCACGTGGCGCCGCGCGGCCGCATCGGCCGTTTTGCGCGCTGAGCTACAATCGCCCCCACTTCGTCCGAGGAGGCGCCCATGAAAACCGTCATCCGCAACGGCCGTATCGTCACCGCCGTCGACGACTACAACGCCGACATTCTCATCGAGGATGGAAACGTGGTGATGATCGGCAGGGAACTCGACGTCAAGGCGGACAAGAAGATCGACGCCAAAGGGCGGCTGGTCATCCCGGGCGGGGTCGATCCGCACACGCACATGGACCTGCCGTTCGGCGGCACGTCGTCCTCGGACGATTTCGAAACCGGCACGCGCGCGGCCGCGCACGGCGGCACCACCACCATCATCGACTTCGCGGTCCAGTACAAGGGGCAGTCGCTCAGTCAGGCCCTCGACGTCTGGTTCAAGAAGGCGGAGGGGAAGGCGTCGATCGACTACGGATTCCACCTGATCTGCACCGATCTTCCGGACGACCGCCTGCCGCAGATGAAAGAGATGATCCGGCAGGGCGTGACCAGCTTCAAGCTGTTCATGGCCTACCCGGGGGTCTTCCTCGTCGACGACGCGACGATCTACAAGGCGATGATGACCGCGGGCGAAGCGGGCGGGCTGATCTGCATGCACGCGGAGAACGGCGTTGTCATCGACGCCATCGTCAAACGCGCGCTGGCCGAGGGGAAGACTGATCCGAAATACCACGCGCTGACGCGGCCGACGAAGGCCGAGGCGGAAGGGGTCCATCGGGCGATCGCTCTCTCCGAGATTGCGCACGCGCCGGTCTACATCGTCCATCTCAGTTGCAAGGACGCGCTCGACGAGGTCGTGCGCGCGCGCGACATGGGGCTCCCCACGCACGCTGAGACCTGCCCGCAATATCTCTTCCTCGATTACAGCGTCTACGAGAAGCCCGGCTTCGAGGGAGCGAAATACGTCATGACCCCGCCGATTCGCGAGAAGTGGAATCAGGACGAATTGTGGCGCGGGCTGAAGTTCAACGACCTGCAGGTCGTCTCCACCGACCACTGCCCATTCTGCTTCAAGGAGCAAAAAGAACTCGGCAAGGGGGACTTCTCGAAGATCCCCAACGGCGGGCCGGGGGTGGAGAACCGGATGTCGCTGGTCTACAACGGCGGCGTGGTCGGAGGACGCATCTCCCTCAATCGTTTTGTGGAGTTGACCTCGACCGCCGCGGCGAAGATCTTCGGCCTGTTCCCCAGGAAAGGAACGATCGCCGTCGGCTCCGACGCGGACATCGTCATCTTCGATCCCGAGGAGACCATGACCATCAGCGCGAAGACGCATCACATGAACGTCGACTACTCGTGCTACGAGGGGATGAAAGTTCGCGGGGTGACAAAGACGGTCTTGTCGCGCGGGGACGTGGTGATCGAGGAAGGGAAGTACGTTGCCAGGCCGGGGAGAGGGCAGTTCCTGAGGAGAGGGTTGTTCAACTCGCCGAAGTGAAATCACGGATCCCATGTCCGAAACCATCCAGCACGAGGACGGCAGAGTCGAACTGAAGTCGCTCGACGACATCCAGGGCAGCCCGCTCTTCAACAAGGACCTGGCCCCCGTCGCCGTCGCCAATCGCAACTGGACCACCTACAACTACGCGGCGCTCTGGATCTCCATGGCCCACTGCATCCCGACGTACATGCTGTCGTCGGG
>Ga0070741_10021000_pt1 | contig 10208 bp, 7 predicted proteins | sample Coa_R1_4_FD_66440 | JGI IMG/M metagenome (GOLD analysis project Ga0070741, IMG submission 66440) | Surface soil microbial communities from Centralia Pennsylvania, which are recovering from an underground coalmine fire - Coalmine... | ecosystem: Environmental > Terrestrial > Soil > Unclassified ...
TAAGCCAATCCCAGGTGGTAGTGCACGGTCGCGTCATCGGGGGCTTTGTTTTTTTCCGCCAGCCTCAGCGACTCCTGGAAAAGATCGATAGCCGATTTATATGCGCCTTTTTGATAGTAAACCCAACCCAGCGTATCGGCCGCATTGGGTGACTCGGGCATGCCGCGGCGTGCGGTCTGGGCCAGCGACAGTGCGACGTCGACGTTGCCATTGCTCTGCAACATCACGTAGGCCAGGTTGTTCGAAGCGAGCGGATCGTCGGGCTTGATCTCGAGCGCTTTCTGGTACATGGCTTTCGCGTTGTCCCAGTCCTGCTTCGACTCGTAGAGTTCGCCAGTGAGGATGTAGAAGCTGGCCTCGCGCGGGTTATCTTTCATCGATTGCTGATAGGTGGCGATGGCCTGATCCGTGGAACCCTTCGCTACCTGGACCTGGCCGAGTTTCAGCAGTGCATCGGAGTTGTTCTTATCGAGTTCCGCGGCTTTCTTGAACGCGGCCTCGGCTCCATTCGTGTCTTTCTTGCTCTGGAACAGTGCGGTGCCGAGCAGATCGTAAAAGGCGCTGCTGTTGGAAACTTTCGCAATCTGTGCGTTGGCGGCAGCAACAGCTTTGTCGGGCTGCTTCTCGGCGATGAAACTGTTCATCAGCCCGCTTAAAGCATCGGAAGAACTTGGATCTTTGTCGAGGCCCTGTTGGTAGGCCTTTTCAGCGTCGGCGAACTGGTGTTGGGTCAGCTTCAGGTTGCCCATCTGCACGTAGCCAATGGGAGCCTGCGGAGCGATTTCGATGGCTTTGCGGATATCGGCGTCAGCCTTGGCATAATCCTTGCGATTCATGTAGGAGGCGGCGCGCAGGGCGTAGCCGTCCGGAGAACCAGGTTGCAGGTTAATGATCTGGGAGGCAGTCTGCTCGAGGGAACTCATGTCGCCCTTCCGCAGAGCCACGGCGGCCAAAGCGCGATGAGCTTCGACAAGATCAGGACGAAGGCGGATCGCCGCCTGCCATTCGCTCTCCGATCGCGCCAGATTGCCTTGCGCATCGAAAGCGATTCCGAGATGGTAATGCGCCACGCCATTGTCCGGATCGTTCTTCAACGCCGATTCCAGTGTCTGCACGGCGTCGTTGGCATGGCCGTCACGGATCTGAATTTGTCCGCGATAGATCAAAGCCTCGTTATCGTTGGGATTGGTCTTGAGAAGTTCGTCGTTGATCTTGCGCGCTTCATCAAGGCGATTCTTCAAGATCAGCAACTGCACGTAGTTCTTTCGGACCTGCGGATCCTTGGAATGTTCCTGGTAAAGCGAAGAGTACTCGTTGGTGGCCTTGTCGAGATCCCCGGTTGCGAAATAGAAATCGCCGAGCATGCGGTATCCGGAAGGATTGTCACCAAGGTCCTTCTTGGCCTGCTTCAGGAAGTCTTCCGCCTCGCCCTTTTTGCCCTGCACGATATAGAGGCGGGCGAGAGAGGCGCGAGGGTCAGGATTCTTGGGATCGATTTCGATGGCGTGGCGGAACTGCTGTTCGGCATCGGCGAAACGGCTGCGAGACTGATAGTAGCTGCCCAGGGCCAGGACCGCATTGGTGGCCTTAGGATTGACCTCAACCGCTTTCTTGAAGTTGGCTTCCGCCGCGTCGGTTTGATCGACGCGCATCTGAAGTAGCGCCAGATTAATGTAAGACTCGTAGCGATCGGGCCCTAAGCTGATGGCCTTCTGCATCTCCTGAATAGCGCCGGGAAAATTGTCTTCCGCCGCCATCAAGTTGGCCACTGCAAGATGCACCTGCGGATCCTCGGGCCTCTTCTGGAGCAGAAGGTCGGTGTGCTCCTGGGCGTCTTTCAGGTTGCGGCCGGCGATAAGCAAATTCGCGATATCAATGTGGGCCTGGTAGTTTTCCGGCTGCAATTCAAGCGTGCGGCCCAGTTCTTGGTAAGCGCGAGTCCACTCCTGCATCTTGAGGAAGGTCTGCGCGAGCTTGTAATGAGCGTCTCCATAACGCGAGTCCACCTGGACAGCATTGCTGAACTGGATGGCGGCTTCGCGGTATTTTCCCTTTTCAAAGTAGCGCTCGCCGCTTTCGAAGTATTTTTGCTTGCGCACATTGGGATCGCGGGAGCAGCCGACAAATACAGATGTCAGCAATGCCAGGATCAGCAGCAAACGGATTGCAGAAGAACGCCTCATTACACATCTCCCCAGGGCGCCGCAAGGCGCCAAGCTATGGTTACCGAAGGATGAAAGATTAGAGTACTGCACTGAAATAACCACTAAAAGTTACTCTCGTCATTCCGGGTGAGTCAGTGATCCGGGAACCTCACTTGCGGAGTCAGCGCGGAACATAATTGTTGATGATCGGTACCACGTTTCCAGAAAACGATAAAAGCCGTTCCTGCGCGGATTCGGTAGTCTCCCCCACTCGCAAAGGAGTGGTCACGCGAATCAGGGAACCGTCGCTGCGGTTCAGGCGCATGGAGTCGGTGACCAGGTAGAACTTGGCCCAGTATTCGCTAGCCACCGCGCGATCGTGCGCCCAATACCAGTAAAGCACCAATTGCCGCTCGCTACCCTTGGCGATGACGTAGCGATTGGCAACAAAGGGCGCGCGTCCGGACAGCGAGACCTGAATGCGGCTGGATTCGACCGGCGACCAGCCTGCCCCGGGAAGACAATTTTTCGGGGAGTGAATGGTGTCGCCGGCGCGCTGGCTTGGGAAATAGGCCACGAACAGGTCGACATAGGGATCCCGCGTCTCGGTGTTGCGATAAACGCGGAGCATGAAATCACCCGCTCCAAGAACGTCGCGAACATCCTGCGGGATGGGAATCTCGGTCCCATACCAGGCGCCCAGTTGCTCGGGAAATGCGGCCAGCGGCTGGCGCGGCGGAAACACTTCATTGCGTCCGCGAGCGTGAAGGAAAACCGCGGTTGCGGTCAGGAGTATCGCCGCCAGAATAAAGCGAAACTGAGTCTTCACAGCGAACTCCTGGGCTCGCGCCGGAACGTGGCCAGCTTGTGCACCAGAAACAACATGCTCAGAGAAACCACGAAAATCAGCCATCCCGAGAAGGCATGGAAGAAGCCCTCGGCCTTATCCGGATCCCAATACTGAACCAGCAGCCCGGTGCCGATGATGCGCAAGCTATTCGCGGCTACGGCGATGGGGATCGACGCAAGTGCCAGCAGCACGCGAATCGTGGTCCGCGTCTCCATCAGATATCCATAAATAATGGCGAGGGTGGTCAGGGACATGAGTGAGCGAATCCCGCTGCAGGCTTCGGCAACCTCGAGCGCCATCTCGGGCAAGTTGATGACGTTTCCCTCGCGCAGGACAGGCACGCCAAACAGAGGCAACACCGCCGCGGCAACTTTCGACGCGAGTAACTGAAGAGGGAACGTGATCTGGTTGAAAATGATGGCCGGGATCGGAATCATCAGAACCAGAAATGCCCAAGGAAACAGGACGGCACGGAAAAACTTCCAGCCGAGAAAATAAATGACCAGCCCAGCCATAAGGATCAGCAGCGATGTGCGAGAGAGAAACAGTTCGGCGCCGAGGACTCCGACGATCAAGGTCACAAGTCCGAGCACGATGATGGGCAATCCCCAGGACGAAGGCGTGCGAGGCAGCGCGAGCAATTTGACGCGATTCTGCCACAGCACAAAAATCGAGAATGCGGGCACGAAGAAGCCGTGCGAGAAGTTCGGGTCGGTCCACCATTGCAGAGCCAGACGAAACAGGATGGACGAGTAAAGCCAGACCACCAACCCGGCGAGGATGACGGCCTGCCACCACAGGTTCCGTTTGACCACAGGGTCAGGCATTCGCTCTGGGAGCGTAGCGACTTGTGCAAATTGACTCAAAATGCGATGGGGAAACTTGAGGATATGCGAACTCGCTTCGGGGTGCAATGCCACGAAGGTGGTCCTTTGGTAATCATTCCCAATGTTTTGCCACTAAATACCCAACCTGTGGGATGCAGGAAGCCCGAAGTCTCGGCGACGAATCTGTCTGAAGTGGGACATAAATGGCCGTCTACTCCGAATGTTAGCAACAACTTAGGAGGAATTTCCCCATTTTTGTCCGGGTAACCACCAACCTGGTTACCACAGAAAGGGTAAAACTTTTCCATTTTCTCCCGGAATGATGGTAGGGTAGTGCCAAGACCGAGACGTTCCCCCGCTCGATGTAATTCCTAACTTTATGAAAGCAGGGAGTTAGAAGGCTCGTGGGGAAACACCCTCGCATTGCGATCCGTTGGCAGCTGCCGTGCTATTCAGAGATCGTGATCAACTACTCAGGATCTGTCTGTCTCCCCCATGCAGGAACGAGGTCGCCGTGGCACCGGACCTAGCTACGAGCACAGGAACCATGTCTGCACCTCGACAATCTGAACCCGATATGGAATATCTCGAAGGCGTAAGTCCAAGCATGCGACCGGTGGAGGTTGTCATCGGCGAACTCGCTCTCAATGACGTGCCGGTGTTGCTGCTGGCAGAATCCGGGGCAGGAAAGCGGACGACCGCGCGGAGGATTCATGAAACCTCCAGTCGATCTAGCCAGCCTTTCCGGGTCGCCGCCTGCGCAACTTTGACACCGGAAGCATTCGACTTGTCCGGTCCAGGCACCTTGTTTAGCGATGGGACCCTGTTTCTGGAAGAAGTAGCGGATTTGAACTCCGCGTCGCAAGTGCGCCTGCTGGAGGCGTTGCCGAAGGTGGAAGGCAATGGCAACGGCAACGGGCACCGCCCGACACGCTTGATTTGCGGCAGCTCGCGCGAACTTGAGGCGGAAGTGCGGTCGGGCCGTTTCCGGGAAGATTTGTACTACCGCATCAGCGGCGTTTGTTTGCGCTTGCCTCCTCTGCGTCAGCGCAGAGAAGACATTCCTTACCTGATGAGCTTTTTCCTGGCGAAGTTTTCGCAGGACTTCCGGCGTGCCTTGCCGGTGTTGAGCGGGCAAACCCAACAGTTGTTCCAGGATTACGCGTGGCCGGGAAACATTCGCGAGATCGAAGACATGGCGAGGGCGATCGTGGCGCTGGGTGACGAGGCGCTGGCCATGGGCGGGTTGCGAGCCATGTTCGCCAAGTCGGATCGCGGCGTGGCGAATGGAGAGCGCCTGTCTTTGAAACAGGCGGCGCGTGCGGCTTCGCGCGAAGCAGAAAAGGAATTGATTTTAAAAGTACTGACTCGAACTCGCTGGAACCGCCGGCGTGCCGCCCAGGAGTTGCAGATCAGCTACAAGGCCCTGCTGTACAAGCTGAAACAAATTGGCTACGGGGAATACGGAGCGACCTAGCTCCAGGGAGAGGTTATGAAGCGCAATTTTGCTTTGATGGGAGTTCTGTTGCTGGGGATGGCGACAGCGACCGGCTGGGCTGGGGACGACCAGAAGAAAGATAAGACGTCCGCCCCCATGGATTCGCAGCAACCGATGTCGGTGGCTGGACCGAGCTACATCATCGGCGGGGATGACACGCTGCATGTCTCGGTCTGGAAAGAACCCGATCTGACCGCGACGTTGCCGGTGCGGCCCGACGGAATGATCTCGTTGCCGTTGCTGAATGATGTGCAAGCGTCCGGTTTGACGCCGATGCAGCTGGCAGCTTCGATCACCGAGAAGCTGAAAAAGTACATCGCGGATCCTCACGTGACGGTGGTGGTGACGCAGATGAACAGCCAGCGCATCTTTGTGACCGGCGAAGTGTTGCATACAGGAGCGATGACTTTGCTGCCGAACATGACGGTGTTGCAGGCAATTTCGAGCGCGGGCTTCTCGCAGTTTGCCAATACCAAAGGGATTTACGTTCTGCGGAACGATAACGGAAAACAACAGAAGTTCAACGTGAACTACAAGCAGTTGGTCAAGGGCGAATCCATGGATCAGAACATCATCTTGAAGCCGGGCGACACGATTGTTGTCCCGTAAGGACGATTCGATGAACTTGAAGCACTTCATGCGCGTGATTGTGCTGATGACGGCGGCTCTGGCGACCTGCTGGGCGCAGACCGACCCCAGTCAGGATACGAACGCCGGCGATCAGCAGCCGGCAACCGCCCCCGTTCCTGCTTACGGGCAGGACACGACCGCTGCTCCCGCGAATGTGGACAATCCGCCGATCTCGGGACTGGACCAGCCGTCTTTCGAACCAGGGGTACTGAACCGGAGTTTCCTGATTCCGGGTGCGCATATCAGCCAGGCTTTGGATACGAACGTCGCAGGATCGACGGGCAATACTGCGGTCAACGGCGTCACCCGCGTGCTGGGAAGTTTGGCGTTGCAGAAGTTGTGGAGCCATTTTGATTCGTCTCTCGATTACGTTGGTGGCGGATCGTTCTACAGCAATCAGAGCGTAGGGGCGACGCAAAACCATAATTTGGATGCCGACGAACGGCTGCTATGGAGAACCGGGCAGCTGGCGGTTCGCGATTCGTTCAGTTACTTGCCTGAGGGCGCATTCGGCTACGGCTCTTATGGAGGAGCTGGCGCGCTGGGCGGAGTCGGCGGCGGAGGAATTGGCGGCACCGGCGGAGGCTTGGGAATCGGCTCCATCGGCGGGTCAAACTTCTTTGGTCCGGGACAGTTCGCTTCGCTCGGTCAGGAGCCACGAATCACCAACACGGCGCTGGCCGATATCACCGAATCCCTCTCTCCTCGATCGTCGGTCACCCTGGCAGGGTCCTACGGTTTAGTGCATTTCAACGCCAGCAATACGGGACTGATCAACAGCCGCCAAGTCGCGGCACAAGCTGGATACAACTATCAATTCAACCGTGCCAACCAGATTGCGCTGGTCTACGGTTACCAGAATTTTCGCTATCCGGATATCACTGCCGGAGATTTTCAAACTCATTTGTTTCACGTGCTCTACGGACATCGCATCAGCGGACGTATGGACCTGGTCTTAGGGGGAGGACCGCAGATCACCGAGATTCACAACCCCCTGAGCGGCACTGACAATCGCATCTCCGCCAGCGGCCGGGCTTCGCTGCGTTATCGCTTCCGGGTGTGGAACACGTCATTGAGCTATAGCCGTTACAACTCGAGCGGTTCGGGGCTGTTCGCGGGCGCGACCAGCGACCTGGTGCGACTCACGGCCAGCCGTACGCTGGGACGTATCTACGACGTGTCCACCGACGTCGGTTACACGCGGAATTCGCGAATTCTGGCGAGCGTGGTCAACGTACCGGGAGCGACCTACAACTATTGGTATGTGGGTGGTTCGGTGCACCGCCAATTTGGGCGCGACTTCGACGGTTTTCTCAGTTACCAGTACAACCGGCTTGGTTTCGACCAGACTTTCTGCACAGTTGGGGTGACCAACTGCAGCAGCAATTCGCAACGACATGTATTGATCATTGGTCTGGATTGGCATCCCCGGCCAATTCGGCTCGACTGAACTCAGGGCGAGTGGAAGCACTAGCCAGAACGGGACAAGAGCATGATTGAAAATCGCGAACTTACGATGGACGACTACCTGGCGATGCTACGGCGTCGCATGAAGGTGATCCTGATTCCGGCGCTGATCGCGCCGATCGCAGGATTCCTGATCTCCTATGCTTTCTCGCCGAAGTACACCTCGCAATCGCTGGTGTTGGTGGAAGAGCAGAAGGTTCCCGAAGGCTATGTGAAGCCGGTCGTCACCGAAGACATCACGCAACGAATCGCGACCATGCAGCAGCAGGTGCTCAGTCGGAACCGGTTGCAGCCCATGATTGAGAAGCTGCAGCTCAAGGGGAGAAATCTCGACGATCTGATCGACGACATTCGGCAGAACGTTTCGATCACACCCGTGGTGCCGGATATCGCCCAGGCGCAGCGGAAACGCGGTCAGGGCACGGACGTGCCCGGCTTCTTCGTCAATTTCACGGCCAACAATCCTCGTGAAGCGCAGGCGATCTGCAGCGAGTTGACGTCGATGATGCTGGAAGAAAATCTGAAGGCCCGTGAGCAAGTGGCGCAAGGCACGACGGACTTCCTGGCCCGGCAGGTGGACGAAGCCAAACACAATCTGGACGATCTTGACAGCAAACTCGCGGTCTTCAAACGCCAGTACATGGGGCAGTTGCCGGGCGATGAAGATCAGAATCTGAAGCTGCTGATGGGACTGAACTCCCAGCTGGATGCGAGCACGCAGTCGTTGAACCGCGCGCAGCAGGACCGGACCTATACCCAGTCCCTGCTCGCCCAGCAGGTGGCGGCGTGGAAGTCGAGCCAGAACGAAACCAATCCAACCAGCCTCGAACAGCAGTTGACCTCGTTGCAAAGCCAGTTGATCTCGTTGCAGGCACGTTACACCGACGATCATCCGGATGTGATCAAGACCAAGGCCGATATCGCGGAAGTGAAACGCAAGATCGACGAAATGAACAAGGCCGCCAGCAACAGTTCCGACAGCACGGACAAGGCTGGCGTGGCGGAACCGGCGGAAATCCGCCAACTGCGCTTGCAGATTCACCAGTACGACCAGACGATTGCCGAAGCCTCGCGCGAACAAAAACGGATCAAGGACCAGATCGGTATCTACCAGGGCCGGGTGGCCCTGAGCCCTGCTATCGAAGAACAGTACAAGGGCCTGACCCGCGATTACGACACGGCACTCAAGTTCTACAACGACCTGCTCGCCAAGCGTAGTGAGTCGGAGATGCAGACCGACATGGAACGCCGGCAGCAAGGCGAACAGATGCGGTTGTTGAATCCGGCGAACTTGCCGGACACGCCCAGCTTCCCGGTGCGTTGGCTGTTTGCCGCAGGCGGTCTGGGCGGCGGACTGGTTCTGGGATTGGGACTGGCATTGTGGATCGAGTTACGTGACAAGGCGATCCGTACAGAGAAGGATGTTGAAGCGGTGATGGATCTGCCAACTCTGGTATCGGTGCCGTGGTTGGGGCCGGAACTTGTCGGCAAGGACAAGTACGGGTCCAGGTCGTCTACGGAAGAGCCGAAGAAAGAAACGGTCGAGGTCTAGGGATTCATGTACAAGGAATTTTTCGGACTACGAGCGAACCCGTTTAACGTCAATCCGGACCCGCGTTACCTGTTTTTGACGCGGCACACGGAAGAGGCGCTGGCATGCCTGACCTACGGCATTCAGAGCCGTAAGGGTTTCGTGCTGCTGACGGGCGAAGTTGGGACCGGCAAAACCACCCTGATCAACAAACTTCTCGAGTGGTTGCGCCTGCAACAAGTGGCGACGGCATTCGTCTTCAATTCGAGAATGAACGTGCCCCAGTTTCTCGACTACATGATGACCGACTTCGGCATTCCCTGCGAGTCGCGGTCGAAGAGCCAGATCCTGTTGCGGCTCTACAACTGGCTGCTAGATCGCTACCGCGCGGGGGAAACCGCGGTGCTGATCGTCGACGAGGCGCAAAATCTTTCGGACGAAGTTCTGGAAGAGATTCGCATGTTGACAAACCTCGAGACCTTCACCGAAAAATTGCTGCAGATCGTGCTAGTGGGACAGCCTGAGCTCGAGCAGAAGCTGAAACAGCCTCAGTTGCGGCAGTTGCGGCAACGGTTGACACTGCGCGCCAAGACGCATCCGCTGTCGCTCGAAGAGACCAAAGCCTACATCCAGCAGCGGCTGCGGATCGCGGGATCGAACGGGCAACAAATCTTCGAGCCGGAAGCGCTGCTGGCGGTGCACCGCTATTCCAGCGGGATTCCGCGTGTGGTGAACCTGGTTTGCGAGCACTGCCTGGTGAGCGCCTTTGTGGACCAGCAGAAAACGATCGGCGTGAACGTGGTCGATACCGTGGCCCGGGATTTCGATTTGAACGACAGCACGGCTTCGGCGGCGATGACGGTCGCTCCGCCGGCGCCGGCGGTCGAGAAATTCGATGTGGTGGAAGCTTTGCGAACTTTAGCAACCCTGGCCGACCGGTTGCGCCAATCAGAACAAGACCTCCCCAAGGAAAGGAAAATATGAGCCGAATCCATGAAGCACTGAAACGAGCCGAGCAGGAACGGGCTTCGGGGGTAACGGGGGGGCCTGGAGAAAACGCGCCTGCGCTCGATGCATCAGCGGCTGCGGCGGCGACAGCGCCGATGCTGGACCACGATGCTATGCCGGTATCGCCGGTCCTGTCCTCCATGGGCGCGCAGTTCACGCCGGACACACTTTTGGCGCGCTGCCCGCAGATGAATTGGACTCCTGACCTGAAGACGATGCTGTTTTTCGGCAGCGAAGAGCAGACCTACGGCAC
>Ga0070741_10021001_pt1 | contig 10207 bp, 11 predicted proteins | sample Coa_R1_4_FD_66440 | JGI IMG/M metagenome (GOLD analysis project Ga0070741, IMG submission 66440) | Surface soil microbial communities from Centralia Pennsylvania, which are recovering from an underground coalmine fire - Coalmine... | ecosystem: Environmental > Terrestrial > Soil > Unclassified ...
GGAGTCGCACGAGTGCGCACGGTTGTCGCCGAGGAAGAAGTAGCGGCCGGCCGGGACGACCCAGCTCCCGCTCTCGGTGTCGCGCTCGGAGGGCGAGACGTACGGCTCGTCGAGCCGCGTGCCGTTCACGAAGATCGTTCCGTCGCGCTCGACGACGCGATCCCCCGGCAGGCCGATCAGCCGCTTCACGAACGTGGTGCCGCCGTCGCGCGGGCCGCAGACGGAGGCGGCCGGCGGCGCCTTGAAGACGACGATCTGGCCCCGCCGCGGAGACTCGAAGTCGTAGACGATCCGCGCCGCGATCACGCGGTCGTTGAAGGAGCCGACACAGCCCTCGCTCGGCTTCGCGCAGTCCAGCGTCGGCTCCATCGACGACGACGGGATGCGGTACGGCTTCGCGATCTCGGCCTCGAACACGAGCACGAACACGATCGCGGCCGCGATCGACAGAATCCAATCGAGAGCCTTCCGCAGGGTCATGCGACGACGCGGTACACCTGGAAGACCTCGGCGTACTCGCGGTTCACGTTGATGCCGTGCGTCCGGGCGACGTTCCAGACGTACTCGGGGTTCGCGTAGCGGCGATGCTGCTGCGACGCGTAGCGCTCGAGCGCTGCGACCTTGCGCTCGATGTGGCTCCGCTCGAGTGCGACGTACCACTGGTACGCGAAGTCGAAGTTGTTCCAGGGAATCTCGTAGCCGAGGATCGTCGTGCGCTTGAACGCGCGCAGGCCCTCCTCGGCGATCGTCTTGTGGTCCTGGTGCACGTCGTGGAGCGAGGGCTGGAAGACGACGTCGGGCTGCCACTCCTCCCACAGCCCGACGAGCGTCTCGAGGATGTCCTGCCGGTGCTCGGGAAACGTGCGGACGTCGAAGTCGTGCACCGTGAGGCGCGACTCGGGGATGCCGAGCTCCGCCGTCGCCTCCCGCACCTCGCGCGCCAGCGCGTCCGGCGGGAAGCCCTCGGGCAGGGAGCGCGTCGCGATCGAGAACGCGACGTAGCGAACCTCGCAGCCCGCGTCGACGAGGCGGGCCATCGTGCCGCCGCAGCCGAACTCGCCGTCGTCGGTGTGCGGCGCGAGCACGAGCGCCTTCCGCCACTGCTCGATCAGACCGGCACCGCCTCCCTCTGCTCGACCTGGGCCGCCGGTGCGCGCCGGCGGACCGGCACGACGAGCGGCGAGGCGAGCGCGACGAGCCCCACGAGCATCCAGGTCAGCGGATCCTCGAAGAAGTCGTTGTAGAAGAGCGAGTGGGCGAAGATCGCGGCGATGCCGAGGCCGGCGACGAGCCCGACCGGTCCGGCCCGGCGGAACGCCTGGCGCAGGAGCGCGACGAGGAGCCAGACGAAGAGCACGAGCCCGGGCGCCCCGGTCTCGGCCGCGACCGTAACGGCGGTGTCGTGCGAGGCCGCCTTCTTCGGATTCTTGCCCTTCAGGTGCACGCGCTGCGCATAGGCGCGCTTGAAGCCGCCGACGCCGACGCCGCGCACGGGGTGCGCCTTCGCGATGCGGATGCCCTGCGCGACGAGGCTCGCGCGGCCGCTCGAGGCCTGGTTCAGGCCGTGGGTCGTGTGGCGCTGCAGCTGCCGGCGCACCTGCGGCTGGGCGACCGCGATCCCTGCGAGCACGGCGAAGGCGAGCACGACGGCGAGGAGCGCGCGCCACCGCCACACCGCGAATGCGACCCCGATCACGACGACGAGGAGCGCTGCGAAGCTCGACTGGGAGAACGAGATCAGGAGGCCGGCCCAGAGGACGACGAGCGCGGCCGCGGCCGCGAGCGAGAGCCGCAGAGACCGCTGGAGCGCGACGAGGACGACGAGCGGCGCCATCGAGATCACGAGGAACCGACCGTAGATCGAGGGATCCCAGAACACCGAGTTGACCCTGAAGAACGGCGCGTACGCGTTCGAGACGCCGAGCTTCGGATTCTCGAAGATGTTGCGGGTGTCGTACTGGTAGAAGCCGACGACCGCGAACGCGAGCCCCATCGCCGTCAGCTCGAGCAGGAGCAGCCGCAGGCCGAGCCGGCTCCACGGCAGGCGCGCGAGGCAGATCGCGAGCAGCGTGAACGGGACGTAGAACGCGAGCAGCTCGACCGCGCCCTCGGTCACGTCGCGGCTCCACGAGATCGAGAGCCCGGTCCACGCGAGGTAGAGCGCGAGCGGCCACGCAGCGGCGCGCAGCTCGCGCGTGCGCCGGTCACCGGACGCGAGATCCCAGGCGAGCAGGATCGTGGCGCCGCCGATCACGACGTAGAGCGGCACGAGCAGCTTCGTGCTCGCGCCGCCGAGGTGGACGCCGATGCGAACCGGCACGCAGGCGAGCGCGGCCAGCGGCAGCAGCCACGGGAAGCGGCGGTACGCGAGCGCGAGCCCGAGGCCGAGCCCGAGCGCCGCGAGCACGCCGCCGACCAGGAGGACGACGTGGGTGTGCGGCGCGACGGCCGCGCCGAGCACGCAGGCGCCGAACGCGGCGAACCCGAGCCCCGCGAGCCGCTCCCGCTGCGTCCGCGCGACGAGCAGCAGTGCGAGCCCGAGGCAGGCGATCGGGCCGCCGAGGTGCGCGAGGCCGATCACCTCACGATCACCGAAGCGCGGCTCAGGTGTCCGCGCTCCTCGACGAGAAGCGTGTAGCGCCCCTTCTTCGAAGGCGCCCGCAGCTGCAGCAGCGGACCGGCGGCGACGCCCTTCCGCGCGCCGAGCTTCCAGTGGTAGCGCCTGGCGTCGGTCGAGACCCCGATCTCGAAACGGCTCCCCGCGCTCGCGAGGACGCGCGCCGACGCGAGCGCGATGTAGCGGATCTCGATGTGCACTCGGGCCCGCTGCGCGACCGGCGTGCTGTTCCCGAACTCGTCGACGGCGCCGGCATACAGCGTGTACGAGCCCGCGGGCAGCGAGCGCCCGTCGACCTTGCCGTTCCAGTCGACTCCGCCCTGCAGTCGGTGGTGGTAGCTCTTGACGATCCGCGCGCCGTCGAAGAAGAGCAGGAGGCGCGCCGGCTTCGTCAGCGTGTAGCTGAAGTGGACCGTGTCCGCCTGCTTGTCGCCGTCGGGCGAGAACTCCTGCCGGTTGGGCGCGATCGAGACGACGCCGGGCGACGTCGTGTCGAGCACGATCTGGTTCGGCAGCAGGATCGTCTGGTGCTGTCCCGCGAGATGGATCTCGACGCGGTAGAGACCGTCGGGCGCGCGGGCCCCGGCGTCGGTGCGGCCGTTCCAGCGCAGCTGCACGAGGCCGCGCGGGAAGGTCTGAGCCGCGAGCAGCGCCACCTCCTGCTTCCGGGCGTCAAGCACCGTGACGGTGATGTCGTCCCGGCGGCGGAGCTTGAAGACGACGTGCACGCGCCCGTGCGCACAGCCGCAGGTGGGCGAGAGGCGCTTCGACACCTTCGTCCCGTAGACCGCGCTCTTCGTCAGCTTGAGGCGCTCGGTGATCGCAAAGGCCGCCGCAGTCGCGATCAGGAGCCCCCCGATGGTGACCGTCGTGAGGAGCCGCTGCAAGGCCCAGCGATTCTACGTTTCGTTCGTGAGAATCCGGTCGTACAGCGCGTCGTCGACGTTGCGTCCGGTGACGATCAGCACGACCGGCCGCGGCAGCTCCTCGCGCCGGAGCAGGGCGAGGGGCGCAGCGGCGGCCCCCTCGACCCGGATCCCCGCGGCGGCGTAGGCGCGGACGGCGTCCTCGAGCTCCCGCTCGGAGACGAGCTCGAAGCGCTGCGCGAGCCGGTTCAGCTCGGCGGCGGCGAGCGGGATCGCGACGCGCACGGCGAGGCCGTCGGCGAAGGTCGAGCAGCGGTCGGAGTCGACCGGCCGGCCCGCCCGCCAGCTCTCCCACATCGCGGGAGCGGCCTCGGCGGCGACCGCGACGCGCAGCGTCTCGGGCGAGCGCGCCTCGAGCGCGCGGAAGACGCCGATCGCGAGCGCCCCGTTCCCGACCGGGACGACGACCGCCGCGGGCCGGGGCACGTCGTCGAGGAGCTCGCGGCCGATCGCCTCGTACCCCTCGAACTGCGCCGGCTCAGCCCCGTCCTCGAAGAAGAGGCCGCCGTGCTCGCCCGCGTACGCCCGTGCAGCCTCCTTCGCCTCGTCGAGATCGGCCCCGGCCACGCGCAGCTCGGCGCCCTGGGCTTCGATCAGCGCCACCTTCGTCGCGCTCGCCTGCTCGGGGACGAAGACCACCGCGCGGACTCCCGCGCGCCGTGCGGCCCAGGCCGTGGCGGCGCCGTGATTGCCGGTCGACGCGGTGACGACGAGCTCGGGACGCCTCTGCGCGAGCACGGCGACCGCTCCGCGCCACTTGAAGGCGCCGAGCTCGTGCTCGTCTTCGCGCCTCAGGAAGACGCGGTCGTCTCCGCCAAGCGCGGTCGTGCGAGCAGCCATGTGCGCACACCGTACGCGGCGAGACCGACCGCGAGCCCGACCAGGCCGCCGAGCAGGATCCACTTCGACTCGGGCACGTTCAGGAGCTTGAGCCCGGTGAGCACGAGCACGGTGCCGAGCGAGAGGCGCAGGACGATGTCGGAGACGCGCACGGTGAAGCGGCTCGAGATGAGCACGCCGGGGATGGAGCCGATCAGGAGCCAGCCGGTCGCGCGGTAGTCGACGTTGTGGGCGATCATGTGTCCGATGCCGGCGACCCAGAGGAGCGCCGCCGCGTGGAAGATGTCGGTGCCGACGATCTTCGCCATCGTCATCGGGTAGACGAGCACCATCACGAGCCCGAAGAACGTGCCGCTGCCGACGGACGTGAGGCCGACGACGAAGCCGAAGATCGCTCCGATCGCGACGGCGATCGCCTTGTCCCGCGTCGTGAGGATGAACGGCAGGTCCGAGGGCTTGATGCCGCGCTTGATGAACGACTTTGCGAGGAAGCCCAGGCCGCCCGCGACGAGCGCGGCGCCGACGGCGTAGCTCTCGATCGTCTGCGCGTTCGAGTAGTGGGTCTTGATCACGTCGGCCACCCAGACGCCGACGAGCGACAGCGGTCCGGAGCCGAGGAACATCCAGAGCGTCAGGTGCGCATGCACGGTGCCGAGCCGGCGGTGCCGGACGGCGCCGAACGACTTGAAGATCGCGCCGTGGACGATGTCGGTGCCGACCGCGTACGTCGGGTTGAAGCCGAAGACGATCACGAGGATCGGCGTCATGAGGGAGCCGCCGCCCATGCCCGTGAGGCCGACGAGCGAGCCGACGAGCAGCCCTGCGAGCGAGAACTGCCAGGTCACCGCGCCGAGATCACCATGCCGGCGCCGACCGTGTCGTTGGATGCCTCGTCGATCAGGATGAGCGCGCCGGTCTCGCGGTTCTCGGAGTACGGGTCGACCGCGAGCGGCTCCGAGAGCCGCAGGCGGACGATGCCGATGTCGTTCAGGTGGAGCCGCTCGGGCCCGGGCACGTCGGCCAGGGAGTGGATGTCGACGACCGAGACGAGCTCGTCGGCGATCGCGCGCACCGAGCGCGTCGTGTGCTTGACGCCGAGGCGGGTACGCGGCTCGAGCGGAGCTTCGCTCATCCAGCAGACGCGAGCCTCGACCTCCCGGGCCACCGTCGGAGCATGCTCCGGCGCCGCGAGCATGTCTCCCCGCGAGACGTCTAGGTCGTCCGAGAGGCGGATGGTCACCGACTGCGGCGGCACGGCCTCGTCGAGCGGGCCGTCGGCCGTCTCGACCGCCTCGACCCGTGAGCGGCGGCCCGACGGGAGCACGAGCACCTCGTCGCCCGCCCGCCAGACGCCGCCTGCGACCGAGCCCGCGTAGCCGCGGTAGTCGTGGTGCTCGCCCGACATCGGGCGGATCACCCACTGAACCGGGAAGCGGCGCGCGTCGAGGTTCCGGTCGTATGCGATGTCCACCGCCTCGAGGTGCTCGAGGAGCGGCGGGCCGTCGTACCAGGGCATGTGCTCGGAGGCGTCGACGACGTTGTCGCCCTCGAGCGCGGACAGCGGGATCACGTGCAGATCCGCCAGGCCGAGCGTCTCCAGGTCGCGGGCGATCTCCTCGTAGCGGTCCTGAGACCAGCCGACGAGATCCATCTTGTTGACCGCGACCGTGACGTGCGGCACGCGCAGGATCGAGGTGATGTACGCGTGGCGGCGCGTCTGCTCGACGACGCCGTTGCGCGCGTCGACGAGGATGATCGCGAGGTCCGCGGTCGACGCACCCGTGACCATGTTGCGCGTGTACTGCACGTGGCCGGGCGCGTCGGCGAGCTGGAAGCGGCGGCGCGGCGTGACGAACGAGCGGTACGCGACGTCGATCGTGATCCCCTGCTCGCGCTCGGCGCGCAGGCCGTCGGTGAGCAGCGCGAGGTTGACGTAGGCGTCGCCGCGCCGTCTCGACGTCTCCTCGATGTGCTCCATCTGGTCGACGAAGATCTGCTTCGTGTCGTAGAGCAGCCGGCCGATCAGCGTCGACTTGCCGTCGTCGACGGAGCCGCACGTGACGAGGCGGAGGAGCTCCGCCTGCATCGCCTGCTCAGAAGTAGCCAACGCGCTTCCTGTCTTCCATCGCCGCCTCGGTGAAGCGGTCGTCCGCGCGCGTCTCGCCGCGCTCGGTGACGCGCGTCGCGGCGATCTCGTCCACGACCTCGCCGATCGTGCGCGCCTCGGAGACGACGCCGCCGGTGCACGTCATGTCGCCGACCGTGCGGAAGCGCACGCTGGCGGTGAACGGGTCCTCGCCCTCGATCCGCTCGACGTAGTCGCTGCATGCGTAGAGCATCCCGTCGCGTCGGAACACCTCGCGCTCGTGCGCGAAGTAGATCGACGGCAGCTCGAGCTGCTCCCGCGCGACGTACTGCCACACGTCGAGCTCGGTCCAGTTCGAGATCGGGAAGACGCGCACGTGCTCGCCTTTCCGCACGCGCGCGTTGTAGATGTTCCAGAGCTCGGGCCGCTGCGCGCGGGGATTCCACTGGCCGAAGTCGTCGCGGAAGCTGAAGATGCGCTCCTTCGCCCGGGCGCGCTCCTCGTCTCGGCGCGCGCCGCCGATCGCGGCGTCGAACCGGTGCTCCTCGATCGCGTCGAGCAGCGTCGTCGTCTGGAGGCGGTTGCGCGACGCGCGCGGCCCGGTCTCCTCGACGACGCGCCCCTTGTCGATCGACGCCTGCACCGACGCCACGATCAGGCGCTCGCCGAGCTCGGCGACGCGCCGGTCGCGGAATGCGATCACCTCGGGGAAGTTGTGGCCCGTGTCGACGTGCATCACCGGGAACGGGAAGCCGCCCGGCCGGAACGCCTTCTCGGCGAGGCGGAGCAGCACGATCGAGTCCTTGCCGCCGGAGAAGAGGAGCACCGGCCGCTCGAGCTCCGCCGCGACCTCGCGGAAGATGTGGATCGCCTCCGCCTCGAGCTCGTCGAGATGGGTGAGGGTGCGCGCGCTCGTGCTCATGCGGTGACGTGGAGCTCCGCGAGCCGGTCGAGCACGATCTGCGCCGACTCCGTCGGGCTGACGCCCGTCGTGTCGAGCACGATCTCCGGATTCGACGGCGCCTCGTAGGGCGCCGAGACGCCGGTGAAGTCGTCGATCTCGCCCGCGAACGCGGCCGCGTACAGGCCCTTCGGGTCGCGCCGCGCGCACTCCTCGAGCGGCGTCGAGACGTAGACCTCGACGAAGGGCGCGTGCGGCTCCACGAGCGATCGCGCATGCCGCCGCGCCTCCTCGTAGGGCGAGATCGCGCTGACGACGACGGCGGCGCCTGCGCGCGCGATGCGCGAGGCGACCCAGCCGATGCGCGCGATGTTCGCGTCGCGGTCGTCCTTCGAGAAGCCGAGCCCCTTCGAGAGATGCGTCCGCACGATGTCGCCGTCGAGATGGTCGACGACGTGGCCGCGCTGCTCGAGCTCCGCCTCGACGATGTTCGCCACCGTCGTCTTCCCCGCCGCGGACAGGCCCGTGAACCAGACGACGAAGCCGCTCACGCCAGGAGCTCCTTCACGTCCTCGGAGGGCACCGTGTGGATGCCGCACTCGGTCTTCTCGGTCCCGGCCCAGCGCCCCTCGCGCCCCTTGCCAGGCAGCGTCGAATGGACGTCGCCGATCGAGTCGTAGCCGCGGTCGTGCAGCGGGTTGTACGGGAGCCCGCGCCCGCGGATGTACGCCCAGCAGCGCTCGTCCGACCAGTCGGCGAGCGGGTTCGCCTTCCAGAGCTCGTGCCGGTCGTCCCAGCCGAGCTTCGGCGCGTCGGCGCGGGTCGGCGACTGGTCGCGGCGGATGCCGGTGATCCACGCGTCGAGCCCGCCGAGCGCGGTCACGAGCGGGGCGACCTTCGCGATGTTCAGATAGAGGTCGGGCTTCGCCTCCCAGAGCCCGTCCTCGACCGGCGGCCCCTCGAAGCGCTCGATCGCGATGCCGTAGCGCTCCTCGACGTCGCGCCAGTACGCGTACGTCTCGGGGAACAGGTGGTGCGTGTCGACGGCGAAGACGCGTGCCTGCGGCTCGAGCGCGAGCAGCATGTCGAGGAGGATCGTCTCCTCCTTCTGGAACGAGCACGCGAGCGCGACCTTGCCGGGGAACTGCTCGAGCAGCCATGCGAGCACGCGCTCGGCAGGCCACTGCTCGACGTCAGAGGGAAGCAAGCAGCACCTCCTTCAGCGTGTCGCCGCGCAGCCCGAGCCGCAGCGTCTCGAGCGGGATCACTTCCTCGGGCGGGATGTTGCCGAGGTTGACCGAGGGGCCGAACTGCTTGATGAACCACGCCTGCGCGGCCTTCGACGGCGCCTCGAAGATCACGTTGACGGGTCCGATCTCGAGCGCGATCTCGCCGATCAGCTCGGTGCGCATGCCGCCGGACGAGTCGAAGATGCCGGCGGTGCCGCCCTCGCGCGCCTCGGTGATCACCTTCCACGCCCCGGCGTCGAGCTCCTCGCGCAGCCATTGCTTCCACTCCTCGGCCGTGTACTCGACGCTCGAGTCCTTCGAGCCGACCTCGGAGAGCACGGTGAAATCGCGCGCGAATTCGGCGATCAGCTCGAGCTTGCGCTCGCGCGGGATGTCGATCGTCCCGTCGGAGAGCTCGACGTGCGAGATCCCGAGCGTGTTCAGCCATCGCTTGTAGTCGTCGAGGCGGTCCTTCGCGTAGAGCACCTCGAAGTACGTCCCGCCGATCACGACGGGCTTCTCGCGCAGGACGTCGAGCTTCCGCTCGAGGTTCTGCGTGACGGCGGCGGTGCCCCAGCCGAGCTTGACGATCGAGATGTAGTCGCCGGCCGTCTCGAGCACGTCCTCCCACGCGCGCGGGCCGAGGCCCTTGTCGATCACGTGCGTGAGTCCGTGGTGCGGCTCAAAGTCGAGCATAGAGCTCCTTCAGCTTCTCCTTCGCACGTGCCTGCACGTCACGGTAGAGCGAGCCGCCGTGGGCGTCGATCCCGACGGTGAGCGGTCCGAAGTCCTTGACGCGGAAGCGCCACAGGCACTCGGGCATCAGCTCCTCCCACGCCACCTCCTCGATCTCCTCGATCTGCGTCGTCTCGAGCGCGGCCGCCCCGCCGACGATCGCGAAATAGACCATGCCGAGGCGCTGCATCGGCTCGATCGCCTCGTCGGGGAAGCCGCCCTTGCCGCAGATCGCACGCACGCCGTACTGCTCGCCGAGCGGCTCGGTGAAGCGCACCATGCGCGCCGACGTCGTCGTGCCGATGCAGATCTTCTCGTAGCGGCCGTCGTCGAGCTTGCGGACGTTCGGCGCCGTGTGCAGGAGGAACGCGCCGCGCAGGTCCATCGGCGGCTCGACGCCCTGGTCGAAGATGCGGATCTGCGTCCGGTCGCGGATGCCGATGATGTGGCCCTGCACGACGACCTCGTCGCCGGCGCGGAGCTTCAGGATCTCGCGCTCGTCGGTGATCGGGAACGTGACCTCGTGAGTCGCCATCACGCTTCCCTGTCGTAGTCGACGGATCCGTCGGCCGCAATGTGCGCCGAGGCGCGCCTCGCCGCCCAGCACTGGTAGTTGACGGCGACCGGGTTCAGCGTCATGTGCGTGTCGGCGTGCTCGATGTGGCACTGCAGCACCGTCACGTCGCCGCCGAGCCCCATCGGGCCGATGCCCGTCTCGTTCAGGAGCCCGAAGAGCTCGTCCTCGAGCTCCGCCACGAGCGGATCGGGGTTGCGCGTGCCGATCGGGCGCATGATCGCCTCCTTCGCGAGGTGCATCGCGTAGTCGGCGGAGCCGCCGATGCCGACGCCGACGATGCCCGGCGGGCACGGCTT
>Ga0070741_10021002_pt1 | contig 10207 bp, 7 predicted proteins | sample Coa_R1_4_FD_66440 | JGI IMG/M metagenome (GOLD analysis project Ga0070741, IMG submission 66440) | Surface soil microbial communities from Centralia Pennsylvania, which are recovering from an underground coalmine fire - Coalmine... | ecosystem: Environmental > Terrestrial > Soil > Unclassified ...
CTCTCGCTGCCGCGCGTGAGCGGGCTCGAGCTGCTCGACTCGGTCAAGCGGAGCTGGCCGACGGTCGAGGTGATCGTGGTGACGGGCCAGGGGTCGATCGCGACCGCGGTGGACGCGATCAAGCGCGGGGCCTACCACTACGTGACCAAGCCCTTCACCGCCGACGAGATCCTCCACCTGGTCGGCCAGGCGCTCGAGCGCCGGCGGCTGCTCTCGCGCAAGGAGCGGCTCGAGGAGGAGCTCTCGCAGGCGCGGGGGGTGCATCAGCTGGTCGGGCAGTCGGAGCCGATCCGGCGCATCCGGGCGCTCATTCAGACGGCGGCGGGGAGCGAGGCGACGGTGCTGATTCAGGGGGAGAGCGGGACGGGGAAGGAGATCATCGCCAACGCGATCCACGCGCAGTCGCGGCGGAGCCGGGGGCCGCTGGTGAAGATGAACTGCGCGGCGGTGCCGGAGACGCTGCTGGAGTCGGAGCTGTTCGGGCACGAGAAGGGGGCGTTCACGGGGGCGGATCGGCGGCGGATCGGGCGGTTCGAGCAGGCGGAGGGGGGGACGCTGTTTTTGGACGAGGTGTGCGAGATGCATCCGCGGCTGCAGGCGAAGTTCCTGCGGGCGCTGCAGGAGCGGGAGATCGAGCGGTTGGGCGGGGGGACGACGATTCCGGTGGACGTGCGGATCATCGCGGCGACGAACCGGGACCTGCACCAGGCGCTCGAGGAGGGGGCGCTGCGGGAGGACCTGTACTATCGGCTGAACGTGATTCTGCTGCGGGTGCCGCCGCTGCGGGAGCGGATGGACGACGTGCCGATCCTGGCGATGCACTTTCTGCGCAAGTACGCGGCGCGGGAGCATTCGGGGACGACGGGGATCGCGGACGACGCGATGAACGTGCTGCTCGGCTACGCCTGGCCGGGCAACGTGCGGGAGCTCGAGAACGCGATCGAGCGCGCGGTCGTCCTCGGCCAGGGGCCGCAGGTCCGGGCCCAGGACCTCCCGCCGCAGGTCCATCGGCAGTCCGACGACCAGCGGCTCTCCATCCCGGCGCACCTCTCGCTCGAGGAGATCGAGAAGCTCGCGATCGCGCAGGCGCTGCGGCTCACGGGCGGGAACAAGAGCGAGGCGGCGGAGCGCCTCGGCATCCACCGCACGAGCCTCTACGACCGGATGCGGCGCTACGGCATCGAGGACCCCTTCCCCCGCAATCCACCCCCGCCCGCCCCGCCCGCCGACGACCCGTCCGAAGCACGCTCAGCGCCGAACGGCCACTAGGGAGGCGGACGTCCCCGGCTCCAGGCGGATGATCCGCGGCATCGCGCCCTCGATCTGCCAGGCCGGGAGGTTCGAGTTCGACGTCCAGACGGCGCCCGTCTCGTCGAAGTCGATCTCGCGCGTGTACGTGACGCGCGTTGGCATCGGGTAGACCGTGAACCGCTCCGCGTCCGGCTCGAAGCGGATGAGCGTGTCGGAGGCGGTGCCGCAGATCCAGACCGTGTCCGTCCGCCGGTCGACGTTGAGCGCGTAGGGCGTCTCCGAGCCGCGAGGCTCCGTCGGTAGATCCCACGTCCGGAACGCACCGGTCTCCGGGTCGAAGCGGGAGACGACGCCCGAGCTGAAGCCGGGGATCCACAGCCGTCCGCGGGAGTCGAAGCGGAGGCGTCGAGGCGCCGTGAACGGCGTGTCCACGATCCGCACGGCGCCGGTGTCGGGGTCGAGCCGGCCGATCCGGTGCTCGTTCAGCTGGCTGAACCAGATGCCGCCGTCCGGGGCGATGTCGATGCCGTACGGAATGGGAAGCTGCGGCCCGTCGCCGGCACGCTCGGAGTCGAGCGTCACCCATCGCCCGAGCCAGAGGAGCAGCGGCACGGCGCGCACCGCCGCCGCCTCGCTCCACGTCCGCGCCGGAAGGCGGAACGTCCGCCGCACGCCCGTCCGCGGGTCGAGCATCCCGATCTCGTTCGAGACGGCGAGCGTGTACCAGGCCCGACCGCGTGCGTCGAAGCGCAGGGTGTGCGGGTAGAGTCCCTCCTGCTGCTCGTACACGGCGAACCGCTCGCGCATCGGGTCGAAGCGCGCGACCTTGTTGCCGAGGCAGAGCGTGATCCAGATGGTCCCGTCGGGCGCGACCTGGAGGCTGTGGGGACCGAGATGGGCGTCGGCGTTCGCCGGGATCGGCTGGCGGGTTGCGAACACGCCGCCGAGGGGCGAATCGCCGCGCGGGATGTCGAAGACGCGCCGCTCCCCCGTCCGCGGGTCGAGACGGTAGAGCCTGTCCTGCGTCGTGTCGGCCGCGTACACGCGCCCGTCCGGATGGACGACGAGGTCGTGCTCCATCGAGCCGACGCCGCCGACCTCCCACTCGGTGATGACGGCGTGCAGGGCGGCGTCGTCGGGCGGCGGGGGCGGCGTGAAGTTCTCACCGAGCGCGGGGACGTACGCCGCCTCGTCGTACGCGGCGTTCAGCGCCGCCGGCAGCGCGGTCCGCGTGCGGGTCGAGAGCACGCCGCCCATCCGCGCCATGAGCGCGAAGATCTTCCGCCACTCCTCGGGATCGCGCTGGACGCGCGTCGCCCAGCTGCCCTGCTGGTGGCAGAAGCCGCACTGGCGGACGAACTCCTCCCGCATCGCGTCGTCGGCGAGGTGCGCTTTGGCGAGCGCGAGCCAGCGGTTCGCCGGGAGCTGCCAGGCGAGCTCGCGCGGGTCCGTCTCGCGGACGAGGACGAGGTCCACGTCCCCCCGCGCGGGAAGATCGACGGCGACGACCGCGTCGCGCCAGCCGGGCCGTCGCGCGCGGACGTGGTAGCGGCCGGGGTCGAGCGGCGGCAGCGCGAAGCGGCCGTCGGGTCCGGCGTAGACCGTCGTCTCGCGCGCCGCCGCCGGGTCGCGCGCCGTGACGAGCGCGCCCGCGACGGCCCGGCCTCCGTCGTCCGTCACGCGTCCCGCGAGGCGGGCAGGCGCCGCCGCCGCGGAGGACGCGGCGAGGAGGAGCACGACGAGGATGCGTCCGGTCATCGGGATCCCTCCGGCGGCGCGACCGTGAACTCGAGCACGACCGGGTTGCGCTCGGCCACCCGGGCGCGTCCCAGCGTCTCGCGCCGCTCGCCTCCGGTGTCGACGACGACACGGTACGCCGCCTCCGCCGTCCCCCGGGTGCAGGCTTCGAGGAAGTCGACGCCGACCCGGTAGCGCCCGGGCGGCGGCGCCGGCCATCGGACGATCTCGAAATGCGGCGGTGGGCCGCCGTCGGCGCAGCGCGTATCGCGGACGAGCGTCGCGCCGCTCCGCGTCCGCGGGCTCGCGAAGTAGACCGTCTCGAGCGCCGGATCCGTGACGTAGAGGTCGAGGTCGACGGGGGCCGACCACGCGAGCGTCACGCGGAGGCCGTCGGGCGCCCCGGGCGGAACGGCGGGCGGCGTCCCGACGGCCGCGCGGCGCGGCCCGCACGCGGCGAGCAGCACGAAGAGACACGAAGTCGCCTTGACGCCCAAAGCGCCGCCATGCGTATAAGCCCCCATGCCGAAGCTCAAGCTCCCGCGGCGGCCGCTCGAGGGCGGGACGCCGCCGCCGGAGCTCCGCCGCTTGGTCGAGCGCGGCGCGGGCGCGGCCCTCGGCGTGCTCCTCACGCGCCGCGAGTTCCTGCGCGCCGCGGCCCTCGCCGCGGCGGCGCTCGGCCTGCCGCTCCGCCCGGCCCGCCGTGCGTGGGCGCGGTCGAAGGGCCGCTTCTTCACGCGCCGCGAGCGCACCACGCTCGCCGCCCTCACCGACCGCATCCTCCCCCCCGATCACGACCCGGGCGCTCGCGCGCTCGGCGTGCCGGACTACATCGAGGGCCTCCTCACGGCGTTCGACGCGCCCGGCACGCCGCGCATCTTCGCCGGCGGCCCGTTCAGCAACCGGAACCCGTTCCCCGACAACGACGCGGGCAGGCCCTCGCGCCGGCGGCCGCGGAACGACTTCGCCACCTTCATCCCGCTCTCCCGGCTCCAGGCGATCCGCTGGCGCGCGGAGCTCTTCGGCTCGGCGGCGGAGCCGCGGGCGGCGTTCAACGACGCCGCGCTCGGAGCGCTTCGCGGCCTGCGCGACATCTACCGCGAGGGGCTTGCGACCGTCGACCAGGCGGCGCGCGCGATGCACGGCCGGCCGTTCGCGCGGCTGTCCCCCGCGCGTCAGGACGCCGTCTTCGACGCGCTCGACCGGGTGCTGCGGCCCGACCCGCGCCGCGGCACGACCTTCCTCGACGTCGTCATCCAGCACACGCTCGAGGGCGCGTTCGCGGCGCCCGAGTACGGCGGCAACCACCGGCGCCGCGGCTGGCGCATGCTGGGCCTCGAGGGCGACGACCAGCCGCTCGGCTACTCGATCTTCTCGCGGGCGACGAACGGCTACCTCGAGCGACCGGCGCATCCGATGTCGACCCCGAACCCGGACGAGGTCCGCCACGGCCGGCTCCGGCCGCGGAAGCTCTCGCCCGACGGCGACGCGATCGAGCAGGCGATCTTCACGCTCACCGGGTCGCTGCCCTGACACCGCATGGCGGACGACGTCCTCGGGAACTCGAGTCTCGCGAGCTTCGACTTCTGCGTGATCGGCAGCGGCGCGGGCGGCGCGAGCGCGGCGTGGGTGCTCGCACGCGCCGGGCACTCGGTCCTCGTCCTCGAAGCGGGACACAATCCCTTCCCCGGCCTCGACGATCCCGCGGGCCTCCGCCCGCCGCTCCACTCCAACGACGAGCTGAAGAGCGCCGTCCGCGGCTGGATCGCGCAGGATGCCCTCCTCGAGCCCCGCGTCTTCCGCCAGGACACGACGACGGCCGGCGACCTCTTCGGCGACGTGAACAACCTCCCGAAGGCGGTCGGGGGCGCGTTCCAGCACGCGGACTGCAAGACCCCGCGCTTCAACGAGGTCGACTTCACGCTCAAGTCGACCATGGAGACGCTCGTCGGCACGACGCCGGGGCTCGTCGTCCCCGGCTTCGGCGCCGACGCCGGCAGCGCGAACTTCGCCGACTGGCCGTTCGGCTACGACGACCTCGAGCCGTTCTACGTCGAGGCGGAGACCCTCTACGGCGTGCAGGGCGAGCAGGGCGACAACGTCTACGAGTCGCGCCGGAGCGCTCCCTATCCGATGCCGCCCGGCGTCCCGATGTACCTGGCCCTCCGCCTCGCCGACGGCGCGCGGAAGACGACGCTCCCCGGCGTGGGGCCCCTCGCCCCCCACAGCTACCCCGCCGCGATCGCGTCGCGCTTCTGGGGCGACCCCCCGAACGAACGGCCGCCGTGCGTCGACTGCGGGCTCTGCAGCGGCTTCGGCTGCCCGAACCACGCGAAGGGCTCGCCCGCGGTGACGGCGCTGCGCCAGGCGCTCCTCACCGGCCGGTGCCAGCTCCGCTTCGACGCGCACGCGATTCGGCTCCGGAACACGGGAAGCCACGTGACGGGCGTCGACTACGTCGACGGCGACGGGAACGTCCAGACGGCGACCGCCGGGCGCTACATCCTCGCGGCCAGCGCGATCGAGTCGGCGCGGCTGTGCCTCGCCTCGCTCACCCCGGCGAGCGCGGTCCTCGGCAACTCGAGCGGCCAGGTCGGGCAGAACCTCATGTTCCACTTCCAGACGAACGTGAACGGCTTCGCCGCCGAGCGCGTGCACGGCCAGCGCGGACGCGCCGTGACGCACGGGCTCTCGGACTTCCGCGGCGTCCTCCCGGGCGGGAAGGCGATCCGCGTCCTCACCGACGGCAGCGGGAACAAGACGGTCGCGATGGGCGGCATCTGCGAGTTCGGTGCCTCGCAGGGGCTGCCCATCTCGGAGGACGGCAGCACCTACGCGCTCTCCGCGCTCGCCGCCATCGTGAGGGCGCGCCGCGGGCAGCGTCTCAAGAACGCCATGCGCGACCTGCCGCTCGGGCAGCATCTCTTCGGGCTCACGATGCAGGCCGAGGACGCGCCGCAGCGGACGAACTGCGTCGACCTCGACGGCCGTTACCGGGACGTCTTCGGCCAGCCGGTCGCGCGCATCACGTACGCGAACCACGCCTACGAGAAGTCCGCGCGGCAGTTCTACGTCCCGTACATGAAGCAGGTGGTGGCGAACGCGGGCGGCACGCGCGTCTTCCTGACCCCGGTCGACCCGCTCTTCGTCGGCCCGCCGAGCTCGCGCCACGTGATGGGCACGCTCCGCATGGGGACGAGCCCCGCCGATTCGGTCACCGACCCGACGGGACGCTTCTGGGACGTCGACAACCTCTACGCCTGTGACGGCAGCGTCTTCCCGACCTCGTCGGGGTACAATCCGACGCTCACGATCATCGCCGTCGCGCTCAAGATCGCGCACGGGCTCGCGTAGGCGTCGCGACGGTCGCGCGGCGGCGGAGCGCGGGCGGCTCGGGGGGGCCGCGGCGGCCCGGTTGGGAACGCCCGAGGGCGCACGCTATGATGCCTGGGTGGCGGATTTCCTCGACATCCGGGCGCACGGCTTCGCGCGCGTCGCGGTCTGCGTGCCGGAGGTGCGGGTCGGGGACCCGGCGTTCAACGCCGAGGCCCATCTCCGCGTCCTCGAGCGGGTCCACGCGGAGGGCGCGCACTACGCCGTCTGCCCGGAGCTCGGCCTCTCCGCCTATTCGTGCGCCGACCTGTTCTTCCAGGAGACGCTCCTCGCCGCCACCCTCGACGCGCTCCGGCGCGTGGCGGAGGCGACGGTCGAGTGGAACCTCGTCTTCTCGGTCGGCGCCCCGCTCGTGGTGGACGGCCTCCTCTTCAACTGCGCCGTGACCCTCTACCGGGGGCGCCCGGTCATGGTGGCGCCGAAGGCGCATCCTCCGAACTACCGCGAGTTCTACGAGCTTCGCTGGTTCCATCCGGCGGTCGCCGCCCGCTCGATGGACGTCACGCTTCTCGGCGAGTCCGTCCCCTTCGGCACGGACGTCCTCCTCCGCGCGGCCCACCTTCCCGGCTTCGTGCTCCACACCGACGTGTGCGAGGACCTCTGGGCGCCGATCCCGCCGAGCACGATCGCCGCCCTCTCCGGCGCGACCGTCCTCGCGAACCTGTCCGCCTCGAACGTGACGGTCGGCAAGTGGGAGTACCGCCGCGACCTCGTGCGTTCCTCGGCCGCGAAGAACCTGGCCGTGCAGCTCTACAGCGCGGCGGGCTTCGGCGAGTCGACGGCCGACCTCGCCTGGGACGGGCACGGCCTCATCGCCGAGCGCGGGGAGCTGCTCGCCGAGACGGAGCGGTTCGTCGTCGGCGGCACGGCCGTCACCGTCGACGTGGACCTTCGCGCGCTCGCCGAGGACCGGCTCCGGCAGGGGTCGTGGGGGCAGAACGCCGCGCTCCACGGCCGCGCGCTGCGGACGGTCGAGGTCGGCACGGGGGACGACGCGCGCGATCCCGCGATCTACCGCCGCTTCCGCCGCCGCATCGAGCCGCTGCCGTTCGTTCCGGCGGACCCCGCGAAGCGGGACGCGCGCTGCCGGGAGATCTTCTCGATCCTCTCGACCTCGCTCGCGCGGCGCCTCCTCGCGCTGCCCGAGGCCGCCCGCCGAATCGTGATCGGCGTGTCGGGCGGGCAGGACTCGACGGAGGCGCTGCTCGTCGCCGCCCACGCCGTCGACCTCCTCGGCCTCCCGCGGACGAACGTGATCGGCGTCACCCTGCCGGGCTTCGGCACGTCGAAGCGGACCTACGAGAACGCCTGCGCGCTCGTGCGCGCCGTCGGCGCGACCTTCCGCGAGATGGACATCGGGCCGCTCGCGGAGCACGTCTTCGGTGCCGTCGGGCACGATCCGAAGATCGAGGACGTGACCTTCGAGAACGTGCAGGCGTGGGCGCGGAAGCTCCTGCTCTTCGCGACCGCGTCGCAGGAGGGCGGCATCGACCTCGGCACCGGCGACCTCTCCGAGCTGGCCCTCGGGTGGGCGACGTACGGCGGCGATCACATGTCCCACTACGGCGTGAACGCCGGGGTGCCGAAGACGCTCGTGTCCGAGCTGATCCGCTGGGCGGCCGAGACGGTCTTCCGGGACGAGCCGCAGGTCGCCGGGGTGCTCCGGAGCGTGCTCGAGACGCCGATCAGCCCGGAGCTCCTCCGGCTCGGCGCCGGCGGCGAGATCGCCCAGCGCTCGGAGGACGTGATCGGCCCCTACGAGCTGCACGATTTCTATCTCTACTACTTCCTCCGCTTCGGGTTCGGCCCGCGCCGCATCGCGCGCATGGCGCTCGAGGCGTTCGGCGGGCGGCACGATCTCGCGACGATCCGCCGCTGGCTCGTCGTCTTCCTCCGGCGGTTCTTCGCGAACCAGTTCAAGCGCGACTGCGTGCCCGACGCACCGAAGGTCGGCTCCGGCGGCAGCCTCTCGCCGCGCGGCGACTGGCGCATGCCGAGCGACGCGTCGGTCGCGGCTTGGACCCGCGAAGCGGAGTCGATCCCGGCCGCGTAGGCCGCCGGCGGCTCAGCCGCCGCGGAAGACGATGAGGCCGTGCGTCGGGTCGTACGGCGAGACCGCGATCGTGACGCGGTCGCCCGGGATGACGCGGATGTGGTAGCGCCGCATGCGCCCGCCGATCTTGGCGAGGAACTCCATGCCATTGTCGCCCTTCACACGGTAGTTGCCGCCGGCGAGCGCTTCGGTGATGGTTCCCTTGATCTGGATCAGATCGTCGCGAGCCAATCGTCCTCCCGCACAATCCTGCTTCGGTTAGCACAGCGTTGCGGCACCGGCAACGCGCGCGCTAAGGAGGCCGCGCGATGTCCGACGCCCTCGCGGTACTGCTCTGCAACCCGGAACGTCTGCGACCCTGGCTCGACGCACGGGGGCTCGCGCCCGGCGCGCCGCTCGCCGTCGAGCGCGTCACGACCGGCCACTCGAACGAGACGTTCCTCGTCCGACGCGGCGGCGCAGCCTGGATCCTCCGCCGGCCGCCGCGCGTGCCGCTCGCGCCGACGGCCCACGACATGGTGCGCGAGGCGCGCCTCCTCCGCGCCCTCGCCGGCACCCCCGTGCCGGTCCCGCGCCTCGTCGCCGCGTGCGCCGACCCGAGCGTCATCGGCACGCCGTTCCACCTGACCGAGCGGCTCGACGGCTGGGCGATCCGCGACCGCGTCCCGGCGCCGTTCCTCGCCGCCGACGCGCGCCCGCGGGTCGGCGCGGCGTTCATGGCGGCGCTCGCGACCCTCCATGCGGCCGACTGGCGCGCGCTCGGACTCGCGGACTTCGGCCGGCCCGAGGGGTTCCTCGCGCGTCAGGTCGGGCGCTGGACGAAGCAGCTCGAGTCCTACCGGCAGCGCCCGCTCCCCGACATGGACGCGCTCGCCCGCTGGCTCGCGACGCACCGGCCGCCCGGCGAGCCGCCCGCGATCATCCACGGGGACTACCACCTGGACAACGTGATGTTCGCGCCGGACGTCCCGCCGCGCGTGGTCGCGATCCTCGACTGGGAGACCGCGACGATCGGCGACCCGCTGGTCGACGTCGGGCTCGCGACGGCCCTCTGGCCCGATCCCGACGACGAGCCCCTGCCCCTCGGCGAGGGCGTGAACCTCGCCGCGCTCGGAGGCTTCGGCACCCGCCGCGACGTCGCGGCGCACTACGCGCGCGCGAGCGGCCGCTCCCTCGCGCACCTCCCCTACTACCAGGCGCTCGGGCTCTTCCGCCTCGCGTGCATCCTCGAGGGATCGTGGGCGCGCCACGTCCGCGGCGCGGCCGACGATCCGTACTTCGCGCTCCTCGAGCGCGGCGTTCCCGCGATGGCGGCGCGCGCACGCCGCCTCTGCGGCGCGTAGGTCTCGCGTAGGTCCGTCAGGCGAAGCGCTTCAGCTCGCGGCGCGCGATCACCTGCTTGTGCACCTCGTCGGGCCCGTCCGCGAGGCGGAGCATCCGGAGGCTCCGCCACATCGCCGCGAGCGGCGTGTCGTCCGAGACGCCGAGGGCACCGTGCACCTGGATCGCGCGGTCGAGGACCTGCATGACGACGTTCGCGGCGACCACCTTGATCATCGAGATCTCCTGCCGCGCCTCCTTCTTCCCGACCGTGTCCATCTTCCACGCCGCGTAGAGCGTGAGGAGACGCGCCTGATCGACTTCCATGCGCGACGTCGCGATGAAGTCCTGCACGAACTGCTTCTGCGCCAGCGGCTCGCCGAACGCGACCCGCGTGTTCGCGCGCCTGCACATCATCTCGATCGCGCGCTCGGCGGCGCCGATGGCGCGCAT
>Ga0070741_10021003_pt1 | contig 10207 bp, 7 predicted proteins | sample Coa_R1_4_FD_66440 | JGI IMG/M metagenome (GOLD analysis project Ga0070741, IMG submission 66440) | Surface soil microbial communities from Centralia Pennsylvania, which are recovering from an underground coalmine fire - Coalmine... | ecosystem: Environmental > Terrestrial > Soil > Unclassified ...
GATCGGGACGATGGTCCCGTCCAGCTCCAGCCCGACCGCCTGCAGGCCGAAGTCGCACTGGTAGCGCGTCTTGCCGCACGAGACGACGAGCGCCCGGGGCACGTCGGGGATCTTGATCGTCGGCGACTGCTCGCGGACGGCGCTGGTCGGCAGGGTTGCGCCGACGCCGGCCGGCACGACGCGGACGACGTTGTCCAGACCCAGGACGACCCGGCAGCCGGCCTCGTCGGCCAGCGCGGCCAGGGCCTGGGCGGGGTTGGTGCGGTCCCACTCGACGAGCGGCCGCGTGTAGTTCGGCATGGCCGAAACGTCCGCCGCGGTCTCGCCCATCTCGGCCAGGCACAGCTTCGCCAGGTCCTGCGGGGCCTTCGCGCGGTCGGGGTCGAGGCTGCCGTCCTCGGCGCGCAGGTTGTAGCTGCCGCTGATCTCGCCGTACTGCCACTTCCACCGGCGGTCGTGGATGGTCAGGTGCCAGAGCTGGCCGGCCGCGCCCTGCTCGTAGACGTGGCTCTCGATCTTGCAGTCCGGCAGGGTGACGGCCGCCCTGCCGAAGGTGAAGACGAGCGGCCCGACCACGGCCTCGAGCCCCGCCTGCGGCGCGCAGACGAGTGTGCAGACCCCCGGCGTAATGCCGTGACTCATCGTGTAGTCGGCGGACTTCACGGAGCCGACGCCGGGGAAGGACGCCAGGCCCTGCAGTTCTTCGGCCATGCGTTACGCCGCCGTGTAGACGCGGTTGGGGCCGAAGTCCAGGTCGCACTGGTTGGCCGAACCGTCCGGGATCGTGTAGCCGTTGGTGAGCGTCACGCGACCGAGCGGGTCGCGGTACTTGGCGCCCTTGTAGAAGGTGATCCGGGGGGTGATGGTCTTCGACCGAGCGTCCTCGGACATGTCGAGGAACGCGCCGTCGTAGACCGTGACCGCCGCCGTCAGGCACGTGCCGGAGGCGTTCTCGTGCAGCGTGCCGCCCTCGAGGACCACGGTGCCGATGGCGCCCGCGTAGTGCCAGGTCTCGCCGCCGTCCTGCGTGAAGGACGTGATGGAGCTGTTGGCGACCAGGATGCCGCCGCCCTTGACCACGGCGCCCAGCGTGGCGCCGGCGCCGCAGCGGACCTGGGCATCGGACTGCGGGTTGTCCCTGAAGTTGACGTTCAAGGTCGCCAACTGCGCCGTCTCGCCGGCGAAGACGGCGACGCCGACCAGGCCCTTGTTGACCGTCAGGGCGTTGCCCGCGTTGACGCCCTTGATGAGCAGCGCCTCGAGGCCGGCGCCCGAGTCGCCGTTGCCGGTGCCGTTGACCAGGCCCGCGTACGGGTTGGTGCCGAAGTCGAGCTTCCAGCGCGTGGCGCCGGCGCCGTTGCCGTTGCCGATCGTGAACGTCGCCGGGCTGACCTGCACGTAGGTCGGGCGGTACTCGATGTAGCCGCCGACGTTCTGCTCGGGCAGGCCGATGCAGCCCTGGCCGTTGTTGCCGGCCTGCATGCTCAGGTCGATCGTCAGGCTGCTGTAGAGCGGGTAGTTCTGGGCCAGGTTGTACAGGCAGTCGTAGCTGGCGCTCGAGAAGACCACGTCGTCGCCGACGGCTGTGTTGACGCCGGGCGGCGACTGGGTCGAGCCGGCGACGCCGTTGTCCGAGAAGCTTGTCGCGCTGGCGGCGGCCGTGCCGATCAGCTTGTTCTCCGCGCCCGACGACGTGCCCCGGTAGATGTTGTACCCCTGCGCCCAGGCCGTCGCCGTCCAGGTCAGGTTTACCGTGCCGTGGGTCATGTCCGCCGTCTGGCTGGTCTCGTTGCTCGCCGTCGTCTCGCCGTTCGCGTTGGTCGCCGTGATCTTGTAGTAGTAGGTGGTCCCGTTGGTCAGCGTGCCGCCGGAGGCCAGCGCGGAGGCCAGGCCGGCCGGCGCGGCGACGGCGCTCTGCGGGACGCGGTTGGCGTCCCAGTTGGCCGGCACGTTGAAGTCGAAGGGCCCCTGGCCCGACACGCCGGTGGTGTTACTCGCCGGCAGGGCCCCGCTCGGCGCGATGCTGCCGAGGTCGGTGTACGCCAGCGTCGTCTCGCCCGTCACGCCCGTGATGAATTGCTCGGCGCCGGTCGAGCGGCCGTAGATGCGGTAGCCCAGCGCGCCGGGCACCTGCGACCACGCCAGGTTGATCTTCTGCGTCGAGGTGCCGCCCGACAGCGTGAGGCTTGTTTCCGCGCTGGCCAGCGTCTCGCCGGCCGCGTTGATGGCCGAAATTCGGTAGTAATACGTCCCGTTCGAAAGCGCGCCGCCCGTCGTCCCGCCGCTGGCAAACGCGCCGTTGACCGGCGTCGCCAGCGTCGAGCTGCAGGTCAGGGTCGGCGTGGTCGTGCCGCTGCCGACGGCGGCGCTGGCGGTGACGGTGCCGATCGGCGTACCGGGCACGGTCGGCGTCAGCTGCAGGTAGGTGCCCGAGGCGCCGGCCGCCGCCGTCACGTCGAGCCACTCGGCCGGGACGCCCGTCGCGGCGATCGCCGCCGCCAGGCCGGCGATCACGTCGGCCACGGTGCCGGCCGCGGTCAGGTACGTGACCGTCTTGCTGTCCAGCGTCAGCGAGAACTCGTTGCCGGCCGAGACGCTGCCCGGCACGACGTAGAGCACCCAGCTGACGGCCGCCGCGCCGCCGCGCCACCGCACGGTCATAGTCGCCTCACTGGATCCACAGGTTTGGGTTGCCGCTCAGGACGCCGGCGGCCTCAAATTCGTAGTGCCAGGTGGTCTCGAAGTCGCGGTAGCTCGGCCGCCCCTTGGGGCCGACGCGCCTGGGCGACTTCGGGACGATTCGCCGCCGGTCGACGTGCTCGGCGTCGGGCCACATCGGCCCCGGCGCCGTCGGCCAGGTCTTGACGCCGACGGCGGCGCCGTCCTGGATCACGCGACAGGGCGTGCGCCGGTTGATGGTCTGCTTCTGCGGCGGCTCCACCAGGAGTTCGACCATCGCGAAGCGGGGGCCGCCGGTGCCCTCGAAGCTGAGCGACTCGTGGAAGGCGAGCAGGTCGTTGGGCGCCGCCGTCAGGAACTCCGCCTCGAGCGTGATCGCGTAGCGGCGGAACGTGCTGTACTCGGCCTGGTGGCCGTCGTCGTCGAAGTTGACGCCGCCGACGACCTTCACGCCGCTGATGCTGGCGGCGCTGTTGAGGACGTGCGCCGTGGGCGTGGCGCCGTCGTCGAGGTACAGGCCGGCCGAGTAGCCGTTGACGCTGTAGGCGTTCTTCAGCGTGGCGATGGCGACCGTCAGGCTCGGCACGTCGGGCGCCTGCAGGAACCCCCGGAGCCCCCAGGTCTCCTTGTAGCCGATCGAGAAGCCGCCCTCGTTCCAGATGGCGGCCTTCAGGATCGAGGCCAGGAGCACCTCGTTGGCCGGGTGCGGGTAATTGCCGTAGCGGAAGATCACGGTGCGGCGTCATCGGCTGCGCGGTGCGGAACACGGCCCCGGGTACACGCGCCGAGCCTACCAAAAGCGGCGGGGGCGGGGCGAGGACGGAAAGGGGGCGGGGCGGCCGCCCGCCAGCTGCTGCCGTGTTCGCAAGTCCATTTCTGTACAAATTTTGGGTAATTTTCCCCATTGACGACCTACCGCGGCTGCATTTTTCTGGGCAACAGACTTTGACAAGCATCATTATGCTGTACCCCAAGCCCCTGCGATGGACACTCCAGCCCCCAAACTTGCCGAGTTCGTCCGCTTCGTGCGCAAGCACCTCAGGGGGCGGGAACGTGGGGAGGCGCAAACCTTCTGCGACCACCTGTTCCGCGCCTTCGGCCACGACGGCGCGATGGAGGCCGGGGGCGTCTTCGAGGAACCAATCCGGCAGGGGAAGCGCTCCGGATTTGCCGACCTGCTCTGGCGGCCGCGCCTGCTCTTGGAGATGAAGTCGCGCGGAGAGAACCTTGCCAAGCACTACCGCCAAGCGTTTGAATACTGGCTCCATCTCGTGCCGCAGCGCCCCGAATATGTCACTCTTTGCAACTTTGACGAGTTCTGGATTTACGACCTGAACCAGCAGCTCGACGACCCGATGGACCGGGTGAAACTCGACGATCTGCCGGAGCGCTACGACGCCTTCAACTTCCTGCTCCCGCAGAAGAAGCAACCGCATTTCAAGAACAACTTCGTCGAGGTTACACGCGACGCCGCCCGGCATGTCGCTGAGGTGTTTCGGTCTCTAGTCAAGCGCGGCGAAGAGCCGAGAGCCGCGCAGCGGTTCATCCTTCAGTGCGTCGTTGCCCTGTTCGCGGAAAGCAACGAACTCTTACCGCTGGGACTGTTCACCGAAATCATCGACGACTGTCGCAAGCACGGCGCCAGCCCTTACGACCTGATCGGCGGACTTTTTCACCAAATGAACTCGCCGCGCGCCGCGCGCGGCGGCAAGTTCGCGGATGTCGCGTACTTCAACGGCGGCCTGTTCTCCACGGTCGACCCGCCGGCCGACTTGACAAGCGACGAACTCGACCTGCTGGCACAGGCTGCCGGGGAAAATTGGGCTAAGGTCCGGCCCGCCATCTTCGGCGCCTTGTTTGAAGGCAGCATGGACCAGACGGAGCGCCACGCCTACGGCGCCCACTTCACCAGCGAGGCCGACATCCAGAAAGTGGTGCTGCCGACCATCATCCGGCCCTGGCGCGACCGCATCGCCGAAGCGAAGACGCCCAAGCAGCTGATTAGCCTGCGCGAGCAACTTACCAATTTTCGGGTGCTCGATCCGGCGTGCGGCAGCGGAAACTTTCTGTACATTGCGTACCGCGAATTGAAGCGCATTGAACTGGAATTGCTGGAAAGGATGTCGGCGACGCTGAGCCGAAAGGAACAGGAAGCGGCAGCCTCCAAGACGAGCCTGGTTAGCGCCAGCCAGTTCTACGGCATCGACATAAAGCCGTTCGCGATTGAACTGGCGAAGGTGACGCTGATGCTGGGCAAGAAACTGGCGACGGACGAGTCCCGAACGCACCTCAAGGGGCAAGGCCAACTGCCCTTCGACGTGGCTGAGCACGCCCTCCCGCTGGACAACCTGGACGCGAACATCCAGCAAGCGGACGCCCTGTTCTGCAAGTGGCCGAAGGCGGATGCCATCATCAGCAACCCTCCGTACCTTGGGTCGCGGTATCTGGCAAAGGCGCACGGGCACGACTATGCGCGCGATGTCTACGCGCGGTTTCCGGGCGTCCCCAAGATGGCGGATTACTGCTCGTACTGGTTTCGCCTGGCCCATGACGCACTTCCCGAAGGCGGTCGCGCCGGCCTCGTGGCAACCAACACGATCCGCCAAAACGAGACGCGCGAGGCCAGCCTGGACTACATTCTGGCCGAGAAGGGTACGATCACGGATGCGGTTTCCACTCAGGTTTGGAGCGGCGAAGCGGCCGTCCACGTCTCTATCGTGAATTGGGTGAAGGGCAAGGACGACTGCCCCAAGAAGCTGTACACGCAGTTGGGCGATGACACGGACAGCAAGTGGAAGGTGGAGACAACGGCGTGGATCAGCGGTTCGCTGACAACGGGCCCCGACGTTTCTGCCGCGCAGCGGCTGCGGGCGAATCAGACGCCGAAGCGATGCTTCCAGGGACAAAACCCTGTCCACGAAGGCTTCTTTCTGGCCCCCAGCGAAGCGGCCAGCCTGATCGCCAAGAATGCCAAGTTGCGCGACATCCTCTTCCCGTACATGATCGGACGCGATTTGGTCGAGGACGGCAAGCCGTCCCGCTGGGTGATCGACTTTGCCCAGCGGAACCTGTTGGCGGCAATGAGTTACGTCGAGCCGTTTGAACGGGTCAAGGATCGGGTGATGCCCACGGTTCTTGAGAAAGCCAAGAACGAGAAAATCGCTACCGGCAAGGACAGTACGCGCTGGACCCGGATGGCGAACCGCTGGTGGCAGTTCCGCGACTACCAGCCCGGCACCATAAGCGCCATTGCCGACATCCCCCGGTACATCGCCTGCTCGCGCGTCACGAAGCGGCCTATCTTCGAGTTCGTCAACAACTCGATTCACCCCGATAGTGCCCTGACGGTCTTTTCCTTCGCCGACGACTACTCCTTCGGCGTCCTTCAATCGCGATTCCATTGGGAGTGGTTCAAGGCGCGGTGCTCAACCCTCAAGGGAGATTTTCGCTACACCGCCGACACCGTGTTCGACACCTTCCCTTGGCCACAAGACGCCTCGGTTGGGTCCGTCGAGCAGATTGCCAGTGCAGCCGTGGACCTGCGCACGCTGCGGCGAAAGGTCACAGCGGACAACAAGTGGAGTCTGCGGGACCTGTACCGCTCGCTGGAAACACCGGGAAAGAATCCGCTGCGCGACGCCCACGAGCGGCTCGACGCTGCCGTCCGCACTGCTTACGGCATGTCGGCAGGTGCCGACCCGCTGGCTTTTCTGCTGGAATTGAACAGGTCCGTGGCCGACCGGGAGGCGACCGGGCTGAAGGTAACGGCCCCCGGCCTGCCATTGTCGGTGGACGATCCGGCGCCGTACATCACGACGGACTGTATCCAGATATAAACGATTTACGATTCGTTCATGTCTCCCGCTCGAATTTCTTCGGCCGGCCCCAGTTCGGACTCTTGTACTTCGGGTAGACGCTGGCCGCTCGGGCCCCTCAGGCGCCCGGTGCACGCGCCCGCACCTCCGGAAACCTCTTGCACCGGGCGGCGCTCAGCGGGAAAATCGGCAAACTGCCCCCACCCGGAGGTTCGCCATGAAGCGTCTTGCCGTCGTCGTCGCGTTCGCTTGCCTCGTGCCGCTCGCCGCCGGTTGCTCATCGGGCAAGAAGACAGCAGCGGCTCGGTACGAGGAGGGAGCCAAAGCCCTGGAGGCCAAGAATTTTGACCTCGCGATCTCCTGCTTCTCCGACGCCGTTCGCGACGATCCTGGCAGCTACAAAGCTTGGTTCGGGCGAGGGCAGGCCTACGGTGGCAAAGAGCTGTGGTCCTTGGCAGTTGCCGATTTCACAGAGGCGATCAAACTCGACCCGGGATCGGCCGACGCGTACGCTGCTCGTGGAATGGCCCATTCCGCAGCGGGCGATTATGACCCGGCGATTGCTGACCTGAAAAAGGCCGTTGGGCTTGGGTACGACCAGTCGAAGGCAGACGGCATAATTGCCAGCGTCCAGGAATTGAAAGCGCTTCGTGGGCGGACCGGGAGCGGTGGCGCTGACCGATAGGGCCTAATGATCGATCATTTGTTCTTGTTCGCCTCCTCGTTCCGCCGCATCTCCAGGATCATCTGCTTCACCTTCTGGCCCAGGTGCTGCTCGAGCGAGAAGGCCAGCGCCTTGGTCGCCTCCTCGATCGACTTCGACAACCCCGGCACGATCCGCTCCTGGATCTGCTGGGCGACCTGCGCGGCGTCGGCGGTCAGCTTCACGTCGATCTGGTGCTTCAGCTCCGCGTCCAGCTTGACGAGCGCCGCCTGCGCCTCCTTCGCCTGCTGCACGCGCTGATCGGCGCCGACGTTCTTGAGGATCTCCTGGATGACCGAGCTGCCCTCCGCCTGGTGCAGGCCCTGCTGCTCCAGGGCCGGCTTGAATATGTCCAGCCCGCGGGCGAACTTGATGTCGGCCTCGCCAAGTTTCTGCCCGGCCGCGATCTTCCGGGAGACGTGCTGGGCCTGGAGCAGGTCCTCGCCCGACATCAGCCCCAGGCCGATTTTGTTGCCGCGGAGCTTGGCCTCCTCCTCCCTCACGGCCTGGGCGGCGAGCTTGGCCTGCTCGGCGGCACTGGCCTGGATGGCCTTCAGGTTCTCCACCTGGGCCGTGTTGATCCGGTGCTGAATCTCGAGCGTCTTCTCCTTGGAGGCTGCCAGCCGGTCCTCCGCCTCCTGCAGCTGGCGGTGCAGGTCGGCGCCCTCGGCCCCGGTGACGTTGATCGCCCGGCCGCCGAGCTGGGCCCGAAGCCGCGCCTCCTCCGGGGCGTTCTGCCGCATCTGCCGCTGCAGCCGGTCCAGCTCCGGGGCCGCCCCCTTGAGGCCCTTGCCCCCGCCCGCCTCCTGCCACAGCGCCTCGAACCGGTTGCGGGTGCGGGCAAATTCGCCCAGCCGCTTGGCAATGCCCTGGCGCTCCTCGAAGTCCGCGAGCTTCCCTTGCAGCGCCTCGACCTCTTTCTGCGCCCGCTCGCCCGCCCGGTTCTCGACGAACTGCTCCCGGCGGAGTTCGGGCGGCGTCCTGAACTCCGTGCCGGCCAGCCCGCGCAGGGCGCCCTCACGCCCCAGGAGCCCCGCGGCGGTCGCGTTGGGGTCGAGCGGCGACTGGCCGATCCGGCCCAACGCCTCGCGGGTCGGGTCGAAACCACGGTCGGGCGCCAGGCCCAGGATCCAGGACCGGTCCTCGGCGCGGGCGCGATGCTCGGTCAGCGAACGGATGCGCTCGGCGAACGGTCGGCGGACACCGAGCTCTCCCTGCACCTTGGCCTCTTCGGCCAGTGTGCCGCCGCCGAATTGTCGTGCCGTCGCCAGGTCCTCCTGGGCCTGCCTGAGGCGCTGCAACTGGGCCGTCGCCTCCTTGGCCGCGTCGCTCATGCGGTACATGGCGCCGCCCAGCGACTCCTGGAGCTTCGGGCTGGTCGCCAGCGCGACGGCGCCGACCGCCGCGATGCCGGCGGCCAGCGGCGCGAGCAGGCCGCCGACGCCCCCGACGCCGGCCAGCATGCCGGCGCCGCGGAAGAGCTGCGTGGCCGAGTGCAGCGTGCCCAGGGCCGCGGTCGCCTTGGCCAGGCGCTCGTCGACCAGCGACGCCGAGGCGGCCAGGCCGACGAGGCCGCCCTGGAAATTCTTGACGCCCTTCTCCGTCGAGCGCAGCTCGCCCCCGATTTCCTTCAACCGGTTGCGCGGCTTGATCAGCGCCTCATCGGCCGCATCGGCGCCGGCCTTCAGGTCGGCGAACGGCTTCTTGACGTCGCCGACAGGCCTGGCATCGACCAGGATGTTGACTTCTTTGTCGCTCACTGGCGTCGGCCTCCCAGGGCGCCGAGCATCGTGTGTGCCAGCGCAGCCTCCTGCTGGACGCTGGCGAGGCGCTCTTCGATGAGACGGCAGATCATGTGATTGTGGAGCACGAGCAGGTCGCGGGGGAGCAGGCTCGTCGGGTCAACCAGGCAGCTGCGGTAATAGGCGTACGCCCGCCGGTTCTTCGCGGACAGCTCGGCGCCGGGGTTGGGGCTGCCGTCCTTTGACTTGGGGCAGCGGCGGCATGGCAGGGGTGTGCGCGGCAGGCGCGGCACGGGCCGACCGCCCAGCGTCGAGCGCTTCCAGTCCTTGTCGTACATCCAGGCTTGGCAGTCGCGGCAGGAGGGAATCTCGCTGTGCAGGATCAGGAGCGAGATTCCGCCGGCGAGTTTTTTGCGTCGCGCTCCGCGCGGTAGACGGCCAGCGGCTTGCACTGGGCTTCCGCGGCCTGCCGGTCGGCCCACTCCTGCTCGGCCTGCTCCGGCGTCCACTCCGGGTCGGCGTCGGGCGCCTCGTGGCCCAGCAGCACCGACACAAGGCGGTAGAATCGCCGCTGGGGGAGGTTGCTGATCGTCGCGGCGCTGACGGCGACCGGGGCGCCCTTCTGGTCTTCCAGCGTCCAGTCCAGGATGCGGCCCGCGGCCCAGGCCGCCGCGTAATCAATGAGCGCCGCCCGCTCCTTGAACTTGGCGGCGCCGCGATCGTAGCGGTCCAGCTCCTGGGCGACGGTCGGCCGGTAGCGGAAGCGCAGGGGCCGCAGCGCCGCGTCGCCGGCCAGGTAGGCCGTCTCGGTGTAGCCGTCGTCTTCCACGAACCCGGAAAGGCCGCCCATCGCTCACTCCTCAGTACACGCGCCTGCACGGCGCCCTAGTCATGGTTCGTGACCACCAGCTCGAGCGTCGAGCCGGTCTTCCGCGCGATGCCGTTGTAGGGCAGCAGCACCTCCTCCTTGCCGGGCATCTCGGGCGGCTCGGTGGGGAACTGGACCGCGGCCATCGTGAAGGTCAGGACACTCGTGCCGTTCGTGAAGGCCAGCACCACCGCGGCGCTGGTCGCGTTCGCGTCGTAGAGCCCGATCGTGTCGCTGGTGAAGGGCAGCGTCAGCGAGACGGAGATGACCCGGTCGAGCGCCGGCAGGTCCGTGCGGCTGATCGAGTTCATGAACCGGTCTTTTTTCAGATGGTTGTCGATCGTCAGCGTGGCCCGCGCGAACTGGTAGGCCGTGCCCCCGATCGTGAGGGTGGCGTCGG
>Ga0070741_10021004_pt1 | contig 10207 bp, 7 predicted proteins | sample Coa_R1_4_FD_66440 | JGI IMG/M metagenome (GOLD analysis project Ga0070741, IMG submission 66440) | Surface soil microbial communities from Centralia Pennsylvania, which are recovering from an underground coalmine fire - Coalmine... | ecosystem: Environmental > Terrestrial > Soil > Unclassified ...
TCGCTCACGCAGAACCACTCCCGATGCTCCCTCGCTCGCCGGCCGGGCACTGGCTGGCAGGAAGTCGGCGGGGCTCACGGTGGTGGGCATGGTCGTCAGCAGCGGATTGAGGTCGCTCTCGAGAGCCGAGGCCACCAGCCTGACGACCGGGTTCTGGAGCCTGGCCGGATTCGCCACGGGCCGCTCCTGGCCGCGGCGGCCCACGATAAGCAGCACAGCCAGGCCGGCTACGGCAGGGAGTACCGCCCAGCGAGCGGGCACCCGCCCCGTCAGCCAACGCAGACCCCGCGCCATCAGGTACGATCCCACGAGCAGCCCCACGCATCGCAGCCCAACCGCTCTCAGCCAGCCCCACGTCAGCAGGCCCCGCATCGCGTTGTAGGCATCGACGCTCCGCAGGAAGTCGGAGTAGTACAGCCACTGATATGTCAGCGGGCTACCCAATTCCCGCACCGCCCTCTCGTTGACATAGGCCATGATCAAGGAGAGCACGGCGCAAGCGATGAAGGACCAGACGAGAAGTCGCCGCGCCCTGCGTCGGCGACCTACCAGGAGCAGGGCCGTCACGAACGCGGCAGTTAGGATCGTCACAAAGACGAGGTCGTAATAGCCGGCCGCGATGAGCCCGCGGGCGCTCGCAAGCGGCGTCAGGTGCCGGGAGTTCAATCCGGTGAGCCACCAGCGCATGCGAACCAAAAGCAGCGCGAGGACGGCGCCGGTCCCAACGATTTGCACCAGCCCCTCGCGTACCTCCCGGTGCATCGACTTCTCTCTAACGGATGTCATGCGTCTGCCGTCGGCCGATACAGCTTGTTGGTGATGATGTCAGGGCTATTTCAGCCGGTCCCGTACCTGTCGCCGTGGCCGTCAGTGTGATCCGCCCGGCGCGTGCGTCCGTCCGGATCACCACGATCCCGCGACCTTGATAGAGGCGGTGGGGGTTTGCCCGGTAGGATTCGCGCGATGTCAGGTCGCCGCTCCCGATCCCGGCAATCACCGCGGGGCCCTCGAGCGCGACGCGCACCGGCAGCTCGGCCTGCGGGACCACCCGGCCTCCCGCATCGACAACCTCGAGAGTGACGAACCCAAGATCCTGCCCATCCGCCCGGAGGTCCGTTCGAGCCGGCGTGAGGCGCAGCTTGGCCGGCGGCTCAGCGGTTGTCAGTTCGAACACCTCGACCTCGCGTCCCGTCCTCAGGCCGGCGGCCCGCAGCGTCCCTGGCGCGTACAGCACGACGGGCGCCGCCGAATCGGTCTCGGCTGCTCGATGCTCCAGTCGTGCGGCAGGTCCCCCCGCCACGCCGTCGCCTCGAAGCCGGGCTCGGATGCACCTGGAGCATCACCCAGCAAGAACCGCCAGTCGGCGTCGAGGGGAAGCCGGGCACGTCGACCGGAGGCGTCATCGGCTCCGCTCGGCGCGCCGGCCCGTTCCTCCGAGCGCCGCTGCGAGCCGGCCGGCGTCCCGGGCATGCCCGGGCCCCGAGGCCGGGAGCACTCCGCCCTGAGGTCGAGAAGCACCAGCGACTCGCCCTGGGCCGCGATGCAGCCCAGGTCCAGCAGACGGGCCTCCTCGGCCGAGCTCAGGCTTACTTGTTGGCGATTGAGAAGGAGCCACCGGACCCCATAGCGGGCGATCACCGCCCGCCGGTACTCGTCGGCAGCAGGAGCGAAGAAGCGATCCTGGGCGGTCCGGCGGTCCGCATGATCCGGCACCCAGTAGACCGGATGGCGCCACGCCACGACCCGGCCGCCGCTCAGGGCCGGTACCAGGTAGCTGGTCCACGAGTCGGCGAGCACCACGTCCCCCGGGCGAACCGGCGCCAGAATTTTCGCTGCTTCGGGCCACACCGGCCGCTCGTGCTTCAGGATACGAGGAAGCGGCGGCCGGTTATATGCAAACAAGACCAGGCTGAGCGCCACCGACCCGGCGGGGACCAGGGAGCCGCGCCAACTGGCCAGCCGGCGCTCCCAGTCGGCCAGCGCGGCTGCCGCCGCGATCTGGACGAAGACCACCATATACCCGATGGCCCGCCCGAGCCCGTCCCGGCCGGTGATTCCGCCGACGGCGTACACCACGCCGAGGATCGCCACCAGGAGCACGAGTGGATCGCGCCGATCCGCCCGGAGGCGCCAGGCGAGGACGGGCAACGCGATGAGTGCCGGCCAGACCTGGGCCGGTACCCCCTGGTAGAACACACCGCTCCACCTATGGAACTCGGGTGGTTGCGCGGTGAAAAGCTGCAGCACCGGGAAATAGGGCCAGGCCAGCGCCGCGGCTATGCCCGAGACTGCCGCGCCCGCCAGGAACCCGCCGGTCGTGCCCAACCGGTCTCTCACCCGCGCAACGAAGAGCGCACCCAGGGCCGCGACCAGGATCAAGGCGGTCGGCGGATGGGTGATGACGCAAAACCCGACCAGCAGCGCGATACCGAGGAATGCGAGCGCGCCGGGTTGGTCCAGGCTGTCCAGCACCAGGGCGAGGCACAGGAACATCGCCGCCGCGGCGACGGTCGACGGGTACGCCACGGTGTACCCGAGCATCCCGATGTGAAAGAACCCGCTCCACATCCAGGGGTCCTTGCCCCAGAGGAAGACGATGAAGAGAACCGCGTAGGGGATCGGGGCTTCGCTGCCCAGCAGGCGCACGAGGAAGCGGCGCAGCGCGAGAATCAGCAGCACGAGGTTGACGAGCCCGGCTGCCGCGAGCACGGCGATGGCTGGGGCCCCGAGGGCCCGCGCCACGAGGCCGAGGGCGAGGAGATAGGGCGACGCGTACGCGTGGGGCGCATCCACCGCCAGCAACGGATGCTTCGGCCCCAAGGGCCGCACCGACAGCTCCCGCACGACGGCGGCGTGCTCCCAGAAATCGCTGGAGAAGTACCCCCGCCACGCGTACACGGCGCACAGCGCGAACGCCCCGCCCGCGACGGCTAGCAGGCGAAGGCGGTTCCCGGTGCGCGATACAGCAGGGCTCGCGATCATCCCGATGCGCGTGGGCGCGCGCTACCCGGCCTGCATCGGCTCGGACGCTCGCCAGGCCGAGCTCCCCGGCTGCCGGGCGCGGATCGCCATCCATTGCCAGGCCAGGCCGGCCCATCCGAACGAGAGCGGCACGATGAGCATGCGAACCATCCACCACTTGTGGATCGTGGTGTGGGTCTGAAAGCACAAGGCCCAGGCGAGGATGATGGCGGCTCCCGCCGCGAGGCCCAGGAAGTCGTGCACCGCCGCGCGATGCCGGCGGCGAACGGCGAGAACCCCCGCGGCGACCCACGCGAGCGCGGACCCGATGTACAAGGCGATCGCCCCCGCCCGACTGCCGTAGGTCAGGACATAGCCCTGGCCCAGGAGAGCCCCCAGCGCCTTCACGCTGGATACGATCAGCGGGTCGCCGGGCGAAGCCCAGGTCTCGCCGAAATGGCGCAGGGTCGCGCCGGGTGACGGATTGATGTAGCGATGGAGGTATTCGAGGAAGGATCGCGCGGCCTCGGGGCCGACGACGATGGTGGCCAGGGCCTGCTTGATGATCAGGGTGAGGGCCGCCCCGAAGCTGAAGGCGAGCAGACCCGCGAGCGCGAACCGCCACGCTCGCGCCGGCTCACGCTCGGGCTCGGGCCGGTGCCGTGCGATCACGTAGGCCGTCGGGAACAGGAGCCCAAGCGCAGTGGGCAGCAGCCCGGTCAGGAACTCCAGGTAGGCTGCTCCGGCCCCGTAGGCGGCGCAGAACGGGACGAACGCAGCAACCCGCGACAGGCGGTCGCGCCGGAACAGCAGGCCGGCGAGGCCGAGGATAACGAGCAGGTCCCCGGGTCCATGGGTCAGCGACTGGCCGAAATACGGAACCGCCCAGAACAGCGCCCCGGTGACCGCGATGCTGCCGGCGAGGGCCAGTAGCGTGCGCTGCCTCCGCCCGGCCGCGACGAACAGCAGGCCCAAGGCGCCATACACGCCGATCTTGAGCAGCAGCCGAACCCGATGAAGATCGAATGCCCAGAGCAGCGCGGCCGCCACCGGGTTGTAGCCGTGCCAGTAGCGGGTGTAGCGATAGATCAGGTAGGGGGCGGTGTTGGGGCCTTCCGTCACCAGGGTTCGCAGCGTGGCGCAGCGGTCGGTCTCTCCCCGGTTCCGGTTGTATATGAGCGGCGCGATCGCATTGGCCCAGAGGCGATCGTCGCTGTTGGAGATCATCTGGAGCACGGAGCAATCGTGATACTGATTGAAGCCTCGGTGCGGCTCCAACCAGGGCCAGTCGTTGTCGATCAGCTCGCCGGTCGCGAAGGCGGCCCTGATCCGCTCCCGCAACGGCTCCCGAGGCAGGCCCGCCGCCCACAAGGCCAGCAGCAGGAAGACGCCATTGGCCAGAGCGACACAGGCCAAGGCCCGTACCCAAGGCCCCCGTCCGCCGCACACCGTCAGTAGCTCACCGCCTTCAGCTTGGCCTCGTAGACGGAGCCGCGGCCGGCGCCGGCCAGGAGCCGGTCAGCCAGCAGGAAGCCCATTTCGATGGAGTTGTCCGAGTTGTTGTACTGAAAGACACCCGTCCGACCGAGCAGCGACACATGCTCGCCTTCGAGGAAGCGCACCACCGTGTCGAGCTTGGCCTTGTAAGCCACGTCGTAGTACGGGTAGGCGTGCTTCACCCGAACGACCCAGGTGTCGAACACATCCGATTGCTTGAGGTATCCTACCCGTTCCGCGTCCTGCAGCACCCGTCGGGTCAAGTCCGCATCGCTCGCGGCCCAGAGGGAGTCGGGCTCGCGTTCAAACACCGTGATGTCGAAGCAGACCGACGTCTTCCCCGGCGGGCACATCTCGGGCGACCAGTTGGCAAATTCCACGGCCCGATTGAAGATGATGTCCGGATCCGGGAAATACAGCCAGTGATCGTTCGACAGGCGTGGCCGGTTCAGGAAGACGTACACGAAGATGATGTCCATGTACGTCAGACCGGCCAGGGCCTGCTCCACCTCGGCGTTCTTGCGCTCCTGCAGGTCGTAAAACACGTGGAGCGGGATGGTCGATACCAGGTGCCCGAACGAGACGGTCCGGCTGGCTCCCTGGCTCAGGTAGCTCACCGTGCGGTCGCCGATCGACACGCCGGTCAGCGTCACACCGGTCTCGATGACGGTGCCGTGCGCGAGCGCCGCGGCGGCCAGGGCGTTGGGCAGCTCCTGGATGCCGCGCCGCGGGTAATAAAAGGGCCCGCCGTCCGGCGCCAGACTGTCGTCCTCCAGGTTGTAGCTGCTGAAATCGAGGGTGAGAAGTTTCTTCACCACGCGCTTGAGGAGCTTCTTGAGGTTTTCGCCCTGGAAGCGCTGATCCGCCCAGTCGGCCGAGATGTTCGCGGGGTCGGTATGCCAGATCTTCGAGGTGTAGGGCCGGCACATGACCTGGTACAACCGCCGGCCGTACAGATGCACGAACCAGTCCTGGTAGGAGACCAGCGCGCCCCGGCGGAAGCGCTTGGTCAGCAGGTTCCACCCGAAGGACAGCGCGCAGAGAACGCTGTCGTGGAGGGGCATGGCTCGCAGCAGGTTCTGCAACTCGAACGGGTACTTGAGATACCTGCCAAACATGTAGATCCGGCTCTTCTTGATGTGCCGAGTCATCTTGAGGCCCGGCAGCGCCAGGACCTCCTGGAGCAGCTCGCGATTGTTGGTGTGAAAGCGGTGGGCGCAGAAGTCCAGGTAGAAGCCATTGTGGTACAGGCTCCGCGACAAGCCTCCGACGACCGCCTCCTTCTCCAGCACGAGCACCGAATACCCGTGCTCGCTCATGCGCTTCGCGAAGCCCAGCGCGGAGACGCCTCCCCCCAGGCACACGAAGTCAAACCGCGCCATCGAGCTCCCGCTTGTAGACCGCGCTGTACTCGGCGAGACAGGTCCGCCAGTCTCGCATGCAGTTCAACCCCCGCGCGTTGAGTTTGAGGTTGACCAGCCGCTCGGACGCCGGGCGGGGCGCAAAATACCGGTCCCGGTAGTAGTCGGACGACACCCGCGTGATCGTCACGCTCTCGGTCAAACCCAGGAGCCGCACGAACTCCACCGCGACGTCGTAACGGCTGCCGCCGCCTTCGCACACGTGATTGTAGACCCCGTAGTAGTCCGTGGTCAGCAGGAACGCCGTCGAGCGCGCGAAGTCCACCGTATACGTCGGAGTGCCGAACTTGTCGTCCACCACTCGCAGTTCCCGGGAGCCGCTCCGGATCTGGCCGAAGATCTGGTTGATGAACTTCTTGTCCTTCCTCGGGCCCCCGCCCATCATCCACCCCGCCCGGAGACAGAAGTGCTTGGGAACATGGGTTTCCACGAACCGCTCGCCGTAGTACTTCGAGCGGCCGTAGTGACTGAGGGGGTTGGGCGGGTCGAAGTCGTGGTATTCCTCCTTGGTACCGTCGTAAATGCCCGCGGTGCTGATGTAGACCATGGTCGCGTCATAGCGGCGGGCCAACAACGCCACGTTCTCCACACCCAGCGCATTGGTCGCCCAACACTCGGTTGGGTTGGTTTCGCAGTATTCGAGGTCGGTCAACGCCGCGAGGTGAAGCACAATAGTCGGCCGCAGGTCGGCAAAGACCCGCTCGCAGGCAGCCAGATCCCGCACATCGAGATGGGAGAGCCAGGGCTCGCTCAGCACGATGTCCGTCGCACAGACGTGCCGATACCCCTGCGCGAACGTCCGGTACATGGCGTCGCCCAGCATCCCGCCGCACCCGGTAATGAGCACCCGATCCGCGCGATTCAGGTCCGGCGTGGCCGGGGACGGCGGCGAGGGGTTCGAGGTTCCGCTCATGCGGGACTCAGTCGGGGGGCAAGCGCGCCGGTCTCTTCCGCCGTGCGAACGGCCAGGAAGTATGCAAGGAGCGTGCTGGGCCACAGTTGCAACAGGAGGCGGTTGATCGAGCGGACATTGGTCCCAAGCAGCGGGGTGGGTACGGTCAGCAGCACCGCCGCATACCCCACCACCATGAGCCCCAGCACGATGGCGGCGGTCTTCGCCCCGGGGCGCGCCGACCCCGCTGGCGCGAGCCCCGCGAGGGCCCCGTACGCGACCAGCACCAGCGCGGCGAGACCTTTGGCGGTGATCTCCAGGAAGGCCCGCTGGAACCCGGCCCCCACCTCGGCGTATCGGGTCCCGTCCAGCACGCGCGCTGCGGTCGCTCTCAACCCATGATCCGACATGAGATCGTTGGGCGGTGCCAACCAGAGCTTGAAGCACGCCAGCAGCACGAGAACCGGGGCGAGGCCGAACGCAAAGGCCCGCGCGTCCCTCAGCGCGCGGCGCCATCCCTCCCCCCGTGCAACGACCAGACCATGACCCACGAGCACCGCCAGGACGAACAGCAAGCCTTCGTTCTTGGTCCAGGCGGACAGCCCGGCCAGGGCCCCCGCGAGCGGCACGAGTCGATGGCGGTCGTCGGACCACTGCCCCGCGAGAGCCAGAAGGGCGAGCGTCGCGAGGAAGAAGAAGCCGAGCGGTATATCGGCAAACTGCGAGGTGCCATGGAGGACGAAGAATTTCGTGCCGAGCAGCAGCAGCGCCGCCAACGCGCCCTGGGTGCGGGATCGAAGCACCGCCACCGACGAGTAGAGAACGACGACCGTTGCGAGGGTGAAGAGCATGGCCACGGAGGCCGGCCCAAGCGGCGTCTCCCGGCCCCCGTAGGTCCAGACGCGGGCCACGCTCCCCGGGACCAGCAGCGGGTAGTCCGGGTGCGACCAGGCAGGAAGTGCTTGCAGCACCTCGCCCCAGTGTTCGCCGCCGCGGAAGATGGCGCGCGCGTGCATGTTCCAGGTCATCCATGCGTCCCAGCCGCCGTGCGGCTGTGCCGCCGCTTCCAGAACAAACGCGGTCGTGGAGCAGGCCAGGGTGACGCCCAGCATCACCAAGAGCCAGCGCGGCTCGACCGGCGCGACCGCCCCGGCGTCCCGAACGGGCTCCAGCCTGCGGTGCACCCCGCCCGCCAACCCGATCAGGCTCGCGAGCAGCATCAGCAGCCCCAGCTCCGCCGGGGGATATGCGGCGCCGGGGAGCCCCAGAGCGAGCCAGATGAAGAACAGGCAGGACGAGAATCCGAGCCCGCTGCCGACGGCGAGCCCGCCGAGCAACAGGGGCTGCCGCCACAACCGCGCGGCACTCCACCACCCGAAGCCGACGACCAGGAGCCCGACGAGCGCGGCGCCGGCCAGGGAGGCCGCAACGGACAGGTTCATTCCGGCGCTGCCCGGAACAGCATGACGCCGTTCCCGAAGTCGCGAATCGGCGTGAGGCCCCGGGTCGCCGTGCTGTCGATCGGGTTCGCCTCGTCGAAGTTTCCCACCACCAGGCGGCCCCCTTTGTCGGGCAGCACAATCGCAGGGAGCAGCGCATACTGCGTGAGCAGGTACCGCTTGAACGCGAGCCGAGCGCTGTCGGGGCCAGCGGCCGGCGTCAGCGGCTGCGTGACATAGCCGACGCGAACGCGAGGAGGCAGGAGCTCCCGGAGGCCTCGAAAGCGAGCTTCGTACCGGGTGATCTCGTCGGGGCGCGGCGCGCCCGTGAAGTCGCCGACCGCCCGGCGGAGCAAGCGGACGCTGGAAAGCCAGGCGAAGAGGACCAGGACCACCAGGCCGATGCGCACCCCCCTTCTGCGTGCGGAGCCGCCGCGATCCCCGGCCCGATGCGGCGACCCGGCCGGCTGGGAGGGCTCGGAGCCGCCCGCCTCCGGTCGCTCGCGCAGCGCCTGCCTCGCGCCGAGCCAGAAGAAGTAGTCCAGCGCCAGAGTGTAGTACTGGTGCAGCCGGCGCGGGGGCCTCCGGTCGAGCCAGCTGAGCCATCCGATCAGCCGATCCGGAAAGCTCGGTATCCAGCCGCTGATCCCAAGCATCAGGGCACGGGTGAGGCGCCACTTCCGCGACCCCTCGCCGTACGTGGCCAACTTCAGGCTGGCAGCGATCTCGGGGTGCTTTCGAGCGAACAGGACCGCGGTGTGGCCGCGAGCCACGCAGTCCCGCGCGAGCCCGGCAAGATCCTTGTCGTAATGCTGATGGGCTACGGCCTGCGGGCAATACGCGAGTTCCACCCCGGCTTTCATGAGTCGCAGGGCGAGCTCATAATCTTCGTGGCCGTAGAGCCTGAAGCTCTCGTCCAAACCACCGACTTCCTGAAGCACATCGCGCCGCAGCGACAGGTTGCCGGTGTACACGTCCCGGAAGCCCAGGCGGTATCCCGGCTGCGCCAGCCGATTGAGGTGCGCTTCGATGCCGGCGCGCCGGTACTGGACCACCGGGGGCGCGGACCGGTCGTCGGCGATGGGGACCGGCCCGACGACCGCCCGGCGCGACCCGGGCGGATGTGCGGCTTGATGGGCGCGGAGAAACCCGGGCACCGGCTCCATGTCGTCATCCAGGAAGACGATCAGCCTTCCTTCGGCCAGCCGGACGCCCGCGTTCCGCGCCGCCGCCCTTCCCTGGTTCGGCTGCCAGACCGACCGGAGTCGATACGCCGCCCGGAAGCGCTCGATCATCTCCTGGGTGCCGTCGGTAGAGCCATCGATCGGGACTATCACCTCGTAGTCGCTCGGCGGCAGGCTCTGGCGAGCCAGCGCCTCCAGGGACCGCCGAAGCGAGACGCATCGCTGGTAGGTGGGAATGACAACGCTGATCGCGAAGGCGTCGGTCATGGCTGCGCGTCGTCCCGGAGGGGCGGTTTGGTCGCTCTGACCGCTATGAGGAACTCGTAATCCGGGTCCAGGTAGTCCAGCTCACTGCGCCGCAACTCCTCCACCGCCAGGCCGTGGAGGAAGGCCGTCGTTGCCAGGACGTTCCCGAACGCTTCGACCTCGACGTTCGAGGACGGAAACACTCCTTCGAACAGCCGTCGAATCGATCCGGTGGTGAAGCCCCAGTAGTAGTCCCACCGATCGCGCGCGCGCCGGTCGATCTGGGTGATGCCGCCCACGGTGCCCAGGACCGTCCCGCCCGGCTTCAGAATGCGATGCAGCGTCGCGACCGCCCGGTGGATGTCGTAGATGAAGGTGAGGGTCTGGGTCAGGATGATACAGTCGAACCGGTTCGAGGGAATCTGCTCCGCGGAGGTCAGGTCCGCTACGATCGTTGCACCGGGATGGCCCGGGTGGACGTGGAGAACGTCGCTCGAGATGACCCGGTCACCCCCGAACTTGCGGGTGTAGCGGTCATCACCGATCTCCAGCACCCGGCCCCGGATG
>Ga0070741_10021005_pt1 | contig 10207 bp, 7 predicted proteins | sample Coa_R1_4_FD_66440 | JGI IMG/M metagenome (GOLD analysis project Ga0070741, IMG submission 66440) | Surface soil microbial communities from Centralia Pennsylvania, which are recovering from an underground coalmine fire - Coalmine... | ecosystem: Environmental > Terrestrial > Soil > Unclassified ...
GCTGTGGCCGCACATGACGGTGGCGGAGAATGTCGCTTATGGCCTGACGCTACGAAAGCTCGACCGTGACACGATTGGCAAGAAGCTCGACGCAATCCTCGCAACAACCAAACTGAACCAGTTCAGCAATCGCTATCCGGGTGAGCTTTCGGGAGGCCAGCAACAGCGGGTTGCCCTCGCCCGCGCGCTGATCGTGGAACCGGAGACGCTTCTGCTTGACGAGCCGTTGTCAAATCTTGACGCCAACCTCCGCGAGGAGATGCGTTTCGAGGTGCGGCGCCTGCACGATACCTATCGTTACACGACGGTTTACGTCACGCACGATCAGTCGGAGGCGATGACGACGGCAGACATCATTGCCGTGATGAACGCAGGAAAAATCGAACAGGCCGGTTCGCCGGAAGAAATATACGAGCGCCCTCGCTCGGAATTTGTCGCGCGTTTCATCGGCATGAGCAACATCCTGAGGGGGCGCGCGCTCGATTCCGACCGTATCGAAGTCGCCGGCGCGGCGTTGCGCGTGACCGGGGAGCGGCTCAAGAGCGGCGTGCCGGGCGCGGTATCGGTGCGTCAGCACGATATCCTCCTCTCGGTCGACCAGCCCAAAAAATCGGAAAACGTGTTGCCTGGCCGCGTGGCGCGGCACGTTTTTCTCGGCAGCAACCGCGACTATCTGGTCGAACTGAGTGACGGTGCGCAGCTTCGCGTCACTGCGCCGGCGACGCAGAGCATCGCGGAAGGCACGTCTGTCTTCGTCAGTCTGGAGCCCGGTAAATGCCGGGCACTCGCAAGGTAAGGAAAACGGTACGGCCGAGCAAACGGAGGACCAGCAATGAAAAAAAGCTCATTGTCGCGGCGTGACCTTCTGAAAGTGTCGGGCGGGCTCGCGCTCACGACTTTCGCCTCTCCCATTCGCGCACAAGCTCCCGCTGCGAACTCCATCACGGCCGAACTTGTCGAAGCGGCAAAAAAAGAAGGCAAGGTCGTCTGGTACACCTCGGTCGATCTGCCGCTAGCGGAAAAAATCGCGCGCTCATTTGAGGCGAAGTATCCAGGCATTGCCGTCCGCGTCGAGCGATCCGGCGCCGAGCGCGTGTTCCAGCGCATCGGGCAGGAATATGCTAGCCGGATCTATGCGGTGGACGTGGTCAATTCCTCGGACGCCGCGCATTTCATCGTCTGGAAGCGCGACGGCATCCTCGCCCCTTACATGCCCGAGGACGTGGCGAAGTTTTATCCGGCCGAACACAAGGACCCTGACGGACAATTCGCAAGCTTCCGTCTCTGGCTTTCGGTGATCGCCTACAACACGACGCTGGTGAAGCCGGAGGAGGCGCCCAAGAGTTTTGCCGACCTGCTCGATCCGAAATGGGCTGGAAAAATCGTCAAGGCGCATCCCGGATATAGCGGGACGATCATGACCGCCACCTACCAGATGCAGCGCGATCTGGGTTGGGAGTATTTTGAAAAGCTCGCGAAACAGCGCATCATGCAGGTGCAATCCTCGGCCGATCCGCCGAAGAAGCTCGGGCTTGGCGAACGCGCCGTCATGGCGGACGGCAACGAATACAACATCTTCCAAATGAAGGAATCGGGCCAGCCCGTCGAGCCGGTATATCCCACCGAGGGGGCGCCCCTGATCGTCGGCCCCAATGGAATCTTCAAGAACGCACCCAATCCGAACGCCGCGCGTCTGTTCCAGAGCTACTCGTTCACCGCTGAATGCCAGCAACTTATCATCGATGTCGGCGGCCTGCGATCGCTGCATCCGCAGACTAGGGAAAAGGAAGGGCGCAAGCCGTTCAAAGACATCAAGACAATGAAGGACGATCCTGCCGCGGTCGAAAAGCTCGCCGAGGAGATCAAGGCGAAATACACCCAGATCTTCAAGGTGTGACAATGACGGCGCAGACAGTGGCTGCGCCGGAACGGGTCGCGCCGGCATCGCGGAAAACGGACCTCACGCGGCCGATGCTGCTGGTCTGCGCGATGCTCCTGTGCGTACTGATCATTCTTCCGATGTCATGGCTCGTGATCTTCAGCGTCACGGACCGCAACGGCGTATTCACGTTCGATAATTTCCGCCAGCTTCTGACCGAACGCACGTTCGTCGAGCCGCTCGTCACGACCTTCATTCTCTCGGTTTCGACGAGCCTGATCTGCTGCACGGTCGCGGCTCCGCTCGGCTGGCTTGTTGCGCGAACCGACATGCCGGGGAGCCGCGTTGTTCGGCTGATGGTAACGGCGTCGTTCGTGACGCCGCCCTTTCTCGGTGCGATCGCGTGGGAGCTTTTGGCCGCGCCGAACAGCGGATTGCTCAATCAGCTTTACCGGTGGTGGACGGCCGCCGCGTCGGACGAATACCTCTTCAACATCTACTCCTTTCCCGGCCTGGTGTTCGTCATCGCCTGCTACACATTCCCCTATGTCTTCGTTCTGGTGGCAAACGCGCTCGACCGCATTCCGGGTGATCTCGAGGATGCATCTTCGATCCTGGGGGGACGCACCTGGGACACGGCACGGCGCGTGACGATTCCGCTCGTCCTGCCGGCACTGCTCGCCGGCGCGCTGGTCGCGTTCCTTCAGGCGATGACGCTGTTCGGTTCGCCGGCGATTCTGGCTTTGCCGGCGGGTTTTCATACGATGACGACGAAAATCTGGAGTCTGTTTCAGTATCCGCCCAAGCCGGAGCTCGCCGCCGCCGCTTCACTGCCACTTCTCGTTCTGACCGTAATACTCCTGCGTGCCGAGCATGCCATACTCGGCCGGAAAGGTTTTTCCGTGCTCGGCGGCAAGCAGGGCGACCCGCGGCTCATTCGCCTTGGCCGCTGCAGGTGGCCCGCACTCGGCTTGTGCATTCTCGTTATGCTCAACCCGATCCTGCTGCCCTATGGAGCGCTGCTGAATGCAACATTCTCCCGTGTCGCGACGCAGCTCGTGACCTTCTCGAACTTCACTCTGCACAATATCGAGTTCGTGCTGTTCGAATTGTCGACGACGCGGCTTGCGCTGCGCAACACGTTCGTCCTGGGCATCAGCGCCGCGACCATCGGAACGGTCCTCGCGGTGGTCATTTCCTACGTTACGACGCGCAAAGCGATTTTCGGCCATCGCCTGTTTGGCTTTCTCGCGACCGCACCGGTTGCGATTCCCGGCATCGTGCTCGGCGTAGGCCTCTTCCTGAGCTACACGCGTCCGCCCTTTGTACTTTACGGCACCCTCTGGATCTTACTGATCGCGTTCGTCACCATCAGCCTACCAGCCGCGTACCAGCAAATGCAGTCGGCCCTGCGGGTCGTCCATCCGGAACTGGAAGAGGCAAGCCGCATCCTCGGCGCGACGCGGCTGAACTCCTTGTGGCAAATCACCGCGCCGCTGTTGCGTACGAGCGTTATCGCAACGTGGTGCTTTGTGTTCGTCGGAGTTATTCGCGAATTGTCGGCCGCGATCATGCTGTTTACGTCGGAAACCAAGGTCGTGTCCGTGCTTATTTTCGACCTGAATGAGAGTGGCGATCTCGCGGCGATTTCGGTGCTCGGCCTGATGCTGCTTCTGATCACCTTCGCCGTCGTGATTCTGGCCAACCGCCTTCCGGCTCTCGGTGGAGCGTCCTCGCTGCGACATCTGAGGCGCGCATGAAAGCGGACCTTCCGACCATCTCCGTCGCCGAAAATCTGGCTGCGCGGATCGCTACGCTCGATGCGGCACGCCTGCCCGCGTCGTTGCGGCTCAAATGCGACGATCTCCTGGTCGATGTCGTCGGCTTGTGCGTCACCGCCCGCAACGAGGACTATGTGAAGGCCGCGCTCTCGGCGCTTGATGACGAAGGGCCATGCACGGCGATCGGACACGACCGCAAGCTCTCGGCCGCCGGTGCGGCCTTCGTCAACGGCACCGCGGCGCATGGCGAGGATTTTGACGACACATTTGAAGGCGGGCCGGTTCACGCGGGCGCAGTGATCGTGCCTGCGGTGCTCGCAGCCTGCGAGCGCTATGGCGCGGATGGACGCGCAGCACTGCTCGGCATTGCGGTCGGCTGTGAAGTCCTGTGCCGGCTCAGCCTCGTCGCGCCCAAAGCAGTGCACCGGTCGGGGTTCCATCCGACCGCCGTGTTCGGCGTAATGGGCGCAGCCGCCGGCGTCGGGGCGACGCTTGGCCTGAACAACAAACAATTGGTCGATGCACTGGGCGTTGCCGGATCGATGGCCGGCGGCATCATCGAATATCTCGCCGAAGGCGCGTGGACCAAGCGATTGCACCCCGGCTGGGCCGCGCAATCCGGATTGCGCGCGGCTTTGCTTGGTCGCGCGGGATTTTTCGGGCCCCGCACCGTGTTCGAAGGAGTCCACGGCCTCTTTAACGGTTTTGCGCATTCCGCTCTGGGGGACTATGGCGCGCTCACCGACGATTTCGGCGAACGCTGGGCGATCGAAACGCTCGCCTTCAAACCTTATCCGTGCGGAACAATGGCGCACCCTTACATCGACTGCGCACGCAGACTCGCAGCTCGTGGCGTGAGCGCCGACGACATCCGCGAAATCGTCTGCGAGGTCGCCGAAGGAACCGTGCACCGGCTTTGGGAGCCATTGGCCGCAAAGCAGCGGCCACCGAACGACTATGCCGCCAAATTTTCTACCCCATTCCTGATCGCAGCAGGATTTGTTCGCGGCAATGTCGGACTCGACGCCTTCACGGAAACGGCCGTCAATGACCAGCGCGTGTTGGCACTTGCCGGCAAAATCCGCTTCGAGATCGATCCGGATAACCCTTACCCGCACAACTACACCGGCCACCTCCGCGCGGCGATGAACGACGGAAGCGTCGTTGAAGAGCGGCAACCGCACTTGCGCGGCGGTGCAAAGGAGCCACTGACGCGCAAGGATATCGAAGATAAATTCCGCTTGAATGCGCGGCATGGGGGCTGGCCGGCCGAGCGCGCGCAAACGGCGCTGCAACTCATGCACGCTCTCTATGACGGCCCCGTCACGCTGGAGGCGTTGCGCGGATGACCGCTGAACTCAAAGGCCGCGTGGCATTCGTGACCGGCGCCGGGCGCAATATCGGGCGCGCAATCGCACTGGCTCTTTCTGAAGATGGCGCGTCAGTCGCCGTCAACGCGCGCGCCAATAAGGACGAAGCGGATGCCGTCGTTGCGGAAATCGAAGCGGCCGGCGGAAACGCGCTGGCGGTTCTGGGCGATGTCGCCGATCCGGCGGCAGCCGAGGCGATGATCGCCGCAGCGGCGCAGCACTTCGGACGCATCGACATTCTCGTCAACAATGCCGCGATCCGTGCCGAACAACCGCTCGAAACGATGACGCACAAGGACTGGCGGCGCATTCTCGACGTCATCCTCGACGGGGCATTTTTGTGTACGCGGGCCGCCCTTCCCTATCTGAAGACAAGCGATGCCGGGACCATCGTGAATTTCGGCGGTTTGAGCGCGCATACAGGATCGAAGGACCGCGCGCATGTCGTGACAGCCAAAGCGGGAATTATCGGGCTGACACGCGCGCTGGCACATGACCTCGCGCAGTACAACATCACCGTTAACTGCGTCTCGCCTGGCCTCATTAACACCAAGCGATCTGCGACGGCGCCCAACCCTGCACACCATTCGGAAAACGAAACCCTGTTCGGCCGGCGCGGCGAGCCGCACGAGATAGCGGCAGCGGTTCGGTTCCTTTGCGGACCAGGCGCGCGCTACATCACCGGCCAGACGATCCACGTGAACGGCGGCGCTTTTTTAGGATAGGATCGCCTCGCCCTCGCTGGTTTTGGGTTCGCGCCGTTTCCGGTGTCATCCTGTGGTCCGTTCTGATCGGAGTTCGGAGGGCGCATGACGTACTCCCTTTCAGCGACGATTGCCAAAGCAGCTTTTGTATTACGTTTCTCGAGACTTAGTGTCCGCTCTCCGTCCTTCGGAATGTTCCGGGGGCGACGAAAAATCAGAAAAATCGCGTCTTTCAACTGAATTTGTTGCGAGCGTATGGTACCCACCGTCGTACCCAGGTCCGTGGTTTGGTGCCCGCTATTCACAACATAGCTCCTCATGCCGGCATTTGCCTTCGGATGTGCAACCTATTTCCGACGGACCGCCTTGAAGGAACTAGGCGCGCCCTGAAGCCGGTCGCCCCTGTTTGCTTTTCTCGACCTGAGGCGTTTCTGAGCGTGTGAAGCTCAGCTAGATTCTAATTTTCTCGATTGTTTTTGCGTTCAAGTTCTTCTTGCGCAGCCGCTGCGGTGATTTCGCTCTCGATGAGATAAGGCCCGCTTAAATTCTTGGCCCTACCCACTGATCGGGGTTTTGTGTTAACCGAGAAACTGAAGGTAATGCGGGTACCCTTATCTGGCGCCGATTCAACATTCCATTCTGTCTGAGCGTTTTCGCAAAGCGATTGAAGCATCAGGCCTGAGATCTTTCCGCGGGACGGCCATCTGACGCCATCAGGCAATCCAATTCCATCGTCGGCAACGATCACCTGACAACGGTCGTCGTCCTTGTGAAGGCACCTCAGCGTAATGGTGCCCGCTGCGCGGCCGTTGAATGCATACTTGAAAGCGTTGGTAAGAAGCTCGTTCACGAGCAAGCCGACGGGCAAGCAGATATTGACCGACATCAAAACATAATCGACCTTAAGATCGAGCCGGATTCCTTCGCTGCCATGGGTGTGCATCGCGGCCGAGGCGATTTGACCGAGGTAATGGCCCAAATCCACTTCTTGCTTTCGGCCATCAGCCATCAGCGCTTGATAGAGAAGTTGGAGAGATTCGATGCGTCCTGCAAGGCGATCGAGCTGAACCCGCCCGTCGCCGGAGCGCGAGGAGCGCGCTTCCAAACGGATCACGGCGGTGATCAGTTGCAGATTGTTCTTGACCCGATGCTGCAGCTCCCGGAGGAGCAAATCCTTTTCGCCAATTTGCTTTTCAAATTGCTCGCGTTGCGAACGGTCGCGTGTCGTGACATCCACGAGTGCAAGCAAGCGGAATTTTGGCTCACCGTCATCGCTCTCGATGACATTGGCGTAAGCGTCGCCCAATGCCACACCGGCTTCGCCACGGTCCAACCGGAAAGTTCCGAGATATTCTTCGGCGTCCCGAACGGCCCGACCAAGACTACGTTGGGGTTGATCTTCCTGCAGATGGCTGTCGAGAACTGACCAAGGACGGCCTTCGATTGCCGCCGGGGTCTGGCCGCTCAATCGCTGGAATTCCAAATTGGCATAGACGATTCGCTCGCCGTTGCCGCGAATTTCCGAAACAACGACCGCAATTGGAATGTAATCCAAGAAGGATTTGAAGTGCTCACTCTCTAACGTATCGCTTTCGACATGCAGGATTTCATCTACCTGCTCGGGGGTATTCTCGCCGCTTGTCATGGTTCCGGCCTGTGCGGTTCCCCCGACAGGCAGCGGCATAAATGAACCAAAATACGTCGAATTCAAGAAGCGATAGGACGAAAGCGATCTTGGCCGATCGGATAGCCGCGCCAAAAGATTGGTCGCTTCTATATGGCCGCATGAGTCGCGATGAGGGGCCAGGGGCGGAATCGAACTACCGACACTGCGATTTCTCGGTCGCCGTTGATCAATCGGGATTCAACCCGCAAATCCGGAAACAGATTTTTTGCTCGCAGAGATAATTGGGCGTTTTCGGCCCTCGTCACGGTACAGGCGAGTCTCTGGAGAGCTGGGTCGCCGCCCACAATCGCCGACAAACCGGCCTTTCTGCGCCGTGCAAGTTAGCTACGCGGTGCGGGATGGAATGCGTGGTGGGCCCGGGAGATGTGAAATATTTCAGATATCGCCGTGGTTTAGCTTCCAGGTGCGGGCGAATCGGCACCGCTGACGCTAATAGGCTTTTCTCGGCACTTCCCGCACCCCCTCTGTGCGCGCGGCTCATGGCGCTCCCTAGGGAAGAGTGAAACCCATGGGGCGCCAATAGGTTTGCCAATATTTCCCGGGCGAAATCCGCCACGGCTACACAATGTAAATTTTCTGGATTGGCAAACCACCTTAACACGAACGCTTGCAGGCTAGAAAGCGCGGAATTCGAGTAGATTATTATATTTTCTAGCGTCAACCCGACCGTGACGCTTGATCTCTACGGTAAGCAGGGCTCGGCGCCGGCGAACGACACCGACGGGACGCTGATCGGAACGCATCGTTCACGCACACGACCGACGAAAGCGCCGGCCGCACCGTGACGTCGACCGACAACTCCACGCTCTGGGACCACGTCTGGGTTCGCATCGGCGTCAGCACGTCATCGAACTTGCGATGCGCCGAATCGCAGATGTACGAGATCGTCGCCGGCGGTCCGCTCGTCAATTGCGGCCTCACGCGAAGCGCGCTGCTCCACTCAAGGCTCGTTGGGTGATGGCTTTGCCTGATCAAACAATCGACTGAGATTGTCCATTGTCGCTACGACCAGAGCACCGTCCGCGGTCAAAAAGTCGCCCCTGAAAAGTGAATAGTTTCAATAAGCTGATAAGAGAGATCGTGTGGACTGTGGCTTTTCTGCCATATTCCACGCTGTCGCACCCGTGTAAATTGATCTGGGTTTTGGAATGGACTCCCAGGGGCGCCCTGGGCCGGACAACAGGGTGACGGACATGAAAAGGATTTTGCTCGCGGCCACGGCTTTGTTGGCTTGGGCCGCTGCCCCCGCGTCAGCTGCCGATCTTGCGCCGAAGATGGTCACCAAGGCCCCGCAGGCGATCTGGGACTGGACCGGCTTTTATGTCGGCGGTTATGTCGGAGTAGGAACGAACCGTTCACATGCTTTCGATCCGACGGCTGGCGCCAGTGGTGAACTTGATTTCGTAGGCACCGGATTCACCGGCGGCGGCGTTGCCGGCTACAACTGGCAGGTCAGCCGCAACTGGGTAGTCGGCATCGAGGGCGACATTGGGTATCTGGGCCTAAGCCACAATTCGCTCGACTACAATGAAGGCGCGGCCCAGCTCTTCACTAACCAGGAGACTAACTGGCTTGCCACATTGCGTGGCCGCGTCGGCTACACGACGGGCCCAAATCTCACGTACGTCACCGGCGGTGCGGCTTGGGTCCATACAAAGGATTCGTTGGTCAGCACTGCTGGCGCAGTCAGCAGTTCAGAAACGAAAACCGGATGGGTGTACGGCTCCGGCACCGAGACGATGTTAGGGGGCGGCTGGACCGCCAAAGCTGAAACACTTTACGTGAATGCCGGCGACTCTACTCTCAGCAATGGCACGTTCGGTACCCAGACCGAGCACCGCTACGCAATGCAACGTTTCGGAGTGAACTATCTGTTCGGCGCGAAGCCACAACCGGCTTTGCCGCAGTATAACTGGTCCGGCGCCTACGCCGGGATTATCGGCGGATCTGCCAACACTCAAATCAAGCTCACCGATCCGACCGGAATTTTACCCGGCGAATTCGGCAACAACGGATCCGGATTCCACGTCGGCGGCAACGTCGGTTACAATTGGCAAATCTCACCAATGTGGGTTGTCGGCGTCGAAGGCGATTTCAGCTATTTCGGCCTCAACCACAGTGTCGACAATTACAACGACTCTCTTGCTCTTTACACCGTTGTGACACACTGGATTGCGACTGCGCGGGCGCGCGTTGGATATAGCACCGGCCCTGCGTTGCTGTACGTCACCGGTGGTGGCGCTTGGGTCAACGTCAACGAGCATTGGAACTGGGGTTCGGGCGAAGTTGCTGCTGACAAGACGTTGTCCGGCTACACCATCGGCGGCGGGATAGAAACCGTGTTGTGGAACGGCTGGACCAGCAAGAACGAATATCTCTTCGTTGATGTAGGAAACGGCAGCGTTTTGAATGCGCCACCCGGTGTAAGGGTTCAAGGCGACCACGAGTATCACCTGTTCCGCACCAGCCTGACCTATAAGTTCGGCGGCTAGGAAGTTTCTGAGCACTACCTTGCGAACTTGAACCCCCGGCCTCATGCCGGGGTTTTTCTTTCACGATCCAGTTGAATATGCCGGAAAAGGAAAGCCCCGGTCCGCTGCTTAAGCGTCCGGGGCCGTCCCGCTCTAATCGGCCGCGGGAGATCGGGGGCCGTTATTGGACCGTATCACGATGCACCTTGCGCCTTCGTGAATTTAGGACATCGTACGATTTCGGTGCGAGTCCGGTATCCTACATTACTCGCCGCAATCAGACTCGCTTTCTTTTCGCATACAGTGCAGGCTTGA
>Ga0070741_10021006_pt1 | contig 10207 bp, 9 predicted proteins | sample Coa_R1_4_FD_66440 | JGI IMG/M metagenome (GOLD analysis project Ga0070741, IMG submission 66440) | Surface soil microbial communities from Centralia Pennsylvania, which are recovering from an underground coalmine fire - Coalmine... | ecosystem: Environmental > Terrestrial > Soil > Unclassified ...
CACGGACGAACCCCACCACGTGACCCCCCAGAACATCCGCAGCCACGGACGCCTGCGCTCGGTCGCAGGTCTCGTCGCGCTCGCTGCCGTCGCGCTCGTGACGTCGGCGACGCCGCTGTTCGCCGCGACGGGCACACCGACCGGAAGCGACACGCCGGCGTCGACGTCGACGACCACCACGACCGCACCCGCGCCGCCGTCGACCCCACCACCCCCGACCACTCCCGCGCCGTCACCGCCCCCACCGGATCCCGCGATCTGGACGACGCCGCCCGCGTCGACGCCGCCACCCGCGGCGGCACCGACCCCCGCGCCCGCGGCACCCGCGGACGACTCGCTTCTCACCGCGGCGGTCCGGGCCGCGCTCGAGTACACGCGCATCGGCTCCGAGCTCGCCGACGCGACCGCGAAGATGAACGAGCTGCAGGCCCAGGTCGAAGCGGCCGACGCCGAGACCTCGAAGCTCGCGCAGGCGGTCGGGGTGGTCGAGCGCAAGCTCGGCAAGGCGCTCGACCGGTTGCAGGCCCGCGCCCGGATCACCTACCAGAAGCACGGCGGATCGATCTCGGTGCTCCAGGTGGAACGTACCCAGGACCTCGGATCGGCGGCCGAATACGTCGACGCGGCGACCGCGGCCGACACGACCGACGTGACGCGCCTCGACGCGCTGAAGGCGAAGCGCGTGGCGGCGCGTGACGACGCCGCCGACCGGCAGCGCCGGCTCACGGCGCAGCTCACCGAGGTCACCACGCAGCACGACAAGCTCGCCGCGCAGGCCGCCAGCGACCAGCAGTACCTCGACGAGGTGGGCGGCGTCCCGGTGATGGGAGCGTCGCGACTCACCGGCGCGCAGCTCGCCGGCTGGTACAAGTCGACCGGCGCGCAGCCGAACCTCGCCAACGGCACGACCATCGACGATCTCGCGCGGATCTACGTCGAGGAGGGCCAGGCCGAGAACGTCAGGGGTGACATAGCGTTCGCGCAGTCGATCCTCGAGACCGGCTCGTTCCACGAAGCGCCGAAGAACAACTACGCGGGCATCGGGACGTGCGACTCGTGCTCGCACGGATACGGGTTCCCGACCCCGCGAGACGGTGTCCGCGCCCAGATGCAGCTGTTGCGCAGCTACGCCGATCCGAACAGCCGCGCCGCCAACCTCTCCCACCCGCCCGAGGCCGGCGTCTGGGGCGACGACCCCGTCGTCGCCGCCGACAAGTACGACCACTTCTTCCTCAAGGGCAAGGTCCCGCTCTGGAACCAGATGGGCAACGGCAACTGGGCGACCGCGACCGACTACGCGCCGCGCATCATCGGTATCTACGCCAAGATGCTCAGTTGGGCCGCCGACCACCCGGAGGTGCGGTAGCTCAGGTGCAGCAGCGCGCGGCGGCTTCCGGCGTCGTCTCGTAGTTCAGCGACTCCCGGGCGCCGGCGAGGTGCGCGGAGCCCTCACCGAAGCTCTCGGAGTCGGCCAGCACGGTGTAGATCTCCCAGGCTCCGTCGGGGCCGTCGACCCAGACCTTGTCCTGCCTCGCGTAGCAGCACGTGCCGCTCTCCTCGACGGTCGCGATCCCGTCGCCGGCGAGGCGTGCCCGGTGCGCGGCGACCACGTCGCTCGACTCGACCTCGACGCCGACGTGGTTGAGCCGCGTCGTGGCACCGCGAGCCTCGAACAGGACGAGCTTCAGCGGCGGGTCCGCGATCGCGAAGTTGGCGTAGCCGGGCCTGCGCTTGTCGGGTTCGGTTGCGAACAGCTTCGAGTAGAAGGCGACGGCTTCGTCGATGTCGGGGACGTTGAGGGCGAGCTGGAGCCGTGACATGGCGGAGCCTCCGGGTACCATCGATCGTCGTCGATATCTCGACATCCTGCCCGACTTATCGATAGTTGTCAATCTATCGAGGAGGTCGCGAGGTGCCCACCCGAACGCGTGTGGTCGAGCTCGGCGGAGGGGTGTGCTGCGCACCGCTGCGCGCCGCACCGGTCTCCGAGGCGGCGGCCGAGGAGCTCGCGACGGTCTTCGCCGCCCTCGGCGACCCCGTGCGCGTCCGGCTGCTCAGCCTCGTCGCCGCGGCGGGCGAGATCTGCTCGTGCGACCTGGAGGAGCCGCTCGGGCGGTCACAACCGACGATCAGCCATCACACGCGGGCGCTGGCCGGCGCCGGGCTGATCGTCGGCGAGAGGCGCGGCCGCTGGACGATGTGGAAGGTCGTCCCCGAACGTCTCGCGATGTTGCGGGGCGCGCTGGCCTGATCAGCTTCCCGACGACGCGACGGCGGGGATGTCGAGCGACGCCATCAGCGTCTCGACCCGGGTCCTGATCTCGTCGCGGATCCGGCGGACGGTGGCGAGGTCCTGCCCGGCGGGGTCGTCGAGCTCCCAGTCCTCGTAGCGCTTCCCGGGGTAGAGCGGACAGGCGTCGCCGCACCCCATCGTCACGACGACGTCCGCGGCCCGCACGACGTCGTCGGTCCACGGCTTCGGGAGCTCCCGGCGGATGTCGATGCCGACCTCGGCCATCGCCTCGATCGCCGCCGGGTTCACCGCGGACGCGGGTTCCGAACCGCCCGAGTAGACGACGACGCCGTCGCCACCGAGGTGCCGCAACCATCCGGCCGCCATCTGCGACCGCCCCGCGTTGTGGACGCACAGGAACAGGACGGCGGGCGTCTCCGCCTGATCGTGGCCTTCGACTCGAGCCAATGCACGCAACCTTTCCGGGTTGACGGACGGGGGATAGAGGAGGCGGATCAGGGAGGAGGCGATGGCGGCACCGAGGAGCTGCATCACGACGAACATGGGTGCCGAGCCCGGGTCGATGCCGGCGAAGCTGTCGGAAAGTGTGCGGGCGATCGTCACGGCCGGGTTCGCGAAGCTGGTCGACGACGTGAACCAGTAGGCACCGCCGATCCAGATTCCGACCGCGAAGGCGACGACGTTCGCTCGTCCGGTCCGCACGCAGCCGTGGATCACGAGCAACAGCCCGACCGTGGCGACGACCTCCGACAGCCACAGGGCGCCCGACGAGCGCGTCTTCGTCGACCACTCGACGACCGGCAGCTCGAACATCAGGTTCGCGACCATCGAGCCGATGCACGCGCCGACGACCTGGGCGACGACGTAGAGGGACGCCTCTCGTGTCGTGATCGTCCCGAAGGCGCGGTCGACGAGCGTCACCACCGGGTTGAAGTGCGCGCCCGAGACCGCTCCGAACATCAGGATGAGCCCGATGAGCGCCGCTGCGGTGGCCGCCGCGTTCTCGAGGAGCTCGATGCCCACGTCGTGCGGCGACAGCCGGCTCGCCATGATCCCCGACCCGACGACCGCGACGACCAGGAACCCGCTCCCGAGCCCCTCGGCGACCAGACGCCGGACGAGCTCGACGCGGAGCCGGCCGGTCCCGGTCTCGGGAAGCCGCGCGAGGTCGCTCACGACCTCGCTCCGGACGCGCTGACGACCATGCCGATTCGGGCGCGCAGCTCGTCGACCGCCGCGTCGAACGCGGCGCTCGTCCCGACGGGCACCGGGTCCGCGATCGACCAGTGCAATGACTCCGAGCTCGAACCGAGCTCTTCGTGCGCCTGGTCGCAGACGGTGACGACGAGGCGACCTCGCCGCGGCCGCACGCTCGACAGCGCCCGCGGCGTCGCGCCCCTCAGGTCGACCCCGGCGCGCCGGGCGGCCGCGATCGCGCCCGGGTGAACGGTCGCCGCGGGATGGGTCCCGGCCGAGTCGGCCGGCGCGCGCGTGAGTGCGCGCCAGAGCGCCGCCGCGAGCTGGCTGCGGGCCGAGTTGGCCGTGCACACGAAGAGCACGGGACAAGGCTCGACGCGTCGCGGCGGCACGACGGCCGACAGCGCATCCGGCCGCAGGTGCACGTACCTCCGGCGGCCGTCACCGCTCGAGCGTGATCGCGCGACGAGACCGGCCGACTCCAGCACGTCGAGATGATGCGCGAGCAGGTTCGAGCCGACCCCGATCCGCGCCTGCAGCTCACCCGGCGTCAGGTCGGAGAGCCCCAGCTCGTCGACGATGGCCAGGCGCAGCGGGTCGCCCAGCGCGGCGTACCTGGTCGAGCGGAGCTCGAGATCGCCGGTCGCCACACGACGACAGTAGCTCAACAGCTATTGAGTCAACTACTCATGAGACATCCGGCGACCCGAGCTAGCCTGCGCCGATGACCATGCGCGTCTTCACCGAGCCGCAGCAGGGTGCTTCGTACGACCAGCTCCTGAGCGTCGCCCGAACGGCCGAGGAGTGTGGCTTCGGTGCGTTCTTCCGCTCCGACCACTATCTGAAGATGGGCTCCGGGTCCGGGCGGCCGACCGTGACGGACGCGTGGATCACGCTCGCCGGGCTGGCGCGCGACACCTCGACCATCCGGCTCGGCACCCTGGTGACGCCGGTGACGTTCCGCCACGTCGGGAGCCTCGCCGTCGTCGTCGGCGAGGTCGACCACATGAGCGGCGGGCGGCTCGAGGTCGGGCTGGGCGCGGGCTGGTACGAGGACGAGCACCGCGCGTTCTCGCTCCCGTTCCCGCCGGTCGCCGAGCGCTACCACCTCCTCGAGGACCAGCTCGACATCCTCCACGGGCTCTGGTCGGCACCGCCCGGGGCGACCTTCGAGCACCGCGGCCGCACCGGCTCGGTCGCGATCGACGCCGACACCGTGCGCCCGCTGCAGCAGCCGCACCCATCCATCGTGCTCGGCGGCCAGGGCGGGCCGCGCTCGGCCCGCCTCGCCGCGGCGTACGCGGACGAGTACAACGTCGCGTTCGCGCCGCTCTCGTACTCCAAGTCGGTGCACGACCGGGTGCGGCGCGCGTGCGAGGTCGCCGGCCGTGACCCCTCGCAGATCGTCTGGTCGGTCGGGCAGGTGCTGTGCTGCGGGACGTCCGAGGCCGAGCTGCAGCGCCGCGCCGCCGCGATCGGGCGCGATCTCGCCGAGCTCCGCGAGAACGGCTTCGCCGGGACACCCGCCGAGATCCTCGAGAAGGCCGGCCGCTTCGCGGGCGCCGGCGTCGAGCGCTTCTATCTCCAGGTCCTCGACCTCTCCGACCTCGACCACCTCAGACTCGTCGCCGAAGAGATCCTCCCGCACGCCCCCGGGCGCTAGCGGCCGGCCCGCCGCCGGGAGCCCGGTTCAACCGGTGAGCCGGTCTCGAGCGGCTGCAACGGCGGCGCCCGGCGAACGGCGCCGTCGGATCGCGATCGTCCCGCCGGCGAGCAACAGGCCGGCGCCGGGGATGAGGATGGCGTAGGGAACCTCGGGCAGCACCGGATTCCCCGGCTGCGATCCCCAGTTCGGCGTGATGTCGCGCGGCGCGGCTCCGGTGATGTACGAGTTGTCGGTCGGCGGGCCGCTGCCGCGGTTCTCGTTCGAGACGCCCATCGAGAAGCTCTCGATGTCACCCGCGCCCGTCGTGCGCTGGAAGACGACGTTGTCGTTCTGCGGCGAGTATGCGGGGTTCGTGTCGGCGAAACCGGTGCCGTTGGTGCCCGCGCTCCCGCCGAAGATCGTCATCGGGTTCGTGCCGTTGAAGAGGAACGACCACAGCTGCGGCTTGGTCTGCACGGCACCGCCGACGACGAGCGGCCGCGTGCTCGAGAACACGATCCGCCCCGCGTCCGACGCGATGTCGGGCTTGTCGTCGTTCCACGACGTCGGCGTCGAACAGCTCGCGCCGAAGGGCGTTCCGACGGGCGTGGTGCAGCCGGTCTCGCCGGCCGAGATCCGCGACAGGTCGGTCAGCGTGTTGGCGGCGGTGTCGAGCATCACGATCTCGTCGTGTGCACCCGTGCGCGACACGAAGACGATCTTGGTCTGGTCCTGCGGGTCGTAGACGGGGTTCAGCGCGTCGGCGTTCGGGTCGCCGAACACGAGCGACGGCCCGGCGCCGAGGTTGTTCTCGTCGACCTTCCAGAGCTGCTCGTGGCCGTTGGTCCGCTCGAAGATCACCGTGTGGTCGTCGGGCGCGTACGACGGCCAGCTGTCGTCGGCGCCGTCGGTCGTGAGCGGGGTGCCCTGCTGCACGCCGTTGCCGAGCACGACCTTCCAGATCGCGTGGTTCGCGCCGTTGCAGTCGGTGCGGTAGACGACCTTGGCGCCGTCAGGTGAGAAGAACGGCTGGTCGTCGTCGTTGCCGTTGGCGCAGTGCTGCGCGTCGAAGCCGGTGAGCTCCTGGATGTCGCCCTGGCTCCACGCCGTGCACGGGTTCGTGCCGCTGGTGCACTGCACGGTCGCCGGGTCGACCGTCCAGAGCCCGAGCTCGCCGTTGCTCTCGTTGATCGGCGCGGGCTGCGGCCGGCTGCTCGACCACACGATCCGGGCGTCGGCGCCGCCCGAGGGCAGGAACGACGCACCGGCGGGGGTGCTCGCCCAGGCGGCCCCACCCGCGACCATGAGCGCGGCTCCGGCTGCGGCGAGCACGCGGTCGATTCGCACGAAGACCTCCTCGTTGCCCTCGACCGGGGGGTCCCGCCGCCGACCGAACGAGCGCGTCTCCAACTGGTCGTGACGCCCGCGGTCCGCGGGCCGTCCAAGGGAAGGTACGAATGGGCCGCGAAAGGGCGCTACGGACCTCAGATGAACAGGCGACGACCCGGTGTCGAACTCTTCCGAGCCGGCGTTTCGCGAGCCGGGAACCTGAAGCCGGGCTGAGGACCTCTCAGAGGATTCTCAGCGCACGTGCGGAACCTGAGAACCTGGTGAGGCGTTGACCGCAAGCGACACCACTCTTCTTCCTCCAACGTGACCCCGGGAGCTCATCCGTGCCTGACGAGCCGAACCTCCACGACGGCATCGACACCGCCGAGGTCGTGATGGACGAGACCGCCGCCGCCCGGACCGCCGCCGACCAGCCCCCAGCCGACGCGACGGCTGCGGACCAGACCGCGCCGGGGCCCTTCGCCGCGACCGCGCCACCGTCGCCGCCCCGGCCCGAGCCCGTGTTCTCGCCCTGGCCGCCGCGCGACAACGGCGGCCCGGCCGAGCCGGTCGTCGCCGGCGGCTCGCGCTCGGGGCGAGGGCGCTTCCGCCAGTTGCTGATCGGCGCGCTCGCCGGTGGTCTCGTGGGCGCGCTCGTGGCGTCCGGCGTCTTCCTCGCCACCGACGACAACGGCAGCACGACGACCCGCGTCGTCGAGCGACCCTCGAGCGCGGTCACCCGCCCGTCCAACACCGTCCAGGGCGGCCTCGACATCGCGTCGATCATCTCCCGGGTCGAGCCCGCCGTCGTCGCCGTCACGACCGACGGCGGCCCCGACAACGGCGGCGCTGCCGGCACCGGGTTCGTGCTCACGTCCGACGGCTACATCGCGACCAACAACCACGTGATCCAGGGCGCCGACCGCATCAGCGTGGCGTTCAACGACGGGACCACGAAGTCGGCCGACCTGGTCGGCCACGACCCGTCGACCGACCTCGCCGTGCTGAAGGTGAACGAGACCGGCCTGCCCGCGGTCACTCTCGGCGACTCCGACAAGGTGCAGGTCGGCGACGACGTCGTCGCCATCGGCAACGCCCTCGCGCTCGAGGGTGGGCTGAGCGTGACCCAGGGGATCATCTCGGGAACGAACCGCCAGGTCAGCACCGACGCCGGTTCGCAGCTGTTCGGCATGCTCCAGACCGACGCCGCGATCAACCCCGGCAACTCGGGCGGCCCGCTCGTGAACGCGCAGGGGCAGGTGATCGGCATCAACACCGCCATCGCCAACCCGCAGGAGGCGCAGAACATCGGGTTCGCCATCCCGATCTCGGCCGCCAAGCCGATCATCGCCGACCTCCAGGCGGGCCGGAAGCCGGCGTTCCTCGGCGTCGCCACCGTGACCGTGACACCCGCGATCGCCAGGGAACGCAACCTCACCGTCCAGCAGGGTGCGCTCGTCACGAACGTCACGGCCAACTCGCCGGCCTCCGACGCAGGGCTCCGCAACGGCGACGTGATCAGGTCGATCGACGGGAAGGACGTCAAGACCGAGCAGGACGTCCAGACGCTCGTGCGTCAGCACCGACCCGGTGACAAGGTCGACGTCGGCATCGTCCGTGACGGCGACAACCGGACCGTCCAGGCCACCCTGGGCACCCGGCCCGATGCCGGATGACCCGGAGCAACTAGGCTGGCCGACCCATGGCCATCGACTCCGAGGAGCTCGAACAGCTCCCACCGCAAGGGCACGTGAAGATCGTGTACCTGGGGCCGGTCGCGCCCCACTGGGAGGTGCACGGGGTCTTCGGCGACGGCCGCCTGATCGACGAGTTCCGCCAGCGGGCGCTCGCCCGGCTCCAACTCCTCCCACCCCACGATCCCCAGTTCCGCCGCAACCGCGAGCGGGTCAACCGCGACGCGGAGCGCGAACGCCTGATCATCGAGTGGGACCTCGGCTACGAAGAGGGCGAGGAGTAAGCCCGTTCAGGCGCCGGGGTGCTCGCCGGTCGCCATGAACACCACCCGCTCCGCGATCGTGACCGCATGGTCCGCGATGCGCTCGTAGTGCCGGGCGACGAGGCCCATCTGCACCGCCTGCTGGACGGCCGCCTCGTCGGCGGGGGCGAGCGACAGGATGTAGCGGAACAGGCTCTTGGTGAGGTCGTCCATCGCGTCGTCCATGTCGCCGAGCGCGTAGGCCCAGGCCGGGTCGGCGTCCGCGTAGGCGTCGACCGCGAGGCGGGTCTGGTTGGCGGCCTGGCGACCCATCTGGTCGAGGATGCCCCTGACCTTGGGGTCGAGCTGGCCCGGCCAGAGGCGCCGGGTCGTCTTGGCGACGTTGACCATCAGGTCGGCGCTCCGCTCGAGCTCGTGGACGATCCGGAGCGTCGCCAGCACCACCCGGAGGTCGGAGGCCATGGGCTGCTGGCGGGCGAGCAGCACGTAGCACTGGTTCTCGATGGAGTGGGTGAGGTCGTCGACGTGGTCGTCGTTGCTGATGACCTGCTCGGCCGCGGCGAGGTCGCCGTCGAGGAGAGCCTGCGTCCCGGCCGAGATGGCCTCGGTCGTGAGCGCCCCGAGCCGGATGACGTCGGCGCGGAGGTCGTCGAGGTGCTCGTGGAAGCTCTTGCGCGCCTCCGTCTCGTGCAGCGGGGCAGTGGTCACGGCGTCGCCTCCGTCTGGTTCGGTCTCGGCTCCCGCGCCGGTGCCGTCGGGCACGTCCACCATTGTCGCACCCTCGCGCGGGCGTGCAGCCGGGATCTGCAGCGAAGCCTGACGTTCACGTCTCGTTCACCTGCTGTTTCCCCACTCGCCAGAGCTCCGCTACCGCCCGTCCGTAGCCTCCGCGAGCGACAACCCATCCAGGAGGCAACGTTCGAATGAATCGACGATTCCTGCAGTGGCTCGTCGCCCCTGCAGTGGTGGCCGGTCTCGCGACCATGGGTCTCGTCGCCGGCACCGCTGGGGCGGGGGCGACCGTCGCCGACGCGAAGCTCAAGTCGGCGACACTGAACGGCTCGGGATCCACCTTCCAGCAGGCCTACGACCAGGCCGCGATCCAGGAGTTCACCGCGAAGAACTCCGGGATCACCATCAACTACGCGGGCGGCGGCTCCGGCAAGGGCCGTCAGGACTTCGCCGACCAGGTGGTCGACTTCGCCGGCACCGACGCCGCCTACCCGGCGGCCGACCTGGCCAAGGTCAAGGGCGGTGACTTCTTCTACATCCCGACCGTCGTGGCGCCCATCACGATCTCGTACAACCTGCCCGACGTGAAGAACCTGCAGCTCTCGGCGAGCACGATCGCCAAGATCTTCCAGCGCAACATCACCAAGTGGAACGACCCGGCGATCGCGGCCGACAACCCGAAGGCCACGCTCCCGAGCACCAACATCACCGTCGCCCACCGCTCCGACAGCTCGGGCACGACCAACAACTTCACGGTGTTCCTGACCAAGGCTGCGCCGTCCGACTGGAAGCTCGGTGCCAGCTCGACCATCAACTGGCCCTCCGACACCCAGGCCGGCAACGGGAACCCGGGGGTGGCGAACATCGTCAAGACGACCGAAGGGGCCATCGGGTACGTCGACTACTCCGACGCCCGAGCCACCGGGCTCACGTTCGCGGCCGTGAAGAACCAGAGCCTCAAGTACGTCAAGCCGAGCGTGAAGTCGGCGTCGGTGGCGGCCGCGACGGCGGCCATCCCCGAGAACCTGCTCTACGACCCGATCTTCGCGCCGGGCGCCGGTGCCTACCCCATCACGTCGCCGACGTGGATCCT
>Ga0070741_10021007_pt1 | contig 10206 bp, 7 predicted proteins | sample Coa_R1_4_FD_66440 | JGI IMG/M metagenome (GOLD analysis project Ga0070741, IMG submission 66440) | Surface soil microbial communities from Centralia Pennsylvania, which are recovering from an underground coalmine fire - Coalmine... | ecosystem: Environmental > Terrestrial > Soil > Unclassified ...
GAAAAAGCAGCTTGTGCTTGGTCTGGTGACGTCGAAGAGCGGGCGGCTGGAGCCCAAGGACGACATCAGGCGCCGCATCGACGAAGCGACCAAATATGTCGCGCTCGACCAGCTGTGCCTCTCGCCGCAGTGCGGCTTCGCGTCGACGGAAGAGGGCAACGTGCTCGCCGAGGAAGAGCAGTGGGCAAAGCTGCGGATGATCGTCGAGCTGGCGGATGAGGTCTGGGGCCGTCATTGACTTTTCTCAAATCGGCCCGGCGCGGTAATCACTAGCGTTCAACAACGTGGGATACCGTCAAGCAACTTTGCCGGTATCCGGTCGCGAATCGAAAGGCACAAAAATGTACATGCTACTTCAATCAGTTAGAAAAGGCGGTCTTGCGTTGTCGGCCCTGGTCGCAGCGTTCTTCTGTGCGGTGGGTCCAGCCTGCGCCGCCGATCCGATCAAAATCGGATTCGGGATGGCTCTCACCGGTCCACTCGCCGCCAACGGCAAAATGTCGCTGGTGGCGATGCAGATCTGGGAAGACGACATCAATGCAAAAGGCGGTCTGCTCGGTCGGCCGGTCAAGCTCGTCTACTACGACGATCAGAGCAATCCGTCGCAGGTGCCCAGCATCTATTCCAAGCTGCTCGACGTCGACAAGGTTGACCTGATCGTCAGCGGCTATGCGTCGACACAAATCGCCGCCGCAATGCCGATTGCGATTCAGAAAAAGAAAGTATTCATCAGCCTTTTCGGCACAGGGGTGAACGAGCGATTCAACTACCCCAAGTATTTCTCGATGATCCCGAATGGGCCGAATCCGAAGCCGGCATTCACGCGCGGGTTCTTCAAGGTTGCAGAAGCGCAGAAGCCGAAGCCGGAAACCATTGCGCTGGCCTCCGCCGATGCGGAATTCGGTCGCAACGCCTGTGAAGGCGCCCGGGACAATGCGAAGGCTTCGGGCTTCAGGATTGTCTACGACAAAAGTTACCCGCCGGCTACGACCGACTTTGCACCGATCGTGCGTGCAATTCAGGCAGCCAAGCCGGATCTTGTCGTCATTTGCTCGTATCCGCTCGACACTGTCGGTATGGTGCGCGCGATGCACGAGGTGGGCTTCAAGCCCAAAATGTGGGGCGGCGCAATGGTCGGATTGCAGGCCACTGTGTTCAAGACCCAGCTTGGTCCGCTGCTCAATGGCGTCGTGAATTTTGAAACCTGGCTGCCGACAAAGTCGATGGAGTTTCCGGGCTCGATGGAGCTGCTGAAGAAATATCAGGCGCGAGCCGGGGCTGCGGGCACGGACCCTCTCGGTTACTACATGCCTGTATGGGCCTACGCATATCTGCAGGTGCTCGGCGACGCGATTGCCGCCACGAAGAGCCTTAATGACGATGTGCTGGCCGACTACATCCGCAAAACGACTTTCAAGACCGTCGTCGGCGACGTGAAATTCGGAAAGCACGGCGAATGGGTCGAGGAACGCACGCTGGCGGCGCAGTTCCAGGCAATCAAAGGCAACAGTATCGATGACTTCCGCGATCTGAAAACCGAGGTGATCGTCTACCCGCCAAAGTACAAGAGCGGCGAAGTGATCTATCCTTACGAAAAGGCGATTGGAAATTAGACTTGCAGACAAGCTGGCAGTTCGTGCCAAAGGTGGCCGGTGCACGTTCAAGCACCGGCCACTTTTCGTATAACGCGCCAGGTTCGTAGTGACCATGCAGCGAATACGACCTCCCTTCCGTGCCGATCACGTCGGCAGTCTCCTGCGCACCGCGCCTTTGAAAGAGGCGCGGGCGCGACGGGAGAAAGGCGAAATTTCCGCCGAGGCCCTGAGGGCGATCGAAGACCGCGAGATCGCCGGCATCATCCGCAAACAGGAAGAGATCGGACTCAGGGCCGTCACTGACGGCGAGTTCCGCCGCGCATTCTGGAACTACGACTTCCTCGGCAGGCTCGACGGCGTCGAGGCCTATCTCGGCGAACGCAAGATCAGGTTTCAGGGCGTCAATCCGAAGCCGATGATGCTGCGCGTCGTCGGCAGGCTCGGCACGTTCTCCGGCCACCCGATGCTTGATCACTTCCGCTTCGTGAAGGAGCACACGCGTGCGCTGCCGAAGATGACGATTCCGTCGCCGTCGTCGCTGCACTTCCGCTACGGGCGCGATGCGGTGCCGCAATCGATCTATCCCGACATGAGCGAATTCTACCGCGATCTCGGCGAAACCTACCGCAGGGCCGTGCGCGCCTTTGCCGACGCGGGCTGCCGCTACCTGCAGCTTGACGAGGTCAACTTCGCCTACCTTTGCGATCCCAAGCTGCGCGTCCAGGTTGCGGATCGCGGTGATGATCCGGAAAAACTTCCCTCGATTTATGCCGGAATGATCAATGCCGCCGTCTCGGACATCCCGCCTGACATGACCGTCGCGATGCACCTGTGCCGGGGCAACTTCCAGTCGACTTTTGTCGCCTCGGGCGGCTACGAACCGGTGGCGGAAATTCTGTTCAATGCAGTCAATGTGCACGCCTATTTCATGGAATACGATACCGACCGTGCCGGCGGCTTCGAGCCGCTACGGTTCGTGCCGAAGAACAAGACGGTCGTGCTCGGGCTTGTCACCTCGAAATCAGGCCGGCTCGAATCGAAGGACGAGATCAAGCGGCGGATCGATCAGGCTGCCAAATTCGTGCCCGTGGAGCAGCTATGCCTGTCGCCGCAATGCGGCTTTGCGTCGACGGAAGAGGGCAACATCTTGGCTGAAGACGAGCAGTGGGCGAAACTGCGGATGATTGTGGAAGTGGCCGGGGAAGTGTGGGGTCGTTGAAACGACGAATATAGAGTAGCGAACAGTGAATGGAGTGCTGCGCCGGACTATTCACTGGTCGCTGTTCGCACTTTGTAGGAATGCACGGGGAAACAAGACCATGAGCCAACGCACCAAGCCGCCGTTCCGCGCTGACCATGTCGGCAGCCTGCTGCGTCCGGCGGCGCTGAAGAAAGCCCGTGAGCAGCGTGCCAGGGGCGAAATCACGCCTGCCCGGTTGAAGGAGGTCGAGGATCGCGAGATCGAGCGGATGATCAAAAAGCAGGAAGAGGTCGGCCTGCAATCGATCACCGACGGCGAGTTCCGCCGCTCCTGGTGGCATCTCGATTTTCTCTGGGGCCTCGACGGTGTCGAGAAGCATGTGATGGACAGCGGTATTGCCTTTGCCGCGGTAACCACGCGCAATGAAGGGCTCAAGGTCACTGGCAAGGTCGGGTTTTCCGGCCATCCCATGATCGAGCATTTCAGGTTCGTCGCGTCCCATACGAAGCGTACGCCGAAGATCACGATCCCTGCACCGTCCGCGGCGTACGGCCGTCCGATCCCCACGCCGATCGACCGGAAGGTCTATCCGAACCTCGACGCTTTTTTTGACGATCTGGGCCAGGCCTACAAAAAGGCCGTGCGTGCCTTCGCCGATGCCGGGTGCCGATACCTGCAGCTCGATGAAGTCTTCATCGCCATGCTCTGCGACCCGAAGTACCGGCAGGCCATGAAGGATCGCGGCGACGACCCAGAGAAGCTCGGTGAGCTTTACGGAGACCTGATCAACACGGCGATGTCGGACATTCCGTCCGATATGACCATCACGATGCACATGTGCCGCGGCAACTACAAATCGACGTTCATGGGATCCGGCGGCTACGAGGCCGAGCAGGAAATCCTGTTCAACCGCATCAAGGTGCACGGCTACTTCATGGAATACGACACCGAGCGCGCGGGCGGCTTCGAGCCGCTCAGGCTCGTGCCGAAAGACCGTCACGTGGTGCTCGGACTCGTCACCACCAAGACGGGCCGCCTCGAAGCGAAAGACGAGGTCCGGCGGCGTATCGACGAGGCCGCCAAATACGTTTCGCTCGACCAGCTCTGCCTGTCGCCGCAGTGCGGTTTTGCGTCGACGGAGGAAGGCAATCTGCTGGCCGAGGACGAGCAGTGGGCAAAGCTGCGCATGATCGTCGAGCTCGCCGATGAAGTGTGGGGCCGCTGATGGCAGGAGCTGTCGACGGCAAGACCGCCATCGTCACGGGCGCGGGCCGCGGCATCGGCCGCGGCATCGCGATCCTGCTCGCGAAGGAGGGAGCGCGCGTCGTCGCCTGCGACATCGGCGCGAGCCTTCACGGCGAAGGGACCGATGCGGGCCCGGCCCACGACACCGTCGATGCCATCAGGAAAGCAGGCGGCGAGGCGATCGCATCGACGCTGTCGATCACCGAACCGAAGAATGCCGAAGCCATCGTAAAGTCGGCACTGGAGGCCTTCGGCCGCGTCGATATCCTTGTCAACAATGCCGGCATTTTGCGCGACGTGATTTTTCACAAGATGAGCTGGTCGGACTGGACCGACGTCATTGCCGTGCATCTCAACGGCTCGTTCAACATGAGCCGCGCCGTTGCGCCGCTGTTCCGCGAGCAGAATTCCGGCGCTTTCGTGCACATGACGTCGACGTCCGGTCTTGTCGGCAATTTCGGGCAGGCGAATTACATGGCGGCAAAGCTTGGAATCATGGGCCTGTCGCGGGGTATTGCACTCGACATGGCCCGTTTCAACGTGCGTTCGAACTGCATAGCGCCGTTTGCCTTCACGCGCATGATCGAATCGATCCCGGCGCAGACCGAGCAGGACAGGCGCCGCATCGAGGCATTTCAGCGCATGGCGCCGGAGAAAATCGCGCCGCTTGCCGTCTATCTCTGCTCGGACGCTGCCGCCGGAATCAGCGGGCAGATCTTTTCGGTGCGGAACAACGAAATCTACCTGTTCAACCAGCCGCGGCCGATCAAGACCATGCATCGCGCCGACGGCTGGACGCCGGACCGGATCGCGCGTGAACTCAAGACGGCCTTTGCATCGTCGCTCACGCCCCTGGAATGCTCGGAAGACGTGTTCAACTGGGACCCGGTCTAGGCGCACTTGTCAGGTGCCGCCGGCTGCATAGAGTGGGCTTATGAAGAAGCGTATCGCAGAGCATGACGAATTCGCCGACATCCGCAGCGGCGTGCGCGCGCTGTGTGCGAAATTTCCCGGCGAATACTGGCGTGCCCTCGACCGTGAGCGCGCCTATCCGACCGAGTTCGTTGAGGCGCTCACCAAGGCTGGCTACCTCGCAGCGCTGATCCCCGAGAAATATGGCGGCAGCGGGCTCACCCTGAGTGCAGCGGCGGCAATTCTGGAGGAGATCCATGCCTCCGGCGGCAATGGCGCCGCCTGCCACGCACAGATGTACACCATGGGCACAATCCTGCGTCACGGGAGCGACGCGCAGAAAGAGCGCTACCTTCCCCTGATCGCAAGCGGCGAGCTGCGCCTGCAGGCCTTTGGCGTGACCGAGCCGACGTCCGGCACCGACACCCTGTCCCTGCGTACGACCGCGAGGCGGGAGGGCAACGACCACTACGTCATCAACGGCCAGAAGATCTGGACGTCGCGGGCGGAGCATTCCGACTTGATGCTGCTGCTCGCACGCACCACGCCGAAAGAGCAAACGAAGAAGCGAACGGACGGGCTGTCGGTTTTTCTGGTCGATATGCGGCTGGCACAGGGCGCAAGCATTGCGATCAATCCGATCCGCACCATGATGAACCACGCGACCACGCAGATCTTCTTCGACGACCTGCGTGTGCCGGCGGAAAACCTGATCGGCGAGGAGGGGCAGGGGTTCCGCTACATCCTGTCGGGCATGAACGCCGAGCGCATTTTGATCGCGTCGGAATGCATCGGCGACGCCAAATGGTTCATCGCCAAGGCGACGCAATACGCCAAGGACCGCGAGCTGTTCGGCAGGCCCATCGGCCAGAACCAGGGCGTGCAATTTCCCATTGCGCGCGCCTACGCGCAGATGCGCGCCGCGGAGCTGATGGTGCACGAGGCGGCGCGCAAATACGACGCCGGCGAGGATATCGGCGCCGAAGCCAATATGGCGAAGCTTCTTGCAGCCGACGCGTCATGGCTTGCCGCCGACATGTGCGTGCAGACCCACGGCGGCTTCGGGTTCGCGGAGGAATATGATATCGAGCGCAAGTTCCGTGAAACGCGGCTTTATCAGGTTGCGCCGATCTCGACCAACATGATCCTTTCCTATCTGGCCGAACACGTGCTGGGCCTGCCCCGGTCGTATTAAGATGGCGCTGCCCCGAGTAGGAGCCTTTCTTTACCTCTCCCCGCAAGCGTGGAGAGGTCGGCGCGCGAAGCGCGCCGGGTGAGGGGCATTCCCGTGCGCGGCGGCAAGAACAGAAATACCGGTCTTGCGCGGCGGCTCCGTCGCAATTCCACGGATGCGGGACATGAACTTTGGCGGCATTTGCGGGCGCGCTCCGTCGCCGGTCACAAATTTGTTCGCCGGCATCCGCTTGGTCAGTTTGTGGCGGACTTCGTACGTCGGGTTACAGAAGTCGATGGTGGGCAACACGGCGAAAGCGCAGGCGGCGCAGCGCGTGACCAATGGCTGCACGCGCGCATCTGTCGGGTGTTTCGCTTCTGGAATAATGACGTCACGTCGAATTTGGACTGTGTACTGCACAAAATCGCCGAAGCTTTGGGCGGGGAAGCGCCACCTCACCCTCTCGCCGCAAGCGGGGAGAGGTAAACATGCTGCCATTGGAAGGGCTTCTCGTCGTGTCGATCGAGCAGGCGGTGGCAGCACCGCAATGCACCTGCAGGCTTGCGGATGCGGGCGCGCGCGTCATCAAGGTCGAGCGGCCCGAGGGGGATTTTGCGCGTGACTACGACCATGTCGTGCACGGCGAGAGCGCCAACTTTGTCTGGCTCAATCGCGGCAAGCAGTCGGCGGTGCTCGACCTCGGCAAACCGGAAGACAGGGCACTGCTCGAGGCGATGCTGGCCAGGGCCGACGTGTTCGTGCAGAACCTCAAGCCCGGGGCGCTCGCCAGGCTCGGCTTTCCGATCCCGCGCCTGCGCAAGCAATATCCGCGGCTGATCTGCTGCTCGATTTCCGGCTACGGCGAAAGCGGTCCGTACGCGCAGCGCAAAGCATACGATCTTCTGATTCAGGCGGAGTCCGGCGTGTCGTCCGTGACCGGTGGACCCGACGGCCCGGCGCGCGTCGGCGTCTCCATTGTCGATATAGCGGCCGGCTTGAACGCCTACGAAGCCATTCTGGAAGCATTGATTACAAGATCAAAAACGAACGACGGCGCGGAAATCTCCGTCTCCATGTTCGATGCCATGGCCGAGTGGATGACGGTGCCGCTGCTGCACGGGGAAGGAGGCACGCCGTTCAAACGCATAGGACTCGCTCATGCGGCGATCGCGCCGTACGGCGTGTTCAAAAGCCGTGACGGCGCGGATATCCTGATTGCCATCCAGAACGACCGCGAATGGCGCGTATTGGCGGAAAAAGTGCTGGACGAGCCGGCGCTCGGCACCGATGCGAAATTTGCGACCAATCCCGGACGGGTCGAGAATCGTGCGGAGACCGATGCAAAAGTCGCCAGGAGTTTTGCGAACTGCGACGTCGCCGAGCTGATGAAGAAGCTCGAGGCCGCGGACATCGCGTTCGCCCGCGTCAACGACTGGAAACTGTTGTCGAAGCATCCGCACCTGCGCCGCATCACGGTCGGCGCGCCAAGCGGGCCGGTCAGCATGCCGGCGCCGGCGCCGATTCGCGCGGGACAAGAACGGACTTACGGTCCGATTCCCGCGCTCGGCGAGCACACCGAGATGATCCGGAAGGAATTTCTGGCCTGATCGAAGCGGCGGCGCATGGTCAGTCCACCGCTGCAGCTTCGGCTTTCGCGTCGGGCGCCTGCCGCACGGTGCCGACGATCAGGATCAGCGGGACCACCGCCAGCGTCAGCACCATCAGCAGCTTGAAGTCGTTGAGATAGGCGAGCATGGCGGCCTGCTGCGTGACAATGAGATCGAGCAAGGCCCGTCCGGTGTCGGCGTGCACATTCAGGTTTGCGGCCACGCCCAGCATCTGAAGAGCGTCGTTGAACGGTGTTATCTTTTCGGCCAGGCGCGCGTGCATTTCCGTCGTTTTGCTCGTCAGGTTGGCGATGACCATCGAGATGCCGATCGAGGAGCCGATATTGCGCGTGAGCGTCGTGGTCGCCGTCGCGCCTGTGCGCAGATGATTTGGCAAGGTGGCAAAGGCTACCGTCGAGATCGGGACAAACAACAGGCCGAGGCCGATGCCCTGGGCAATGCTCGTGACCACGATCATCGTCCGCGTCACGTCGAGCGAAAAACCGGTCATGACGTAGAGCGTTCCGCCGGTGATGAGCAGCCCGCATAAAATGAGATAGCGGGGCTGCACCGTCCGCATCAGACGCGGCGCAGCCAGCATGGTGAGCAGCGTCCCGACACCGCGCGAACCGAGCAGGAAACCCGCTGTCTGGATCGGATAGCCGAGCAGGTTCTGCATGAATGGCGTCACCAGCGCCATGGTGCCGAAGAGCACAACGCCGATGACAACCATGAAAATGCAGCCGCTGACAAAGTTGCGGTCCTTGAACATCTCGAATCGCACGAACGGCTCCGGAGTCGTCAGCGAGTGGGCGAAAAAATAGTAGAAACCCGCCGTCGAGACGATCATCTCGATCCAGATCTCGCGCGAATCGAACCAGCCTACCTGCTCGCCGCGGTCAAGCAGCAGTTGCAGCGCCCCGATTCCGATTGCGAGCGCGACGAAGCCGAACCAGTCGAAGCGCAGATGCTCCTCCTTCTGCGTCTCCTCCATGAACATCAGGAGGCCGAGCGCGGTGATAACGCCGATCGGAAGATTGATGAGAAATACCCAGTGCCAGGAATAATTATCGGTGAGCCAGGCACCGAGCGTCGGGCCCATGATCGGACCCAGCATGACGCCCACGCCCCAGATTGCCATCGCCTGCCCGCGTTCTTCCGCCGAATAGGCGTCCAGAAGAACCGCCTGCGACAGAGGTACAAGTGCGGCCCCCGCCATGCCCTGCATGAGACGGAACAGCACGATCTGCCCGATGTTCTGTGCGAGCGCGCAGAACAGGGACGCTACGGTGAAGCCCACGACGCAGATGACGAAGAGCCTCTTGCGGCCGAAACGATCAGACAGCCAGCCGATCGGGGCGGTCATGATCGCTGCGGCGACGATGTAGGAGGTCAGCACCCAGTTGATCTGGTCGAGCGAGGCCGACAGCGAGCCCTGCATGTAGGGCAGCGCCACGTTGGCAATTGTCGTGTCGAGCGCCTGCATGACGGTCGCGGTCATGGTGCAAACCGTGATCAGGATGCGCCGCAGCTTCGGATCCATCGAAAAGAAGTGGGCGGTCACTTTGCCTCTTTTGCGTGCACGGACATAAAGGGCAGGCGGCTATGGCCGGTATCGATCTCGACGGTGACGCTCATTCCCGAGCGCAGCAGATGCGTATCCTCGTTTTTGTCGAAGGCGATTCGCACAGGGACGCGTTGCACCACTTTTACCCAGTTGCCAGTGGCGTTTTGCGGCGGAAGTATCGCGAACTCGGCGCCGGTGCCCGGGCTCACCGAAACGACGGTGCCGGTGAACGCACGGTCAGGAAAACTGTCGACTTCGATGGTCGCCTTTTGGCCGACGCGCAAATAAGTGATGTCGGTTTCTTTCGGATTGGCATCGACCCATGGTGACTGATCGTCGATTACACTCAGTACCGGGGTGCCGGCGGCGACGAAACGTCCGAGCTGGATATTGTCGACCTGTGTAGCGGTGCCTGATATCGGTGCGCGCACGATGGTGTGGTCGAAATCGCGCTGGGCATTATCGAGGGCAGCCTTTGCCTGCGCATATTCGGGAAACTCCTCAAGCGGAAGATTCGGATTGCCGAGCAACTGTGCCAGCGCCATATCGCGCTGCTGGACAGCATACTCCGCCTGCAGCTTCGCAGTAACGGCAGCCGCCTGCGCCGTATCAAGATCGGCCTGCGATCCGGTCTGCGATGTCACCAATCTACTTTTTCGTTCAACGTCACGCTGCTTGAGCTCGACGTTTCTGCCAGAAAGGTCGGCCAGCGTGCTGAGCGATTTCAGATTGCTCTTGAGCTTGTCGAATTCGCTGCGCGCGGCATCGAGCTTTGCTTTTGCCTGCCGCAGCGCGAGCGTATAAGGCTCGCGGTCGAGCGTGAACAATTCGTCGCCCGGGTTGACGTGCTGGCCTTCACGGACCGCGATCCGCGTGATCTTCCCGGAGATGTCCGGCGTGATCAG
>Ga0070741_10021008_pt1 | contig 10206 bp, 10 predicted proteins | sample Coa_R1_4_FD_66440 | JGI IMG/M metagenome (GOLD analysis project Ga0070741, IMG submission 66440) | Surface soil microbial communities from Centralia Pennsylvania, which are recovering from an underground coalmine fire - Coalmine... | ecosystem: Environmental > Terrestrial > Soil > Unclassified ...
TGATCCTGAGATCGTCTAGGCGGCGGCTTCCTTTTTGGCTTTTTCTTCCTTCATTGCCTTGCGACGGGCGGCGATACGCTCTTCGAACGCTTTCAGGGTGTTGCGGCCGCGCTCGCTTCTGGTAATCACCTTCTCTATATTCCCCATCATGGTTGGACTTTGAAATTTTTCGCGCAGCTCGCCCAGGAACGGGCGGACCTTGGCGAAAATGAAAAACATTTCGCCGCAGAACGAGGTCTCCAGGAAGAGGTCTTCGTTGAGTGCGCCGTGCAGGACCAGCGATGCCGCCATCTCCCAGTAGCCGCCCACCTGCCGCAGCCAATTGTTTTCCTGGGTGCCCATGGCCATTCCGACTTTGACGAAGTCGTCAGCGGTCTCCGGCCAGAACGTGACTAACCACCAGTTGCGGGCTTTGCGCATTTCCGCTTCGCGGCGCAGATCGTAGAGTTTGAGGATCAGTTCAGCATCGACAGGGGTTGCTTGGGTTGACATGCGGTCCTCCAGATTTCTCGAATAGTGAAGTTTACAACCAAAAAAAGGCGCTTCATTAACTATGACAACGGTCGGTAGGCGGCGGCCAGCGCTGTTACCCGACCGGGGCGGCTTCAACGGGCCGCTCGTAGTCGCACTCTTTGGTGGGGCACGCGATCACCGGCCCCGCCTTTAGCGTTTTCTCCACCAAAAACTCGTTCCCGCAGGATGGACACTTTTCAGCAATCGGCTTATTTGCCGAAGTGAATTTGCACTTCGGGTAGTTCGAACATCCGTAGAAGGTGTTGCCCTTCCGCCGTGCCCTCTTCTCGACGATTTCGCCGTCCGCGCATAGAGGGCATTTCACCCCGATGAAGTTCTGCTTCACATACTTGCATTCCGGGTAGCCGCTGCAGGAGGTGAACTCGCCGTAGCGGCCGTGGCGGATCACCATATTACGGCCACACTTCGGACAAACTTCTTCCAGAGGGATATCGGGCACTTTCTTGCCCTGATCGAGGCGGCGCGTGGTCTTGCAGTCCGGATAGCCGGTGCATGCCATGAACTGGCCGAAGCGGCCGCGCTTCAGCACCATCACCCGGCCGCAGTTCTCACAGTATTCCTCCTGCGACGTTTCCTGGATGTCGGCCGAGTCGAGGTCCGGCAGGTTGATGGGATTTTCTTTTGTGAATGTGCAGCTGTTCGGATCGTCTTTATCGTAAGAACTGCAAGCGTAGAAGGAGCCGTGCTTGCCCCACTTGATCACCAGGGGTGAGCCGCAGCGCTCGCACTTTTCGTCAGTGGGCTTCTCCATACGCTTGATGTTTTCCATGTGCTTTTCAGCGTATTTGAGGTCCTTGGCGAAACGCTTGTAGAACTCCGCGAGCGCATCCGTCCACTTTTCTTTGCCCTCTTCGATTTCGTCCAGTTCCTCTTCGAGGCGGGCGGTGTACTGGACGTCGAAGATGTCCCGGAAGTTGTCCACCAGCAGATCGGTGACTACCAGGCCTATTTCCGTCGGCGTGAACTTGCCGCCAATCTTCTGCACGTACTGGCGTTCCTGAATCGTGCTCAGGATGGCCGAATAGGTGGACGGACGACCGATACCGCGCTCTTCCAGTTCCTTGACCAACGACGCTTCGTTGTAGCGAGGCGGCGGCTCGGTGAAGTGCTGCTCCGGCTTCAGCGCTTTCAACGTAAGCTTCTGCCCAACTTCCAGCGGCGGCAGTTTGTGCTTGAGTTCCTCGTCTTCCTCGTCCTTACCTTCTTTGGACTCCTCATACACTTTCAGGAAACCCTCAAACTTGAGCACGGACCCGGTCACGCGGAACCAGAACACTTCGCTACCGGATTTCGCATCGATATCCACTGTCGTCTGATCAAAAACCGCGGGGTTCATCTGCGAAGCAACAAAACGCTGCCAGATGAGCTTGTACACCTTGTACTCATCTTCTTTTAGGTACTGCTTTATGTGGTCGGGATGACGTAACGCAGAAGTCGGCCGAATGGCTTCGTGCGCAGCCTGAGCCTCCTTCTTCTCCTTATAGGTGTTCGGCGACTCGGGCAGGAAAGGTGCGCCGTACTCCTTTGTGATGTACTCGCGCACTTCCGCCAATGCGTCATTGGAAACACGCGTGGAATCCGTGCGCATATAAGTAATGAGACCGACCAGACCTTCGTCGCCGAGTTCGATACCCTCATAGAGCCGCTGGGCGATCATCATGGTGCGCTTCACGCTAAAGCGAAGCTTGCGGGAGGCGTCTTGCTGAAGTTTGCTTGTGGTGAATGGAGCCGCTGCGTTGCGGCGGCGTTCCTTCTTATCTACCGACCGGACAAGCCAGTCGGCTTTTTCCAGCGCAGCGCGAATCTTTTCCGCATCCTCGCCATTCCCAATTTCAACTTTCTCTTCGCCTTTGCCCAGGAACCGCGCGTCAAATGCAGGTGGCTTGGCAGCGGAGAGATGCGCGTCGAGGGTCCAGTATTCCTTCGGCTCAAAAGCCTTGATCTCGCGCTCACGCTCGACAATCAATCGCAGAGCCACCGTCTGCACGCGTCCGGCAGACAGGCCTCGACGTACCTTGTCCCATAGCAGTGGTGAAACCTGATAACCCACCAGCCGGTCGAGCACGCGACGTGCCTGCTGCGCGTCCACCAGATTGCGATCAATCTGCCGCGGATGCTCGAAGGCTTCGCGCACCGCGCGCTGGGTGATTTCGTTGAACGTCACACGCTGAATGCGCAGGCTATCGTCGCTCTTCTTCTTTTTCTTCTTCGATCCGTTGCCGCTCAGTTCTTCCGCCAGGTGCGCGGCGATGGCTTCGCCCTCGCGATCCGGGTCAGGCGCGAGATAGATCGACTCGGCAGACTGCGCCAGTTTCTTCAGCTTGATCAGAACCTTTTCTTTACCCGGAATGACGATGTATTCCGTATCGAAATCTTTGTCGATGTCCACACCCAGGGTGCTCTTGGGCAGGTCCTTCACGTGACCGAGTGAAGCCTCGACCGTGTAACCCTTTCCCAAATATTTCTGGATGGTTTTCGCCTTGGCAGGCGACTCGACGATGACTAACCCTTTGGACAATTTCCCCTCATCTGGTTCGGATTGAGTTTGAAGCTAGCACGAATGGGGAGACGACAACAAGTCAAGCTCTTAGCCCTTACCCCTTAGCTCTTAGCTAAAACCTCATGCTGCCAGCGACTTGCGCAACCTTGACGAGAGTGATGACAGCATGCGCATCACCTCGTTTACACCTCCCTCGAGCAGTCCGTAGTCAGCACTGTTTAACAAACCCAAGTCTCTCGCCAGCAGCAAGTGATACGAGAGCTCCGCTCCTGATCCCCTTGCGATCTGAACAAAACGAGCCATTTCCCCATCTGACCTCCTGCCGCAACCTTCAGCCAAATTGGCAGGAATCGACGCACAAGCGCGACGAATCTGGCTCCTGATTCCATAGCGCTCGTCTTCTGGGAACGACCGCGTGCTCTTGTACACCGTAAACGTCAGACGACGCGCTTTTACCCACACCTGCAGGTCCTTGTAGTTCCTCATCTATCGGCGTTGTCTTGGCTAGCAGCTAAAAGCTAATAGCTAAAAGCTCTTCACAAAATTCTTGCCCGGAAGCTGCTTGATTTTGCCCGCCAGCTCCAACTCGAAGAGGGCGGCAAATATCTCGGAGGAGGACACTTGCGACTCGAGCCGCTCGACGATGTCGTCGATGTGGGTAGCTTCATCGGCCTTCAGGAGAGCAAAAATCTTCTTCTCGTGAGGACCGAGTTCCGGATCTTCCCCGAATAGAGATGCCGTGGCGGGGACAGGCGATTCATCGCGGATAGGACCCAGAGCCACGCGGACCTCAGTCGGCAGCTCTTCCCAAACGTCCTCCCAGGTTGCGACCAGCTTGGCTCCCTGCTTAATTAAGGTGTTTGGGCCCCAGGAGTTTTTGTTCGTTACATTACCCGGGACAGCAAACACGTCGCGATTCTGCTCCAGAGCGCAGCGCGCGGTTACGCGAGTGCCACTGTATTCCGCAGCTTCCACCACCAGCACGCCCACGGAAAGACCGCTGATAATCCGATTACGTATGGGAAAGTTCTGCGGGGCAGCGAAGGTGCCGATGGGGAACTCGGAAATCAGCGCACCTCCGCAACTCAGGATCTGCTCAGCGAGGCGGCCGTTTTCCTTGGGATAGACAACGTCCACGCTGGTTCCGAAAACAGCGATTGTCTTACCCTGCGCGGCCAGCGCGCCGCGGTGTCCAGCGCTGTCAACCCCCCGAGCCAAGCCACTGATGATGCAGAGTCCATGCCGGGCCAGATCGCAGGCCAGGCGTTCCGCCATGCCGGTACCGTAAGGCGTGGGGTGGCGGGTTCCGACTACCGCGATACCCGGGTGGGCGAGCAACTCGAGGCCGCCACGCACATACAACACAACGGGTGGATCGTAGATTTGGCGCAATTGCGCCGGGTACATTGGACTATCAAGAGCGATGATCTGCGCGCCCGCCGACGCTGCGCGTATGGATTCTTCCTGAGCCAGTTCGAACGATTTCCCCGTCGCCAGCGCTTGGGCCGAAACAGCTTGCATTCCGGTCGCTTCCAATTCGGTGAGCGAGGCGTGAAAAACTGCTTCAACTCCGCCGAAGTGCTCGACGATCCGCCGCGTTCGCGTTGGTCCCAGCCCCGGAGTCAAGGCCAACGCGAGCCAGAGCAGCGCCGGCTGTTCCCCAACGCTGGCGAGCGTTGGACACGCTCGCGCAACACTCTCCCGCATATGGCCGGACTGTGACAGGCGCCTGCAACAGTGTCAAGGTTGAGCGGCACATGCCTTTGTTAAAATGAGCAGTGGCTCGTCTGCGTATTTCCGCTATTTCTTACCTCAATACTGCTCCCCTTATGTGGGATTTCGAGCACGGTAATGCGGGGGAGCAGTTCGATATCTCGTACACGATTCCGTCCGCCTGCGCCGCCGCTCTGGGCGCGGGTTCCGCGGATATCGGCATCGTTCCGGCGGCAGCTTATGCCAGCACGCCGGATCTCGTCATTCTGCCGGACGTCGCCATAGCAGCACGCCGGGCCGTCCGCTCCATTCTGCTGGTCAGCAAAGTTCCTCTGGAGCAAGTTCGGACCGTCGCTCTGGATACCTCCTCACTGACATCGGTCGCGCTCACCAAGGTGATCTTTTCCAAGTGGCTGGGCGGAGGACGCACGTTCACGCCTATGTCCCCGAACCTGGAAAGAATGCTGGCCGACCACGACGCCGGTTTGCTGATAGGCGATCCCGCTCTGCAGGTGCGTCGTGCCAGTTATCACACCTATGATCTGGCAGAAGAGTGGATCCGCCTCAGCGGTCAGCCTTTCGTATTCGCCTTCTGGGCAGTAAGGCAACGAGCCCTGGCAAACTCTGGCGGACTCGACCTCGCCGGGATTTTTCAGCAGTCACGCGATCATGGTCTGATGGCGGATAACGTTGATGCTATCGCGCGAACCTGGGCACCCCGGCTCGGCTTGGCGGAAACGGACGTCAAGCGCTACCTGACCCAGAACATCTACTACTACCTGGATTCCGGCTGCCTCGAGGGGCTGCAACTCTTTTATGAGTACGCGGCCGAATGCGGGGCCCTTCCGCCCGCGCCGTCTCTCCGCTTTCACGACCTCTCACGCGCCATAACCCGCTAGACGCACCGCTCCATACCATCGCCTTGGCCCGAAAGTGCTTCTAAGGGCATCTGTGGACCTGTTTGCGCAAATCGCGGCTGTGATGTCGATAGTTCAGTGGGCGCGCCACCGGGGCGCTCTCGGGCTGATTCTGATCGGCATCGCCGACAACTCGGTCGTGCCGCTACCCGGCAGCATGGACGTGTTCACCATATGGCTGGCAGCCAGCAACCGCGACTTGTGGTTCTACTATGCGGCCATGGCGACCTTGGGCGCACTGATCGGGGGATACATTACGTACGCTATTGCCCGCAAAGGGGGCAAGGAGGCGCTGGAGCGCCGCTTTCCGAAAAAGAAGGTTGAGAAAGTCTACCGGCGTTTCGAGAAACGGGGTTTCTGGGCAGTGGCGCTGCCGGCACTCTTGCCCCCTCCGTTTCCCATGGTTCCGTTTCTTCTCGCCGCGGGAGCGTTGCAGTACGACCGTAAGAAGTTTCTGGCGGCACTCGCCTTCGGCCGTGGACTAAGATTCACCATAGTCGCAGGCATGGGCGCCCTCTATGGGAACGCCATCGTCTCCTTCTTTAGCCAATACTATAAGCCGGCGCTTTATACGCTCCTGGCTCTCGCTGTGATTGGCGGACTTATCGCCCTGTATCAATATTTCAAGTACCGCAGCCGCCAAAAGGAAAGCGACGTAAAGGGGGCAGCTCGGGAGAAGGTCGCGTGAGAGACAAATGTAGAAGTCAGAAGGCAGATGACAATTGTGGCGCGGACATTCTTGTCCGCGAAGGGGCCTCTGCATTCTGACTTCTACATTCTGACTTCTGCAATCTAGAATCTCCAATCTGAAATCCCTTCTCTCTTCTTCATTTGCTAGAATCTGGTCTAGCCATGTCGCTCACCAAACAACAAGCGCTGGAGATGTTCCGCTCCGATGATCTCATCGGCATTGGGATGGAAGCGGACGCGCTTCGCCGCCAACTCCATCCGGAGGGCGTCGTCACCTACATCATCGACCGGAATATCAACTACACGAATTACTGCACGGAGTACTGCACGTTCTGCGCGTTCTACCGCCCGCTGAAAGGACCGAAGGCCAAAGAAGGGTACATCCTCGACTTCGACACCATCTACGAAAAGATTCGCGAGACCGTCGAACTGGGCGGAACCGGCGTGCTGATGCAGGGCGGCCTGCATCCGGATTTGAAGATCGACTGGCATGAACAGATGCTGCGCGGCATCAAGCAGCGTTTTCCCAAGGTGCACTTGCACTGTTACTCGGCTTCGGAAGTCATTGCGATTGCGGAATACAGCGGGCTCAGCATTCGCGACACTATTTTGCGTCTGCGCGATGCGGGGCTGGATTCCATTCCTGGCGGGGGAGCTGAGATTCTCGACGATGAAGTGCGCTACAAAATTGCGCGGCTAAAGTGCCTGACCGATGACTGGCTCAACGTCCACCGCACCGCACACCAGCTCGGCATGCGGACGACAGCGACGATGATGTTCGGTGTGGGCGAGAAATACGAGCACCGCGTCAACCATTTCCAGCGGCTGTTTGACCTCCAGGAAGAGACGGGCGGGTTCACGGCATTTATACCGTGGAGCTTTCAGCCCGCGAACACGGCGCTCGGCGGACGTCATTGGGACGAGTCAACCGCGGTGGAATATCTGAAGACCCTCGCCATCGCTCGCCTGTACTTGTCGAATTTTAAGAACGTGCAATCGAGCTGGGTGACGCAGGGCTTGAAAGTATGCCAGCTCGGGCTGAGGTTTGGCGGAAATGACGTCGGGTCGGTCATGCTGGAAGAAAATGTGGTCCGTGCGGCGGGCGTGAATAATTGCACCACCGAGGAAGAGCTGCGGCGGATCATTCGGGACGCGGGATTCCGGCCTGCGCAGCGCGACACGCTGTACCGATCCTACTTTTTGAATTAGTCCCAGTCCTGATGCGCGAGCTTCCGAGTCTCTGTAAACCTAATGAAGATTGCAATCCTGGGCACTCGCGGCATTCCTGCCCGCTACGGCGGCTTTGAGACCCTGGCCGACGAGCTTTCCCGGCGCTTAGTCGAGCGGGGACACGAAGTCACCGTCTATTGTAGAAAGCCGTTCACCCGCCCTGACGATGTCTTCGACAGCCGCATTCGCCGGGTGATCCTGCCGACCGTATCGGACAAGCACTTTGATACTTTGTTTCACAGCTTCCTGTCGGTCCTGCACGTGATCGGGACAGATGCGCAGGTTGTGCTGATCTGCAACGTAGCCAACAGCCCCTTCGCGTGGATTCCCAGAGTGTTCCGCAAACCGGTTGCGTTGAATGTGGACGGCCTTGACCGCAAGCGGCGCAAGTGGAATTTCATCGGGCAGTGGTTTCTGCATTTTTGCGAAATGCTTTCCGCCGTGACGCCCACTCGTGTCGTCACTGATGCAGGTGCCGTCCAGGACTATTATCGCAAGCGTTACGGCAAGAGTTCCGAAATGATTGCTTATGGAGCCGAGCCACCCCAGTGCAGCAATCATTTCAGCCAGTTTGGCCTGGCCGCGCGTCAGTACGTTCTCTATGTTGCGCGTCTGGAGCCGGAGAATAATCCCGAGCTTGTCCTCGAAGCCTACCGGCGACTGAATACCGATTGGCCGCTGGTAGTGGTGGGCGGAAATCCTTATCAGCCGCGATACGTGGATCAACTCAAGAAGCTGGCCGATGAACGCGTGATCTTCACCGGCCCGGTTTATAGCGAACCGTATTGGAGCCTGCAAAAGAATGCCGGACTTTTCGTTTTCGCCGGCGAGATTGGCGGGATTCATCCAGCGCTGGTGGAAGCCATGGCAGCTGGAAATGCGATCTTGTATTTGGATACGCCGGCGAACCGCGAAACTGCCCGGGGATGTGGAATCGCCTTTCAGCAACAGCGTGACGATTTAGCCGGAAAGCTGCAGACCCTGATTTCGTCGCCTGCTACGGTCGAAGAGATGCGAGAACAGGCACAGCAAACCGCACGGGAGAACTACAGCTGGGATCGGGTGGTCGATAAATACGAAGCGCTCTTTTCCGAGATGCCTCGGTAATTTATGCACGCATGTCTAGCAGGGAGATATGCGCGGCAGCCGGCCAGACACGCTCTAGTGTGACACCGCGGCGAACAGGTCGGAGTGCATCAGCGCTTGAAACTTCTTATCGTCCGTTTTGAAGTGTAGCTGCAGGTTTGAGCTATCGGAGTCCACGGTCAAGCTGTCCATCGCAATTTTCTCGACGGGCGTTGCATTCATCTTCTTGTACATCATTCCAGCCTTCACCAGCGAGGACAGGGTGGCAGCGGTCATCGAATCTGAGGTAATTACGTCGAGGTCGAAGTTCACGCCGTTGGCGAAATTCATCGTGTACCGCGATCCGAGGAGGCGCTTTTTCACAGTCTCGTAATCGGCGAGGCTGGCGGCTTCGCCCAGCGCCGACCGCATCATGTTCTGGGTTCCCTGCTGATCGAGGACGCTCCACACCGCGCCGGAATCAACCGAAGGAATCATGTCAGCAATTTGCGAATTCGAATCGAGGCCCGGGGTGTAGCCGTCGCGGGCATCGAGCGCGCCCTGAATACCCGACAATTCGCCGAACAGCAGCGTATTGTCGTCGAGGAAAGTCATCTCCATGCCGCCGGCCATAGGATAGATCGGCACATTGTGGTACTTGGTCGGCTTGATTTTCTTCAGCGCCATCTTCTTATTGAAGGTTTTCACGGGAAACAATCCCTGCGCGATGCCGATGATGCGAACCCCCTGCTTGGGCACGCGATAAGAAGCGAAAGTCAGCTGGTCGACGTCCTTGTCGGGATTAATGGCTACTCCGCGCAGGGCGCCTTCGAATTGCTTAAGGGCCTCGGGCAAGACCTGCGCTTTGAGCGCCATCGCGGTATCCGAGCTACGCAGGGCGCGGTAGTCAACCGAGATGATCTGCTGGATGTCGGAGGGGACCACGGAACGGGCGCTGGTTCCCAGCGGCATGGCAAATGCCATCGTTCCAAGCAGGATGACCGACACGGCAATTTGACCAAAGTTCCTCATGAATAACCTCTTTACCCTACCCTTGATTCGATGCGAGTAGCGGCTTCGGCGTGAGCCGCTTTTTTCAATTGTAAGCTAGTCCGGAGGATTCAGGATTGTACGAAAGGACACTGAACCGGGAAGAAGTGGTGCCATGCAACACGCTCGGACAGTTCGATGGAAGGCATCACCATTTATTGAAAATCATATAGACCGCCGCGACCAGCAGGCCGAAGCCAACAAAATAGTTCCATTTCAAGTCAGCGTGCATATATACGACCGAGAAAACCGCAAACACTACCAAGGTGATCACTTCTTGAATTGTCTTAAGCTGCACGAGCGTGAACTCGTATGAGCCGATCCGGTTTGCGGGAACCTGGAAGCAATACTCCAAAAAGGCTATCAGCCAGCTTACGATAACCACCTTCCACATCGGAGTGCTGCGATATTTCAAATGGCCGTACCAGGCGAAGGTCATAAAAACATTGGAAATGGTCAGAAGCAGGACGGTGGTCATGCCTGCATTCTGTCACATTGGCCAGTCGG
>Ga0070741_10021009_pt1 | contig 10206 bp, 4 predicted proteins | sample Coa_R1_4_FD_66440 | JGI IMG/M metagenome (GOLD analysis project Ga0070741, IMG submission 66440) | Surface soil microbial communities from Centralia Pennsylvania, which are recovering from an underground coalmine fire - Coalmine... | ecosystem: Environmental > Terrestrial > Soil > Unclassified ...
GGTCCCTCGGCGGGTGCGGCGGGTCGTCGGTCGGGGTCGGCGCCGCCTGCGCTGCCTGCGTCACGGCCACAGCTTCGCCTCGCAGGTCGCGGGCAACGGCGAGCTCGTCGAGGTCTGCCTGCGCTGCGGCGCGCACTCCGCCGCCGACGGGACGGTGGCGTCGCCCGAGCGCGGAGCCGGGCCGGGCGCGCCGCGGCCGGCCGACGCGCGCGCGACGCCGGCGAGCGCCGGAAGCCGGCCTACCCGGTCGTGACGACGACCGGCGCCGACGCGTTGCCGGCCCGGTCGTAGGCGACGACCGTGAAGGTGTCGCCCGCGCTCCCGGGGACGAGCGCGCTCGCCGGGGGCGGCGCGTAGACCGCGTTCTGGTACGGCAGCGGGAACAGCGGGAGCGCGTACGTGTACGGCGCGAGGTCGAGGTAGAACGGGCTGCTCTTGCCGAGGCCGACGAGCCCGGACATGTAGGTGTCTGCGTACTCGAAGCGGAGCGGGAGGCCGGCGCTGCCGCCCGCGGCGGCGACGGTCGTCTGCAGCTGGAGCACGTCACCCGCCTGGAGCGCGATCGGCTGCGGAAGCCAGTTGCGGACGAAGCCGCTCCCGGACAGCGCGACCTTCTCCTTCGGCTGGTCGTTGACGAGCACCTGCACCGTGCCGCTGCCGCGTGTCGCGCGCGAGGCGCCCCAGGTGTACAGGTAGGCGCCGATCTGGCGCACCGTCCACGGCTGCGAGGCCCGGTACACCATCGTGTACGTCCCGTCGGCCGGCTGGTGCGACGAGTAGTACGGCTGCGCCTGGAAGGTGCCGTCGGCGAAGCGGAGCGCGTAGGTCGGAACCCACTTCGCCTCGGTGACGTCGGTGTTGCCCGGCAGGTGCCACGTCTTGCCGTCGTCGGCGGAGCCGCCGACCGCCTCGCGCGGGTCGAGCCCGTAGTAGAGGTCGGCGGCGGCGGACGACGTCTCGTTGCGGCCCTGGGCGCCGAGCAGCGACGGCTGCGCTCCCTGGTCGACCGCGAGGAAGTTGAGCGAGAAGTAGTTCGCGGCCGGGTTCGGGTCGGCGTTCGCGAGCACGAGCGCGTACGGCCGCCCCGCCTCGACCGGCGCGTTCAGGTCGAGCTGGAGGACGAAGTGCCCGCCGGCGTTCGGCAGCACCGCCACCTCCGTCGAGGCGACCGGCGCGCTCACGTCGGGCAGCCCGTTCGGGAGCACGGCGTAGAGCGTGGCGAGGCAGCTGCCGGCGGTGCCGGCGGCGTAGCCGCTGCCGGACGTCTTGACGTGCAGGTACACCGACGCGAGCGTCTTCGACGCGCGGGGGACGAAGCGGATGGCCACCCGCTTGGTCGCCCTGTTGAGGGCGATGTTCCAGGCCGCGTCGCCGGCGGCGAAGGGCGGATTCATGTCGGCGGCGCCGACGCCCGAGAAGACGACGCTGCCGGGGGCGGTGGGGGAGTTGGAGCCGGACGGGGCGCCGCGGCTGACCTCGACCCGCGCGAGATCCGGGTCCATCGGGTTCGTCCAGGAGAGCCGGACCTGTCCGTCCGGCGTCGCCACTGCGCGGACGTCGGCCGGTGACTGCGGCGCGGTCATGTCGCTCGAGCTGGCCGCGGCGCGGTAGAGGAGGAGCGCGCCCACCCACGAGCCCGAGCGCTCCGTCGTCCCGCTCGCGCCGACGGGCTCGAACGAGTTCAGCAGCCGGAACTGCCCGAAGAGGGTCCGGTTCGAGACGGAGCCGGTGCTCGAGAGCGGCGTGCCGGCCAGGGCCTTCATCGTCGGGTCCGGAGTCGAGACCGGCGACTCGGCGCCGAAGAAGCTGAGCGCGAGGGTCTGCGGCCCCGACGGCTGCGAGCTGGCCGGGATCCGCATCTGCGTGCCGCCTCCGAGCGCGGTCGCCGTCGCGTCGGGCGCGACGGCGAGCAGCCCCGAGACCTCCACCGCGACGGCCGCCCGCACGTCGAGCGGCGCTTGGCTGAAGCGGAAGAGCAGCTGGTCGCCCGCGCGCAGCGGCGCGGCGAGCGTCGTCGAGACGACGAAGAGTGCCTCGTTCGCCGCCTTGCTCGAGATCCGCGCGTCGGTCGTCCACGTGTTCCCGCGCGGGTCGGCGACGGAGGTCAGCTGCGCGGCGTAGTTGCGGACGAGGACGGCCGCGATCAGGCGGTCGCCCGCCGTCGTTGCGCTCGAGACGGTCAGCGACTGCGTCGCGCCGGTGCCGTTCCCGACCACCACGGAGCCCCGCGCGCCGAGCACACGCAGCGGGGTCGGCGCGGTGGCCGCGGACGGCGCGGCCGACGTCCCGCCGGCGAGCGCCGCCGCGCCGGCGACGACGGCGGCCGTGAGGACGACGAGCGCTGTGAGGTGTGCCCGACCCATTCCGGGGCCTTATCGACGGCCGCCCGCCCGCTCGACTCCCTCAGAAGAGTCACTGTTCGAAACTGGAAGAGGGAGATTTGTAAAGCGTCAGCACACGGCGTCCGATAGCTGTGGCGATGACGCGCCGTCCGCGACATCGACACTCGACACCGCGCCGCCGCGCAGCCCTGCGGCTCGCCCTCGGCCTGCTCGCGAGCGCCGGGCTGCTCGCGTTCGCGCACACGGCTCCGGCGGCCGCGGCCGTGCCTGCGACGCCGATCGCGGTCGGCGACACGGCTGCGAGCATCACCCTCGACCGGCCGGAGAAGCTGGTCGCGCTCCGCTTCGTCGCCGACCGCACGGGGACGCTAGACGTCCTCGATCTGCGCGTGCGCCTCGACGGCACGCCGTGCGGCGGCGGCTCGAGCAACGCCTACGCCGGCGGCAGCGGCGGCGTCGTCCAGGCGACGCTCGAGCGCGTGCTCGCCGACGGTCGGCCGAACCCGGCGGCCGTGGTCGCCCGTGACGACTTCAGCCCGTGCGCTCGCTTCAACCGAGGCTCGCTCGCCGTCGACCTCGGCGTCGCCGTCTCGGAAGGCGACGAGCTCGCGCTCGTCGTCGGCAACGGCGACCCGAAGCCGGCCGTCAACTTCTTCTCGCTCTCGTTCCTGTACTCGCGCTCCGGCGTCGTCGGCGCGAACGGCCGGAACGAGCGCAGCGCGGCCGCCGCCGACGCCGACGAGGGCCTCGACCCGCGCGAGCTCGTCGGCTGGTCGACGGACGGCGGCGCGAGCTGGCTCCTCCCGGGCGGTCCCTTCGGGCCGAACGGCGGCGCGGCCTTCGTGCCGACCTACGTGCTCGAGTACGCGGGCGGTGGCCGGAGCGGCCAGCCGTTCACCAGCGCGGCCGACGCCTCGGGCACGTTCACGATGGTCTATCCGAACGTGCCCGTTCCGTGGACGATCACCGCGCTCGGCGCGTCGACGAGCGGCACGGGCGCCTCGGTCGTGACGCTCACCGTCGACGGCGTCGAGCGCGGGACCGCCTTCCTCTCCGGGAGCGGGATCCTCCGCGCTTCCATCGACCCGGTCACGGTCCAGCCGGGCTCCACCGTCCGCGTGACGACGACCGCCGGCCGCGGCGGGCTCGCCCTCCACCGGCTGTCGACCGACGCGATCTGGGCGAGCCTCGCGCGGCTCGGCAGCGGCTCGCGGTTCTTCCTCGAGGGCGATCCGACGCGGGCCGTGCCCGTCTACCCGCTCCCGCTCTACGCGGCGGACACGCGGCCGCCCTCGGCGCCGGACGGCCTGTCGCCGACGGCCGTCGGCCAGACCTCGATCGCGCTCGCCTTCCAGCCGGCGACGGACGACCGCGGCGTCGCCGGCTACGACGTTCTCCTCGACGGCGCGCTCACCACCACCCTGCCCGGCACCGCGACCGCCGTCACGGTGGCGAACCTCGCCTGCGGCAGCCGGCACACCGTGTCGCTCGCGGCCTTCGACGCGGCCGGCAACCGGTCCGAGCCGGAGAGCCTCGACGTTTCATCGGCGGCCTGCCCGCAGCGGCAGCTCCCGGCGCCGCTCGCGGGCGGCGACGGGGCCGCGAACGTCGTCCTCGACAGCGCCGAGAAGCTCCTGCTCGTCCGGTTCGTGCCCAGGCGGAGCGGGGCCGTCGAGGGCATGGCGCTGCAGGCGAAGCTCGACGGCACCGCGTGCGTCCAGAGCACGCGCACCGGCTACGCCGCGGGCAGCGGCGGCGTGCTCCGGGCGAGCGTCTACCCCGTCCGCGCCGACGGCACGCCCGACACGGCCACGCTGCTCGCGCGCGACGACTTCTCGCCCTGCTCGCGGTACACCGCCGGCGTGATCAGGCTCTCGCTCGGCTTCGCGGTGACGGCGCGCCAGGAGTACGCGCTCGTCATCCAGAACGCCGATCCCGACCCCGCCGACAACTACTTCTCGCTCAACTTCCTCTACGTGAAGTCCGGCCTCCAGGGCGCCAACGGCCGCAACGAGCGCTCCGCGGGCGCGTTCGACGCCTACTACGGCCTCGACCCGCGCGAGCTCGTCGGCTACTCGAGCGACGGCGGCTCGAGCTGGCGGCTCCCGGGCGGCCCGTACGGCCCGAACGGTGGAGCGGCGTTCCTGCCGACCTACGAGCTCGACTATGCGAGCGGCGCCGTCGGCGGGCAGCCCTACTACTACTCGAGCGAGGTCGGCGGCACGTTCACGATGGTCTTCCCGAACGTCCCGGTGCGCTGGACGATCGAGCAGCTCGGCGCCGTCGCCTCGACGTCCGGGTCGGCGACGGTGACGCTCGCCGTCGACGGCGTCGACCGCGCGTCGGCGACGCTGTCCGGCAGTGGCATCCTGCGCGCGCCGATCACGCCCGTGACGGTCGAGCCGGGCTCGACGGTGACGCTGACGACGGTCGTCGGCAGCGGCGGGCTTGGGCTGCGCCGGCTGGCCGCCGACGCCACCTGGACGCGCGACTTCGGGCTCGGCTCGGGCTTCCGCTACTACCTGCAGGGGGATCCGTCGAAGGCGCTGCCGCTCTACCCGCTGCCGATGTACCCGCCCGACGGCCAGGCCCCGACGGCGCCGAGCGGGCTCGTCGTCGCCGGCGCGACCGACACCACCCTGACGGTCCGCTGGAACGGCGCGCAGGACGACCGCTCGGTGACGGCGTACGAGCTCTCCCTCGACGGCCAGCCCGTCGCGAGCCTCGACGCGTCCGCGCGCGAGTACGTCGCGACCGGCCTGACCTGCGGCACCACCCACACCGTCGCGATCGACGCCGTCGACGCGTCCGGCAACCGCTCGTCGCAGGCGGTGCTGACGGGGTCGACGACGCCGTGCCCCGTGTCGCAGGCCGACGCGCGCCCGCCGGTCGCCTTCGGCGACGGCAGCTCGAGCGTCGCCTTCGACTCGGCCGCCAAGCGGCTCGTGCTCCGCTTCGTGGCGGCCCGGAGCGGCGTCCTCGCGCACATCGGCCTGCGTGCCAGGCTCGACCTCACGACCTGCGCGACGGGCGTCGCCGGCTACGCCGCGGGGACGAGCGGCCTCCTGCACGCCACGCTCGAGCGCGTCCTCGCCGACGGTCGTCCGAATCCGGCAGCCGTTCTCGCGAGCGACGAGTTCGCCCCGTGCGCCCGCTACTCCGGCGGCGCGCTCACCGTCGACGTCGGCGCGAGCGTGCGGGCGGGCGACGAGTTGGCGCTCGTCGTCTGGAACGCCGACCCGGCGCCGAGCGCGAACTTCTTCTCCCTCAGCTTCCTCTACGACCGCGACGGCACGATCGGCGCCAACTCGCGCAACGAGCGCGACGCGAGCGCCTACGACGCCTACTACGGCCTCGACCCGCGCGAGCTCGTCGGCTGGTCGACGGACGGCGGCGACAGCTGGCTGCTGCCGGGCGGCCCGTACGGGGCCAACGGCGGGGCGGTGCTGGTGCCGACGTACACGCTCGACTACGCCGACGGCGGGCGGGGAGGGCAGCCCTACTACTACACGACCGCCCTCAGCGGAACCGCGACGATGGTCTTCCCGAACGTGCCCGCGCGGTGGACGATCCGCTACCTCGGTGCGTCCACCTCCGGCCCCGGCTCGGCGGTCGTCACGCTGTCCGTCGACGGCGTCCAGCGCGCGTCGGCGACGCTCGCGGGCACCGGGATGCTCCGCGCCCCGATCTCCCCCGTCACGGTGGAGCCCGGCTCGACGGTGCGCGTGACGACGACGGCCGGCACCGGCGGCCTCGCCCTCCGCGTCCTGCACGCCGACGGGACGTGGTCGGCGCTCGAGGGGCTCGGCGCCGGCTACCGCTACTTCCTCGAGGGCGACGAGCAAGATGCGGTACCTCTCTACCCGCTACCCCTGTACGACGGCTTTAATGGGTGAGTCCGCGGGCGGCGTGGAGGCGAACAGCCGCGTCTCCCGGACACGAGCGACGTCAGCGTTTGCGTACCAGGCTCCGCATTCTCCTGATCGCCGTCGCCGGCCTCTCCCTGCCAGCGTCGCCGGCCGCGGCTGCTCTCCAGCGTGACCGTGCGCCGCGGCCCTCGCCACCGCAGCGGCTGGCGTTCGTCCACGAGTCCGCGGCGCTCTCGACCGGCACCGGCAGCGGCGCCGTCCAGTGGGTGCGGCTCACGACCGGGGCGAGCGCGGGGCACACGCTGGTGCTCGCCGTGGCCGTCCGCGGCTACGCGGCGACGCTGACTGGGATCCAGGACCCGCGCGGCAACAGCTGGCGGATCGACGCGCTCGCGCAGAGCCACAGCGCCAACACCGCGCTCGCGCTCGCCTCGGCCTCGCTCGCCGCCGGCCTCCATCGCGGCGACGAGCTCGAGCTGCACTTCGCGGCGCCGCCGCTCGACGCGCGGCTCGCCGTCGTCGGCGAGTTCTCCGGCGTGATGGCTCCGCAGCCGCTCGACCAGTCCGCGACCGCGTCCGGCGGCGGCACGGCGCTCCGGCTCGCCGCCTCCTCCCCGCGGATGCAGAGCCAGGAGCTCGCCGTGTCGGCGGTCGTCGCCGACGCGAGCGGGTGGCAGGACAACCCGGGGTTCACGGCCTTCCCGTCCTCGCCGCTCCGGACGCAGGGCGCCGCGCTCGACAAGACGCTCTTCGTCCAGTACCAGACGCTGCGCTCGTTCGAGCCCGTCGACATGCGCGGCGTCCTCGCCAGCTCGTCCTCGTGGCTCGGCGCCCTCGCTCTCTACCGAGCCTCCGCGTCGATCGGCGACACGGTGCCGCCGCGGGCGCCGACCCGGGCTCACGTGCGGCTCTCCGCCGCCGGCCGGGCCACGCTCACGTGGACGAACCCGCCGGATCCCGACTTCGACCACGTGGAGATCTACCGCCGGCCGGCCGGCTCGCAGGCGCGGTTCCGCCGCGTCTTCACCTCCCCGTCGCAGATCGCCGACCTCAACCCGCCGTTCGCCGCCGGCGACGCGGCCTGGAACATCGCGCTGAACACCTCCGCCAAGCGCGTCGCCGTGCGCTTCGTCCCGGACACGACGAAGACGCTCGCCCGCGTCTACCTCCACGTGAAGGTCTCCGGGAGCGGGTACTCGGGAGGCCTCGGCGGAACCTGCGTCGCGACGCTCCACCCGATGCTCGGAAACGGGCTCCCCGATCTCTCGCACACGCTCGGCCGGCCCCAGGACTTCGCCGTCCGCGAGAACGCCGCGGGCACGAACCTGATCCACCTCGACTTCGACGCGCCGGTGCAGGCCGGGCTGCCGTACGTGATCGTGCTGCAAAACGGCGACCCGCAGCCCGACCGCAACTACTGGTCGCTCAACTTCCTCGCTGCCGACCTCGGCGCGCAGCCGTCGCTCGCCGGCGCCCAGGGTCGCAACGAGCCGCTCGCCGGCGCTCGCGACGTCTACTACGGGCTCGACCCGCGCGAGAGCGTGGGCGGCTCGGACGACGGCGGGATCACGTGGAAGCTGCCGGGGAACACCGACGCCCCCGAGGCGAAGTGGCTGCCGACCTACGCGCTCGCCTTCTCGGACGGCACCGTGCAGGCGCAGCCGTTCTACTCGTCTCACCAGCCGCCGGACGGCACGTACACGATGGTCTACCAGCGGGTGCGTGCGCCGTGGACGATCCGCCAGGTCGCTGCGTACCTCTACACGTGGGGCGCGTCCCGCGCGCGCAGCGCGAGCGCGGTCGTCCAGCTCCTCGTCGACGGGAAGCTGCGGGCGCGCGTGCGGCTCTCGGGGAGCGGCTTCGTGTCGAGCTGGCTCGGCCGGCCCGTCACCGTCCGCCCCGGACAGGTGGTGAAGCTGCGGGTGCCGGTGGCGGCGGCCGGCGGCGACGCGGGCCTGCCGCTCCGCTTCAGCTACGCGGACTCGCGGATGGCGGAGATCGCCGGCCTCGGGCGGAGCGGCGACTTCTACCTCGACATGCGCCCGTACACCTACGCGCTGCCCGTGTTCCCGCTCCCGTACAAGGGCCGGCCCGGCGACGTTGCGCGCGGAAGCGCCGATGTCCGCGCGCACGCCGGCGACACGTTCGCGCTCGTCGCCTTCGACAGCGCGGGGAACCGCTCGGCGCCGGTCACGGTGCAGGCGCCCTGAGCGGCCCGGACGACGGCGAGCCGCGCAGCCGTCTTCCTCGCCGGGCCCGGCTGATCACACGGCGCTCGCCCTCCGGCGCTCCGCGAGTCCTGCCGCCCTCCGCGGAGAGGCCCGTGCCGGGACCGGCACGGCGCCGGTGCCGAAGCGCGCGAGCGCGGCGAGCAGCCCGATCGCGAACCAGAGCAGGCGGTTGCTGTTCAGGTCGAACGAGAACATCGACTCGACGAGCGCGAGGAGAGTGAGCGCCCCCGCGACGCCGAACTCGGGCGTTCGCGGCGGCAGTGGCCCCCGCAGACGCTCGCGCCACGCGGCGGCGACGAGGCAGGCGACGAGCGCGATGCCGATCAGCCCCTCCTCGTCGCCGAGCTCGAGCACGAGGTTGTGCGGGTACTGGAGCCCGCCCGTGACGGCGTCGAAGCCGCCGACGCCGAGCCCGAACGGGTGCTCGACGGCGAGCTCGTAGCCGCGCTGGAGGAGGTAGTCGCGGCTCCCGAGGATGCGCGCCGGGTCGGCCGAGAAGAGCGTCTGTCGGTACTTCGCCTGCGCGGCGCGGTCGCCGCCGAGCGAGGAGGTGCCGAGGACGAGCGCGGCCGCCGCCACCCCGGCGACCACGAGCGGCACCAGGCGCGACCGCTCGACGAGGAGCTGGCGCACGGCGACGTAGACGAGGGAGACGGCGGTGGCGACGAGCGCGCCGCGCGAGCCGGCCGAGACGACCGTGTAGCCGAGGTAGCCGGCCGCGACGAGCCACGCGACGCGCCAGAGCGGCGGCCCGACCCGCACGAGGTAGCCGGCGATCGCGACGACGGCGAAGCCGCTGGTCACGCCGAGCTGGATCTCGTTGCCGCCTGCGGTCGCGAGCGGCTGGCCCACGACCGGGGTGGTGCGCGCGGTGAGGGCGATCAGGAGCGCGAAGCCGACGAGCGCGCAGAGCAGGCGGACGAGCTCCGGCCGCGTGCGGATCAGCACGGGCGGCGCGACGATCGCGAGCAGCGCGAACGCCTGGAAGCGGAGGGCCTTGTCGAGCCCGGAGGAACCGGCGGGGCTCCACAGGGCGCTGGCGACGACGAGCGCCGTCAGCGCGACGCCGAGCGCCGTCACCCGCGACACCGGCATGCGCGCGAACCCGCGCCGGGCGCCGACGACGACGATCGCCGCGCCGACGCCGATCGCGCTCGTCGCGGTCAGGTCGACGGGGATCGCGGCGACCCAGGGCGCCGCCTTCAGCACGCCCGCGGCGACGAACAGCGCGAGCACGAGCTCGGGGGCGAGCAGCGCCGCGACGACGACCGCGCACGCTCCGGCGACGACGAGGAGGTCGCGGAGCCCGGCCGCCCAGCCGCTGGCTGCGAGCAGGAGCGTGCAGACGAGCACGAGCAGCCGGACGTGTCCGACCGGGACGACCATCCGCGGCGCCGCCGCGACCGTGGTCACGACCGGCCGGTGAGCAGCATCGCGCCGGCGAGCCTGCGGCGCAGCGGTTCGCCGAGGCTCGCGGCGCGCGCGATCCGCCGCTCGCTGCGGCCGAGCGGCGCCAGCACGAGCGCGTGGTCGACGACCTCGAGCAGCGAGAGCACCTCGGCTGGCCGGTCGAGCGCGGGCCCGCAGACGATGACGAGCTCGTGGTCGGAGGCGAGCGCGGCGATCGTCGCGGCGAGCCCGGAGCGCGCGAGCGACGTCGCCGGGTCGGCGGCGGAATCTCCCGCCGGCAGCACCGCGAGCTCCGGCGCGTCGCTGTTCAGGCTGACGACCAGCTGCGCGGGCGGCTCGCCCCCGATCGCCTCC
>Ga0070741_10021010_pt1 | contig 10206 bp, 11 predicted proteins | sample Coa_R1_4_FD_66440 | JGI IMG/M metagenome (GOLD analysis project Ga0070741, IMG submission 66440) | Surface soil microbial communities from Centralia Pennsylvania, which are recovering from an underground coalmine fire - Coalmine... | ecosystem: Environmental > Terrestrial > Soil > Unclassified ...
CCTTCCTCGATCGCTGCGAGCAGATCCACCCTTCTCGGGATGTAGACCAAATCACCCGCCACCCGCAGTGGCGCGGCAATTCCGCGCGCGGGATTGAAATCAAGGCCGAGGGTTTTGGCGAGCTGCAAAATCGAGATGCGGTAATTGTTGCGTGCGGCAATCAGGTTGGGAATCTGGTTTGAGAGTTGAACCTGCGCCTGCAACACGTTGAAGCGGGGGACGGTTCCGGCTTCGAATCGATTTTGTTGGTCCTTGAGCTGACTCTCCAACAATCGAACGGATTCCTCCTGAACAACGATCAACTCGCGGTTGACGACGACCTGGTAAAATTGCGTCTTCACCGTCGCGATTACCTGGTCCACCGTGTTCCGAAGCGCGAAGTAAGCCGAATCGCGTTGGAAGAACGTGCCCCGTATTGCGCGGAAGGTACTGTAATTGAAGACCAGCTGTGTCCCGGTGACCTTGATCTCGTAGGCGAGATCACTCCGCAGGTTTTTTACTCCACCAATACCAGTTGGGGTGGAGCCGGGGGGCGGGGTCGGGGTAATGGTTGGGGCTGGGGTTGGCGTTGTGAGGCCGCCAAAAGTCGAAAAACTGCTGCTCTCGCGTAGATTCGGGTCCGTCCAGTTGATGGTCGCATTCGGACCGATGTGGGGCAGAGCTTGTGCGGCAAATTCAATCACCACACCTTTGGTGCGTCTTATTTCTTCCAGTGTGCGCCGAATATCCGGGTTTTGTTGCAGCGCGGTAATTACCGCCTGCTCGATCGTAAACACGGGCGCGCCTCGTTCAGTCCAACCAAGACTGACGGGGTTCAGCGCGACGGAGCGAACATCGACCGGTTTTTCGGTGGGTGCCGCGGTGGGAGAACCAATCGGCGTTGTTAAAGTCGAAGGCACCGAGACCGTTCCGGCGTTGTTCGCAGTGATCGAAGGGGCCGGCGTTGGGGTCGCGGTCGATACTAGAATGGGCGACGGCGAGGGCGTCTCCGTCGGGCTTGGAGGTTGTCCGAACGCAGCCAGGCCGACGAAAACTCCGATTAAGGCGAATCCAAGAAAGCTTTTTCGCATGTAAGGTTAAGGCGTCGATGGTTTGATGCGCCGAGGTTAAGGTACGGATTCAACCAATCCCAGACTATCTTTTAATATCGCCGGCGAATGAACGACCATCCTTCGATTGGCAGTAATCATAAATTTTGCTGTAGATATGCAACCACGCTTTTTGTTCATCCGGCGAAAGGTACTCCATGATTTTCATGAGATTGCCCACCATCTCCTGACGGATGCGACGGACGAGCGCGGATCCTTTTGCGGTGATGCAGACCATCACTTTCCGTCTGTCCTCCCGCGCGATTGAGCGCACCACCATGCCGAGATTTTCCAGCCGCGCGACCAACCCGCTCGCCGCCGCAGTGGTATGGCCCATCTTTTGCGCGATCGCGGACATTGTCAGCACTTCCTTTTGATCGAGATAGGCGAGGAGAAAAAATTGGGGAAAGGAAACGTTTCCGGGCGCGAGCTCTTTGCACAGATGCAGCACGAAGCACCGCTGCATTTCGAGGACAATATTGGAAAGTTGTTCAGCGTCGGCTCGAATTTTATTCGGGGGACTTTGCGCGAGCGCTGTTTCCGTATTCAAAGCTGTTTAAGCTAGAATGGGCCTAATTTGTGTCAAACCGCTCGTGCTGAAAATAATCACGCCCAAAGTGCAACCTGCACGATCTCGCCGGCCCTCACCGTCTTGCCGGCATCAATTCGTAATAGCGCATTCGATTCACTCAATCCGAACAGGGCATGTGATTCCTGCCGGCCAAGTGGCGTGAACCGCCCATCCCGAAATCTTCCGCGAACATAATGTGGCCGATCGCTCTCGTTCATTTCATCGGCCGTTAATTCTGCGGAAACAGCGGGAAGATCGACTTCGTTCGCTCCCATCAACTTGAGAATTGCCGGCCGGACGAACTGTAAAAAAGTCACAAATGCCGAGACTGGATTGCCTGGAAGCCCGAAGACCTGACAATTGCGTAAGGTCCCGAACAAAAACGGTTTACCGGGCTTGATCGAGACGCGCCAGATGTCGATGTCCGCCCCCAGTTCGCGTAGCGTCGACTGAACCAAATCATGCTCCCCCACCGAAACTCCGCCACTGACGATGAGAATTTCATTCGCCGCCGCAGTTTGAAACGCATCACGCAACTCATCGATCTGATCGTGGCAGTGTCGAACCGACGCGGCCGTGGCATTGCATCCTTGAACAAGCGAGCGCAGCAAAACTGAATTGCTGTCGTAAATTTGTCCGGACTGAAGCGGTTCTCCCGGTTTAGCAAGCTCATCACCGGTGGAAACAATTGAGACTCGAACTTCGCCGCCGATCTCAATCTCCGCGAAACCCTGCGAAGCAAGCAGCGCGAGTTTCGTCGCGTTGATCCGGTCGCCGCGGCCCAGGATCTTTTGGCCAGGGGCTAGATCGCAACCGCGTTTTCGCACGAATTCTTGGGCATCAACCTTGCAGTTCAAAATTATCTCATCACCATCGCGCGCGACATCCTCCTGCATCACGACCGCATCAGCGCCCGCCGGTATCGGAGCGCCCGTAAAAATTCGGACAGTCGTTCCGTTGGAAACGCGCAGCTTGCGGTCGATTCCGGCCGGCTGCTCTCCCACAACGCGCAAGCGGGTGCCGGACTGGCATTCACCGGCGATCACCGCATAACCATCCATCGCCGAATTATCGAACATCGGCAGTGGCAGCCGCGCGAAATGATCCTCGGCTGCGAAGCGGTCGAGCGCTTGCAGGATTGGCACGTTTCGAGGCGACAACGGTCGCACCGCTTCGAAGATTTTCTTGCGTGCTTCGGCTTCGCTAATCATTCGAGATCTTCGTCTTTCTTTTGAGTTTAGTCCTGGTTCAAAACCCCTGATTAAGATTCAGAGAAAGCGGCTGAAGAACAGTGGAATTGGCAATCAACAATTCTTCAGCATATTGTCGGCGCTTGTGCCTGGCCTTCTTTAGAGATGGGCCGGCTCGGACTTTTGGTGAGGTGGCTGAGTGGTCGAAAGCAGCGCTTTGCTAAAGCGCCGTACCCCAAAAGGGTACCGAGGGTTCGAATCCCTCCCTCACCGAGTCTTTGCGAGGTGAGGGAAATCAATTAGCGGGCACATCATCGGATCCCTAGCGGAAGCGTCATCCCTCCCTCACCGAGGTTTTCCGAGATGCGGCGTGGCTATCGGAACCGAAGCCAAAAGTAGCGGAAGAGGAGGAGTCATTCATCTCCTCCTCAACTGCCCAAATACTAAACCGCGAGCGGCTACTTTTTCTCTTTTTCCTTTTCCTTGCTCGCTTTGTAGCCGGCTTTCATCGCATCCGCCTCGGTCATGTATTGGCCTTTCTTTGTCCGGCCATAAAACCGAGAGCTTTGATGGTGATAAATTTTGGTTTCGGTGTTGACCCAAACCATTCCAGGTCCGCCGCCCGGCGCGGGTGACGATTTCGCGACTGTTTCAGCTTTGGCAGTCGCGCCTGCGGCTGCCGGGCTCGGCGAGCCGTGTGGTTTGAACAAATCGGCCAATGTCTTCTTCGCCGGAGTGGCCGAAGCGCTCGGTGCCGGTGACGAGGTCGCCGGCGTTGTCATTGCCGTTTTCTTGCGCGCACCCTTCGACGCAGGCTCGGTCAGCGGTGGGTTCGTCGCATTCGAAGAAACAGTCATCGTCGCAGAAGGCGAAGGAGTTGCGGCGGCTTTTTTACGCGACTTCTTTGCCGGCGAAGCGCTCGCCTCCGCGGCGGGAGATTCACTCGCGGCCGGGGATGCTTGTTTTGCCGCCTTCTTTCGCGATTTCTTGGCGGGGGAAGCGGAAGCTTCGGGTGAAGAAGCCTGCGATGCGCTGGCTTCCGGGGACGGTGATTGAGCATTGACCAGGCACACACTGACGAGCCCGATCACGACAAATAGGCTGAAAGTTTTGGCGTGCATAAGCACACCCTAACAAAGCCCGATAAGCGATTGGAAGCTCAAAGAAGCACCCTCTTCGAGCCTCGTTCCCGTCGATTAGTGGCGCGCCAGCTGGCTATACGGGATGGCGGGGTTCGTTCCACTGGCCAGGAGATCCTGATGTGAGTTCCAAAGATTGAGGTCGGACTCGTCGTATTGCGCGTACTCCTGTTGCTCCCTCTGCATCTGCGCAACTCGCTTTTGCTCCTGGTTTCCAACGCCACCGGTCTGAGTCGTCTCGCAACTGGTAAGGACCGCGATGGAAGCAATTAAGCCAACAAGGTGAAGCACTTTCATGCTTCAAACATACAGCAAGTCGAGTTCCGCGGAAATGATCTCTTGAAACGGAAAACAGACGAGACCGCGTGCGCTCGCACCTGCTTGACCGGCCTGCATTTGGGAGGATGCTGCCATCGAATTCAGCGTTAACCACCTTATGAGCGCCAATTTATCGAACGATCCCACGAACACCTTAAAATCCCAGTTGCGCGGCGCGCTTATTAAACCTGGCGACGCCGAGTATGACCACGCCCGCAAAGTGTACAACGCAATGATCGACAAAAAGCCGCGCATGATCGCGCGCTGCGCGGATGTGGCGGACGTGATCGCGTGCGTGAATTTCGCGCGGGAAAACAAGATTACGATCGCGATTCGTGGCGGCAGTCACAACGCCGGCGGACTCGGGATCTGGGATGACGCGCTGGTGATCGATCTCGCCCTAATCAAGTACACGCGAGTCGATCCGGCCAACGGCACGGTCACGGTGGGCGGCGGTTGCACGTGGGGCGATGTGGATCATGCAACGCACGCGTTCGGAATGGCAGTGCCAAGCGGGATCATCTCGACGACGGGAGTTGGCGGATTGACCCTCGGCGGCGGAATTGGCCATCTCACGCGTAAATGCGGGCTGACGATCGACAATTTGCTTTCGGCCGAGGTTGTCCTGGCGAATGGAAAGTTCGTCCGCGCCAGCGCCCGGGAAAATCCCGATCTGTATTGGGCGCTGCGCGGCGGCGGCGGAAATTTCGGCGTGGTAACGGCATTCACCTTCAAGACGCACAAAATCGACACCCTTTACGCGGGCCCGATGTTTTACGAACTGAGCGATGCCGCCGAGGTGATGAAATGGTATCGCGAGTTCATCGTGAAAGCTCCGAATGACCTCAACGGCTGGTTCGCGTTCCTCACCGTTCCGCCGGGACCCCCGTTTCCGGAAAACCTTCAGCTGAAGAAAATGTGCGGAATCATCTGGTGTTGCACCGCGCCCCAAGCCAGGGCCGAGAAAATGTTCAAGCCGATCCGCGCCTTCAAAAAGCCCGCCCTCGATTTCGTCGGTCCCATTCCTCAACCGGCCTTGCAAAGCATGTTCGATCCAATTTATCCGCCCGGGTTGCAATGGTATTGGCGGGCCGATTTCGTAAATGAGCTGAGCGACGAGGCCATCGCGCAGCATGTGCGGTTTGCTCAGACGATGCCGACAATGCACTCCACGATGCACATGTATCCAATCAACGGCGCGGCCGCACGCGTCGGTAAAACCGAAACGGCCTGGAGTTATCGCGATGCGAACTGGGCCCAGGTCATGGTTGGCGTCGATCCCGATCCCGCGAACAAGGAAAAAATCTCGAAGTGGGCGAAAGATTATTTCAACGCGCTTCACCCCTACTCCGCCGGGGGCGCTTACGTAAACTTCATGATGGAAGAAGGCGAAGACCGCGTGAAAGCAACTTACGGCGCGAACTATCAACGGCTCGCCAAGATCAAGGCCAAGTACGACCCCGCGAACCTCTTCCGCGTCAACCAGAACATCAAACCCGCGAGAACGAAGCGCGCCGCCTGATCAATCATGAAGGCCGAGGAATTGAAGTCGGTCCAGGCGCCGATCAAGGAGCGGTATCGAAAAGAACCCATCTCCGCGCGGGTCACCTTGCGAGCCGAAGGCAAAATCGGCGACGGTGTGACCTGTAAGGTGCAAACCGGGAAAGCGCTCGTCGAAGCGGGCCTGCACCCGGCGACCGGCGGAAACCGATTGAGCGCATGCTCCGGCGACATGTTGCTTGAATCGCTGGTTGCCTGCGCCGGCGTGACCCTGCGCGCGGTCGCGACTGCTCTCGGGATCCCTCTCCGCGACGCGACCATTCGGGCCGAGGGCGATCTCGATTTTCGGGGCACCCTCGCTGTTTCCAAAGAGGTCCCGGTCGGTTTTCAAAACATTCGCTTGCGCTTCGATCTCGACACGGATGCAACCGAAGAACAAGTGGCGACATTGTTAAAACTTACCGAGCGATACTGCGTGGTTTTTCAAACCCTGGCCTGTCCGCCGAAAATGGATATCTCCCACTCCAGCTCGAAGTAGATTTCCAGCGTCTCCCTGCTAATTTAAACGCCCTATGCCGTCTTACATGGACATCCACGAAATCCCCGGTGGCGTGAATGCTGAAGACGTTGCCAAGGCCCATGCTCAGGACGTCGCGGTGCAGAGTAAATACGGCGTCAGCTACCATAAATATTGGGTGAACGAGAAAGAGGGAAAGATTTTTTGCCTTTGTCACGCGCCGAACGCCGAAGCGGCCAAGCAAGTGCACCGGGAAGCGCACGGCTTGGTTGCTGAAAAAGTGATTCAAGTTGAACCGGAGGTCGCCGATTTGTTTATGGGCGGAACTGAAGTGAACGCCGGCGGTGCCGCAGTTCTTCCCGGCGGCGATGATCGCGATCCAGGCATTCGCACGATTCTGTTCACCGACATCGTCGAATCGACGTCACTCACTCAAAAAATGGGAGACGAAGCGGCGATGGAACTTGTCGAGATTCACGATTCGATCGTGCGCGATGCCTTGAAGGATTTGGGCGGCCGAGAAGTGAAACATTTGGGCGACGGAATCATGGCCTCATTTGTGTCGGCCGCGTCGGCCGTGAAATGCGCCACCCGGGTGCAGAACGAAATTGCGAAGCACGTTCGCGCCAAAGAAGATCAACCGATCCGGATCCGCGTTGGAATCGCCGCGGGGGAACCGGTCGAACGTCACAACGATTTATTTGGGGTCACCGTTCAACTGGCTTCACGACTCTGTGCGCACGCGACGGCCGAGCAGATTCTCGTTTCGAACGTGGTCGCGGAATTATGCGCCGGCAAAGCGATCCCGTTCGAAGATCTGGGCCACGTCAGCTTGAAAGGCTTTGATCAACCCGTACGTACTCACGCCGTGAAGTGGGCAGGCGCAACCGGATCCGCCTGATCTCTCGACTGCGCTATCGCGTCTGGCGGACTACAATAAAAAAGCGTCTGCCGCGGCAAACGTTCTACATTGTCTTGGTCGGCTTGGCGGCACCGCCGGCCACAATTTCAGTCGCAACATTTTCTCCCGCTACTTTGGTGTAATATACCGTCGCAGCCCCTCCCCGTCTCACGTCGCCCGTCATTTTGGTTTTTGCGTCACGTTTGATTTCAATGTCCTGCGCGGTCGTGCGCAACAAGATTCTATCTGAACTCATTCGCTGAATGTTGCCGTCGGCACGGAATTTCTGGTCGGCACCCATAGCCACTGCGCTAAGAGCAAGAGTTGCCACCGCCACGATACCCAAGATCGATTTCATATTTGTCATCCTGGAATTAAAGGGCACGCATAGGAATTTTCAAGGCAACAGGCAACGCCCGACGCGACCCGGTCTTGGCGAAGGCGTCTTCGACGCTTAGAATCCCGTTGGTGCAAAGCGCGTTGTCAAAGATCAAGAACTTCGTCGGCGGCGAGTTTGTCGAGCCGCGAAGCGGGAAATATCTCGACAACATCGAGCCCGCCACCGGGAAACCGTATTCGCAAGTGCCCGATAGTGGCGCAGAAGATATCGATCTTGCGGTTAGCGCGGCGGAGAAAGCTTTTCCTGACTGGTCCAAAACGCCGGCTCAAAAACGATCACAGATTTTGTTGCGCATCGCCGACCTGATCGAGCGCGACTTGGAAAAGTTCGCGCACGCCGAATCAGTCGATACCGGAAAGCCTATCACGCTCGCCCGCACACTCGATATCCCGCGCGCGGTGGCAAATTTCCGATTTTTCGCAACGGCAATTCTGCACACCGAGAACGAAGCGCACGTGACCGACGGCGTGGCCTTCAATTACACGCTACGCCAGCCGCGCGGCATCGCCGGATTAATTTCGCCGTGGAATCTCCCGCTCTACTTATTGAGCTGGAAAATCGCGCCCGCGATCGCAGTCGGTAATACCGCAATCGCAAAACCGAGCGAGCTCACGCCGATGACGGCGTTCTTGCTTTGCGAGATCGCGGATGAAGCCGGCTTGCCGAACGGCGTGCTCAATGTTGTTCACGGTACCGGACCGAATGTCGGCGCTGCGATCACCGCGCATCCAAAGATTAATACGATCTCGTTTACCGGAGGCACGGTCACGGGAAAGAAAGTTGCCGAAGCGTGCGCGCCGTTGTTCAAGAAAGTTTCGCTCGAGCTCGGCGGCAAGAATCCAAATATTATCTTCGCCGATGCCGATCTCGATGCCGCGATCGCCGGCAGTGTTCGCTCATCCTTTGCGAACCAGGGACAAATTTGTTTGTGCGGTTCCCGCGTTTTCGTCGAAAAACCGATCTATCAAGAGTTCATGAAACGCTTTATCGAGCGTGCGTCACAATTGAAACAAGGCGATCCGCTCGATGAAAAAACCGAGCAGGGCGCGATCGTGAACAAGCCGCAGCTCGAGAAAATAAAGTTCTATGTCGATCTTGCGCAGAAGGAAGGCGGGAAAATAGCGCTTGGCGGCAAATCGCCGGAGGCACCTAACGAGCGCACTCGTGAAGGTTATTTCTTCTCGCCGACGGTGATCGTCGATCTTCCGGTCGCCTGCCGTACGAACCGCGAAGAAATTTTCGGGCCTGTCGTCACGATCACGCCATTCGAGAGCGAGGACGAAGTGATCCGTTACGCCAACGACGTCGATTACGGCCTTTCGTCGAGTGTCTGGACGCAAAACCTCAGTCGCGCCCATCGCGTGGCCGAACAGATCCACACCGGCACGGTCTGGGTAAATTGCTGGCTCGTTCGCGATCTGCGCGTTCCCTTTGGCGGCATGAAAGCCAGTGGCGTCGGCCGCGAAGGCGGCACCGAGGCCCTGCACTTCTTCACCGAGCCCAAAAACATCTGCATCGCGAAATAAAGTGAAGCTTGCAGTCGGAAGATGGAAGATCGAATTTGATCCCGAAGAGACTGCACGGTGTTACGAACAAACAATCGCTGATTGGTATTGTGATTGTGCTGAATGTCGTAACTTCGCTGCCCTCGAAGACAAAGTATGGTCGACATCAGCCATAGATTTGTTCGAGCGTCTGCGAGTAGATCCTCAAAAACCCGCTGAAGTGTACCACAATGGACGCGAAGTGAATGGTCTTCATAGCTATGGGGGTTGGTTTCATTTCATCGGCAAGATCGAATCAGGTACAGACGCTCTGAAACAAGTCGGCAACATAGCCTGCAACGGCGTCTTCGAATTGGAACCGCTTGGCGAGAACTTCGAGTTCGGATTTTCAAACTGCGTTGGGCTGGTCCCTCAAGCATTCAGCCGACGAGCTATCGTCCAATTGGAATTTGTTACTAAAGTTCCCTGGACTATTGCTGAACCCGAACCGTCTTGAGAAAATCGTTTTCATCCGCGTCATCCGCGGTTAATTCGTTTCATGTGCCGAGCCATTAAAACCCTGCATAATTTTTCACCGCCGGCGACGAGTGATGAGATTCGCGCATCGTCGCTGCAATTTGTTCGAAAGCTGAGTGGATTCACCAAGCCGTCGAAAGCAAACGAGGAGGCATTCAATCTTGCGGTCGACGAAGTCGCGCATGCCGCGCATCATTTACTCGAGTCGCTAGTCAGCAACGCGCCGCCCCGCAATCGCGAAATGGAAGCTTTGAAAGCAAAGGCGCGATCGGCGAAGCGTTTTGGAACACGCCGAGTAATACCTTCTGTTTAAAAATCGTTTTCATCCGCGTCATCCGCGGTTAACAGTTTCAACATGAGCGGAGTAAGAGTTTTGGTCGGCACACGCAAAGGCGCGTTCGTTCTCACGTCGGATGCGAAGCGGAAAGATTGGAAAGTGGACGGCCCGCATTTTGCCGGCTGGGAGACTTATCACATGAAAGGCTCGCCGGTCGATCAGAACCGGATTTACGCGTCGCAGACCAGCGGGTGGTTCGGGCAGATCATTCAGCGCTCGGACGA
>Ga0070741_10021011_pt1 | contig 10205 bp, 8 predicted proteins | sample Coa_R1_4_FD_66440 | JGI IMG/M metagenome (GOLD analysis project Ga0070741, IMG submission 66440) | Surface soil microbial communities from Centralia Pennsylvania, which are recovering from an underground coalmine fire - Coalmine... | ecosystem: Environmental > Terrestrial > Soil > Unclassified ...
GCGAGCATCGGCGCTTCATGCCCGATCGCCATCGACTCGCCGAATTGGCGCCTCGGGATGTGGTCGCGCGGGAAATTTTTAGGGAGCGCGCCGAGACCGGGGCGGTATTCTTGGATGCTCGGAAGATCGGGGACTTTGATACCCGGTTTCCGGGGATTTTCGCGATCTGTAAGGCTCGCGGGATCGATCCGCGTAGCGACCTCATCCCTGTAACACCGGCCGCTCATTACATGATGGGCGGGGTTGTGGTCGATTTGCAGGGTCGAACGACGCTACAGCGGTTGTATGGGTGTGGAGAGGTCTCCAGAACGGGAGTCCACGGGGCCAACCGGCTGGCATCGAATTCGCTGCTGGAAGGGCTCGTGTTCGCCGAGCGCGTAGCGCGTGATCTGGCGACAGTCGAACCCTTATCGGCGGCCGTCCCGGAGATCGCCCCCTGGACCGTTCCCCAACTCATCGATCGCGGCGCGGCGCAGGTTGCGGCGGGGCGCATCAGGACCGTGATGTGGGACGATGCGGGTATCGCTCGGACCGCGAAGGGTCTTCGGGCCGCGATCGAGCAGCTGACCGAGATCGGGCAGCGGCTTCCCGACGGGGCGACCGAGGAAGCCAACATGATCGACACCGCGCTCCTCATCGCCGAGGCGGCGCTGCTTCGCCAGGAATCGCGTGGCGGGCACTATCGCGCGGATTTCCCGCGCGCCAAGGACAAATGGCGGAAAAAACACATCGAGTTCTAACCCAGGAAATTCGCGCACTCGCTCGCGAGCGCAATGCGGTGATCCTGGCGCACAATTACGAGCGGCCCGAAGTCCAGGACGTCGCGGATTTCGTGGGTGATTCGCTCGGTCTCTCGCGCGAAGCAGCGAAGACTCCGGCGGACGTTATCGTTTTCTGTGGCGTGCATTTCATGGCCGAGACCGCCGCGATTTTGTCGCCGCGAAAAACGGTCTTGTTGCCAGATATGGCGGCCGGGTGTTCGCTCGCATCGACCATCGATGCTGAACAACTGCGCGCCTGGAAGGCCGAATTTCCTGGCTCGGTCGTGGTATCGTACGTGAATACGACGGCGGAGGTCAAAGCAGAAAGTGATTACTGCTGTACTTCCGGAAATGCCGTGGACGTGGTCAATTCGATTCCGGCGGAGAAACCCGTCCTGTTTCTCCCGGACTTCTTTTTGGGCACGCACGTCAAGCGCGTCACTGGCCGGGCGAACATGGAAATATGGGTCGGCGAATGTCACGTACACGCCGGAATTGACCCGGAAGACATAAGAAGAAAGCGCACGGCCCACCCGAGCGCCGAGTTTCTGATTCATCCCGAATGCGGCTGCGCCACCAGCGTCGTGGAAGCGGTCTCGGCCGGAGACATCGACCCCGAGGGCGTGCAGATTCTCTCGACCGAAGGCATGATCCGTCGACCGGCCCTCTCGGAGTCAAGCGAGTTCATCGTGGCTACGGAGGTCGGAATCCTGCACCGCTTGCGCCGCGAGAATCCAACGAAGACCTTCTACGCGGCGAACGAGCGGGCGGTGTGTGCGTTCATGAAGGTCACGACGCTCGAGAAGGTTCTGGCCGCTCTGACGCACATGGAACACCGCATCACGGTCCCCGGAGACATCGCTACACGAGCGCGTCGCGCCATCGAACGCATGGTCGCGATCGGGGGACAACAAACCGCGGCCAAAGACCCTGGGGAGTAGGAGGGCTCATGGCGGAAATGCAACAGCAAGGCGGGGGAGGGAGTCTCCCTGACCGACGCACCGGCGAACGGCGCCTGTCGCGTCCTCGGACGATCACGCCGAGTGAGCTACCCGCGCTGGGGGCCGACGAGGGACGACTCGCGTTCCCGCTGCGCCAAGATGAGCTCTCCGCCATCGTGCGCCACGCGCTCGACGAGGACGGCGCGTTTCACGATATCACGACCGTGGCCACCGTCGTCAGCACGCGGCGCTCGCGTGGTATGATCGTGGCGCGCGGCCGCGGCGTCGTGTCGGGTGTGCCGCTGGCGCTCGAAGCGTTTCGGTTGCTGAATCCCAAAGTCACGATGCGCGTGGACATCGAGGACGGCGGCCAGGTGGACGTCGGCACGCCCATCATTTTCCTGAGTGGCAACGCGCGCGGGCTGCTCTCGGCCGAGCGCGTGGCGCTCAATTTCATGCAGCCGCTATCGGGCGTCGCGACGCTGACGGCGAAGTTCGTCGAGGCGGTGCGTGGGACAAAAGCCAAGATCGTCGATACGCGCAAAACGACGCCGGGCTGGCGTCTGCTCGAGAAGTACGCGGTGCGCTGCGGCGGTGGGATGAATCACCGCATGGATCTCGCGAGCTCGGTGCTTATCAAAGACAACCACCTCGCGGCCCTCGACGGGAACGTGCAGCTCGCGGTGCAGCGCGCGCGCGAAGTCGCGCCGCCGGGCGCGCGGGTCGAGATCGAGTGCGAGACCGTCGAGCAGGTGCAGAGCGCGATCGAGGCCAAGGCCGACATCATTCTGCTGGACAACATGCCACTGCCGATGCTCGCCGAGTGCGTGGCACTTGTCGATCATCGGGCGATTGTCGAGGCCTCGGGGCGCGTGCGGCTCGAGAATGTCCGGGCGATCGCCGAGACGGGCGTCGACTGGATTTCGGCCGGGTCGCTCACGCATTCGCCGCCGGCGCTCGACCTGGCACTGGATTTCGACTAGTTGAGCTTTGGGAACGCGGGCCGCGCTGCAGTCAGCACTCGGGGGCGCGTATCGCTTCGACCGAGAGCTGAGTGAAGGGACGAGCGGGGGAGCCGGAACTTTCCTCGCGACCGACCTGGCCGTCGGTCGTCCCGTCGTTCTTAAAGTCCTCTCCCGCGACGCCTCGGCGTCGGTCAGCCCGGATCGGTTCGTCACCGCGCTCGATCCGATCCGGAGTCTGACCCACCCGAACCTGGTCGCGCTCCTCGGCGCGGGCCGGGTCGACGCGCAACTCTACTACGTCACGAGCTACGTCCACGCCGAGCCGTTGCGCGCCGTGCTCGCGCGCAGCGGGAAATTGCCGACGAGTGACGTCGTGTCGATGCTCCGCGATGTGGGGCGCGCGCTGGCGCACATGCACAGTCGCGGCGTGTGCCATGGTGATATCACGCCGGCGACGTTGTTTCAGAATGGCGTCTCGACGCTGGTCGCCGATGCGGGTATCGCGCGCGTGCTCGGGCAGAGCCCATCGCCGATCTACGCTGCGCCGGACGAGCCGCCGACCGATCACCGCGCCGACCTGTATGCGCTGGGCGTCGTCGCGTACGAGTTATTGACCGGCACGCCGCCGTTCGTGGCCCGTTCCGCCCCCCAGCTCGCGTCGGCGCATGCGCTCGAGCCGCCCGCTCCCGTCACCGCGCGCCGGCCGGCGACGCCGCCCGCGCTGGCGGCAGTCGTGACCCGGCTGCTCATGAAGAACCGCGACGATCGTTTTCAGTCGGCCGAGGAACTGCTGGCCGCTATCGATGCTGTGCGGGTGACGCCGGCGGAGCGCGCCTCGGGGCCCCAGACTATCACTCCCGTTCACCCCCGACTGCCGCGGCAGAGCGGGGAGACTCCGGCCGAGGTTGACCGGAAGATTCGGCGCCGGTTCATGGTGGCCAGCGCGATTCTGGCCGTTTTGATCGCCGGAGCCCTCCTGGTGACCTGTCCGAGGCCTGGCAATTAGAGCCTGGGAACCACATTCTGCATTAGCGGCCTAATGCAGAACAATGGACAGCACTGACCGCAAAATACTGAACATTCTTCAGTCTGACGCGCGAACACCGAACGCTGAGCTGGCGCGGCAGGTGGGGATGGCGCCGTCGGCGGTCCTCGAGCGGGTGAGAAAGCTCGAGGAGCGGGGTGTGATTCGCGGGTACGAGGCGCGGCTGGATCCCAAAGCGCTCGACTTCGGTCTCTTGGCCTTTGTGCTGGTCCGCACGGACGATCGCGTGGGGAGCATGCAGTCCGAGGCGACGCTGAAGGCGATCCCAGAAGTGCAAGAAGTCCATCATGTCGCTGGACAGGACTGCTTTCTCCTCAAGGTTCGCGTGGCGAACACCGACGCACTGCAACAGCTGCTCCGCGATCAGATCGGCACCATCGACACGGTGCGCTCGACGAACACGACGATCGTGCTGCAGACCGTGAAAGAAGTGGCCACTATCCCGGTGGAAAAGCCATGACGAAAGAGACGCGGCTCAAGGTCATCATTGCGTTCGCCCTCGTATACGTGATCTGGGGATCGACGTACCTGGCGATCCACTTCGCGATCGGCACGATTCCGCCATTTCTCATGGTGGGCACGCGATTCTTGATCGCGGGCGCCGCGCTTTATCTCTTCGCGCGCTGGCGCGGCGGCGCCAAGCCGACCGCGATTCAGTGGCGCAACACCGCGATCGCCGGCGGGTTGATGCTCATGGTCGGCAATGGGCTCCTCTCCTGGGCGGAGTTGCGGGTGCCATCAGGGTTGGCCGCGCTCATCGTCGCGACCGTTTCGCTCTGGATGGTGTTGTTGACCTGGTTGGTCGGCGGGCCGCGGCCGGGACGCTATGCGATTGTCGGGATCGTGCTCGGACTCTTCGGTGTCGGGCTCCTCGTCGGTCCGGGAAAGGGCGCGGTCGATGTCGCGGGCGCCTGCGCCGTCATCGTGGCATCGATCGGATGGGCCCTGGGAACGATCTTCATCAAGCGCGTCGATCGGCCGGCGTCGACCTTCGTGATGACCGGCATGGAAATGCTCGGCGGCGGCGTCATCAACATCCTCGTCGGGCTCATGACGGGCGAGAGCGCGCACCTCCACCTCGCGGCGATCTCCCGCGAGTCGCTGCTCGGCTTCATCTACCTCATCATCTTCGGGTCGTGGGTCGGGTACTCGGCGTACACCTACCTCGTGGAGCACGTGTCGTCGCCCGCGCAGCTCGGGACGTACGCGTACGTGAATCCCTGCATCGCGCTCCTGCTCGGCTGGCTCATCGCCGGCGAGACGATCGGTCTTCGGACGGTGGTCGCTATGGGGATCATCGTCGGGGCCGTCGTCTTACTGACCATCCAGCCTGCGTCTGCTCAACGCCCCAAAGCGACCGCCTCTCCGTCGGCGTCCAGTATGGCGTCCTCGACGAAATAGCCACGAGCGGCTCTCAACGCGGCGGCGATGGTCCTTCTGGTGTCATCAACCTCGTCCTCTCGCCCGGAGAGGGCGAGTCGATTTTCGCGGAATCGACGTCCGGCGGTGACGCAAAAGAGATCGCACATCGCGATCTCGTCCTTGGCTCCATCGGCTGTATTCTCGTCGATCAAACGCTGCGTACGAGCGATGGTCGCCGCGGTCGCGTAGAGATCGATAGCCATGTTCGCGAGTCGTTCCAGCACGAGCTGCCGATCGACAATCGCGCGACGGTACTTGGTGATCGCCCGGTCCGTCTCCGCGCGCAGCTCGGCGACGTGCTTCTCGAGATAATTCTTGTGCTCCGTCAACGCTGGATGGAGCGGCACATTGAGATCGGGATGCCCGCCGAAGAACCGAGCGGAGACATAGCCCGAGACCAGCCCGAAATTCTTGATCGGTTTCCGTATGGCCGTGCCAATCTCCGCGAGTCGCTCGGCCGGCGTTTGGATGCCGTTCAACGCGATGAACAATCGCAAAATCTCGTTCGCGCCCTCGAAGATGCGATTGATGCGAGCGTTGCGGAGGAGACGCTCATAGGGGTATGGCTGGACAAAGCCGCGCCCGCCGGCGACCTGCACCATCTCGTCGGCCGCGCGCCAGACGAGATCACTCGCGAACACTTTGAGACACGCGGCCTCGAGCGCATAGTCGGCATCGGCGCGATCCATCGTCGCCGAGAGCAACCCGAGCATGGCATCGGCGGCGTACGTATCCGCGGCGAGCGTCGACAACTTGCGCTGTGTGATCTCGAAGTCCGCCAGCGGATGCCCGAACTGCACACGCTCGCTGGCGTACTGGGTCATAAGCCCGATGAGCTCCTTCGCGCCGCCAGTGCAGCCGGCGCCGAGCGACAGGCGGCCGCCATTGAGCACGTTGACGGCGACGAGGAATCCCTTGCCGACGGTGCCGAGTACGTGGTCGGCGGGCACTTGGAGATTCTCGTAGGCGAGCTGCGCCTGCGTCGAGCCGCGGATGCCGAGCTTGTGCACGGTTTCGACGACGCGGAATCCCGGCATGTCCGGGCGGATGACGAACGCCGTCGGGCGCATGACATATTCGCCGCGACGGTCGACAGGGGTCTGCGCGAATGTGGCGATGACGCCGGCACGGTGGCCGTTCCCGATCCAGATTTTACGACCGTTGAGGACCCAGTGATCGCCATCGAGTCGCGCGACCGTTTTTATATTCTGCGCATCCGATCCCGTCTCTGGCTCCGTCAGCGCATAGGCGGCCAGCGTCTCGCCACGCGCCAGCATCGGGAGATAGCGCGCTTTCTGCTCATCGTTGCCAAAGAGCACGATCGCTTTCGACCCGAGGCCGCAGTGGACTCCGACCAATACGGCCAGCGAGCCGTCGACACGGGACAGTGTCTCGAACACCCGCGCATAGGCCGTCGCGGAGAGACCGAGTCCGCCGTAGGCTTTCGGAATCGAGAGCGCGAGCCAGCCCGAGTCGGCCAGCGCGCGAATCACGTTCTCCGGAATCGTCTCTTCCGCATCGAAGCGCGCCGAGTCGATGAGACCCGACGCCTGCATCTCTCGCAGGGCCGCGATCAGGCGTCGGACTGTCCGGGCTTCGTCGGGATTTCGGGCTTCGAGGCCCGGTGGGTAGGGAAAGACGAGCGATTCGTGGAACGCGCCCTGAAAGAGGGCGCGGAGAAACGAAGGCTTGGCGTCAGGCATGCGTGAGCAGTGCTTTGAGATCCTGAGGGTCGGTCACCGGACGATCGCAGACGAATCCCCGGCATACATAGGCGGTCGGTCGGCCATCGATCGGCGGTCGATCGCGCAGCAGTTCGACGTCGGTAGCGCCGCCCGCGAGGACGAGGGTGGGCACGTACGTGGTCGCGACTATGCTGGTTAGCGAGTCCGTCCCTCCCGTCAACGCTACTTGTACGGAGCCATGGATGACCGCGTCTGCTACACCCAGCAGATACCCGAACGCCGGCGCGTGCGTTGTCATTGGCTCGGCCAACGTCGACAAGACCCACACGGCTCTCTCTCTGAGCTTGGCATCACCCGTCAGCTCGGCGAGATGCAGGTAGAGTTCGGCCGTCAGCGAGGTGCCCGATGGGACCGCATTGTCGGTCACATCGCGCGGTCTGATGATGAGCGCATCGGCATCACGCGCCGTGTCGAAGAACATGCGATGCGGTTCATCCCAGAATTGGATTTCGATCGCGGCCGCAATGGTGCGCGCCAAGTGCAGCCAACGGGCGTCGAACGTCAGCTCATACAGGCTGACAAACCCGAGCGCGACCGCGGCATAGTCCTCCAAGAAGCCGTCGATCTTGGTCACGCCATAGGCGTGCGATCGCATGACACGACCATCGGGGTGCACCATGGTGCGAGCGAGGAACTCGCCATTGGCCAAGGCTTGCGCATGATAATCGGCACGGCCGAATGCGCGCGCGGCATCGGCCATCGCGCGGAGCATGAGGCCATTCCACGAGGCTAAGATCTTTTCATCCCGCGCCGGGCGCTCTCGCTTCGCGCGAAGGGCCAGGAGTTTCGCTCGTTCGCGCTCGACGTGCATCGGCGTCGCGGCATCTGGATTGGCGACGTGGAGTACGTTGGCGCCTTCGAAATTGCCTTCAGCCGTCACACCGTAGTACAACTTTATTTCAGGGTCGTTGATTTCATCGGCGGTCCAGACGTAAAATGTCCCTTCATGCCCACCTGAATCGGCGTCGAGACTCGCGTAGAACCCGCCGCTCGGATCGGTCATCTCGCGAGCGACCCAGTCGAGCGTGCGCTCGGTGACGGCGCGCACCTCGGCGTCACCGGTCGCCTGCCAGAGATGGACGCCGAGCCGCGACAAGAGCGCGTTGTCGTACAGCATCTTCTCAAAGTGCGGGACGAGCCAAATCGCGTCGACCGCATAGCGATGGAAGCCGCCGCCGAGCTGATCGTAGATCCCGCCATGCGCCATGTGGCGAAAGGACTCGAGCGCGATGGTCGGCGGTGTGTTATGCCGGTACGCATACCGGAGCGCGAAATCCAACACCATCGCCATCGGAAACTTGGGCGCGCCCTCGAATCCGCCGTTGCGCGTATCGTAGCGCGCCTCGATGCTCCGATGCGCACGGTCGAGCGTCGCCGCCGTCAGCTCGCCCGTCGCCTCGGCCGCCGCACCGACGGCGTCGTACAGCGCGCGCAGTCGCCGCGTGGTCTGCTCGAGATCCCCGCGGCGCGTGTGGTACGCGTCGGCCACCGAGCGCAGCACGCGCGTGAACGAGGGCAAGCCATGGCGGTCCTGCGGCGGGAAGTAGGTGCCACCGTAAAATGGCTCGCCGTCCGGCGTCAGGAACATGGTCATCGGCCATCCCCCATGGCCGGTCATGGCCTGCACCGCCTGCATGTAGATGCCGTCGACATCGGGTCGCTCTTCCCGGTCGACCTTGATGTTGACGAATCGCTCGTTCATGATCGCGGCGGTCGCCGGATCCTCGAATGATTCGTGCGCCATCACATGGCACCAGTGACACGCCGCGTACCCGACCGAGAGGAGAATCGGCTTATCCTCTCGTCGGGCGCGCTCGAAGGGAGCGGTCGACCAGCCGTACCAGTCGACGGGATTATCCGCGTGTTGGCGGAGATACGGACTCGTCTCTTGCGCTAGCCGATTCGCCATATCTCCGGAACTTACATCACGATCGATCGCGCGGTGGGAATCGCCAGATCACCGTGTGCCTGACGCCATTCCGGTCGACCGCAATCCCGAGGATCTCGTGCCGCTCGTTGATCGCGATGGCCGCGGTCTCGGTGCCGCCTGGCAGGCCCGGGAGAAAATGCGCGCCCGTCGCGAAGTTCCAGAGGAACGCGGTGGTCGGGCCGGCGGCGGAGTCCTGATGAAATCCGACGACGTTTCCCTCGGCGTCGATACCGGTGGCCTCGCCGAGGTGACTCAGGATGCGCTGCGGCTGGCCCGGCACCCACAGGATCGCGGAGGGATCGACACCGGTGACGATCGCCCATCCCGCCACCCAGCCATTGTTGTTCACGGCCAGTCCCTCCGACTCCTCCATCGTGCCATCGTTCAAACCGATCAGCGTGTAGGATGGTGCGCCGGGAGGCCACAGCAGCGCGATCGGCGGGTCGAATGTCAGGTCGAATCCCGTCAGGTTCCGGTTCTCGGAGGTCGCCGTCAAGACACCGCAGCAGGTCTGTCTGGCGATCGAGCCATCCGGGGCCCATTCAGTCTCGAATTCGTTCACGTTCGGCATGCACATCCCGACGACATAGCCGGCGTCGCTAATGGCCCATGCCCCGCAGCCCAACGGCTCCTCGGGCGGAACTTGCGGGAACGTCGGCGGAAGGAGGGTCGTGGCGCCCTCCCGCGACCACAGGTACGCCCGCTGCGCCGTGTCGTTAATGATGCCGCCCGCTACCGTCCCCTGGTCGTTGATCCCAGCCTGAATCCCGAAGGCATTGCCGGGCCGGAAGCCTGACGGTGGGGTGAAGTACTCGATCTTGTGGTGAAATCGAAAAACGCGCGCCGTGGATCCGTTCGTAACGAAGCCGGTGATGGTGCCGTTGCGATTGATAGCCGTGGCGAAGACGTTATTGCCTTCGAGATCGGGCTCGTCGCGAATCCGGATCGTCGGATCGACCGGTAGGGACTGGGCGGACTCGGAGTGCGGGGTCGGACGGGCCATGGGATTGGAACCGTCCGAGCAAGCGACGGCGAACAACAGGACAGCGGGAACCGACAAACGCCACGACATAGATGCCCCGGAGCAAGAAATGGGTGAAAGGAAACGTCAGAACAGCATCAGGAATGCCAGGTCGTTTGTGAGCACACGATCGTGACAGACCGGTACGCATGGTGGGTCATCGGCATCGCCACGGTTCTTCGCCTCGTGATGGCGGCGATCGTTCCGATCGTGCCTGATGAGGCCTATTACTGGGAATGGTCGCGGCATCTCGCGGCGGGATACTTCGATCACCCGCCGATGATCGCGCTCATCATCCGCGCGGGGACGCTGATCGCGGGCGACACGGCGTTCGGTGTGCGCTGCATTGCCGTGCTCATCGGCAGCATCGCGACG
>Ga0070741_10021012_pt1 | contig 10204 bp, 7 predicted proteins | sample Coa_R1_4_FD_66440 | JGI IMG/M metagenome (GOLD analysis project Ga0070741, IMG submission 66440) | Surface soil microbial communities from Centralia Pennsylvania, which are recovering from an underground coalmine fire - Coalmine... | ecosystem: Environmental > Terrestrial > Soil > Unclassified ...
GCGAGATCTCTGCGCTCCCCGGACATATTTCCGAAATCGAAAAGAAACTGGAATCGCATCAACGCAAGCTCGACGCCGATCGCGCCGCGTTGTCCGCCAACCAAAAAGACCGCAAGAAAGCCGAAGTCGAAATCCAGACCCAGGAGCAGAAGATCTCCAAACTCAAGGGCCAAATGCTCGATGCGAAGACCAACGAGGTCTATCGGGCGTTTCAGACGGAGATTGAGTTTTGCGAAAAGGAGATCCGCCGGCAGGAGGACCGGATTCTGGAACTGATGTCGGAATCCGAGCCGCTGGAAAAGAACGTGAAGGCCGCCGAAGCCGCCCTGGCCGAAGAGAAGAAGCAGGTGGAGGCCGAAAAACAGCAGGCGCGCGAACGCACGGCGGTCGACAAAAAGGGATTGGACGAGTTGCACGCTGAACGTAAGGCCATCGTCGCCGGCATCAGCGCCAACGTGTACCGTAATTACGAGAGGATCCGTAAGGGGCGCAAAGGCGTCGCAGTGGCGGAAGCCATCGACGGACGCTGCTCCATGTGTCATATGGCAATGCGCCTGCAGTTTTTCCAGGATCTGCGCAAAGGCGACCAGGTGATGCTGTGCGAGAGTTGCGGAAGAATCCTCTATTACAATCCACCGATTCCGGTCGAAGACCTTGGCGACGGCGTCGAAACCGCGCAGGTCAACTCGCAGTAGTCTCACTGCTCGGCGCGACCGCGCTCTGGCGGGTTGCGCAAACACCAGCCGCGCCCGCGCTTGCCGAATCGGAGGCACGGGGCAGCGGCTCCTTCAAAGTCACTTTTGGTATCAAGTTGAAGTCTCACGGCCGGTCGTGGGCCGGAGTGCTGCCGCATCCGGAACAGGTGCGCTCGATCCGCGGCTGGCATCTGGACGCGGCGGATCGCATCACGCCGCCCACGCGCTGGGATATCACGCTGCGCACGGCCGGCGGCGATACTCCGGAGAAGGCCGTAATTCTGGAAGTGGTGAGTCCGCCTGACCAGCCCGTCACCATCTACACGCGCGACGGGGATTTTTCCTTTCGTCCTTCGCAGGTGGAGTGGGGCGCGGCCTACCTGATTCCCGAATTGCATGGCGATGTTTCGGTGGAGCGCGTACCCGCGCCGCGCGTCGTTTCCCCCACGGCCTATGAGAGCGACGATCCGGCGCTGGTGCGGGCGCGCGACGGATCGTACTGGACGGCGTGGGTCGGATACAAGACGATCGCGCGCAATGGGTACACGATCGACGGCGGCGATCAGGTCTTCGTCACGCACAGCCGGGACGGCGTTTCGTGGCCGGCGGCTACGGCGATCACTCCCACCGGCGATCATTTCCGGGTCGCGCTCGCCGAAGACGCTCGCGGACGGATCTGGTGTGTCTACGGTCTGCAAAAGAAGCTGGAAAGCGGTAATTTCGATCTCTACGCGCGCGTGTTCGACGGGCGCGCGTGGTCGGCCGAACAGCAACTCACGAGCGATGCCCGCCCGGATGTGTTTCACCGGCTGGCCTCGGATCGCAAGGGCAACCTCTATCTGGTGTGGATGGCGCTCCGTCCTTCCAGCGCGATCATGCTCCGCGTCTTCGACGGTAAGCGGTGGGGAGACGAGGTGCGGGTCAGCGAATCGGAGGGCGATGCGTGGGAGCCTGCCGTCGCGACCGATAGCGCCGGGCGCGCGTGGATCGCCTGGGATGAGTACAGCGGCGTCAACAGCTACGACGTGAAACTGCGCAACTTCGTGGACGGGAACCTCGGCCCGCTACGCGCCGTGTCCTCCACACCCTATTCCGAAATGCATGCGGACGTGGCCGTGGACGGCTCGGATCGCGTCTGGATCACCTGGGAAGAGGGCGGCGTGAACTGGGGCAAAGACTTCGGCTACGAGAACGCGCGGCACCGGATTCACCTGCGGCCCGGCGGGTCGAAGCTGTACGGTCCGCCGAATTCGCGGACCTATCTGTACCGCAGGCCGCGCGTCGCGGTGCTGGAAGGCGATCGTCTCATGCAGCCTGCCGTCGGGTTCGCGGCTCCCGAATATCTGCAGGCGAACCTGTTTCAGAATCCGCGGCTGGGCATCGACGGCGGTGGGCGAGCCTGGGTTTTCCTGCGGCACCAGTTCTCCGCGCGCGGACGCAATGCCGGGCACCTGTTCGACTTTTACGCCACCACGCTTGCAGGTCAGAAGTGGACCGAGCCGATTCTGCTTCCGGGCAGCACCGGCCGTCAGGACACAGTCCTGGCAACGGCAGCTGGCGCGGGCAGCGCGATCGTGGCCGCGGTGAATGGTGACGGGCGGCATTCGCCGGTGCCGCTACCGATTCACAACGAGATTGCCGCGATGACATTGAACGCCGATTCGCTCGCCAAGCCCGCTGCCGCTTGGGAGCCCTTCGCGCTTAGCGCGGCGCCGCAATTCGCGCCTACGCATCCGCGCGAGGCTGAGCAGGTGGCCGAGGTCCGTCGGCATCGCGTCGAAGTCGGCGGCAAGCGCTACAAGATCATTCGCGGCGATCTGCATCGCCACACCGAAATCTCCATGGACGGCGCCACTGACGGCACCCTGTGGGATTTCTACCGGTACGCGCTGGATTGTGCGGCGTTCGACTATTCCGGCGTCACCGACCACAACTACGGCGCGTGGCTCGACACCGACGAGCCGGAGTCGAAGAACACGGACGACGTGTACCAATGGTGGCGCACGCAGAAATCGGCGGACATATTCTATGTGCCCGGCCGGTTCGTGCCGCTTTACGGGTACGAGCGCTCCATCAATTTCCCGCTCGGCCATCGGAATATCTTCCATGTGCGGCGCGGCGTATTCAGTTTGCGCGTGCCGAAGCTGTATATCGCCGAGCGCGCGGAGTTGCTCGACAAAGACGCCCACAACTTGTGGACCTACCTGCGCGCGACCAACGGCGTGGGGCTGCCACACACGTCCGGGACGAGCATGGGGACCGACTGGAAGCGGCGGGACGATGCGCTGAAGCCGGTGACGGAGATCTATCAGGGCGACCGCAATTCGTACGAAGACGAGGGAGCGCCGAGGGCGGCGCTGAGCGATAACTGGGGTCCGGGATCAGGCGGCCGTCCACCTTATCAGCGAGGTCTGGTGTCGAAGGCGCTGGGAGCCGGTGCACGCATGGGGTTCATCGCGTCGAGCGATCACGATTCGACTCACATTTCGTACGCGAATCTGCTGGTGCCCGACGGCGTCACCAGCCGCGCGGAGATCCAGCAGGCGCTGCGGGCGCGGCGGAGTTACGCATCGACGGACAACATCGTGGTGGATTTCTATGCCGGCGACATCATGCAGGGTGGCGAGACCACATCCGCCGCGAGCCCGGCTTTTCAGGTGGCGGTGGTGGGGACCGAGCCGATCCTGCGCGTCGAGGTGATCAAAAACGGCAAGGTGGTCTACACACAGGCGGGTGCCGGGGCCGATCGGGTAAAGTTCTCTTTCTCGGATTCCGCGTTCGGCGAGGCGCGGAAGAATTACTATTATGTGCGCGTTATCCAAAGCTTCAGCGCGGAGAAGCCGGACGTGGAAGGCGAGATCGCGTGGTCGTCGCCGATCTACGTGCGGCGGCCCTGAATCGTTTCCCGGGGGATCGCCCGCCGGAATCGGCTAATACAAAAAATGGGGCCGGATTACCGGCCCCGGAGGTGTATGAAGATTCGGAAGGGATCTCTTATGATTGAAGCTGCGTCACGAATCGCCGGTCTTTAACGCTGGGGGGTAGATTGCTGTCCTCCTTGAGGGTTGGGATTGGAATTGTCTGACCGGAGGGGTTCGAGTTGGATCCGGACCGATCGGCCGTGCCCGAATTCGTGCTTCGGTTTCGTCTCTTAACAGCCTGTGGCAAAACCGGGGACAGACGCAACTGTCCACCGTGCGGACCCGTATCTCGCCGATCCCAGGATGGTAGTTAGGGACAGTTTCGTCTGTCCCCGGTTTTGTCCCCAGGCTGCTAAGCTTCTGCGAAGTATTTCTCGTCGGTGCCGGCTGTGCCGATTGCCGTGACTGTCCGGCTTCAGCGCCTGAGCTTTGTCCCTGAGGGTTGGATGCAGGGTTTTGGGTGCTCCGGCCGGCCGGAGCCGATTGTGCTGAGCACATCGCGAGTGGCGCCAGGGCAAGGCTAAGAGTAAGTGCAACTCTCTTCATAAGTCCTCTTGTAATCCGCGGTCGTATGAGTGACCGTCGTTTTGCCTCACCTGCTCCTATCATCGGCGAAAAGGCGCGCGCGGTATGAGCGAATATGCGCAGTCTCGGGCGATCTTGGATGTTAAGCAACAAGACAAGTAACAGATGCTATGGGCAGTCGTGCTGATCGTGATTACTATATAACTAGCGAGAAAGTGTTATGGCACGAAAGAACAAAGACAAGGATAAGGAAAGCACGAAACCCCCGAAGAAGCGGCAGCGGTAGGCCTGCTGGAAACGGACGACCGGTGCGATCAGCCGACCACCGCGGCATATCCTGGTGCTTTCGTCGACACAAGCTACTATAAACGCACTCCTTTGTACAGCTATCGGTCACGAAGCGTGTGTAACATCGTGAGATGCAGGAGCTGAATCGTGGCTAACAAACCTTGGCTTTCAAGCGCGCGACGAGCCGGCGTTTTTGCACTTCTACTCGCCGCTTGCGGCGGAAAGAACAGCGGACCGAAGACCCAGGTCCAAGGTGAAGCGGAGCGAACTTCCACCGGAGTTCTGGAGACCGGCGCCAAAGTGCTGCAGGACCTCACGCCCGTCAAACAGTAGGACGTGTATCTCGTGGGCTTTCATCCGATGAAAGACGATCCGCAACGGCAAATGGAAGCGCACCATTACTGTAACCAGGTAAACGAGGACTTCGCCCAATGTGTGCTCTTCGACGGCAACACAAAGGACGCAAATATGAACGGCGTCGAATACATCATTTCCGAGAAGCTTTTCCAGACCCTTCCGGCGGACGAACGCAAATACTGGCACCCGCACAATTACGAGATTCTGTCCGGCCAACTGGTCGCGCCGGGGTTGCCCGAGAGTGCGGAGAAGCCTCTCATGACGAAGAAGATGAACAGCTATGGCAAAACATGGCACGTCTGGATGACCGATTCCCAGGGTAAGCCGGGCGACAAACTTCCGTTAGGCGACCCGCACCTGGCCTGGTCGTTCAACCGCGATGGGGAAGCCGTGCCCGGTCTAATAGAGAATCGCGACCGGCGAATGGGGATCGATACTGCGCGGAAACGACAGGACCGGCAGGATCTGGTGTCGCAGGCACATCCACAATCGGGTGTCGACGATCTCAAAGGAAAATTCGGAAATCCGACAACACCGATTCCAGGTGTGGTGGAGCAAAAACCGCAACCGTAGTCTTTGCGATGTTTTCACTCAATCCTGTTCACCCAGGGTCTGCGCGTACGTTTTCCCGTAGGGATAGAAGACTTCCTTGCGGCCTTCTTTCCACGCCGCTCTCAACTCCGGAGTTGTGATGTCCCAGTCCGGGCGGCATTTCTTTGTGACCGCACGGAGGTCCTGACGGAGATCCTCGAGCGTGGGCCGGCCCCAGTACCAGTAGCCGTTGTAGATTTTGTAAATCACCAGACCCGGCTCGAGCACAATGACGTGAGGAATCATGGGATTGTGGAGCGGGTCCGTGTATTCGGCGATGTCGAGGTCCTTCTGGACGACCCTCCCCGCATCCGAGAGAAACGGCCAATGTGCGCCCACGCCGGTCCGATATTCATTCGTTTCGGTAATGTTGTCGGTGCTGATGGTCACCATGCGGCAATAGGCGACTTCAAGTTCGCGATGGAGTTGAACCAAGCCTTCAGCCTGGCGGCGGTCTTTGGGACAGAACCCTCCACGGCTGAGGACCAGGACCATTGGATGCGGTCCCTGCAGTTCGGAAAGTTTGCGCCGTTTCGCCGTGTGGTCGGAAAGCTCGTAATCGGGGAAAGTAGTCCCTGGAAGAATGTCGGATCGCACGGAACCTCCTCGCCAGCTTGGATGTTTTCCGGTCGATTACGTCTCAGGAATTAATTATGACCTCTGGAACTGGCCGATCTGGCGGAGCATGATGAACTCCGACAGGTTCTCCGAAGTCAGCAGCCCGAGCAAACGATCCTGGTCGTCCATCACCAGCGCCACGGAGGCTGGACCGGAGAGTTTCGGGATTATCTCGGAAAGGTCCGTGTCGGGCGGAATGCGCAGGAAGTCGCGATCCATGGCGGTCGACACGTAGGCTTCCGGACCTTCGCTCATCATGGCGCGCATCAGGGCGCTGCGGTGCAGCAGGCCGATCACCTGCTCGCCGTGGACGACGGGGAAATCGTGCTGCGAGGTGGAGAGGAGAAGGTCGGCGGCCTCTTTAATGCTGGCGCCGTGAGGGAGCGTCCGGAAATCGGTGATCATTGCAGAGCGCACCGGAAAGCCGCTGGTCAGCGAGCGGCCGCGCGCGGTCGTGCCTTCCTGCCACGCTCCCAGGTAAACGAAAACGCCCACGAACACCAGCATGAAGTTGCCGCTGAGCAGCCCGATCAGGATCACCAGAGCGGCCAGCCTGCGTCCCGCCGTGGCGGCTATGCGGGTGGCCTCGTTTTCCGGTTTGCGCAAGGCCAGTGCCGCGCGCAGGATGCGGCCGCCGTCCATGGGATACGCCGGCAGGAGGTTGAAGAGGAAGAGCAGCAGATTGCCGGCCGCGATGCGCTCGGCGAGATTTTCGTTGGTCGGTTCTTTGAGAAGCTGGATCGGCACGAATGTGCCCGAGACCCACAACCAGATGATCAAGGCCGCGGCTATCAGCGCGTTCACCAGCGGGCCCGCCAGCGAAATGAACAGCTCCTGCCGGCCCTTGGGGAGGCGCTCCGGCCGGGAGACGCCGCCGATGGGGAACATTACGATCTCCAGCGTTTTGATGCCGTAATGCCGCGCCACCAGGGTATGGCCGATTTCGTGAAGCAACACCGACGCGAACAGGGCCACGATGTAGATGGCCGTGAACGGGCCCGATTGCTTGTCGCTGATGCCGTTCACCACCAGGAATACGAGCAGCAGAAGAAACGTGAAGTGCAGGCGAATCGGCACGCCGAAAATCTTTCCTATGCTGATGGATCCGGAAAGGGGCTGCTGACTCGGATCCTGACGTTCCGGCATCGGCTACACCGCGCGGGCAGCAGCCGCGCCTGCCACGACTTCGGCCAGAGCGTTCAGGGCGGTCTCGCAGCCGACGCGGTCCACATCGTAATGCGTGACTGCGCGCATGGCACGGGGGCTGATGCCGTTGATCAGGACGCCGCGATCTTTCAGTTTCGCCGTGATCTCGGCCGGCGGCAGACCGGTGCCGCTCACGTCGAAGATCACGATATTCGACTGCACGGTTTTCGGGTCGATCCGGATACCGGGAATCGCGGCCAGTCCCTCGGCCAGGAAGCGCGCGTTGCGATGATCCTCGGCCAACTTCGACGGTGTCTCTTCGAGCGCTACCAGTCCGGCAGCGGCCAACACGCCTGCCTGGCGCATGCCGCCGCCCAGGCGTTTCCGATAAAGGCGGGCCTGCGCGATCGTCGCTTTCGGTCCCGTGAGCATGGAACCGACCGGCGCGCCCAGGGCTTTCGAGAGGCAGAACATGACGGTGTCGACCTTGGCGGCGATGTCGCGGACGGGCACCCCGCAGGAGGCCGAGGCATTGAAAAGGCGCGCGCCGTCCATGTGGACCTTCAGGCCGAGTTGGTGGGCGCCGTCGCAGATTTCGTTGATGACGTCGACCGGATAAACCGTGCCGCCGGCCATGTTGCCGGTGTTCTCGATGGAGATGCAGCCGGTGGGCGCACAATGCGGACCGAGCGGGCGGATCTCGCGGCGGATGTCCTCCCAGCGGAGAATGCCGTTTTCGGCGGGGATGGGCCGGGCCACGCAGCCCGAGAACCAGGAGAGCATGGCGAGTTCGTAATTCAGGATATGGCAACGCTGCTCGCAGATCACCTCCTGGCCGTGATGCGTGTGCACCTTGATGCCGATGGTGTTGCCCATTGTGCCGGTGGGCACGTAGAGCGCGGCCTCCTTGCCGGCGATCTCGGCGGCGCGCTGCTCCAGCCGGTTCACCGTGGGATCTTCACCGTAAACGTCATCACCCACTTCGGCTTCAAACATGGCGCGCCGCATGGCGGCGGTGGGTTTGGTTACGGTATCGCTGCGCAGATCAATCATGTCAGGAACTCCTGAAAAACTTCGTTCGAAAGCAGAATGCCGCGGCCGGTGAGCCGCAGATTACCGGCGTCGGTTTCGAGCAGGCCCGCGTCGAGGAAGCGCTGGATGGGCTCGTGGAAACGCTGCCACTCGGCGGGCTCGGGGCGGATACCGCGGGTGAGCCGCAGGCCGACGAAGAAGCGCTCCTCCGGTTGCGCGGGCGCGATGGAATGGCTTTTGCCGGATGAGAGATAATCCTCCAGCGACTCCGGATTCGCCCAGCGCACGCGGCCGTCGAAGGAGTGTGCGTCGGCGCCGAAGCCCAGGTAAGGATCGAGCAGCCAGTATTTCAGGTTGTGCCGCGACTCCATGCCGGGGTGCGCGAAATTCGAGATTTCGTAGCGCGCGATGCCCATGTGGCCGAGACGCTCGACGGCCATCTCGTAGAGGTCGGCAGTGAGTTCCTCGGTTGGAGTGTCGGCGGCGCCGTAGCGCACGCCGCCCAGTCGCAGTTCGCGGCCCAGGCGGCTGTCGTCGTCCACTTCCAGCATGTACACGGAGACGTGGTCGGGGGCGATGCGCTCGATCCAGTCGAGCGAGTCGCGCCAGCTTTGTTCGGTCTGGCCGGAAAGTCCGGCGATGAGATCGATGTTGATGTTTTCGATGCCGCAGGCGCGCAGCAACGCGACTTCATCCGCCACGATCAGGGCCGTGTGCTTGCGTCCCGTGCGCGCGATCTCGCGCTGCACGAACGTCTGCACGCCAAGCGAGGCGCGATTGATGCCCGCGGCGCGCCATGCTTCTGCCTTCTCGCGCATAATGCCGCCGGGAGCGGCTTCGATGGTCGCTTCGATCCACGGACTGCCCGGTACGAGTTGCAAAAGCGAGCGCAGGTCGGCGGGATCCAGGCCGCTGGGTGTGCCGCCGCCAAGATAAAGGGTTTCCGGACGCCAGGGAAATTCGCAGGCCGCAATTTCGCGGCGCAGCGCATCCATGTAGCGGCGCTCCTGCGCACGTGGATACACGCCTGAGGCAAAGTTGCAGAATGTACATTTCTGCGCGCAGAAAGGATATGCAATGTAGACGCCGGCCACCGCTCTTCCATCATAGCGTGTAGGTGTTTGGCTCTTCCGCAGGTCTTAGGGCTGCATGAGGACTCTTTGGTTGCTTGTGGCCGCTCTGCCCCTTTACGGCCAGCACCTTTCATTCGGAATTATCGGCGGCGGAACCGGGACGGGGGGCTCGATCCCTCGGCGCAGGATAAATCGGAAGGAAAGCGCTACGTTGTGGGCCTGACGTCTGAAGTTAAATTACCGCTGCCGCACGTTTCTCTACAAGTCGACGTGCTATTTCGCCACGCAGGCGCGAATCATGCGGATTGCGCATTCACGTCGTGCGTGTATAGCGAAACGCGGGCCAATATTTTCGAATTTCCGGTGCTCACCCGGTACGGTTTGCGGCGGCCCGCCGCGGCAGCGCCGTTCGTCGAAGCGGGTTTGGCTTATCAATGGGTGCGGCACGCATACGGCGGGGCGCTAAGCTGGCGAACAGGCCCGATCGTCCCTGGCGAAGTGGTCGACCTGTCGGTGCACAGGGGGTCGGTTTCCATGCCGGCGGAAAATCATCTCGGCTTCGTGGCCGGCGGCGGAGTGGAGTTCCGCTCCGGGAGGTTTCGGGTCGCGCCCGAGATCCGTTACACGCGGTGGAACGCCCGATATTGGGAGGTTTTTGGCGCGCGCGGGTTTTTCACGGGGTCGAATTTGAATCAAATCGATGGATTGGTGGGCGTGGGGTTCTAGCTCATGCAGATGCCCACGTCTGTCCGGGGCGTGGGCCGTTGCCAGAGCCTGGTGCCGATACCTGACCGGCGGTGGCCTAGGATAGAGTCGGTTCGCCAACTTCCTGTTTGCCGGCCAGAAGCTCGCGGGTTCGCGCCAGGTGCCGGAACTCCGGGATCGCGCAGGAACAGGGACCCGCGAAGTGCATTGGCACCGACTCGTATCCAGCCGAGTTGGGCCTTCTTTCTATGCA
>Ga0070741_10021013_pt1 | contig 10204 bp, 8 predicted proteins | sample Coa_R1_4_FD_66440 | JGI IMG/M metagenome (GOLD analysis project Ga0070741, IMG submission 66440) | Surface soil microbial communities from Centralia Pennsylvania, which are recovering from an underground coalmine fire - Coalmine... | ecosystem: Environmental > Terrestrial > Soil > Unclassified ...
TGATAGGTGATGCCGATAAGGGCAATCATCAAAAAATCATAGTTCAGCAAATGACTGGCGTGTTCAAATACCGTGCGCCGCACGCGCGCAATAATCTCTGCTTCGGAAAGCGTTTCGAGTGGCAGTGTATTCAAGTGATTGATTTCCGCGCGATACGATGCGATGAGGCCGGGTAACTTTTTCGGAAATGCTGTCATAAAGCGCAGCAAACGCGTAACCATGCCGAGAAAGACAGGCGATGCTTCGGCGGAAAAGGTGCGCTTGTGTTTGCCAAAGGGATTGAGAATTTGCATCACGAGCGCGTCACGTACCGAAGGAGACAGGGGCGCAAGCGCCGCCTCAATATATTCGAGGTGAAAGTACGGTTGATTGTAAAAGACGCCAATCGCAGGGATATTCGCGGGCGGTTTGAACCCTAACGACTTGAACGTGAAATCGAGCATGGACTGAAACAATGGCTCAATGACGGAAAGGAACGCAGGCGAAAGTGGATCAGGAAAAATTTCGATAAACATGCTGCGGTTATATTCGCCCGCCGCGTTCTGTAGGGGCGAGGTTGCCTCGCCCCTGGCTAAAGCTGCTCGTTTGGGCGCGGTATCTCCAGCGGACAATGTGGTTATGGGGCGCGCTTGCAGCATATAAAACTGCTCACGCGCAAATGCCCATTCAATATCCATCGGGCGCGCGTAATGTCTTTCGACCTTTTCGCCCAATGTAACGAGAGCCTGTACCTGTCCATCATTCAAACTGGGGATGTTGCGTTTTTCGGCGGGAACGCTGACCTCGCGCGTGCCGCCAATTTCCGCGTACTCGACAGCCACATCTTTCGATGCGATTTCTCGTTCCAAAATTTCGCCATCTTTTCGGACAATCCATGTGTCCGGCGTCACGAGACCGGATACAATCGCTTCGCCCAAGCCCCAGCTGGCATTCAAGACCATTTCATCACGATGCTGATTCACCGGATTCACGGTGAACAAAACTCCGGCGACCTCGCTTTCAATCATTGCCTGCACAACAACCGCGAGCGCGACCTGCTCATGGGCATAGTGCTGTTTTTCTCGATATGTAACCGCGCGGGCGGTCCATAACGACGCCCAACAGCGTTTCACGTGCTCAAGCAGCGCAATGGTGCCGCGAATGTTCAGATAGGTATCTTGCTGGCCGGCGAATGACGCATCGGGCAAATCTTCTGCCGTCGCCGACGAGCGCACTGCCACAGGCAATTCGCCCGCGCCAACTTGCAATTTCTGTGCCAGCTCCGCGTATGCGGCGCGGAGCTGTGATTCGATTGTTTCAGGTATCGGCTGCGCGATGAGAAATGCGCGCACCTGCACTGTTTTCGCTTCCACGTCCTCCGCATTTTCAAGATTTGCTTGTGCGAGAATCGTACCAATCGTTTCGCTAGCGTGCGCGTTGGCAATAAACGTACGGTACGCATCGGCGGTTAGGCAGAATCCCGGCGGCACAGGCAATCCCGCCCGCGTCATTTCGCCGAGATTTGCTCCTTTGCCGCCGACTACCGGAACATCCATCGCGGTAATCGAATCAAACGCCTTGATATAGTCGGTCACGAATGTCCTTTGCTCAAAATCTAATCTCCCAGGATTGTACACTGCTTATCATAAAAGTAAATGGAGGTAACCATCCTCAATTGCAAAGAGGAATTGACCTGTAACGCTACCTGTCTGTCTCACGTCTGCTGCGTCCGCGCCCCTTCGCAAATTCGCCCGCAAATTCTTGGTTGTAAAGTAAAAGAGGTCGGGGGTTTAACCCGACCTCTTTTACTTTACAACGATATTCAGCAATCGTCCCTCGACATACACGATTTGCGAAATCGTTTTACCGTCAATCCACTTTTTCACGTTCGGGTCGTCAAATGCTTTTTCTTCCGCTTCTTCGGCGGTGACGCCCACTGGCAGGACGATTTTGCCGCGCACTTTGCCATTGACTTGAACGACGAGTGTAAACATTTCTTCCGCCGCCAGTTTAGGGTCATAAATCGGGAATTTTTGTTGATGGATGCTGTACGGTCTACCCCAGCGCATCCAGATTTCTTCTGTCATAAACGGCGCGACGGGCGCTAACAGCAGCAGCAGCGTTTCGCGCGCCTCATCGAACGCTTCCCGACTCACTTCAGCTTGCGTGTCGTACATGGCGTTGGTAAATTCCATCAACGCGCTGATGACGGTATTGAACGAAAAGCTTTCAATGTCGCGCTCGACCTTATTGATGGTTTGATGCAGTTTGCGGCGCAGGTTGCGGTCTGCCTTGACGGTGTCGGCGTTGGAGGTTGGATGTTCGTGCGGTGTGAGCATCAAATCCCAGACGCGTTTCAGCCAGCGATACGTTCCCGCCAAGCCATCTACCTGCCACGGCGTCGCCTGCGAAAATTCGCTGATGAACATTTCGTACGCGCGTAACGCATCGCCGCCGTACTGCGCCACCATCTCATCGGGCGTGATGACATTGCCTTTGCTCTTGGACATTTTTTCGTACTTGCCGTCCTTCATCTGCGGCGACAAAATCATTCCCTGATTTCGGAGTCGCGTAAAGGGTTCCTTGAACGGAACGATGCCTAAATCGTACAACACCTTGGTCCAAAAGCGCGCGTACAGCAAGTGCATCACCGCGTGTTCTGCCCCACCCACGTATGTATCCACCGGTAGCCAGTACGCCACTTCCTTTGGGTCAAACGGCGCAGTATTGTTATGCGGGTCGGCGAAGCGCATGTAATACCACGAGGAACAGGCGAAGGTGCCCATCGTGTCCGTTTCGCGTCGCCCTGGACTCCCATCAGGCAGCGTCACATTCACAAATTCGGGAATCGTTGCCAGTGGCGATTCGCCTGTCGCGGTTGGCTCGTACGAGTCCACATTTGGCAGCTCGACGGGCAGCGCGCTTTCGTCCACCGCGATTTCACCCTCTTCCGTGTGAATAATGGGAATCGGCGTGCCCCAGTAACGTTGGCGGCTGATGCCCCAATCGCGCAGTTTGTAATTGATGCGTTTCGTTCCTAACCCTTTTTGTTCCAACCACTGCGTCACCTTCTCAACGGCAACATCGGCGTTCGTGCCGTTAAAGGGACCCGAATTGACCATAACCCCTTCGTGCGGGTAGGCGCGTTCCATCGTGTCAGGATTCAACGTTGTGCCTGGCGGCTGAATTACCAAGCGAATCGGCAATTGGAATTTGCGCGCGAATTCAAAGTCGCGCTGGTCGTGTGCAGGCACTGCCATGATCGCGCCCGTGCCATAGGTCATTAACACATAATCCGCGACCCAAATCGGAATGCGCTCACCGTTCACAGGGTTGAAGGCATATGCTCCCGTAAAGACGCCCGTTTTTTCTTTGGCTTCTTCGGCGCGTTCCACATCGGTTTTCGCTTTCGTCTCTTTGACGTATTGATTGACGCGCGCTTTGTGTTCGGGCGTGGTTAATCGTTCGACAAAAGGATGCTCGGGTGCCAGCACCATGAAGGTCGCGCCCCACAGCGTATCAGGCCGTGTCGTATAAACGCGCAGGTCTCCAACATCGGTTGGGAAATTCACTTCCGCGCCAATGCTGCGCCCAATCCAATTGCGCTGCATCAATTTGATGTGTTCGGGCCAATCTACGGTGTCCAAATCGGCAATCAAGCGTTCGCTGTATGCCGTGATGCGAAAGAACCACTGCAATAACGTTTTCTTTTCGACCAGCGCACCGCTGCGCCAACCACGTCCATCTACGACTTCTTCATTCGCCAACACCGTCTTGTCCACGGGGTCCCAATTGACGACCGACGGCGCGCGATACGCCAGGCGAAAGTTGGATAAAAATTCGTTCTTGTCTTTTTTCAACGCCCAGCGCCAGCGTTCCGCCGAGATTTGCGGCGTGTTTGGCAATTCGGTCGTGCCTTTTTCCTTTAATTCTTTTTCCAGCTCCGAAATCGGGCGCGCGCGATTTATGCGGGGGTCGTACCACGAGTTGTACAATTTCAGGAAAATCCACTGCGTCCACCGGTAATAGTCGGGATTGGATGAATTGATTTCGCGCGACCAGTCGAATGAAATGCCAATCAGTCGAAATTGCCGCTTGTAATTTGCCGAGTACTGGGCAATTAATTTCGCGGGATTGGTTTTCATTTTGATTGCCGCGTTTTCGGCAGGCAGACCGAACGCATCCCAACCCATCGGGTGCAGAACATTGTGCCCTTTCATGCGATAGTAGCGGCTCATCACGTCGGTTGGCACGTAATTGCGGCAATGCCCGACGCTCAAGCCATCCCCCGAAGGATAGGGAAAGAAATCCAGAATATACGCTTTCGGTCGTTCATCTACAGGCGCGGTCTTGTACAATTGATCCGCTTCCCAACGTTTCATCCACGCCGCCTCGAACTCTTGCGGAATATATTTCGGCGGTTGGACAACCTGTGCATTCGGTTCTCTCGTCATTACTTTTTCTTTGGTTGGTGCTTCCATCGTTCACGCTCCATTATTTCTATCGCTTAATTTGCACCGGTTAAAAATTCCGTCACCGTCTTGTTGAACCACAGCGAATGCGACATTTGAGACCAGTGTTTATTTTGCGGATTCGCGTCGGGGTCACGCTGCTCGGGTGAAAAAATGACTACGCGCGAATCACGAATCGCCATTCCAAGAATATGCGCCCACGGCGCAGGAAAGATTTGATCCTCCTCATCCCAAACAATCAATGTCGGCGCTTGAATTTTGCCTAACCGTGCCAAACCCTCTTCACTCGAATCGAATAAAGAATCTACCAGAATCAATTTGTCCACACGTTCGGGGTTATTCATCGCCACTCGCTGTACGACCTCGCCGCCCCACGACAAACCGCCAAAACTCGCACGCTGCATTCCTTCCGTATCCATGAACGCGCGCAGGACATTCGCGTGTCCATCAGCATCCATTGGTTCATTAGGCTTATCCGATTCTCCGTAGCCAAGCAACTCCAACGCATACACTCGCGCAATCATCGAAAGCGCGTCCACGTTTTTCACCCACGTTTGCCATGTATTGACTTCGCCAAATCCGTGAACGAGAATTAATGGTTCGCCTTCGCCGCCGACTACAGCGTGAATTTTTCCAAATGGCGTTTGAATAAATTTGAATTCTAACAATAACCTCACCCCCATCCTCTCTCCGACAAGAGAGGGGCGTCAAAAAACAAAAACCTTCGTCCCAATTGGGACGAAGGTATATAAAAATTCCTCCGCGGTACCACCCAAAGTTAGTGCTGTGCTTGCACAGCAACTCTCTCATCACGCGTAACGTGCGCTTACGGCAATCTCTAATCTCTATCGCGGATTTCAAGATTGCTGCTCACGGGCGAGTTCAGTCTAACATAGTCTCCGACGCTACGCCATCTGTTGGGCTTGCACCATTTCTTTCCCAACTCGCTGCGGAGATGACCTACTACTCCCGGTCAACGCATTTATAAATTTAGATTTGTGATTTGACTATTGAGTGGAGCTGATCGGGCTTGAACCGACAACCTTCGCAATGCCATTGCGACGCGCTCCCAATTGCGCCACAGCCCCAATTGCCTTTCAAGATTCAAATGGCTCGCTTTGGATTTCCTCCAAAACTTCTGCTGCCAATGAATCTAAATATCGTCTAACATACATGGAATAATAAAGCACGACGCAAACCCCCTTGTATCCTTCTTTCCTCTTCTTATTTGGGCGTCTATCAACAGTTCCCTTAATGAACTGTGACAAGGGTATTCCTGTCACCTTTGACCAAAACCGCCTAAGCGAATCTTCATCCATACCTTCACTAATATTGATCTGGCATCGGAATTTTGATTCGTCAATATCAAAGCTTTTTCGTAAAAGCTTCACCCAACCGCGAATCACCTCTGGATCGCTATTGCAAAAAGAAAATTGACCAGGAGATTTTGCGCCCTCACCGATATACAATGCGGCGGCCATCAATTGCAGTGCTTCACGATCCTGTGCAAGCCGTTTTGCATGAGGGAGTGCTTGATCTTTTGCCTCCTGCAATCGCTTCTGCTTTTGCAAGCGATTCCATAACGCGCCAAACGGTCTGCCCTTAGCCGAACCTTCAAGTTCCTTTTGCTTGATTCGCGCTCTTTGTTCAGTTGTTAATTCAATATCACACACCCAACCTTGCAACGTTGGTTGTGGAATATCGCCGCCGAGTTTCTCAATGATCTCGGGATAAGTCCAACCCGCTCGTCGCAATTCGCGAGCTCGCTCGCGTACTTCAGGCGGATACGAACGTGTGTGACGAATCATTCCTAAAAATTAAAAGGTGGAGCAGAGGAGATTTGAACTCCCTACCTCGTCTTTGCGATAGACGCGCTCTCCCAGATGAGCTACTGCCCCATGAACAGAGTTATTGTATTGATTTGTGCGGTCAGGTCAAATCTTCTTACGCACCGGCCCTGTTAGCGGATGATGCGGTATAAGACGCCGCGAGCGGATAAGCGGATACATGTCTCTTTAGCCGCTTATCCGCTTTCAATCCGCTAACTCAACTGACTTCGACAGATGCGCCGACTTCTTCGAGTTTCTTGCGGGCTTCGGCGGCTTCGTCTTTCGAGACGCCCTTTTTGATGGCTTGGGGTGCGCTTTCGACCAGTTCTTTCGCTTCTTTCAAGCCGAGACCGGGAACGAGTTCGCGGACGACTTTGATGACCGGAATCTTTTGTGCGCCTGCATCTTTCAGGACGACATCAAATTCCGTCTTTTCTTCGACGGCGGGCCCCGCCGCGCCACCAGCGGCAGCCGCGCCCGCCGCGCCCATACCCGGCATAGCCATTGCAACCGGCGCGGCGGCGCTGACGCCCCAATGCTCTTGCAACGCTTTGGCGAGTTCTGCCACTTCGAGAATGCTCAACGTATCGAGCGTGTCCATAATTTGTTGTACTTTTTCGGAAGCCATTTGATTACTCCTTGAAAATTACGCCCACATTAGGGCAATGGGCGACAGAAAACGTCGCGATGATTACTTACGATTGTGCGCCGGCTTGGTCGGCTTTGGCTTGCAGCGTATAGACCAACTGCGACATTGCACCATTCAAAACGCCAACGAGATTGGATGCTGGACCTTGCAGTGAACCGAGCACGCTCGAAAACAATTCGGTGCGCCCCGGCAGCTTTGCCAAGTCTTCAACGCCTTTGGCATCATAGATGCTTTGACCGACGATTGCGCCTTTGATGGGCAAACCCTTTTCCCTGAAAAAGTCACCGAGTTTTTTCGCCGGCCCCGAAAGGTCTTGGTTCAAAAAAGCGACAGCGGTTGGACCTTCGAGCAGATTGGCAGGCACAGGCAAGCCTGCATCTTTCAGCGCAAGTTCGAGCAACGTATTTTTCGCAACATGGTACTGCGCTTGCATCCCGCGCAGTTCCTTGCGGATACCCTGTAAATCAGCGACATTGAGGGTACGATAATCGGTCAGGATGACGGCTTGCGCCTGTTTGAGCTCTTGCGTTAGTTCTGTTACGAGCTCGGCTTTACGTTCACGTGTTACGGGCAAGGGAACTCACCTCCTCTACAAATTCTTTAAACATTAAAAAACCTCTTGCGTTCTACCGACGCAAGAGGTTTCAACTGCATACACGCAATACGCGCGCATGAATGTTTGAAAACGAAATTGTTTTCCAACTCTGCCTCGGCAGGAACGCTTTAGGTTGTCAGCATTGCGACAACGACCTGCGGTCTTTGGCGATATTCAATTTGTACTATGAACAACGTGCGCTATTCTACTGAATTTGCGCCGTTTGGCAAATTTCTTATGCCGCTACTGGACGCAAGTTTTGTGCGGCGTTCACATCAACATGCACGCCGGGCCCCATTGTCGCTGCCAGCGTAATCTTTTTCAGATAGACACCTTTTGCGCCCGATGGCTTGGCGCGCTGTAATGCGTCCATCAATGCCGAAAAATTGTCCATCAGCTGTTGTTCGGTAAAGCCCGATTTGCCGATAACACTGTGAATGCCGCCGGTCTTGTCGGTCTTGAATTCGACGCGACCCAGACGCGTTTCCTTGATCAATTGCGGCAGTTGGTCGGACGGAACGATTGTGCCTGCTTTCGGGCTGGGCATCAACCCGCGCGGACCCAATACCTTGCCGAGTCGCCCGACTTTGCCCATCAGCTGCGGCGTCGCAATCGCCACATCAAAATCCGTCCAGCCACCTTCGATTTGTTTAATCAAATCATCCGCGCCGACATAGTCCGCGCCGGCTTCGCTCGCCAGCCGCGCGCCGTCGCCTTCGGCAAAAACCAGAATGCGAACCGTCTTGCCCGTGCCGTGCGGTAAAAGGACGACGCCGCGCACTTGCTGTTCCGCTTGTTTCACATCCAACCCTGTCTTGAAATGCGCTTCAATCGTCTGGTTGAATTTGCCGTACGCGGTCTTTTTTGCGAGCTCGACCGCTTCCTGCGGTTGATACTCTTTGGTTGGCTCGACTAGCTTGGCTGCTTCGAGATATTTCTTTCCGCGTTTCATTTGATATACTCCTTGTGGTATTGACGCGCTTGATAGCGCTCCCACGAAATTGGTAGCAAGTGTCCTTACTACTTGCTACCTGCTACTCCTTGACCTCAATCCCCATATTTTTCGCCGTGCCTTCAATCATCTTCATGGCACCTTCAATATCCACGGCGTTGAGGTCATTCATTTTCTTTTCGGCAATTTCACGCACCTGTTTGCGAGTGACGGTGCCGACCTTGTTACGATTCGGCTGCCCCGAACCCTTTTCAATACCCGCCGCTTTTTTCAAGAGCTCCCCCGCAGGTGGCGACTTGAGTTCAAACGTGAACGAACGGTCTTGATAAATCGTAATAACGACAGGAACGATAGTCCCTGCGTCTTTTGCCGTCCGCGCGTTATACTCTTTCGTAAACTGCATGATATTGATACCATGCGGCCCCAGCGCGGTGCCGACAGGCGGCGCGGGGGTTGCTTTGCCCGCCGGAATTGCGAGCTTGACGAGTGCTTTGACTTTTTTAGCCATTCTTAGACGTTAGTTGTTAGACGTTAGTTGTTAGTGATTAGACATCAGTGCAACCGACTAACGACTAATGACTAACAACTAATGACTCTTAAACCTTTTCGACTTGAAGTAAATCCAATTCCACCGGCGTTTCGCGTCCAAAAAAGGAAACGAGCACGCGGACTTTGCCTTTGGTCATATCAACGGCATCCACCGCGCCGCGAAAATCGGCAAACGGTCCGTCAATAATGTGGACGGTTTGACCGACGCGGAAGGTGACATGCACTTTCGGTTCTTCGCTCTCCATGCGCTTGAGAATCTTGTCCACTTCTTCCTGGCGCAGGGGAACGGGGCGCTGCTGGTCGCCAGAACTGACAAAGCCAGTGACGCCCGGCGTATTCCGCACCGCATACCAAACTTCATCCGACGCAGGGTCGCCTTCGGTTAATTCCATCATTTCGACGAGAATATAACCGGGAAAAACGCGGCGCTCGATATTTTTGCGCTGCCCTTCGCGGATTTCTACTTCGCGCTCGACCGGAACGACGACGCGGAAAATTCGATCCTGCAACCCCATCGAGTTGATACGTTGTTCGAGACCCTTTTTAACTTTGTTTTCATAACCGGAATAACAATGGACGACGTACCAAACGCGTTTGATAGGCGCGGGCGCTTCCGTAGCGGGAGCGGCTTCTTCTGAAGCAACTGGCTCTTCCGCAGTTTCTTCGGCGAGAGGTTCTTCTTCCTCCTTCGCTTCCTCTTCGGAGGTTAAATCCATCTCGCCCCACGGAATTTCAATATCTTCCGCAGACGCGACCGATTCACTCGACGCTGCGGCGGGCAAATCGGTTTCCATATCGCCCATCGTGATGTCGAGTGCAGCGTTCGGATCGCTCGGTGTCAGCGTATCGGTTTCGCCATCAGGAGATTCCCGCTGGGCACGCGGCGCGCCTTCGACCGTTTCGGCTACTGTTGTTTCGGGTGCCGCGTTCTGTGCCGCAGAATCCTGTACCGTGTCGTCCTGATTTTCTTCCGGCGCTTGATTTTGAAACACTTGCTCTATTTCAGCCATTCCTAGTGTACCAAAATGAGTCTTAGCACTTGGGTCAAGACCGCATCAATACCGCCGAGAAACAAGCTCATGGCAACGACGACGACCACGACAATGATCGTCAAATTGATGGCTTGATCGCGCGTAGGCCAAACGACTTTGCGGAGTTCGGCGGCAGTCTCGCGGTAGA
>Ga0070741_10021014_pt1 | contig 10204 bp, 10 predicted proteins | sample Coa_R1_4_FD_66440 | JGI IMG/M metagenome (GOLD analysis project Ga0070741, IMG submission 66440) | Surface soil microbial communities from Centralia Pennsylvania, which are recovering from an underground coalmine fire - Coalmine... | ecosystem: Environmental > Terrestrial > Soil > Unclassified ...
ACATGGCGGGCGTCCAGGTCTATGCGTGCGGCGCGCCGATCATGGTGGAGTCGGCGCGCAAGGATTTCAGCGCGCAGTGCAAGCTGCCGCCCGACGAGTTCTATGCCGATTCATTCCTGACCGAGGCCGACAAGGCCGCTGCCTGAAGGAGGAGAGCCATGCCGCAGACGCGGGAGATGATCCACGACGGTATCGCCGACGCCAAGACGGAGAATTCCATCATCAAGCCTTACGTCATGTCGCACGGCACGATGGAGTGCTATAGCCTCAAGGACTCGCGCAAGTTCTACGAGGAGTTTCTCGGCCTCGAGTGCGTGCGCCACGCCAGGCCGGCGATGGTGGTGCGCTGTGGGCTGAAGTTCCACATCGTCGCGGTGGAGGTCGGCGCGGCGGTGCATCGTGCAACGTGCTGAACCACTGGGGCCTGGACGTCGGCTCGAAGGAAGAGGTCGACAAGGCGCACCAGAACGCGCTCAAGCACAAGGAGAAGTACAAGATCCGCCAGGTCCTGCCGGTGGTCATGCAGCACGGGGTCTACTCCTTCTACATGGAGGACCTCGACCACAACTGGTGGGAGATCCAGTACTACCCGGGCGTGCAGAACGAGGATCTGTTCGATTTCGGCGACCGCTTCTCGATGGACGACGGCGCCGAGCTCGGTGAGCTGAAGGAGCTCAATATCAAGACGACGGCGTGAGGCTCGGGCGCGGTTTTCTGCTCGCGGCGCTGGCGCTCGCGCCGACGCTGGCGCAGGCGCAGTACCCGACTCGCGCCATCCGGCTCGTCGTTCCGTACCCGCCGGGCGGTGGCACCGATACCGTCGCGCGCCCGCTTGCGCAGAAGCTCACCGAGCAGCTGAAGCAGCCGGTCGTGGTCGACAACCGCGGTGGCGCGAGCGAGATCATCGGCACCGAGGTCGTGGCGCACGCCGCGCCCGACGGCTACACCCTTCTCATGACGACGAACGCGTTCGCCATCAACATGGCGTTGCAGCGCACGCTGCCGTATCGCCCGGCCAAGGACTTCGCGCCGGTGGCGCGCCTCATCACCACGCCGTTCATGCTGGTCGCACATCCCGGGCTCAAGGCAGCGACGCTGCCCGAGCTCGTCGCCGCGGCAAGAGCCGAGCCCGGCCGCTTGAATTACGCCTCGCTCGGCGCCGGCACGCCGCATCACCTGGCGATGGAATGGTTGAAGCAGCTCGCGGGCATCAATATCGTCGCCGTGCCGTACAAAGGTGTCGGCCCGGGCCTCGCGGCAGTGATGGCGGGCGAAGTGCAGATGATGATGACCGGCCTCACGGCCGGGCTGGTGCAGGTCAAGGCGGGGAAGCTGCGCGCGCTCGCCGTCACCACGGCGGCGCGCTCTCCCGCGGTGCCCGAACTGCCGACCATTGCCGAGAGCGGCTTCCCGGGCTACGAGGCGCTCGCCTGGTACGGCGTCCTCGCGCCGGCGGCGACACCGTCGGGCGTGATCGCGCGGCTCAATGCCGAAATCGGCATGGCGCTGCGCGCGGCCGATCTGCGCGAGCGCCTGGCGAACATCGGCGTCGATGCGGCGCCGAGCACGCCGACGGAGCTTGAATTGCTGATCCACAAGGAGACCGCGCTTTGGGCGAAGGTGATCCAGGCCGCCGGCATCAAGGCGGAATGAAGCGACGTCGGCTGCTGCTGGCCGCGCTCGCGCTGCCGATGGCGAGAGCGGCGAATGCGCAAACCACGTCGAAGAGCTTGCGCATCATCGTGCCTTTCCCGGCGGGCGGCGGCACCGACGTGGCGGCGCGCCTCATTGCCGACAAGCTGCGCGGCAATTACGCCCCGGCAGTGATCGTCGAGAATCGTGTCGGCGCCTCGGGGCGCACCGGGGTCGAGGCAGCGGCGCACTCGGCGCCCGACGGCAGCACGCTGCTTTTCACGCCCGACTTCCTGATGACGGTGTACCCGCACAGCTTCGCGCGGCTCGGCTACGACCCGCTCGCCGATTTCATTCCCATCGCGCTCATCGCGCGCTCGGGCCTCGCGCTCGCCGCCGGGCCGGCGCTGCCGGCCGAAGTGAAGACGGTGCACCAGTATGTCGATTGGGCGCGCGCCAATCCGAAGCGCGCGTTCTATGCCACGACCGCCGCGGGCGGCACGCCGCACTTCGTCGGCGTGATGCTCGCGCGCGATGCGGGCGTCTCGCTCTCGCCGGTGCACTACAAGGGCGGCGCCCCCGCGCTGCAGGACCTGATGGGCGGGCAGGTTGCGGTCAGCATCAATCCGATCGGCGAGCTCCTGCCGCAGCTCGCGGGCGGCAAGATCCGCGTTCTCGCCGTCACCAGCGACAAGCGCTCGAGGTTCCTGCCGGATGTGCCGACGATGAGCGAAGCGGGGTTCCCGAACATCGTGATCTCACCCTGGCTCGGTTTCTTCGCGCCGGCGAAGACGCCGCCCGATCTCGTCAAGCGGCTTGCCAATGGCGTCACCGACGCCACGCAGCACGGCGAGGCGCAAATCGGGATGCTCAAGCTCGGCATGGAGCCGCAGGCCATGACGCCGCTTGCCTTCCGCGAAGTGCTGCGCACCGATCTCGAGCGCTGGGGGCCGATCGTCAGGGCTTCCGGCTTCAGGGCGGAAGACTAGGGAAACTCTGGAGTCGCCCCCGCCAAAGCCGGGGCCCAGCCTATTTTTCACCGGATTCCCGCTTGCGCGGGAACGACGATCGATTCCGCTAGGGAAACAGGAAGCGCAGCCCGACCGTATAGAAGCGCCGGTTGCCGGCGCCGGTCTGGTTGCCTTGCGTCATGTCGAGCTGGAAATAATCCGGCAGTATCCAGAAGCGAAAGCCGTAGTGATAGGTAGGCGTCTCGCGATGCTGGCCATAGCTCTCGAAGATGCCGTAGACCCGCGGCGCCCACAGCAGCACCTCGGCACCGTAGCCCCAGGTGCCACCGGTGTCGCGGAATGAGCCGAGATTGCCGTGCACCACCACGCGGTCATCGAAGAACGAGCGGCTGCCGATCGTGTTGAAGTAAGGCTCGCCACCGAACGTGCCGAGCGAGAGCGCGTAGCCGGCGCCGTTCGTCTCCAGCGTTTTCAGCAGGAACTTGGCCTGCAGGACGGTGCTCTTCTCGCCTTCGATGCGGTTGCCGCCCGCGGTGATCTCGAAGTTGAAAGGCAAGCCCGCATACGCAGTATTACAGGCCGGGAGGAACCAGAACTCGTTGCCCGAGTAGGTGCGCTGCTCCTTGTAGTACGTCTCGATCTGGCACTTGTCGACGATGCGCGCATCGTCGGTGACGAACGGGCGCGCGGCCTGCGCTGCGCCGTAGGTCGCTGTCAGAACGCTTGTTGCCACCGCTTGGAGTAGCCGCCGCTGGACCACCATGGCGCTACCGGGCCCTCTTGTTGTTCGTATTGGCCGCTATGGTAAACGAACGCGCGAGTGCAGCTTGGCGAACAACGCGCGCGTAAACAATTTAACGCTCAGAACTCCTGTCACGCGAAGCGTGGACGCAGGCGTGCAGCTAATTCAGATGGTTTTGTTGATCATCCTCGTCGCCCTGAATTTCGGGTTCCGAGCACGATTGACGAAGATCGAGGCGAAGCTAGACCGGTCCTGAAAGGCCGTGGGCAAAGGGCGCTGGCGCGATTGATCTGCTAGAGCCCCGACGCTTTTTTAGTTTGTCTTGTCGGTCGTCCGCGGGGCGTTAGTGCCTGCCGACTACTCCCCGGTGTCAAGCGATCAACCACTGCCTGCCGCCGCCAAGCCGGAACAGGCGTTGACGTTCAGGTAGACCGCCTGCCCCACCTGGAGCGGCATGCCTTCGGGAACCGCAACGATTCGATGGCGCGACCACCGGCCTTCACTTTGGTAGGCCACATCCGCATAAACCGTTCGCGCCACATCGCCGGGCGATACGTCCTGCCGGCAATCATGGACGGAGGTAGCGCCGAGCGCCGCGCCGCGGCCCATGTTGATCACGCGACCCATACGCCAACCTTGGTCCCAGTCGTACTTTCCCTCGTAGACCGTAGCGCAACCGGCAAGCCAGCCCAGGGCCAGCAGCGACGCTATCGCCGTTGCTCCGCGCAGGCGCTCAGTTGGCAACCTAGGGCAGCGTTCGATCGCCTCATCGAGCAGTCCAAACATCGTTGGCTTTCGGCGTTGCGCAGACATATACACCGCTGGCCTGACGGGAAGCTTAATTTCGCGAACCTGCGGCTCTAAAGCTCGAAATGTATGCGCAGGTTGTAGGTGTTCGCCGGTCCCCGGTCGAGGTTGTAGCCAGGGTTGGCGATGTGCTGCCAGTCCGCAGTGACCCACAGGCCGCGAACGACATTGATGCTGTAGAACGTCTCGACGATGCGCTCGGTGGCGTAATTGAGGCGTCCGTCGCCCAGGAAGAAGCCTTGCCCGCCGGCGGCGAGATAATCGCGGTGCGCGCTTGAAAGACCGTTCACGTAGACCGACAAGCCCACCGTGTCTTCGGCTCGTTGCCACCGCGTGCCGTTCATCAGCATGCCGACCGCCAAAGAGCGCTCGATTTCGGTAAAGGCATACGTTTCCGTCTTGCCGTCATTCCACCCGGCGCGCACGTAGCCGCCTATTTGCTCCGTGAACGCGACCTGCGTGCCGACGCCGAAGCCGTTCTTCGACTGGACGTGGCGGACCTGAGTCACGTCCGGTGGGGTTGTGCTGGCGAGCGCATCGCGGAACGCTCCAGCGTTCACCCGGTTGCGGAAGGCAAGCAGGCGCAGCAGGGACTTGTGCCCGGCCAGGAGATAAGGCCGCTCGAGTTCGATCGCTTCGCCATAATGGTGTGCGATGTCGCGGTTCAGCGTGATGCCGTTCGATTCGACCGGCATCAGATATCGCCCGGCGCGCAACGACCACTCCTCGCTGATGTACGAGAGGCCGAGTCCCCATGTGTAGCCGCGCGCATCGGCCGGATAGTCCCAAGCGCCATAAGTGAGCGATGACCAGTTCAAGAATTGCGTGCGCGGATCGTGGCTGTACTCGACCGCGTCGAACACATCGAGCACGGAATAGTTACCGGCGGTCAGGACGACACGCCGGCCCGCGTAGCGGGTCCGGACCTGATTGGCATCGGATTTCTCCTCATCTTTCTCGCCGCCCAGGTTCCACGTTTTTCGCACGAATGCGCGCGCGCTATATCCCTGTATCTCTCCTTTCGCTGTGCGCTGGTTTTCTCCGTTCGTAAAGCCCCCCAGTCCTTGCAATTCGGAGAGCGCGCTTCCTTGGACGAACTCTGGATTGAAGTAGGCCTCCCAGCCGTTGCCGAGGCGAGCGCCGATAAAGATCGTGCCAGTGAACGAGTAGCCGTACTCTCGTTGAGGCAACAGGCTTTTCGGGCCTGTATACGGCGCCTCAAAGGAGGGTTTGAACTGCCGTAGGTATGTTGCCTGCGCATGCACCTCGAAGCCCGGCGCTTGCGCAGAGGCGAGGCGCAATGTGGCAAACAGGCAGACGGCCAGAGAAATAACAAAACCTGCGCGGCTCAACATGCTTGAGCATTTCATTTCGATCACCACTGCGCCGAGGCGCAAGTGTTTCATGAAATGTTCACGTCTGGCACCAAGGAAGAGCCGCGAGGTATAGAAGATTGGCGTGCTGAAGCCCGTTTTCTCGAGCTCGGCGTTCTGCAGCGAGCGGCCGAGACCCGCCAAATCAGAGAACGCGACCTGCGCGATCATCGCCGGCGCGAAGAACAGCTCGCCGCCGCTTCAGGGCTTGACGCCGAGGGACGCCGTGCCGGTTGCCGACCAGCTGTAGTCCTTTGGCGGCAGGAGCGAGTTCCAGCTGCCGTTCAGATTGGTGTAAGCCGCCGGAAAGGCGCCATGCACGTTGCCGATATAGGTCGCGTGGCCATAGGCGTTCCAGCGCTCGTCCTGGTCTTGTGCGGCGGCGAAGCCCGACGACAGCGCGAGCAGGAGCGCGAGCGCCGCGCCGCGTTTTCCAGGTGCCTACAATAGGTCATGCGCTTCCTCATCGTGGAAGACGATGCCCTGCTCGCCGACGGCCTGGCGCGGTCGCTGCGCGCCGGCGGCCACGCCGCCGACTGCGTCGCGAGCGCCGAGCATGCCGCGCTCGCCCTCAAGAATGAAGCTTTCGACGTCGTGCTGCTCGACCTCGGACTGCCCGGCATGGACGGCCTCGAGCTCTTGGCGCGGCTGCGACGCGCCAAGAACACCGTGCCGGTGATCGTCATCAGCGCGCGCGAGGCGCTCGGCGATCGCGTCCGCGGCCTCGACCTTGGCGCCGACGATTATCTGGTGAAGCCGTTCGAGCGTGCCGAGCTCGAAGCGCGCGTGCGCGCGCTGATCCGCCGCCGCTCGACGCCGGTTGCGCCGCAGCTCGCGTTCGGCCGCCTGGCGCTCGATCTCGTCGCGCGCGAGGCACGGGTCGATGGCGAGCGTGTCGAGCTCACACCACGCGAGTGGGCCATCATGGAGCTCTTTCTCACCCAGCCGCGCGTCGCGCTCGCCAAGGAGCGCATCGTGCAGTCGCTCTCGAGCTGGGACGAGCCGCTCAGCGCCAACGCGGTGGAAGTTTATGTCTCGCGCCTGCGCGCCAAGTTCGAATCCGCGGGGCTGCACATCCGCACCGTGCGCGGCTACGGCTACATGCTCGAAGGGGACGATGCGCGCTGAGCGCAGCGTGCGCAGCCGGCTGCTGGTCTGGCTGCTCGCGCCGCTCGCACTGGTGCTCGCCGCGGCCGCGGTCCTCGCCTACCGCACGGCGCTTGGCCTGGCAAGCGATGCCTATGACCGCTCGCTCCTCGATCCGGCGCTCGCCATCGCGCAATCGCTCAAGGTGACGCGCGGCGGTGTGGTGGTCGACATGTCCCGCGAAGCGCTCGAAGCGCTGCGCGTCGATACGAGCGATCGCCTGTTCTTTTCGGTGAGCCAGCACGGGCGGCCGCTGGTCGGCCCCGACGCGCTGCCGCCCCCGCCCGCCGAGCCCGAGGACGGCACGCCGGTGTTCTACGACACGGTCTACGAGGGCGAGCCGGTGCGCGTGGCGGCCATCGCGATCGATTCGCCCGCCGGCCCGGTAATGGTGCAGGCGGCCGAGACCCTGGTAAAGCGCAAGCGCCTGGTGGAGCGCGTGCTCGCCGCCTATGGCGTGCTCGGCACCGCGATCATCGTCGTCGCGCTCGCTGCGGTATGGATCGGGGTGGCGCGCGGCCTCGGGCCGCTCGACAAGCTGCGCGGCGAGCTCGCGACGCGCTCGCACCGCGACCTGCGGCCGGTGGCCGAGCGCGAAGCGCCCGAGGAGGTGCGCCCCCTGGTTCACGAGCTGAACGAGCTGCTGCACCGCCTTGCGGTGTCGATGGAGCTGCAGCAGCAGTTTGTCGCCGACGCGGCGCACCAGCTGCGCACGCCGCTCGCCGCGCTGCAGGCGCAAGTCGAGGCCGCACGCGGCGAGCCGCTGTCGCCGGCGCTCGCGCGCACCGTCGAGCAATTGCACGCCGCGACCAAGCGGGCGGCACATCTGTCGCGGCAGCTCCTCACGCTCGCCGCGATCGACCCGAGTGCCGAGCGCCCGTACACGCCGCAGCGCGCCGACCTCGGCGAGCTCCTGCAGCGCGATCTCTCGGACTGGATTGCGCGCGCCGACACGCGGCGCATCGATCTCGGCTTCGAGCTGGCGGCTGCGCCGGTGCAGGGCGAGGCGGAGCTCCTCGTCGAAGCGGCCTCGAACCTTCTCGACAACGCGCTCACCTACACGCCGCAAGGCGGCGTGGTGACGCTACGCACCGGTCGCCGCGACGGCGTTTGCTACGTCGAGGTCGAGGACGACGGTCCCGGCATCCCCGAAACGGAGCGCGCGCACGTCTTCGAGCGTTTTCACCGCGTCAAGGGAACGCCTGGACCGGGCGCGGGCCTCGGGCTTGCCATCGTGCGCGAGATCGCCCACCGCCATGGTGCTTCCGTGACGCTCGGCGCTGGCGCCGCCGGGCGCGGCACGCGCATCAGCCTTTCGTTTCCGCCGGCCTAGCATTCCACCAGCCGCCGCCCAGCGCCTGGAAGAGCGCTGCCGTGTCGGCGTAGCGATTTGCCTGCGCCTGTACCAAGGCGAGCACCGTCTGCTGGTAAGCCTGCTCGGCGGTGAGGAGGCCCAGATAGCTGATGTCGCCGAGCTCGAGCTGCCGCCGCGCGATCGCCAGGCTTTCCTCGGCAAGCAGCTTCGCGTCGAGCGCGGCCTTGAGCGCAATCGCGTCGTACTGCAGCGCGCGCAGCGTATCGGCGACGTTCTGCAACGCGGCGATCACCGTGGCACGGTACTGCGCTGCGGCCTGCTCGTAAGCCGCCTGGGCGGCGCGCTTGCGGTGAAGCAGCGTGCTGCCGTGAAATAGCGGCTGCGTCGCATTCACCCCCACCAGCCAGAAGCCGCTGCCGGAGCCGAGCAGCGAGCCGATCTCGCTCGCCACGCTGCCGATGTTCGCGCTGATGCTGAACTGCGGCAGCATGTTCGCCACCGCGACGCCGACCTCGGCGCTCGCCGCATGCAGTTGTGCTTCCGCTGCGCGGACATCGGGCCGCTGCTCGACCAGTTTGGAAGGGAGGCTGACGGGCAGCTCGACCGGCAGCTCGAGATTCGCAAAGTCGAAGCGCTCCGCGACCTCGTCGCTCGGGAAGCGGCCGGCGAGCGCCGTCAGCAGGTTGCGCTGCTGGGCGAGCTGCTTGCGCAGCGGCGCGAGCGTGGCCTGCGCCTGCGCGAGCGTCACGCGCTGTGCGATGACATTGGCCTCGGCAATGGCGCCGAGCTCGTATTGGCGCTGCATCAGCGCGACCTGCTCGGTCTCGAGCTTGACGATCTCCTCGGTCGCCGCGATCTGCGCGCGCAGCGCCGCCTCTTGCACCGCGGCGGCGACCACGTTGGAGCTGAGCGTCACGTAGGTTGCCTCGAGCTCGCAGCGCTGGCTCTCGGCCAGCGCGGCCGCCGCTTCCACCTGGCGGCGCACGCCGCCGAAGACGTCGGGCACATAGGCGATGCTGAGCTGCGCCGTGTGGAGATTGAAAACCGGCTCGGGGGTGTTGAGCGGGGAGCTCAGGATCGGCGCGGATTTCTGCCGCGTCGTGGAGAAGCTCGCGTCCGCGCTCGGGAAAAGCGCTCCGCGGCTCGCGAGGTGGTTCTCCTCGGCAACGCGCAGCGCCGCCTGCGCCGACTGCAGGGTCGGATTTGCCCTCAGCGCCTGCGCGACGAGCGAATTCAGCGCCGGCGAGCGATAGAGCGTCCACCACTGCCCGGGAATATCCAGGTCGCGCACGAAGCGCTGCATCGCGCCGCCCGGGATCTGCGCGGCGACGCTCTCGGTCGCGAGCGGCTCGGGCGTGTAGCGCTCGACCGGCGGCGGGCTCGGCCGGCGGAAATCCGGGCCCACGGCGCATCCCGCGATGAGCACGCTGCAAGCGAGCGCCGCGCAGCGCATCAGGCGTTCGCCATCTCGACGTCCTCGGTGCCATCGGGACGCGGCGCCGACCGGCGTCGCGAGGAGACCGCGATCAGGGCGGGCAGCACGACGAGGATCAGCAGCGGCGCGAGCAGCACGCCGCCCACGACGACAATGGCAAGCGGCCGCTGTACCTGCGCGCCGATGCCGGTGGAGACGGCCGCCGGCAGCAGGCCGACGCCGGCCGCGATGCAGGTCATGACGACCGGCCGCATCTGCACTTCGCACGCCTGCCGGATCGCGTTGGCGCGGTGCACGCCGTCGCCGAGGAGCTGGTTGTAGTACGAGATGACGATGATGCCGTCCATCGCGGCGATGCCGAAGAGCGCGACGAAGCCGATCGCTGCCGAGACGCTGAAGGGTGTCCCGGTCAAGTAGAGCCCGAACACGCCGCCGACCAGCGTCATCGGCATGACGCTCGCGGCGAGCAGCATGTCGACCATCGAGTTGAAGTGGAAGTAAAGCAGCGTGCAGATAAGCAGGATGCTGAGCGGCACCGCGAGCGCGAGCCGCATTGCTGCCTCTGTGAGGTTACCGAACTCGCCTACCCATTCCAGGCGGTAGTTGCCGGGCAACTGGACCTGCTGCTGCACCTTGTCCTGCGCTTCGAGCACCGCGCTGCCCAGGTCGCGGCCGCGCACGCTGAACTTGATCGGGATGTAGCGCTGCTGCTGCTCCCGGTAGATGAACGACGCCCCGGACTCCAGGCGCACGTCGGCGACCTGGCTGAGCGGCACCTGCGTG
>Ga0070741_10021015_pt1 | contig 10204 bp, 7 predicted proteins | sample Coa_R1_4_FD_66440 | JGI IMG/M metagenome (GOLD analysis project Ga0070741, IMG submission 66440) | Surface soil microbial communities from Centralia Pennsylvania, which are recovering from an underground coalmine fire - Coalmine... | ecosystem: Environmental > Terrestrial > Soil > Unclassified ...
ACGACCGCCTCGACCAGGTACCGCGCCAGTTGCATGCCGCCACCTCCAGTGGCGGTCCGGTATCACCTGAGACATGCTATGCGGTGCTGGTCCGGGATCAGGTGAACTCAGACACCTCCCTTCCCGCCAGCGGCAACGAATGCGCGGCCGTGCTGGCCAGGCCGAGGCGGAGCGACGATTTCAATCCAGACCTCGGCCTTCGGCACGCCGTGCTCATACTCCGGCGCGTGGCGGAGGTCATTCTCGACAACGGCCCGATCTCGCATGCGGAGATTGAGCGCTATGACGACCCAGGAGTCGACGCCGCGGTCGAGGACTACTGCCAGGACCATGGTCGGTCTCTCGACAGCGCAACTTATCGTTTGCTGCTCATTGAGACATCCAGGATCCTGGAAACACGTTGGTTTGCGAAGAGCCCAATGACGAGTCGACCGGACCTTATCGATGCGCTACAGCACGAAAAGCGCATACCGCCGATCATCGTGTACCGCGCGACGGACAACCCCGACGTGTTCGGTCTACTTGACGGAGTCAATCGAACTTTTGCTCATTGGTCGTTGGGCATTTCGACCATCCGTGCATATGAAATCCTCATGGCCTAAGCACGAAAACGCAAAGGGCGGCGGCAAGGCTCGCGTCGTGGAGGATCCGGATGCGGGCAAGTTGAGGCGCCGCGCAGACCGAGGCGGGCGCATTGCTGAGCGACCTCCACGAGCTAATAGAAGAGCTGCTCACGATGCCTTGAGGAAGCACGACCAGCTGATCGGGCCGTGCACAGGCCAGCGGCCGCCAAGAGGCTACTTGCTGGACCGCGGCCTCAGCGGTTCGCGGCTGATGACCGCCTTACTCTGGTGCGACCAGAGCGGACTCCCGTTCGGACGGACTTGGATCGACCGCCGGCGACTCGCTCGTTGGAGCTTGGACCGCCGGCCCCCGAAGCTTTGTCAGATGCAACACGTATGGACTCAGGGCGGCCGCATCGACGCCTTCAAGGGTCGACACGACTGCCGCCAGCTTGGAGATCGCTTCGGCCTGGACGTCCAGTTGCTCGCGAATGTCTTGTAGCTGGCCTTCAACGGTGTCTGAAGCCATCAGTGCGATCCTTGGGATTCGAAGAGTGCTGCGTTCATCGCCTCACTGTGCGCGCAACTGAGTAACAACGTCAGCAATCGGTGCAGGAGTCTGTCGCCTCGCTGTCGGTTAGCGCCGCTTCCGTGACAGCACGCGCCCGTCGTCGATGTCGAGCACGACGGCGGACGGCTCCGGGTCACGGCCAGTCAGTCGAATCGAACCTGGTGGCCCGTCATGCACTTCGAGGTCATCCCTGAATAGATGACTGATCACCCAGCGCACGCCGGATCGGTCCAACGCTGCGACCCCGGTGAACGAAGCGATAAGAAGCAGATCCGTGCCGGTCGGCCTGCGGACAACGGTCACCGGGTGCAGAGGCAACGCCTCGGCATGACGTGGGTCATCACCGACATCAAGCACATAAGCGTCCAAACCGGTCGCAACAAGCAACTGGTCGGGATTCGGGCACGCGAAGACCCCGGTGACGACACCACGATTCTCGAGCGCGAACGATCCGACCCATGGCTCGCCACCGCGAGGACGCACCTTGATCGTCAGCGTGTCCCGGCCCTTCTCGCCAAAGTGGACCGCAGGGATCGGCCAATCCCCGCTGCTCGGGTACTCGGGATGGACCTCGACGGTGTAGGAGTGCTCGAACCCGAGGTCGGCAAACGCGACGGACACTGGGCGCCTCATGAGCGCACGATGCGCTTGTAAGTCCTACCGCGCCGCTCGCAGCCAGGCGAGGACTTCTTCCGCGTGGCGGTCGGGCGGGAACACCGGGTACCAGACGTGCTCGACCTTCCCGTCGCGCACCACGAGCGTCAGGCGCTTCAGGAGCGTCTGGCCCGCGACCTCGAAGGACGGCAGTCGCCACGCCCGCGTCAGCTCGAGGTCGGCGTCCGAGAGGATGGCGAAGGGCAGGTGCAACCGATGGACCAGCTCCTGCTGGTAGTCCGTCGTCTGCGTCGAGAGCCCGAACACGTCGGCTCCTGCCGCCTTCATCTCGACGTGGTGGTCGCGAAACCCGCACGTCTCCGGCGTGCAGCCGCGCGCGCCTGGGATCAGGTCCCAGTCCGCAACCAGCGGGTCGACACCCGGCCGCCCCGTGCGCGGATACGCGTACGCGACCACCCGCATCGCGCCGAGGCGCGCCAGCGAGATGCGCCTGCCATCGGTGGCCGCCAGCTCGATGTCGGGCGCGGCCGATCCGCGCAGATGATCCGCGGCACCGTCGTCGACCGGAACCGGCAGGTCCGGCGGCAGGACCATCGGGTCGAACGGCGCCTCGGCCATACGTAAATCGTGCATAGACTGGGAATCGCATGCAGCAGCACGACGTTTTCGAGGTCGCCGACGCCTACGAGCGCTACATCGGCCGCTGGAGCCGACGGCTCACGCCCGGTTTCGTGCGCTGGCTCGGCGTCCCCCTGCAGGGCCGGTGGCTCGACGTCGGATGCGGCACCGGTTCTCTGACCGAGGCCATCCTCGCGGAGGCGTTCCCGGAGAGCGTCGTCGGGATCGACCCCTCCTCGTCGTTCGTGACCAAGGCCTCCGAGACGCTGCGCGACCCGCGCGCCTCCTTCCGCGTCGGCAACGCGATGGGCCTCGAGTTCCCATCGGCGTCCTTCGACGCCGCGGCCGCCGCGCTCGTCCTCCCCTTCGTGCCCGAGCCGAACGCCGCGGTCGCGGAGATGAAGCGCGTCGTGAAGAAGGGCGGTCGCGTCGGCGCCGTCGTGTGGGACTACGCCGGCGGCATGACGATGATCCGCACCGTCTTCGACGCCGCCGCCGAGCTCGATCCGAAGTCCAAAGAGCTCGACGAGGGCAACCGCTTTCCCATCGCGCGGCCCGACGCCCTCCGCGCCTGCTTCATCGGAGCCGGACTTCAGCTCATCGATCTCCAGCCGATGGAGGTCGAGATGGTGTTCAAGGACTTCGACGACTTCTGGCAGCCCTTCCTCGGCGGCCAGGGCCCCGCGCCCGCGTACGTCGTATCGCTCGCGGAGATCAAGCGCCAGGAGCTCGCCGCGCAGGTCCGCTCACACCTCACGCCCGAGCCCGACGGCTCCATCCGCATGACGTCGCGCGCATGGGGCGTGAAGGGGACCGTGCCCTGAAAGCTCGGCTCGCCATCGCCGTCGCGCTGCTGAGCGTGGTGGCGGCCTGCGGCACGACCGCGGCCACAAGACCCGCGCCGACCGCCTCCCCATCGCCGGTCCCTTCCGCAGTGCCGATGCCCTCGCCCGCGGCCAACCCCGCCTATCCGCCCGCCACCCTCGCCGACCTCGTGGGCCTCGCGAATCGCGGCGTCCCGCGCCGCTTCATCGGCATGGAGGGCCAGTCCCTCGCGCCGTCGTGCAACCGCGCGTGGATGCGCGTCTACGAACCGGCCGGCGTCGCGCCTGAACAGATGGCCGCCGACCTGCTCAAGGTCTCGATCCAGCGCCACGCATTCCAGAAGTCATGCGGCGGGATGGTCTTCGGCACCATGGACGCGAGCTACTGCAACTGCTACCACGCGGAGCACGGCTATCTGCAGATCGACCGCGGTCCTGCCGCCGAGCCCGCGCCTGGCAAGATGCTCGTTTCCTTCGCTCTGACGGACAAGACGCCGGTGCTCTGGCAGCTCACGGTCGAAGCGCCGACCGGCTAGCCGCCGCGCTCAGCTGACCTGGAACGACCAGGTGTACGGGAGACCGTTGATCGTCAGCGCGACCACGTAGACGACGCCCGGCGTCAGCGGGGCCTTCGGCACGACGACCGCCGCGCCGCGCCACGTCGTGTACGAAGCAAGGCTCGCGTCGTGCGCGGAATCAATGACGCAGAACGGCAGCGCCGACCCGTTGCCCGTGAACGACTGCGCGCTGACGTTGGTCGCGACGTTGCCGCCGATCTCCACGAAGACCGGCAGGCCGACCGTCCCCGTGTAGCCGCACGCCGCCTCGGGGTCCGGAAATTCATTTCCGGAATAGGTGCGCAGGGGCACGGTCTTCCCGTTACCCGGGAAGTAGGTCGGCGTCGTGTACATGCCGAGGGCGTTCGAATTCCCGCTGCTTACGTTGATCGCGAAACCCGAAGCCCACGTCCCATAACCGCTGTGTCTGAAGGCGCCATAGCCCGCGGTCTGCAACCGCGGGTCGACCATGGACATCGCATGGAACGGCGCGCCCATCCACCAGTCGATGGCGTGGTCGTCGGTGGCTGACGTGCTAGAGCTCACCTCGATGTTGCTGTTCTGCGACGCGTAGTTGCCGGACACCGTGTAGTACGGCGAGCTCGAGTTCTCGCAGTGGCAAACGTCCTGGGCCTTGACCATGTAGACCGCGTGGTTGTAGTCGCCCTGGCTCCACGTCGTGCCGCCGGGACCGATCGCGGTGCTCTCGGTGACCGGCGGCAACCCCGAGATCGCACGCCAGTAGTTCAGCCGCGCCAGCCACCCCTTGCCGGCGATCGGGCAGGGACTGTTGGTCGGAGGAGGCGCAGCCGTCAAAGACGGCGCGGGCCCGGTGAACCAGCCGACCACGTCGACGATCACGTCGACGCAGCCGGCGGAGTTCTCGAGGTCGATGTTCCCTGACGGGCCGACCTGGATCACGCCGAGGTTCGGAACCGTCAACCCGCCGGTCCAGTTCAGGTCCGACGCGAGCGGAAGCCCCGCCCCGTCCGGCCACGCGGTCAGCACGCTCGACGATGTCGCACCTGTGACGGTGATGTTCGCGACGATGGCGGTCGGCGGGTTCGGATCGGTCATCAGCGGCACGCCGCCCTGACCCGCGATGACCACCGGCCAGCCCGAGTTCGGGCCCCACGGGACGAAGTAGCCGCCCGTGCCGTCGCGGCTGTCGAGGACGCGCGCGGGCGTTACCGGCGTGAAGCGGCTGCCGGTGGCCGCGAGGTTCGAGCCGTCGGTGAACCATCCGTTGAGGTCCGCGACGACGTCCACGGCGCCCGAGTTGTTGAAGATGCTCACGCCGCCGCCGGAGCCGAGCGCCACCATCACGCGGTTGGGCACGGTCTGGCCGGCGCGGAAGTTCAGGTTCGACGCGAGCGGCCGCAACTGGCCGGTCGGCCACACCGTGAGATAGCTTGCGGCGCTCGCCCCCGTCGCCGTGACGTTGAGGATCACCGCCTCGGCGCCGGTCCCCGGCACGCCCGCCGAACCGCCCACGCCGGCGACCTGGAGGTTCAACGAGCCGCCGGCGCCGAGCTTCGCCTGCACCGCACCGGTGCCGTTGCGGGTGTCGAGCAGGCGGATCGGAACCAGCGGGTTGAAGAGTCCGTCAGGGCCGGGTGACGCGGCCGGGGTCGAGTAGTAGCCCTCGACGTCGACGATCACGTCGGCCGAGCCGGCCGCGTTGAAGATCGTCACGTCGCCGCCGGTGCCGAGGCCGACCGTGACCAGGTTGGGCACGGTCACGCCCGCCGTCCAGTTGAGGTTGGAGGCGACCGGCCGGCTCACGCCCGTTGGAAAGAGGGTCAGGTAGCTGGACGCCGTCGTCCCGGTCACGGTCACGTTCAGCACCGCCGCCGCCACTCCCGACCCCGGGATGCCGCCCTGCCCGCCCACGGGGAGGTCGATCGACTGGCCAGCGCCAAGGGGCGACGAGAACCCGCCCGTGCCATCGCGCGTGTCGAGGATCCGGGCCGGCGTGAGCGCGTGGTAGGTGCCCCCGACCGGGCCCGAGGCGTGCCCGAGAAGCGCGAAGATCGGCAGCGCCGGAAGGGCGGCCGCGATCACAAGCGTGACCAGGGCGAGAGCGAGCCGCCGATCCGGGAGGCGCACGGCCGCGATTGTCCCCGCGAGGCCTCGCATTACCGATGAAAAACGGTTAAGAGACCCCGAACTTGCGGCGCGTTACCGGGGGCGGTTTCACAGGATCGTCCCCTAGACTCGAACCCGTGCTGGGACGTTCGACCGCGCTCGCCGTGGCGTGCGTCCTGCTGCTGACGGGGTGCACGAGGGGATCGACCGGCGGCTCGTCCACCAGCCCGTCGCCGTCCCCGAGCTCGAGCGCCGAAACGCTGAGCTGGACCTCCTGCGGCGGCGGCTTCCAGTGCGCCTCGCTGACCGTGCCGCTCGACTACGCAAACCGAAGCAACGGCAAGACGATCAAGATCGCGATCGTCCGCAAGCCGGCGCTGGACCAGGCGAACCGGATCGGCTCGGTGCTCACGAACCCCGGCGGCCCTGGCGCGTCCGGCATCCAGTACCTCCGCCAGGCGGCGAGCGGGATGGTCAACCTCAACAAGCGGTTCGACCTCATCGGGTTCGATCCGCGGGGCGTCGGCGCGAGCGCCCCGGTCCGCTGCCTGAGCGCCCCCGACGAGGACGCGTTCAACGCGCTCGACCCGGTGTGGGACGACGCCCAGGAGAAGGCCGCCGGCATTCAGGCGGACCAGAACTTCGCGGCCGGCTGCCAGCAGATGAGCGGCGACATCCTTCCGTTCGTCGACACGGCAAGCGCTGCTCGGGACATGGACGAGATGCGCGCGGCGCTCGGAGACGACAACCTCACCTATCTCGGATTCTCGTACGGCACGTATCTCGGGCAGATGTATGCGCACCTCTTCCCCACGCACGTGCGCGCGCTGTCGCTCGACGGAGTGATCGATCCGACCGTGCAGCCCAACGACATGCTGCTCGCGCAGGTGAAGAGCTTTCAGAAGAACCTCGAGGCGTTCTCGGCCGACTGCAAGAGCCGCTCGAGCTGCTCGTTCGGGCGCACCGGCGACCCGCTCGCCAAGATCTCGGCGCTGCTGGGCCGGCTTGACAACGCCCCGCTGCCGGTCGGCTCGCGCAAGCTGACGCGGAGCCTCGCGATCATCGGCATCATCACGCCGCTCTACGACCCGAGCACATGGAGCTTCCTCGACCAGGGGCTCAGCGCTGCCGAGCAGGGCAACGGCTCGCTGCTGCTGCAGTTCTCGGACCTGTACCTCGCCCGCAACCCGGACGGGACGTACGACAACGAGAACGACGCGAACTACGCGATCAACTGCCTGGACCACCCGGTGCCGAAGGACGTGAGCGCGTACGACCAGCTCGCGGCGTCGTACTCGGCCGCGTCACCGATCCTCGGCCCGGCCGAGCAGTACTCGAACCTCGTGTGCGCCTACTGGCCGGTGGCGCCGAAGGGCGAGACCGGGCCGCTGACCGCGGACGGCGCGCCGCCGATCCTTCTCGTGGGCGGGACCGACGACCCCGCGACGCCGTATGCGTGGGCGCAGGCCGTCAGCCGGCAGCTCGCGGGCTCTGTGCTGCTGACGCGCGAGGGCAACGGGCACGTCTCGTATGACAAGAGCCGCTGCGCGCAGCAGGCCGAGGACGCGTACCTGATCAACCTGACCCTGCCAGCCCCCAACACCGTCTGCCGAGACTCGGCATAACCGAGCGGGAGAGAATCCCTCGCCCGCGCATAGCGCGGGAGAGGGTGGCGCGCAGCGCCGGGTGAGGGGCTCAGGCCACGCTGGCGGCAACCGCCGGCTTGGCGAGGGGAGCAGTCCCCTCTCCCGCAAAGCGGGAGAGGGTTAGGGTGAGGGGTAAATAAAACAAATCGAGTGCCCGCGCAGCGGGAGAGGGTGGCGCGCAGCGCCGGGTGAGGGCGGCGCCGGGTGAGAGCTAGGCCACGCTGGCGGCGACCGCCGGCTTGCGGAACACCAGCTGCCCGCCCTCGACGTCCACCTCGACCGTCTCCCCCTCGCCGAACCTGCCCTCGAGCAGCTGCATCGCGAGCGGGTCCTGCACCAGCCGCTGGATCGCCCGCTTCAGCGGCCGCGCCCCGTACACCGGGTCCCACCCGCGCTCCCCGAGCAGGTCCCGCGCGGCATCGCTCACCACGAGCGAGATCCTCCGCTCCGCGAGCCTCTTCTCGAGCCGCCGCAGCTGGATGTCGACGATCGCTCCAATCTGCTCGCGCGTCAGCGACCGGAACACGATGACCTCGTCGACCCGGTTCAGAAACTCGGGCTTGAAGTTGTCGCGCAGCACCGTCGTGACCGCATCGCGCACCTCCTCGAACGGCCGGTTCGCCATCTCCTGGATGAGCGTGCCTCCGAGGTTCGAGGTCATGATCAGAACGGTGTTGCGGAAGTCGATCGTCCGCCCCTGCCCGTCGGTCAGGCGCCCGTCGTCGAGGATCTGCAGGAGCACGTTGAACACGTCGGGGTGCGCCTTCTCGATCTCATCGAAGAGCACGACCGAGTAGGGCCGCCGCCGCACCGCCTCGGTGAGTTGACCACCCTCGTCGTAACCGACGTATCCAGGCGGCGCGCCGAGCATCCGCGCGACCGTGTGCTTCTCCTGGTACTCCGACATGTCGAGGCGGATGAGCGCCTGCTCGTCGTCGAAGAGGAACTCCGCGAGCGCACGCGCGAGCTCCGTCTTGCCCACGCCGGTCGGCCCGAGAAAGATGAACGAGCCGACGGGCCGGTTCGGGTCCGACAGCCCTGAGCGCGAGCGACGCACCGCGTTCGCGACCGCGCTGACCGCCTCGTCCTGGCCGATGACGCGCTCGTGCAGCCGCTCCTCCATCTGGATCAGCTTTGCGATCTCGCCCTCCATCAGCTTCGACACGGGGATGCCGGTCCACCGCGCGACGATCTGCGCGATGTCCTCCTCGCCGACCTCCTCCTTCAAAAGCGCGTGGCCGCCCTGCAGGTCGCCGAGCCGCGTGTTCGCCTCCGCGAGCTGCTTCTCGAGCTCGACCGCCTTGCCATAGCGGAGCTCGGCCGCCTTGCCGAAATCAGCTGCGCGCTCGGCCCGCTCCGCCTCGCCGCGCACCTCTTCGAGCTGGGCCTTCAGCGCGCGGATGCGCGCGATGACCTCCTTCTCCTGCTCCCAGCGCGAGCGCAGCGAGGTGCGCTGCTCCGAGAGCTCCGCGATCTGCTTGTCGATCGTCTTCAGCCGCTCCTTGGACGCCTTGTCGGTCTCCTTCTTCAGCGCCTCGCGCTCGATCTCGAGCTGGCGCAGCTGGCGCTCGAGCTCGTCGAGCGGCGCGGGCAGCGAGTCGATCTCGGTGCGCAGGCGCGCAGCAGCCTCATCGATGAGGTCGATGGCCTTGTCGGGCAGGAACCGATCGGTGATGTAGCGGTTCGACAGGACCGCCGCCGCAACCAGCGCGGTGTCCTTGATGCGCACGCCGTGGTGCACCTCGTAGCGCTCACGCAGGCCGCGAAGGATGCTGATCGTGTCCTCGACGCTCGGCTGGTCGACGATGACGGGCTGGAAGCGCCGCTCCAGGGCCGCGTCCTTCTCGATGTGCTTGCGGTACTCGTCGAGCGTGGTGGCGCCGATGGCGCGCAGCTCGCCGCGGGCGAGCGCCGGCTTCAGCAGGTTGGCCGCGTCGATGGCGCCCTCAGCGGCGCCCGCGCCGACCAGCGTGTGCAGCTCGTCGATGAACAGCACGACGTTGCCGTCCGACCCCTCGACCTCCTTGAGCACCGCCTTCAACCGGTCCTCGAACTCGCCGCGGAACTTCGTCCCCGCGACCAGCGCGCCGAGGTCGAGCGCGATCACGCGCTTGCCCTTCAAGCCCTCGGGCACGTCGCCGGACGCGATGCGCTGCGCGAGTCCTTCGGCGATCGCGGTCTTGCCCACGCCGGGCTCGCCGATCAGGACGGGGTTGTTCTTGGTCCGGCGCGAGAGGACCTGGATGACGCGGCGGATCTCCTCGTCGCGGCCGATGACGGGGTCGAGCTTGCCGTCCGCCGCGAGCTTGGTCAGATCGCGGCCGTACTTCTCGAGGGCCTGGTACTTCGATTCGGGGTTCGGGTCGGTGACGCGCTGGTTGCCGCGGATCTGGCGCAGCGCGCGGAGCAGCGCGTCGTGGTCCGCCCCCGCGTCCTTCAGCAGCTTCGTGGCGGCCAGCGCGAGGACGATGTGCTCCGTCGAGGTGTACTCGTCCTTGAGCTGGGAGGCCTCCTTCTCGGCCTGCTCGAGCAGGTGCTCCAGGGACTGGCTGACGTAGGGCTGCCCGGCGCCGCTGACGCGCGGGAACCGCGCGATCGCCGACTCGAGGGCCGGGCGCAGCGCCTGGATCGAGACGCCGGCGCGCTCGAGCAGCGTGCGGCCGACGCCCTCGTCCTGGTCGACGAGCGCGAGCAGCAGATGCTCCGGCTCGACCGCCTGCTG
>Ga0070741_10021016_pt1 | contig 10204 bp, 10 predicted proteins | sample Coa_R1_4_FD_66440 | JGI IMG/M metagenome (GOLD analysis project Ga0070741, IMG submission 66440) | Surface soil microbial communities from Centralia Pennsylvania, which are recovering from an underground coalmine fire - Coalmine... | ecosystem: Environmental > Terrestrial > Soil > Unclassified ...
CAGGAGCGTGCGCAACTCGGCGTCGTCCATGTTCCCGTGGACCGCTTCGACGGGGGCGAGCCCGCAGAGATCCTCGAGAATGCTCGCGGCCGTGAAGTCGCCGGCATGGAGGATCAGGTCGGCGCGCTCGAGCTCGCGGAGGCAGACGTCCGGTAGCCGGCGGGCTCCGCGCGGCATGTGCGTATCCGCGATGACGGCGATTCTCAAGCCAGGAGGGCGACCACAGCGTCGAGCAGCCGGTCGGCACCGAACCGAACGGGGTCGTCGGCCGGGAGGCCGGTCTCGGCGGCTGCTTCCTCGACGGCGGCGTGTGCCGCGTCGTCGTCGAGCCCGCGCGTGTTGATCGCGACCGCCGCCACCTTCGCCGGTCGCGCGCGTAGCGAGAGGCGCTCGTGCAGGTCGACGAGCTCGGCCAGCGGCGTGAGGGGCACCAGCTCGAAGCCCTCGTGCTCGGTCGAGCCGGCGCGATGGCAGAGCACGAACGCATGCGGCGCCGAGCCGTGGATCAGGCCGAGCGTCACGCCCGAGTACGCCGGATGCGTGATCGACCCCTGGCCCTCGACCCAGAGCAGGTCTCCCCCGCGCTCGACGCCCTCGACCACGAGTCGCTCGGCCGCGCCGGCGATGAAGTCCGAGACCACGGCGTCGACGGCAATCCCCCAGCCCGCGATTGCCATCCCCGTCTGCCCAGTCGGGACGAACTCGGACGCGAGCCCGCGCGCGCGGGCGGCCCGGTCGAGCTCGAGCGCGACGGTCATCTTCCCGATCGCGCAGTCGGACCCGACGGTGAGCACGGTCTTCGCCGGAAGCTCGAGGTTTCGGCCGCTCGGGACGTTGAGATCGGCGGGCGGCCGGCGCAGGTCGCGAAGCTCGACGCCGTGCCGCTGTGCAAGCTCCGCGAGGTCGGGGTCGTCGGCGATGAACTGGTGCAGGCCGTTCTCGACGTCGAGCCCGGCCTCGATCGAGCTCTTCAGGAGGTCGCGCCACTTGGGCGGGAAGCGCCCGCCTGCCGTGGCGACGCCGACGACGGCGGTTGTCGGCCCGAGCGGCAGTGCCTCGGCCACCGATGCGACGATCGGCAGCCCGTCCTGCGTCTCGCCTGCGCGGGTCGAGTCGACTAGGGCGACGGCCGGCGTCAGCCCGTAGCGGATGATCCCGCGCGCCGTCTTGCCGTAGTGGGGGTCGCCGGAGAAGTCCTCGGCCAGAATCAGGTATCGCTTCTCGCCCACGCCGCGCAATCTACGCGCGCCCGGCCGCTTCGAGCACGGCATGCGCGCGAGCGGTCAAGAGCTCGTCGGCCGCTGCGCCCCAGTCGACGGCCTCGACGGTCGATCCGTTGGAGCCGGGTCGCTTCCACCGTTTCCCCTCCACGAGCGCGACGCTCCTGGGCGGACGTCGCAGTTCCGACCGCCGTCGGGCCATTGCGTCGTGACGAGCGAGTCGGCCGGCGGGTCGAGCCGCGGGTCGTCGATCCCCAGCCGGCGGCAGGCCGAGATCGCCCGGCCGTCCTGCGACGCACAGCGCCGGGTGTCGCAAGCCAGGCAAGCGCTTCGTCGGCCGCTGCTTCCGCGGCCGGCGTGGCCCCGGCCTGCAGTTCGGCAAGGGAGATCAGCCGCCAGAACGCGCTGCGCCACTTGCCGTACGGGTGGACGCCGAAGTCGCGCGAGAGTCCCCGGACAAGCTCGTCACGCACGAGCGGAGACGCCGAGCCCCGGACGGTCGGGCGGCGTCTGGACGCCGTCCACGAGCTCGATCCCGGGCCACGGGTCGTCGCGGATCAGCAGGTTCCCGTCCAGGTCGACGTGGTCGAAGAGCGACGCGATGTGGGCGCCGGGGGCGATCGCGAGGCCGGACTCCACCATGCAGCCGAGCATGAGCTCGAGGCCGAGGGCGCGCGCTGCGGAAGCCATGCGGACCGCTTCGCGGACGCCGCCGGACTTCGCCAGCTTGACGTTGATGCCGTGCGCGATCTCGGCGCAGGCCGCGACGTCCGCGAGCGTGTGGCAGTCCTCGTCGACGTAGATCGGCAGCGGCGACGAGCGGCGAAGCTCGGCACCCGCCGGGTCGCCGGCAGGGAGCGGTTGCTCGCAGTATTGGACGCCGAGGATCTCGAGCTGCGGCAGCGCGTCGAGCGCCTCGTCCAGCGACCAACCCTCGTTGACGTCCACCTGAAGCGGGAGGTCGGTCGCGGCGCGCACCGCGCGAACTCGCTCGACGTCGAGCCCGTCGCGGCCTCCGAGCTTCAGCTTGAGCTTCTTGAACCGCGGTGCGTCTCGCTCGGCCTTGCGTGCCATCGCGTCCGGGTCGTCGATCCCGATCGTCCACGACGTCGGCGGTCCGCCGCGCTCGAGCCCGAGCAGCCGCCAGAGCGGGACGCCCGCGAGCTTGGCGCAAAGATCGTGCAGCGCGATGTCGATCGCAGCCCGCGCGGCCGGTTCGCCGCGGGGCAGCCTGGCGTGGATCGCGTCGAGCGCCCACGGATCGTCGCCGAGCGCGTCCGCGTTCCGCTCGACGTACACGAGCGCCGACTCCGGCGTCTGGTCGTAGCGATCGATCGGCGCGGCCTCGCCGTAGCCGACGGTGTCCCCGTGGCGGATGTCGACACGAACGACGCCTGCGACCTCCTGCGTCTCGCGCGCGATCCGGAACGTCTCGGCGAGCGGCAGCCGGTCGATCCGGGCGGCAATCTCCACGCCGATACCCTAAATCTCCGGGCCGCGGGGTACGTTCTGCGAGTGGAAGCGATCCCGCGGGACGTCGCGTCGGGGAAGGCACCGCACGCCTCGCGGCGACGGCAGCTGATCACCGCCGCAATCGCGCTCGCGGTCATCGGCCTGACGTTCGCGTTCGTCCTGCCGCGAATCGCCGACTACGGCCATGTCTGGAGCGTCGTCACCTCGCTCTCGTGGCTGAGCATCCTGGCGCTCGCGGGCGCGACGATCCTCAATATCGTCACGTTCGCGCCGCCTTGGATGGTGTGCCTGCCCGGCCTCGGCTTCCTGCGCGCGCTCGTCGTCACGCAGGCCTCGACGGCGACGACCTACATCGCGCCGGGAGGCGCGGCTCCCGGCATGGCCGTGTCGTTCACGATGCTCCGCGCCTGGGGCTACACGCCGCGCCAGGTCGCGGTCACGGTCGCGGTGACCGGGGTCTGGAACCAGCTGATCATCTTCGGCTCGCCGCCGTTTGCCCTGGCGATGCTGGCGCTGATCGGCGAGGGGAACCCGCTGCTCAAGAGCTTCGCGCTCGTCGGGGTGGTCGTCTTCGGCGTCGCGCTCGGGCTGTTCGCGGCCGGGATGGCGAGCGCCGACCTCGCCCGGTGGTTCGGCGACCAGTTCGCCCGGCTCGTGAACCGCGTCCTCCGCGTCGTCCGGAAAGGCCCGGTCGGATTCAGCGGCGAGTCGCTCGTCCGATTCCGCGCCGACGCGCTCGACCTGCTGCGGACCCGCTGGCATCTGATCACGGTCTCGACGCTCGCCGGCCAGCTCAGCGTCTTCTTCCTGCTCTACGTGACCGTCCGGATGATCGGGATCGGCTCGAGCAAGCTGCTCGGCCTCGAGATCTTCGCCGCGTGGTCCGTGTCGAAGCTGCTCGGCTCGCTGCCGATCACGCCGGGCGGTATCGGCGTGATCGAGCTCGGCCTGACCTCGCTGCTCGTCGGCTTCGGCGGCCCGAAGGCGGCGGTCGTGGCGGCAGTGCTCCTGTACCGCTTCCTCGCCGTCGTGCCCACGCTCATCCTCGGCCTGGTCTCGGCGGGGACGTGGAAGCACCACCACCCGCGGAGAAAGGACGCGCTCGCGGCCGGGCTAGACTGACCCCCACGCGCCTGTAGCTCAGGGGATAGAGCGTGCGCCTCCGGAGCGCAAGGCCGAAGGTTCGAATCCTTCCAGGCGCATCTGACTCGGCCGGGCTCCTTCTGATGTCAGGTCTGCTCGCGGGACCGCGGTCCATGCGCCGTTGGCTGCTGCCGACGCCGGGCGCCCATCTCGTGCAACTCGACTCGCTGCGCGCGTTCGCCGTCATCGGCGTCCTCGTCACGCACTATCTGCCGAAGACGACCACGTGGTTCCAGGCCGGTTTCTTCGGTGTCCGGCTGTTCTTCGTCCTCAGCGGTTTCCTGATCACCGGCATCCTGCTGAAGGCGGGCACGCTCGACCGGCTGCTGACGCTTCGCCAGTTCTACGCGCGCCGGTTCCTGCGGATCTTCCCGGCGTTCTACCTCGTGCTGATCGTGGCGGCGGCACTCGCCGTTCCCGGCATCCGCAACGGATTCGGGTGGTATGCGGGCTACCTGAGCAACTTCTACTTCATCGTCCACTTCGCCCACCAGCGCAACAACTACGCGCAGCCCTTCTGGTCGCTGGCGGTCGAGGAGCAGTTCTACCTCGTCGCCCCGGCCGCCCTGCTCTTCGCGCCGAGGCGCCACCTGAAGACGATCCTGCTCTCCGCGGCCGCAGTTGCGGTCGCGTTCCGAACGGCCGCGGTCTACGCGAACTGGAACGAGAACGCCCACACGTACGCGCCGACTGCCTGCCTGGACTCGCTCGGGCTCGGCTCGCTGCTCGCCGTCACGCGCTCGCAAGGGCTGGGCGACAGGTGGACGAGGTGGGCGCTGGCTCTCGGCCTTCCGCTCTTCGGCCTGTACGTCGCCGACGTGATCTTCACGTACCACCTGCCGCAGGACCGTCTGCAGCACTGGAGCTACAGGCTGCTCCACTACGGGCCGATCTTCCGGGACCCGGCGATCGCCCTCGTCGGCGTCTGGCTGATCGCCGGAGCGTCGCGCGGCTTCCGCGGCCTCGCGGGCAAGGTGCTGTCGTTCGCGCCGCTCGTCTACATCGGGACGATCAGCTACGGCATCTACCTCTACCACTTCGTCCTGATGTGGGCCTTCCAGCGGGAGTTCGGCTGGGTCCGCGAGCAGTACCCCAACGAGATCGTCTACTTCGTCGTGCTGAGCCTGGCGACGATCGCCGTCGCGAGCGTCTCGTGGTTCGGTTTCGAGCGCCCGCTCAACGGTCTCAAGCGCTTCTTCCCCTACGGAGAACGGCCCGGCGAGGCGCGTCGGACGGCCGACCTCACCCCGCAGCCCGAGTCCTCGTAGGCCGCGCGCCCGCAACTCCTCCACGCAACGGCCGTCCTGCGGGCGGCGTCAAGCTCAGTGGTTTTCCCTATCCGCCCTCCGGTTCCGTACCGATGGCGTCTCGGCTGCGGACGGTTCGAATGGGGCCATCGAGACAAGGAGGTGGCGAGCATGGCCGCGGACGTTCTCATCGTCTACGCGTCGAAGAAGGGATCGACGGAGCAGGTGGCGCGACGGATCGGCGAGGTGCTGCGAGCGCAGGGCCTGACGACGGCGATCGAGCCGGCCCGCGAGGTCCGCGACCTGAGCGGATTCCGCGCCGTGCTCGTCGGCGGCTCCATCTACATGGGCCGATGGCACCACGACGCGAGCCGGTTCCTCCGCCGCTTCCGGCGCGACCTCGAGCGTTTGCCGTTCGCGGTCTTCGCGCTCGGGCCCGCCAAGAACACGTCGGAGGACTACGAAGCGTCGCGCCATCAGCTGGATCGCGCGCTGGGGCACTTCCCGGAGATCGACGCGCGCATGACGGCGGTCTTCGGCGGCGTCGTCGACCGGGAGAAGCTGCGCTTCCCGTTCAACCACATGCACGAGATCGACCTACGCGACTGGGGCGCCATCCGCGCGTGGGCGAAGCGACTCCCGATCGAGCTCGACCTCGAGTTCGTCGAGCACCACCGGGAGCTGGCGCCGTTCTAGCAGCACGAGGGCCCGGATCATCGAACGGTGACGGCCAGGCTCTGGGCAGCGTTGTTGCAGTAGCCGCCGACGTTCCACTCGGGCTCGAGGGGTTGCTCGTTGCCGGCCTCGTCGCGGGCGCGACAGGCGAGCTCGTGGTCGCCCGGCTCGGCTTGCCAGTGGAACGTCCAGCGTGACCATGCGAAGCGGTCCGGCGCGGGCTCGACTCTCGCGGTCGCCCACTCGCCGTCCACCCCGACCTCGACGGACTCGATCGGCGCGACGCCCGACCAGGCGCGGCCCTCGAGACTGCAAGGACCCGCCTCGACGAAGCGGCGCCGCGTCATGAAGTCCGGGACGCCGGGAGGCAGCATCAGCGACCGTGGGCGCATTCGCGCGACCGGCTCGCCCTCGTCGTCCTCGTCCCGCCGGAACCGGTAGGCGTGCGCCTGCTGGTAGCCGTCGAACGGGCGGTCGAGCACCCTGATCCGCTCCAGCCACTTCACGCTCGTCATCCCGTACCAGCCGGGGACGACGAGGCGGAGCGGCGCGCCGTGCTGCGGAGGAAGCGGCTCGCCGTTGAGCTCGTACGCGAGGAGCGCGTCGCCGGCGAGCGCCTCGTCGAGCGAGAGCGACCGCTCGTAGGCCTGCTCGACGCCGCCGTCGATCCCGCGGTCGAGCCCGGTGAAGAGCACCTCGACTGCCCCGTCGCCCATGCCGGCCTCGCGGAGCAACGGCGCGAGCTCGACCCCTCCCCACTCGCCGGTGCCGATGGCCTCTGCGATCCACGGCTGGCTGACGATCCGCGGCTCGAGGCGTGCGCGGCCGTTGCCGGCGCACTCCATCGTCACGATCCGGCGGACGGAAGGGCGCTCCCGGAGCTCGTCCTGCGAGAGCGTGAGCTCGCGGGAGACGAGCCCGCCGACGTGCAGACGCCAGTCCTCCGGCACCGCCGGGACGTCGAAGTGCACGAGCAGGTAGTGCAGGCCGACCGGAGTCACGTCGTACCGGAGCGCCTCGAGCGGCATCCCGTGGTTTCGCGTCGCGAGCTGCAGCTCGTCCATCGAGATCGCCATGCGTTAGAGACTATGACGTGAGCCGCGCCGCCGCCTACGTCCGCAGCCTCGACCCCGAGCTCCCCGGATCGATCTGGACGCTCGAGCTCGGCACCCTCGTCAACTTCTTCGGCAGCGGCCTCGCCTTCCCGTTCCTCGCCATCTATCTGCACAACGTGCGCGGTTTCGGGCTGGGCACGGCGGGGCTGGTCCTGGGGACGAACGGACTGGTCGCCGTGGCAGCCGGGCCGACCGTCGGGCCGCTGATCGACCGCGTCGGCGGGCGGCTCACGCTCGGGACGTCGCTCGTCGTGTCGGCGGTCGGCTGGGGATTGATGCCGCTCGTCCGCCAGCCGTGGCATGCGTTCGTCCTCGCCGCCGTCGGTGGAGCCGGCACGGGCGTCTTCTGGCCGAGCGTCTCGGTCCTGCTCGTCGGCTTGACCCCGGCGGCGAAGCGGCACACGGCCTTCGCGGTCCAGCGCGTCGCGATCAACCTCGGGATCGGTCTCGGCGGCCTGGCCGGCGGACTGATCGCGACGAGCTCCGACCCGGGAAGCTTCACCGCCCTCTTCGTCGTCGACGCCGCCACGTTCCTCGCGATGATCTTCGTGCTCCCGCTCGTCCCTCAGCCCGAGACGGAGCTCGAAGTGGAGCCGCAGACGGGCGGATACCGGCGGGTCGTCCGCGACCGCGTCTTCGTCACGCTGCTCGGTCTGAACGTCCTCTTCATCGCCGCCGGGTACGCCGTATTCGAGCTGCTGCCGGTGTTCGCGAAGAACCACAACGGAGTGTCGGAGCGCTGGATCGGCGTGATCTTCTTCTTCAACACGATGGCGCTCGTCGTCGCGCAGATGCCGGTGGCCCGGCTCGTCGAGGGGCGGCGCAGGCTGAAGATGCTCGCCGTCATGCCCGCGTCGTTCACGATCTGCTGGCTCGTCGTCCTCGCCGGCGGGGCCTGGGCGGACGGGACGGCGGCGGCGCTCGTCTTCGTCCTCGCTGCGGTCGGCTTCGGCCTGGCGAGCTGCTTCCACGGTCCGACTCAGGCCGCCCTCGTCGCGGACCTCGCCCCGGCGCGGCTGCGCGGCCGCTACATGGCGCTTTCGTCGATGTCGTGGGAGGTCGGCTTCGTCGTCGGCCCGGCGGTCGGCGGATTCGTGCTCGCCGCCGAGCCGCTTGCGCTCTGGCCGCTCGCCGCGGGCGTGCTGGCGGCCAGCGTCGCCTTCGTCCTCCGCACGGAGCGGCGCCTCCCGGCCGCGCTTCGCGTCACGCCCAAGCAGTAGTCAGAGACCAGTGCCGGCCGTTACGATGAGGTCATGGTGCAGACGACCGACGACCCTCTCAGTAGCCGTGCCGAGTCTTCCTCGGATCAAGAGGACCCCGCGCCGCCCGCGCGCGCCCGAGGTCGTCGTCGCGCCGCAGCCGCGGCTCGCTGAGCTCTCCGACGGCGCCCTCACCTGGATCCACCTGACCGCGCCGACCGCGCACGAGGCGGAACAGCTCCAGTCGCGCTTCGGATGGCACCCCCTCGACCTCGAGGACGTGCTCTCGAAGCGCCAGCGCCCGAAGATCGACGAGTACCCGGAGTACCTCTTCGGCGTGCTGCACTTCCCGGTCTACGACAAGGTCGTGCAGCGGCTGAACGCCGGCGAGCTCGACGTCTTCCTCGGCGAGGGATACCTCGTCACCCTCCCGTCGGTCGAGCTGCTGCCGGTTACGCGGCTCTTCCAGCGGTGCTACGAGGACGACGAGCTTCGTGCGAGCCTCTTCGGCAAGGGCTCCGGCTACCTCTTCTACCACGTCCTCGACGACCTCTTCGACTACTGCTTTCCGATCCTCGACAAGATCGGCTTCAAGCTCGACACGATCGAGGACGAGATGTTCGAGGGGCGATCCGAGGAGGTCGTCCGCGACATCTCCAACGTCAAGCAGGAGATCATCTCCTATCGCAAGATCATCAAGCCGGAGCGCGCGACGCTTCGCGTGCTCGAACGGCAGACGCGGCGGTTTCTGCCCGAGGAGCTCGAGGTCTACTTCGACGACATCGTCGACGCCGCCGAGCGGATCTGGGATCTCCTCGACAACTACAAGGAGGTCGTCGAGGGCCTGGAGTCGACGAACGAGTCGGTGATCTCGCATCGGCAGAACGACATCCTGCGCGTGCTGACGATCTTCAGCGTCGTCCTCCTGCCGCTGACGCTGATCAGCGGGATCTTCGGGATGAACGTCGACTTCCCCGGGTTCGGCTCGCGGGAAGCGTGGTGGGCAGTCGTCGGCGTCATGCTGGGCGTGCTGGTCTGCGTGCTCGGCTGGTTCCGCTACAAGCGTTTCTTCTAGGCTCACTGCGTGAAGCAGCTCTGGGCGCCCTGGCGGCTCGAGTACGTGGCGGCCGCGGACGAGCAGGAGGGCTGCGTCTTCTGCCTCGCCGAGGCCGGCGACGACGAGGAGCGGCTCGTCGTCCACCGCGGCGAGCGCGCATTCGTGCTGCTGAACAAGTTCCCGTACGCGTCGGGGCACCTGATGGTCGCGCCGAAGCGGCACGTCGGTGAGCTCGGCGGCCTCGACGCAGACGAGGCGCTCGAGATCCACCGTCTCGCCGTGCAGGGCATGGCCGCGCTGATGGAGGCGTTCGGGCCGCAGGGCTACAACCTCGGCTGGAACCTGGGCCGGATCGCGGGCGCCGGGATCGTCGACCACGTGCACATGCACGTCGTCCCGCGCTGGGCCGGCGACACGAACTTCATGCCCGTCCTCGCCGACGTGAAGGTGCTCCCCGAGGCTCTTGCCGAGACGCGGCGGAAGCTCGCCGCCGGCTGGCCTCTTGCGGGCTAGCGGGAACCGTCCTACTGTCAGCCGGAGGGCGCAGGCGACTTCGCCAGAGGTGCGAAGCGCCCGAACCTCTCCTTCAAGGCTTCCGGAGCACTCCCGGAAGCCTTGCCTGCTCTTGTAAAACGAGTGGCCGTCGTCGGCCGTTCCTGGCATCCTTGTTTCACCCCTGCGCCAGGCACCTACGACCAAGGAAGGGCATGCTCACGAAGTTCTCTCGCTCAGTGACGCCGCGCGCTGCCGGCGTCTTGATTCTCGTCGTCTCCGCCGCCGTCGCGGCGGCAGTCACGGTCTCGACCGGCGGTGGCACGAGCGCGCCGGTTCACCGGCTCTCCGCTCCGGCGGGGGCCAAGTCGGCTTCCAGCGGGAAGTCGAGCGCCTCCAGCTCCTCGATCTCGAACGCGCCGATCGTCACCCAGGCGATCCGGCACGACACCTCGATCCCGCTTCGCCTGATCAAGCCGGCCGCAAGCCCGCACACCGGCAACAAGCTCTCCCCAGACGCCGGCGACGGCGAAAGCCCGGGTGTGCTGCCTGGTGCCGCGTCGGACCCGATCGTGCAGGGCTC
>Ga0070741_10021017_pt1 | contig 10204 bp, 9 predicted proteins | sample Coa_R1_4_FD_66440 | JGI IMG/M metagenome (GOLD analysis project Ga0070741, IMG submission 66440) | Surface soil microbial communities from Centralia Pennsylvania, which are recovering from an underground coalmine fire - Coalmine... | ecosystem: Environmental > Terrestrial > Soil > Unclassified ...
ACGAGGCCGTGGGGCACGGTTTGGAAGCGGACTTCAACCGTAAGCAGACGTCGGCGTTCGCCGGCCTGATCGGTAAGAAAGTGGCCAGCGAGAAGTGTACGGTTGTTGATAACGGCACCATGCCATGGCGGCGCGGCTCGCTCAATGTGGACGATGAGGGCCATCCCACGCAGGAGACCGTGCTGATCGAAAAAGGAATTCTCAAGGGCTATCTAAGCGACAAGCTCTCGGCTCGCCTGATGGGCATGGCCGATACCGGTAACGGCCGCCGCGAGAGCTACGAGCATATCCCTATGCCGCGAATGACCAATACCTACATGCTGGCTGGAGAAGATGATCCGGAAGATATTATTCGATCCGTGAAGCGTGGAATTTATGCGGTGAACTTCGGTGGCGGCCAGGTGGACATCACCAACGGCAAGTTTGTCTTCTCGGCTTCCGAGGCCTACCTGATTGAAGATGGGCGCGTCACCGCGCCCATCCGCGGAGCCACTTTGATCGGCAACGGCCCTGATGCGCTGACGCGGGTCTCAATGGTAGGCAACGATCTGCGGCTCGATGAAGGCATCGGCACCTGCGGGAAGGACGGCCAGGCGGTACCTGTGGGCGTCGGTATGCCAACTACAAAATTGGACCGCCTGACCGTGGGTGGAACCGCCAGAAAAGATACGGGCGGGTTCATGCAATAGAGCGCATCATTTACATCTGTCGCTCTGGGAATGATCTTCGAGTCGAGGAACCTGCTTTAGAAGCGCGAAGTGATGCCGGAAACAATTCTTCAATCTCAAATCGAAACTGACCTGAAAGAACTTGCCCAGGACCTGGTCCGCCGCGTCATGCAAAGAGGCGCGACTGCGGCCGAGTGCGTAATCCGTGAAGGCGACGAATTCTCAACGCTGGTCCGTCTGGGCCAGGTGGAAACGCTGAAGGAATCGGGCAGCAAATCCATCGGCGTTCGCGTGTTCTTTGGCCAGCGCTCGGCCAGCACGCACTCGAGCGACTTCTCCCGCGCGGGTCTCGAGCGCATGCTCAACTCGGCGCTGCAGCTGGCAAAGATCACTTCGGAAGATCCATTTGCCGGAATTCCCGATGCCTCGCAGCTCGGCGCTCTCAGCGGCGATCTCAATCTGTACTCGCCCGATGTGTATTCGCTGCCGGGGCAGGAGCGGATTGCCTATGCCCGCCGCGCCGAGAAGGCGGCGCTCGATGCCGATCCCCGCATCAAGAACTCGGAAGGGGGATCGTTCGACGCGGCCACCGGACACAAGATTCTCGCCAACTCGCACGGCTTTGTGGGCGAGTACCGGCGCTCGTACTGTTCCGTCGCTGCGGTTCCGATCGCGCAAGACGACGACGGCGCCATGCAGCGCGATTACTGGTTCTCCGTCGCTCGAAGTCTGAGCCGCCTGGAATCGCCCGAGCATGTGGGCAAAGTAGCTGCCGAACGCGCCCTGCGCCGGCTGGGCGCGCGGAAGGTCAAAACCCAGCAGGTGCCGGTCATCTTCGACCCTCTGGTTGCGACTTCTATTCTTGAGCACATCTTTGAGGGTGTAAACGGAGATTCGGTGTACCGGGGCGCGTCTTTTCTTGCGGGAAAGCTGGGGCAGAAGGTTGCGGCCGAGCAGGTCACCGTCATTGACGACGGTACCATACCCGGCGGCTTCGGGAGCAGCCCCTTTGATGGTGAAGGCGTTCCCACGCGGCGTACCCTGGTAATTGAAAACGGCGTCCTCACTTCCTATCTGCTCAACACCTACACGGCGCGGAAGCTCGGACTGCAGACCACGGCCAACGCCTCTCGCGGGCTGGCGGGAACCCCAGGAATCGGACCCGGAAACTATTTTCTGCGGCCCGGCCCGCGAACCCCGCAGCAGTTGATCGCCGGCGTCAAAGAAGGCTTGTACGTTACAGAATTCCTCGGCATGGGCGTGAACCTGGTCACCGGAGACTACTCGCGCGGGGCCTCAGGACTATGGATTTCAGGCGGCGAGCTTGCCTACCCGGTCGAGGAAATCACCGTCGCCGGCAATCTCAAGAACATGTTCATGAACATCTCTGAGATCGCCAATGATCTGGAGTTCCGCGGCGCGGTCGCGGCCCCAACGCTCCGCATTGATGGCTTAACCGTCGGCGGCGAATAGAGTCCCCAGGGACCCGAGGACAGAGAAGGAACTGCAGTCAGGCAACCTACCTTCGCTTCCTTCGTGTCCCCTGGTCGTGCTTTCCGGCATTACCGCGCATCCGTCAAGCTATCCCGCGAACGGCTGGCCTCTGGCTACAATAAGCCCACCTCCCTCAATTCAGACCGAGGACCGTTGCATGAAGGTTGAGCTCGTGTACTTTGCCCTGCTGCTCGCAGCAAGCTCGCTGACCGCGGAAACGCCGGACCAGAGCAAAATCCTGGCCCTGGAGAACGCCTGGAACCAGGCACAACTGCATCACGACGCCAGCGCCGTCAGCCGTCTGTTGCCCGAGACGTTTGTCTACACCGACTACGACGGGACGGTCATGGACAAGTCGCGCTTCCTGGCCGACATTCAGGACCCGGCCTATCAAGCCACTTTGGTGGCCAATGAGGATGTGGCCGTGTTCACGTATAACAGCGCCGCCGTGGTGGTGGGGACGTATCACACCAAGGGAAAATACAAAGGTAAGCCTTTCGAGCACTGGGGTCGTTTCACTGACACCTGGCTCTTTCAGAACGGGCTGTGGCAGTGCGTCGCCAGTCACACCACGTTGATTCACAAATAGCGCGAAGGGTCTGCAGCCACTACAATCGCGTTATGGATGGTTTGATCCAGCCTCCCCCGATCGCGGAGGAGCGGGACACCAGCAAGAGAACGATCCTGGTCGCGATCGCTGCCGTGGTGGTGATCGCGGGAATTGTTGCTGTGGTCCTGCGTGAGGAGCCCAGAGCGCCGGTCACGCCTCCCGCCTACTCCGCCAGCCTGAAGTTCAGCGATCTCAAGATGAGCCAGGCCCAGAACTTTGTCGGCGCGAATGTGACCTACGTGGATGGGACCTTGACCAATACTGGAGACAAAACGGTCACTCATGCTACCGTACGCGTCACCTTCAGGGACCGGTACGGTCAGGTTGCTCAGGTTGAGGAAGTGCCGATCAAGGTTTTGCGTACCGGCGGGCCGTATCCTGATACGGCCGATCTTTCTGTGGTTCCGCTCGGGCCAGCTCAAAGTAAACCCTTCCGCCTCATCTTCGAACATCTCAGTGAGCAGTGGAACCAGGCGTACCCGGATCTACAGATTGTGGAAGTGTTCACCAGGTAGCGAGCGGGAGCTTCAGGCTTGTATCAGGGGCGTGGCTTTCAGCCATGCCGGATGGTGTCAGCAATAGTTTCCCCCGCGGGCACGCCTGCCGGGAGCGCGTTGATACGACCACGTAAGCGATTCAACGCTGAAGCTGGAAGATAGCCCGCAGACCGACGCTGCGGCCTAACGCCGCAAGCCGCTTCTCTTCTACAATGTGCCCATGCCCGACAGCAAAACCGTCCGCCTCACCGAAACGGTCAAAGCGGCGGGTTGAGCTTCCAAGCTGAGTCCGGCGGCGCTGGACAAGGTGCTTGGGAAATTAGCCCGGCAACACGACCCGAACGTCCTGGTCGGCTTCGACCATGCCGACGACGCCGGCGTGTATCAGATCGCGCCGGACACCGCGCTGGTGCAGACCGTGGATTTCTTTACCCCGATCGTGGACGATCCCTACACGTTCGGCCAGATCGCGGCCACCAATTCTCTTAGCGACATCTATGCCATGGGCGGACGCCCGTTGACCGCGCTCGCGCTCGTCTGTTTCCCGGAGAAGGGCGATCTGGACATCCTGCAGCAGATTCTGGCCGGCGGGCTGTCCAAGATGATCGAGGCCGGCTGCACGATCATCGGCGGTCACAGTATCCGCGATGATGAAACCAAGTTCGGGTATTCCGTGACCGGGATGATCAATCCGAAAAGCGTTCTCAAGAACGGCGGCGCACAGGCCGGGGACCGGCTGCTGCTCACCAAAGCCCTGGGCACGGGCGTGATTTCCACCGCGATCAAGAAGGGCATGGCCAGACAGTCGTGGATTGACGCTGCGATTGCCTTGATGACCACGTTGAACAAGACGGCAGCCGAGGTGATCACAGGCGCAGGGACGGACGCCGTTATCCGCCCGGTGGGGCGCAGCTCTGCAGGCGGCACTGACGCGCATCCGTCAGACGCCAATTTCGCTTCCGATACGTTGTCGCGGAAGAGGGCGTCCGCTCCCACACGTTTCGGTTCCGTCCATGCCCTTACCGACATCACCGGCTTCGGCCTGATCGGCCACCTTCGCGAGATGTTGCTGGCCTCGGACAATGTCTCGGCGCGCATCCATGTCAGCAGCATTCTGGTGCTCGAAGGCGCTCTCGAGTGTGTTCGAGCCGGCCATATCCCTGGAGGCTTGAAAGCCAATCGCGAGTTCGCGGAGTGCATCGCGCGTTGCGACGCTGACGTGGAGCCGGAGATCGAGACCCTTCTCTATGATCCACAAACTGCCGGCGGGTTGCTGATCGCCGTAACCGCAGACGCGGCTGCCGGACTCCTTGGTGCGCTGAGGGCCGCTGGCGTACAAGCCGCCGAAATCGGCGAAGTCACCCCCGGACGAGGACCTCTGGTACAGGTCACAACGTAACAACAGATAGTTCTTGACGCGCCGGACTGTCCTGCATAGGATGTCACGAACTTCCCCCCACAGAGGTTTTCAGGAGGATCTATGTCCAGTCCTGGCTTGGGGTTCAGCAGCCCCCCGCAGTCTCTGACGAGCGCAGTGGAAGCAAAACTTCGTGCCGAGCGGGTGGTGAAGGCGGGCGCAAGCTGGTTCATCACGGTAGCCGTACTTTCGCTGGTGAATTCTGTGCTTTCGATGAGCGGCGCCGGAAGCCGTTTCATCTTCGGACTGGGATCGCCCAGCTGATAGATGCGCTGGCGCATAAGGCCGGGCAGACGGGCTTCGCGCTGGACCTGGTCATCAACGGCTTTGTTGCTGCCGTGTTCGTGCTCTTCTGGAATTTCGCGCGCAAAGCCCAGCAGTGGGCGTTCCTGGTGGGCATGGCGCTGTATGCACTGGATGCTCTGCTTATGCTCTATTTTCGCGATATCCTCGCAGCCGCGTGCCATGGATATGCCTTGTACCGGATGTACAGCGGTATGAGCGGCATCCCGGCACTGCAGCAGTCTGAGGCGGCGATGACCGCGGCGGGCGCCCCTATTCAGCCGAACTGAAGCCTCCGCAGCTGCGAGTCGCCAGCATGGCTCCCACCATCTAAGATTTCATCGGACAGCAGGAGTTTAACGATGAAATTCCGCCAACTCGGACCGCACGGTCCCAAGGTTTCGGCCCTCGGGCTCGGCTGTATGGGAATGTCGGAGTTCTATGGCCCCGGCGACGAACGGGAGTCTCTGGCCACCATCCATCGCGCACTGGAGCTCGGCATCAACTTCCTCGACACCGCTGATATGTACGGCCCATACAAGAATGAAGAGCTGGTGGGCCGTGCTATCCGCGGGAAACGTGATCAGGTGGTGCTGGCCACCAAGTTCGGGATTGTGCGCGATCCCAACAATCCCGTGACCCGCAGCATCAACGGCCGGCCCGAGTATGTGCGCCAGGCGTGCGACGCCAGCCTGAAGCGGTTGGGAGTGGACCACATTGACCTCTACTACCAGCATCGCGTGGACCCTAAGACTCCCATTGAGGAGACCGTTGGCGCAATGGCGCAGCTGGTGGAAGAAGGAAAAGTGCGTTATCTGGGCCTCTCGGAAGCTGGCCTGCAAACCATCCGCCGGGCCGCGAAGGTTCATGCCATTACTGCTCTGCAAACCGAATACTCGTTGTGGACGCGCGATCCCGAAGATGGCATTCTCGCCACCTGCCGCGAGTTGGGCATCGGATTTGTGGCTTACAGTCCGCTGGGGCGCGGGTTTCTGTCCGGCCGCTTCCGCCGCTTCGAAGACCTGCCGGAAGGCGATCAGCGCCGCAACTGGCCGCGCTTCCAGGGCGAAAATTTCCGGAAAAACCTGGACCTGGTGAAGAAAGTGGAGGAGATCGCCAAAGAGAAGGGCTGCACCCCCTCGCAACTTGCTCTAGGGTGGGTTTTGGCGCAGGGTGATGACATCATTCCGATCCCAGGCACCAAACACAAGAAGTATCTGGAAGACAACACGGGTGCATTGGATGTGGAGCTGACTCGTGAGGATCTGCGGAGACTGGAAGAAGTCTTTCCGCACGGAGCGGCTGCCGGCCCGCGCTATCCCGAGCAGATGATGCACCTGGTGAACGCGTGAACTGTGGATCAGTGGCGAGAAGCCAGTTGATTTAATAAGTCACCGCAGATGAAAGCAGGAGGGACGGCGCTCAGTCCGCCCCTTGCTGATGACAGACCACTGTCTTAAGCCGGCGCCGGATGTTCTCCACCCTTGGCGATTCCCGGCCGGCCCGGCTCGGGCTTGAGCACCTGCTGCACTCCGCCGTCATCGGGTTTCGAAGGCGGGGCGACCTTCGGCAATTCCTTGCCGTCTATGATCATCTTGATTTCGTTTGCGTCGAGGACTTCGCGTTCCAGCAGTGCAAGGGCGATCCTGACCAGGGTGTCATGGTTCGATGCGAGAATGTTCTTGGCAGTTTCATAGCCCTTGCCCACCAGGCGTTTCACCTCTTCGTCAATCTTGATGGCGGTCGCCTCGCTGTAGTCGCGATGCTGCGCGATCTCGCGCCCCAGGAAGATTTGTTCTTCCTTCTTGCCGAACGTCAGTGGCCCGAGGTCGCTCATGCCGAACTCACAAACCATCTTGCGGGCCAGCTCGGTGGCGCGTTCGATGTCGTTGCCGGCGCCGGTGCTCATCTGGTTGAGGAATATTTCCTCCGCCAAGCGTCCGCCCATCATGATAGCGATCTCAGACTCCAGGTATTCCTTGGTGTAGTTATGCTTGTCGTCAATGGGCAGCTGCATGGTCACACCCAGGGCCATCCCGCGGGGAATGATCGTGACTTTGTGCAGCGGGTCGGCATGCGGCAGCTTGGCCGCTACCAGCGCGTGCCCGGCTTCGTGGTAGGCCGTGACCTTCTTCTCTTCGTCGGAGAGCAGGAGCGACTTGCGCTCCACGCCCATGAGGACCTTGTCCTTGGCCAGCTCGAAGTCGAACATCAGCACCGCCTTGCGGTTTTGCCGGGCGGCTGCCAGCGCGGCTTCGTTCACCATATTGGCAAGGTCAGCGCCGGAGAAACCCGGCGTGCCGCGCGCCAGGACAGAAAGATCCACGTCATCGGCCAGCGGAATCTTGCGGGTGTGCACGCGCAGAATCTCTTCGCGCCCGCGGACATCCGGACGGTTCACCACCACCCGGCGATCAAAGCGTCCGGGACGCAGCAGCGCCGGATCGAGCACATCCGGGCGGTTGGTGGCGGCCATGAGGATGACGCCTTCGTTCGATTCGAAGCCGTCCATTTCGACCAGCAGCTGGTTGAGCGTCTGTTCGCGCTCGTCGTGACCGCCACCGAGGCCGGCGCCGCGGTGGCGTCCCACCGCGTCAATTTCGTCAATAAAGATGATGCAGGGCGCGTTTTTCTTGCCCTGCTCGAACAGGTCACGGACGCGCGATGCGCCCACGCCAACGAACATTTCTACGAAATCCGACCCGGAGATGGAGAAGAACGGAACGTTGGCCTCGCCCGCAACCGCCCTGGCCAGCAGGGTCTTGCCGGTTCCAGGAGGCCCCACCAGAAGCACACCCTTCGGGATACGTCCGCCCAGTTTCTGGAACTTCTGTGCTTCGCGCAGGAACTCAATGATCTCGCGCAGTTCTTCCTTGGCCTCGTCCACGCCGGCCACGTCCTTGAACGTGACCTTCTTCTGCTGCATCGAGAGCAGCCGGGCCCGGCTTTTCCCGAAAGACAAAGCTTTGTTTCCGCCGGTCTGCATCTGGCGAATCATGAAATACCAGAGCGCTGCCAGCAGGGCGAGGGGCGCGAGATTGACCAGCCAGCCCCAGCTGCCGCTGCTCACGTCCTTGACCGTGATGCTGACCCCCTTCTCCTGGAGCTTCTTGATCATGTCCGGGTAGTTGGCGGGAACGGTGGTGTGGAAGCTGGAGCCGTCGGTCTTCTTCCCGTTGGCTTCCACGCCAACCAGGGTGACTTCCTTGACGCCGCCCTGGTCCACGTTCGCCATGAACTGGGAGAAGTTGATTTCCTGAACCTTCTGGCCCGACTGCGCCTGCTTGACCACTTGCCAGAGAAGGAGAGCAGCGACCACAATCACTACCCAGAAGATGATGGTTTTAACCGTTGAATTCACTGATAAAGCTCCTGAGGAAGGCCGCCTGTCCTCCGCCCCAACCCGCAAAGGAATCGAGTCTGGGGGATTCCTGCCCGCAATCCCTGGCGGAACTGTAGCTCGTCCATCAGATTAGATGCCAGCCCGGGACTTTGGATCAAGAAAATGCCCTCTTTCATTTTACTCCGGAGGGCAACCGAATGCGGACGCCCACAGCAATAACTTAGGTCACAGCAGGAACTTTCGTTAGGCCATTGAGACAGGACGACTCATCTGCTTATGGTCACTGCACCCGCACGCTGTCCAGCATCCTTTGGTAAGTAGGGCGCAGGGCCCCGAAATCCCTCTCGGGTGCGATGAAAATCAGATAAAGATACGAGCCACCCGGCCCCGGGCCGACTACGAGCCAGTCCCGTTCGGGCAGGGAATTCCCGTCCTGCTGAAGCGGGGAGTTGCTGGCCAGGTCCACCGCACGCGCATCGCCTCCATTGATGGTGATGTCGCGGATGTCGCCGCTCTGGCGCATTCCCGGATTCGACTGCTGCAGGTTCTGGATCAAGTCCTGAGCCACCTGATCAAGCGATGAGGCGCGGTCATCCTGGGCGGTGCTGACGATGACTCCGTAGGCAATCGCATTTTGACTGACCCCCGCCTTGGGGGCGATGGTGATCGAATTCTGCGCAGTGGCCGTGCTCCAGTTCGAAGGGTAGGAGATGCTGAGCCCGCTCCTGTGGACTTCGGTAAACTGATCGCTGGGTTTGACCTGTTCGAGGGTCACGCCGGAAATAGTGGCAGCACCGGCGTTGCTGACGCTTTCACGCATGCTGGGCGGCACCGCGCCATTCCTGACGTTCTGCTTTGCCCAGACACCCTGCTTCGCGCCCTCTGAGATCTCCTGCGCGCTGTAAGCCTTGACGCCGCCTGCGTCTTTCTTCGCGCTCCGGAACGCGGCGCTGTCATCAATGTATTTCTGCGGCGGCCACGGCTTGATCTCTTTTTCAATCGCGGCCGAGCGGTTGCCGGGATTGGGATGGTCACTCAGAAACTGCGGCGGACTGCCTCCCTGCTTGGCAAGGATCTCGAAGAAATTTGCCAGCTCCATCGGGTTGTAGCCGGCCTTATAGGTGATGATCGCGCCCACTGCGTCGGCCTGCGACTCATCTTCGCGGGAATACTTCAGCAGCATGGTGCCCGCCCCGAACTGGATACCCATACGGGCAAGATTGCCCAGCGTGCTGCCGCCGAGAATACCGCCGGCTGCGCCCAGGATCTCGAAAATCGTGCGCTTGGAAGATGTCGCCTGTTTCGCCGAGTGCTGCATATAGACGTGCGACATTTCGTGGGCCATGACGCCCGCCAGTTGGGCTTCGTTCTGGGCGGCGGTGATGGTGCCCAGGTTGATGAACATCGGCCCGCCCGGCAGGGCGAAGGCATTGATCTCCTTCTGCTGAATCACATGGAACTGGTACGGCCAGGAATATTGGGCTGGAATCTGCCTGGCCAGCCTCTTCCCGAGCTGCTGCACGTACCTGGCCACAGGACTGGAATCGGGCAGTACCGGCATCTGCTTATATACCTCGGCCATGGCTTTCAGGCCGAGCTGCTGCTGCTCTTCCCGCGAGATGCCCGTCTTGCCCGGGTTCGGCAGTTGGGGAGTGCTGGGCGATACCGGCCATGCCGGTACCGAGAGCAGTGCGACCAGCGCGAGCACAATCGCGCGATGCTGCAGCGGCGCTTTATTCATGGCTTCCTCTTTTCGCGACCAGTGTAGGAACAGCTGTTGAGGCTCGATGGCTCCAGAGAACGAGAAGGACGACACACCTCGCGGTCAAGGACAGCCAGGTGCCTGTCCGTGCGCAGCCGGTATGCTCCGCCCGCCCAATAGAATGCCATAGC
>Ga0070741_10021018_pt1 | contig 10203 bp, 8 predicted proteins | sample Coa_R1_4_FD_66440 | JGI IMG/M metagenome (GOLD analysis project Ga0070741, IMG submission 66440) | Surface soil microbial communities from Centralia Pennsylvania, which are recovering from an underground coalmine fire - Coalmine... | ecosystem: Environmental > Terrestrial > Soil > Unclassified ...
GTTGCGGCGGGCGTGCAGGTGCTGTCGTCGAACGCCAGGCGCGTGTACAACCTCTGAGCAAGCTGGAGGCGGCGGTGATCGCCGCGGTCGACGATTCGGCGTCACGTGCGAGAGTCCTCCTGGCGGACCTGGTTCGGACCCCGAGCCTCTCGGGTTCTGAGGGAACGGTCGCCGACGCGGGCAGCATGGTTGGCAAGGTGTTCGCGGCGGCGAAATCACACGGCACCGAGGTCGATTCGCAAACGGTCGCGGTCGGGAGCGAGAACGCGATCGAGGTCCTGCGCGGCGCCGGTGGCAGGTCGTTCGTCATCGAGGCACACACCGACGCGGTCGACACAGGGGAGGCGGAACGGTGGCACGATGGCGACCCGTATTCCGGTGCGGACGGCTGGGTCGAGTACCTGGGTCGCGACCAGGTCGCGCTTCACATCGGTTCGACCCGCTACCAGGCCGCGATCCGGCCGCGGATGTCGCGCGTCTGGGAAGGACGTCCAGGAGATCGCCGGCGTCGAATCGTCTACGGTCGCGGCAGCTTCGACAACAAGGGCTGCGTGGTCTCCGCCCTGCTCGCAATGGGAGCCCTGGCGCACGCCACTTCGACCCTCGGCATGCAACTTGGCGGCTCGGTGGTCGCGGCGTACACCGTCGATGAGGAGGACGGCGCGACCGGCATCCTCCGCTTTGCCGCCGAACCCGATTCGTGGCTGGCGACGCACGGCTATCTCTCCGGGCCAAGAGATCGCGATGACATGCTCACGGGGATTGCAGGCGTCGCCCTCGACGGCTCATATGGATGGGTCCCGGTGGTGGGGCACCGGGGCGGCCTCCAGGTGGCGATCAGGACCCGCGGCCGGGCCGCGCACGCCGCCACTCCCGAGCTTGGGATCAATGCGGTCGAGGCGATGTCCCGGATCGTCGTCGCGCTCGCCGACGGCCGGACGGAGATCGCCGCGCGGCTCGATGCGTCGCTGGAGACCTCGCTCCTGGGCGGGGCCACGATCGCAGTCGGAACCACGATCGCCGGCGGGGGCGTGAAAGCCGTTCGCATGGCGGAGACAGCCCACGTCGACCGCACCGGGGTCAACGCCATACCGGACTGGTGTGAGGCGACGCTCGACATTCGGTTTCCGCCTGGCAGGAACTACCCCGCCGGCCTCGAAGAGACCAAGAACCGCGTTTTCGAGATAGTCCGCGACTACATCGACGCCCACATCGATCGCACCATGTACTCCTACGAGATGACGGAGATCGGCTTCTCATGGCCTGTGGCGATGGCGCCCACGCTGGAACGCGCGGCCGCGCTGCCCCTCGTCCAACACGAGGTTCGCCGAGCCGCGCAGATCCTCGGCCGCGCGCCGCACCTGGAAACGGCACCCGGTGGAACCGACGCGACGTACATGATCCACGACGCGCGAATCCCGACGATCGTCGAGCTTGGGCCCGCGGGCGGGCTGTCGCACGATGTTCACGAGTTCGTCGAACTGGACAGCGTGATCGAGGGCGCCAAGATCCTTGCTCTGCTGGCGATCGACCAGCTCGGCGTGGTCGGCTGAGCTCGATCGAGTCCTCCCTCACAAGCTCAGCCGGATTCCGGATCTGGACCGTATATCTTTCTCTGATCTGACGGCGCACGAACGCGAAGCTGGGAGGCAAACCGATGAGTCAGGGAAGCAACCGCGGCACTGTTTGCATGTCTGTGGACTACGACGCCGTCAGCGCTTGGATCGCGGCGGGGGCGACCGGCCTCCGCGACCTCTCTCGCGGAGAGTTTGCGGTCGAGGCTACGGACCACTTGCTCGAAGTGTTCGCCCACTACAAGATCGCGACTTCGTGGTTCATCCCGGGCACCACGGCGCTCCAGTACCCCGAGTCGGTCAAGGCCGTCGCGAAGGCCGGTCACGAGATCGCCAACCACGGCCTCCGTCACGAGGATGCCGCCGCGCTGCCGCCGAACGAGGGAAAGGCAACGCTGGTAAGGGCCAACGAGATCCTGGAGAAGATCACGGGCCAGCGCCCCGTCGGAGCTCGCCTTGCCGGCGCCGACCTCGGCGACGGCACAATCATCAAAGCGCTCGCCGACGAAGGGTTCCTCTACGACTCGAGCCTTCTCGGTGGTTACCACGCGTTCTGGGCTCCCAGCCCACATAAGATCGACGACGAAGGGCTCGTCCGACGTGGCGCGCCATTGAACCTGGTGGAGCTCCCTTTCACCTGGATCCTGACTGACTTCTCCCAGTTCGAGTTCCATTACGGCCCTCCGCAGTACCGCGCGCTGCTCCCCAACGCGCGTCACGTCGAGGAGGTTTGGCGCGATGAGATCGACGACCTGATTCGTCGGAGGCCCGACGGCTTCCTGATGTTCGCGCTCCATCCGCAGGTGATCGGGCGGGGGTCGCGACTGGCAATGCTCGAGCGAGTCATCGAGTATGCAATGGACAAAGGCCTGCGTTTCGCAACCGCGAAGCAGCTTGCGGAGGAGTTCCGCGCCCAGGCCGTGCCTCCCGGAAAGGCTTAGGACATTCGATGGGGGCTGTCGTCACCGTCGTCTTCCGACCGTCGGTCGAGCGCGCTCACGCTTTCGAGCAGCTGCTCGAAGAGCTGTCGACGGTCATCCGCTCTCAGCCGCCCCAAGGCATGAACGCCATGTCCATTCTCCGCGGCGACGGCCACGTGCTGGTCCAGGCCAGATGGGACAGCGCACAGGAACAGAAGGCCTTCCGGGCGAGCCCGTCCGGTGCCAGGATCTTCAAGGCCATGTCAGAGTGCGCGTCCGAGCCCCCCGTGACCTACACGAGCTCAGAAGACGGCCCGCTGTCCTTTAGCCGGGGATCCGCGCCGAACGCATGAAGTCGGCCTCAATCTGAGCCCCATCGGGGGTGCCTGATGACCGGGTCGCCGCCTTTGAAGAGGCCCGAGATCTCACACTTCCTCGCGAACTCGAGGTCGCTCGGGTCGCGGTCGAGCACGATCGCGTCGAACACGAATCCCGGAGCGATCTGGCCGTAACTCTCGGCCACGCCACACAGTTCGGCGCCGTTCCTTGTCGCTGCCAGCAGCGCTTCCTGCGGCGTGAGCCCGGCGTCGGCGACAAGCGCAATCTCACCGAGGTTGCGGCCCTGCTGCTCACGGCTTATGAAATCGGTGCCGAGGGCGATCCTGACGCCGTACTCGCGCGCGATCTTCACGGACTGCCCGAACTGGAGACTCAAGTCCTTCACCTTCCTGGCGGCGTATGGCGGCAGCCTGCCCTCGTCCGCCCATTGCCACACGTCCCGAAGCGCGGACAGGGTGGGCACAAGCCACGTTCCTCGTGCCGCCATGAGTCGTGCGTCCTGCTCAGTGAGAAAGATCCCGTGCTCGATCGATCGGACGCCGGCCATCACTGAGTTGTGCAGAGCCTCGCCTCCGAAGCAATGAGTCATCACGTGCTTGCCTTTCCTCCCGGCCTCAAACACGGCGACGGCGATCTCCTCGCGCGTGAACTCGGGCTGGGTTCCCGAACCATGCGCCGACATGATGCCCCCCGTCGTGGTGAGCTTGATCCAGTCCGCTCCGGCCCGCAGCCTCGCCCTCACCGCCTTCCGCATCTCGTCAGGTCCGTCGACCAGAATCGGCGGACGACCGGGGTAGTCCGGGAACTGATAACCGGCCGAGAGATCGATTGCAGGCCCCGCGATGTGCCCGTCGAAGTGTCCACCGGTCTGCGAGATGGGGGTGACCGCCACCTGGAGCCGGGGACCCGAGATGAAGCCCTTGTCGACTGCGCGCTTGATTCCCACGTCAGCGCCGCCGGCATCGCGGGCAAACGTGACACCAGACCTGAGCGTGCGATCGAGGATCCCTCCGGCTTCGAGGACACGTTCGGACAACGGCGTCCGAAGCAACTCCATCACGTCCAGTGAGGTGGCCACGACGTGGACGTGGCAGTCGAACATTCCGGGGATCAGCCACAGGCCGCTGAAATCGAGCTCCTTGGCCTTCTGAGTTGCCAGGTTCCGGCCGACCGCTTCGACGACACCGCCTTCGACCGCGACGTCAACGGGTCCTCGGAACCCACCCTCACCGTCCAGGACCATCGCCTCACGCAGCACGTAACCGTTCATCGCCCTGCCCTCGCCCTAGACCGGCGAAGATCAGCCCAGGATTCGCGCTGAGCCATATCCAGCCTCCAGCAATTGCCCCGAGCGGAAGCGCCGGGGATGAAATTGATCGAGTCGCGGGTCGGCCACGCCCATGACCATGTCGCCCACTGCCTCCCCCAACGCAAATGCCAGCTTGAACCCATGGCCGCTGGTGCCCGCATCGACGAACAGGTTGTCGGCGATCTGCCCGATGACGGGCTGCCAGTCGGGGCTCACGTCATAGAGGCTCGCCCAGCCGCCGATGAGGTCGGCCTCGCGGAACGAGGGGACCCTCGCCGCGACCGCGCGCGTGAGTTCGAAGCCTTCTTCCCCACCAAGGCCCTCGTCGAAGGAATCCGCTTCGACGACCTCACCGGCCAGCAGCGGCCCCAGGCAGTACATGTCTTCGCCTTCGGGCTTGCAGTAGTAGTGTCCCGAGACCAGATCCGCGTGGCCGAAACGCGGTCGCTCGACCGCGTGAAGCCTGATCACGGCGACGATATGACGCTCCACGGTGAGCGGCAGGTCGGCGCCGACCATCAGCCCCAACTCCCGTGTCCACGGGCCGGCCGCCAGCAGGACCTTGCTGGCCTGGGTGGTCCGCCCGTCCTCGGTCCGGATCACATACCCGCCCGGATCGCGCGCCACAGACAGGACCTTCGAATAGAAGCTCGCCTTCGCCCCGAGCTGGACCGCGCGATTGACGAGCGAAGTCGTCGTGAGGGTGGGATCCGCGTAGCCCGCGTCGGGTTCCCAGAGGGCTGTCGCGACGCCGTCGAGCTCGAACTGCGGATACTCACGGGCGACTGCGGCCGTGTCCAGCTGTTCGATCCTCACCCCGACTCCGGCGAGGCGCCTTGTCGTCTCGCTGAGGTCAGACACGTCGCCGGCCGGATGGAGCCACAGGAAACCGGTTCGCTTGAACCCGGCCGGGCCACCCACGACATCTTCGAAGCGCGCCAGCGCTTCGATGCTGCGCCTGGCCATCTCCGCGAGGAACTCGTTCTTGTAGTAGGCGCGGCATATTGCGCTCGAGCGCCCCGTCGGCCCCCCAGCCGGGCCGCGTTGATCGAAGAGCACCACCGACACGCCACGCGAGCTGAGGTGGTATGCCGCGCTAGCCCCGTGGACGCCGGCGCCGATGATGGCGACTTCGCAGTGATCCATGGCTACGCGCCCCTCCTCGTTTCAAGTCCGCTTCGTATGTGTTTTCCGCAGCCCTGCACCGTGCCAGGCTCCGCTCGACTGCCATACGATTCCCGGCGATGCTGCTCATTTCGGCCGAGGCGTTGCGCGACCTCGTGTCGATGCGCGAGGCGATCGACGCGGTGCGCCAGGCCTTCATCGACCTCTCGCTCGGAGAGATCGAGCAGCCGACACGCGTCGCGGTCGGAGGCGGGTCCGGTCTCGCGATGATCGCTCGACACAGGCAAGGCGGTGGAACTGTGCTCAAAGCGATCACGATTCGCTCTGACAACCGGGATCGCGGACTTCCCAACATCCAGGCACTGGTCGTTTGGTTCGACGGACTGACCGGCACGCCGCTCGCCGCCATCGACGGCACCGCTCTCACCGCAATGCGGACAGGCGCGGCGTCCGGCGTGGCCACCGACCTCCTGGCCCCCCGAGGCGCAGCGGTGCTTGCCATGATCGGTGCCGGCGCCCAGGCGCCCGACCAGGTCAAAGCCGTATGCGCGGTTCGCCGGATCGATGAGGTGCGCGTGGCGGCCCGCTCCAGGGAGAGCGCGCAGAGCCTCGTGGCCAGACTTGCGCCCGAACTCGAGGTCCGCAGGATTGTCGCCTGCGACACGATCGGCGAGGCCCTGGCCGGCGCCGACGTGGTATGCACCGCCACCAACTCCGGCACGCCTCTGTTCCAGGCTGCCGATCTGTCGGACCGAGTTCACGTGAACGCGATCGGCGCGTATACGCACTCCATGCGCGAGCTGCCCGCCGACCTTTTGAGTGGCGCAGACGTCGTCGCGATCGACCAGCTCGAGGCGACGCTCGCCGAAGCCGGAGACCTCGTGGATGCGATCAAGCAAGGGGCGCTGCGGGAGCAGGACATGGTCGAGATCGGCTCGCTGCTGAGCAGAAAAGAGGCCCCGCATGCCGGCCGGACGGTCTTCAAATCGGTCGGCGTGGCCGCCCAGGATCTCGCCTTGGCGCGCCTGGCGACCGAAAAGGCGAGCGGATCGCCGGATCTCCCGACGTTCGAGCTCTGAACCGCGCGCGGGCGCGGCTCCGGCCGCCGCCGCGTCGACCAGAGTCACCCTGGCTCCGCCTCGCGCCGCGTAGAGGGCGATGCACACGCCGACCGCGACCGCGCCGACCACGACGACGTCGGCGTCCAAACTCGTCCGGCTCAGATGATCCGCCGGGAGGAAGTCATCCTGCGGCCGCGGAGCCGTCTGCCCGCGGGTCCGACGCGGCGGACAACCATCCGTCCGCGCCGCGAACCGCCATCTGCGCATGGCCGACCTGCTCGTCGAAATCTGCCAGCGTCTGCACCTCGAACGAGGCGCCGGCGAGCCGTTCGATCACGTCTCCCGGCACGCGGTTTTCCGCCACGATTGCCGAGCCTCCGTTCCGCTGCATGCCGCCCACGAGCCATCGAGGAAGCGACACAGCGTCGCCTGGGCCCAGGCCGCGATCCAGGACTGCGAGCAGCAGTTCGGCATGGATCTGGGAGTGCGCGCTTCCGCCCATGGTCGCGCTCGCGACGACTGGCTTGCCATCCTTCATGACCATCACGGGCATGAGCGTATGGGCGGGACGTTTGCCGCCCACGAGGACGTTGGGCTCCGACGCGGTCAGCGAGAAGTACGACCCCCGGTTGTGACAGATGATCCCTGTGCTCGGCTCGAGGATCCCTGAGCCGAAAGCGTCATAAAGGCTGTGGTTGATCGCAACCCACGGTCCCTGCTCCTCGGCAGCGACGATGCCCACCGTGTCGCCGCTCGCTTGGCGGAGCGGCTTGTCGACGCCGACCGGCTGCTCCGCGTGCCTCAGAAGCTCCAGCGAGTGCCGCGATGAGAGCAAGTCGTCGATCGGGACTCGAGAATATCGCGGGTCGGCCAGGAACAGGTCGCGATCCTTTGCCGCGAGCATGAACACCCGCGCCAGCACCGCCGCGTCAGCACCGAGGTGGTCTGGAGTCAACCGGCCCCGCTCTACGCAGCCGAGGATTTCGAGAAGTACGAAGCCCTGTGAGTTGGGCGGGGGCACAAGAACATCGAAGTCCCGGTAGTGCGTGGCGAGCGGCTTCGTCAGCTCCGTGACGTGCTTCCTGAGATCCGAGATCGTCAGACGCGAGCCCTGTGACGCGAGCCCGGCGACGAGGTGCTTCCCAACCTCGCCGCCGTAGATGACGCCCGGACCGCCGCTCGCGACCGCGCTGAGCGTGCTGGCGAGAGCCGGCTGCACGAGGGGCTTCCCCTCCGCAAGCGCGTTCCCGTCAGGAAGCATCATCCGGCTGATGCTCGGATCCTGTGCCAGCCGTTCCCGGTTCTTGACTATCGACCGCGCGACCGAGGCGGCAACCGGGGCACCGTCCTGCGCGAGCCGGATCGCCGGCTCGACCGCGGCAGCCAGACTCAGCCGTCCGTACCGCGCGACAAGCTCGCCCCAGGCGGCAACGGTGCCCGGGACGCTCACACTGTGTGGGCCGTGCGTCGGCATGGCCCCGTACTCGCGGCGGATCGACTCCGGCTCGAGCGCCGCCGCGCTCGCCCCGCTGCCGTTCACTGCCACGGTGGTACCGCCATGATGGACCAGCGCGAAAAGGTCACCCCCTATGCCGCACATGTGTGGGTACACGACGGCGAGCACCGCGCTGGCGGCGACCGCGGCGTCGACCGAGTTGCCACCGGCACGAAAAGCGGCAAACGCCGCCTCAGTGGCCGCGGTATGCGGTGTGGCTACAGCGAAGCGCTTTCCCCGCCCCAATGTCGGCCGCTGATCCTCGCCCGTCACCATGCCCCGGAACCCGCAGAGGTGATGCTGAACAGGCTTTGCGGCAGGCAAGCCGACACGGTCCAGTTTGGACCGTTGACGACCTGGGCGATCCGCAGGTCGGCGGCCAGGCTGCAGAGCACATAGGCATCCTCCCGGCTCATCCCATGCCGACGCCCAAGCCACGCGATCAGCTCACGGACCGCGGTACGCGCGTCCTCCATCAGGTCGGGGCCGCTGGCCGCGGTGCACACCTGGACCCCGCCCGCCTCTGGCGGTGCCGGAGTGACCACGTGATAGGTCCACGGAGCCATCGGTCGACCCTTCAAGAGGGAAACCCGGATCGAAACGGACATGTCGCACTCGAGGCCCGTGACGCATACCTCGCCGTCACCCTGGACCGCGTGGCAGTCGCCGATGGAGAGTAGAGCGCCGTCGACCAGGACCGGCAGATAGAGCTTGCTTCCTTCGATCAGCCGGCGGTCGTCGACGTTGCCACCGCCTTCATGCGGCGGGCGCACCGACAACGGCCCGGGCCGTTCTGGAGCGACGCCGATGGTTCCGCAGAAAGGTGCCATCGGGATCGAGACTCCGGAACCGAAATCCACGCGATTGGGAGGGTCGAGCACGAAGTGGCGGATGTACGGACGCTCGAACTCGTCGCCGAGCAGGCCTCTTCCGGGGATGATCGCCGTCCAGCCCCAAGGGCCAGGCCTCAACTCGAGCATCTCGACCTCCAGCACGTCGCCCGGCGCTGCGTCCTCGACCAGAATTGGACCCGCGAGCGGGTAGGTTCTCGTCGTGTCGAGACCTGAGACGGCTTCGGCAGGCGCCCCTGGTGAGATCTGGCCGCCGCTGACCTCCTGCGTTTGGACGTGAACGAGGTCGCCTGACCGGATCGCGACCGCGGGCTGGAGGGTCTTGTCCCAGCGGTTGTGCACGGCCTCACGCGGCACCCGGTGCTCCCCAGTCGACGGCATGACGCTCACCACTCCATGTGGTGCGCCAGCCACCATCGCGCGATCTGTTCTCGGGTGGTGATCCAGACATCTCCGAGCTCGAGGCAATGCTCGATGACCTCGCGCAGAGCGGAGGCCCGGCCGGCCTGGCCGAAGAGCCTCGCATGCACCCCGATCGACATCATCTTGGGATGGCCGGCGTGACCCTCGCGCCGGTACTCCGCCACACCGCGTTTGACCTGGTCTACGAAATCACCAGGGCCTCCAAAACCCTGGGCGAGGATGAAGCGCGAGTCGTTGTAGACGAGCGAGTACGGCACGACGAGATGCTGCTTGCCTCCGACTTCGACGAAGTACGGCAGGTCGTCGTTGTAGGCGTCCGAGTCGTATAGGAAACCACCCTCCTCGACCAGGAGCTCGCGCGTGTGGATGCTGGGGGCGTACCGGTGGTAGCAGCCGACGGGTCGCCTTCCGCAGGTGCTGGTGATCGAGTCGATCATCTTGTGCAGGCGCCGTCGTTCCTCTTCTCGATCGAGGAGCCAGACCTCTTCCCAACGCCATCCGTGGCTGCAGGGCTCATGGCCCGCCCGGGCGATCCAGCTGCCGACGCCGGGATTTTGCTCGATCGCGACCGCGGCAGCGTAGACGGTCACCTTCACCTCGTACTCGTCGAAGAGCCGCGCGAGACGCCAAATGCCCGCACGGCTGCCGTACTCGTACATCGACTCCCCGCCGAGGTCCCTGTACTCGTCCGCCATCGTGTAGGGGACCTCCGTCATTCCCTCGTTGCGGGTGTCCCCCTGAGGCTTCGAGTACTCGGAACCCTCCTCGTAGTTGACCGAAATGCTCAAAGCCATGCTCGCGTTCCCGGGCCAGACGACCCGTGGCGGGTTAGGGCCATAGCCGACGAAATCCCGGCTCGGCCCCGGCACCCGCGCCGGCTTATCGGGCCGGGTCACAGCTGGGTTGCGGCCCGTTCGGCTGAGGGCCTGCAGATGCATCTCATGCCGCTCCCGCCTCGGTTCGGAAGCAATGCTCGACGATGGTCGCCTCGGTGAGGTTGGACTTGCCAATCTCGCTCACCACGGCGCCGTTGCGAAACACGATCACGCGGTCGCACAGGTGGGCCAAGTCCTCGTACTCGACGCTCGAGATGAGCACGGCTCCGC
>Ga0070741_10021019_pt1 | contig 10203 bp, 13 predicted proteins | sample Coa_R1_4_FD_66440 | JGI IMG/M metagenome (GOLD analysis project Ga0070741, IMG submission 66440) | Surface soil microbial communities from Centralia Pennsylvania, which are recovering from an underground coalmine fire - Coalmine... | ecosystem: Environmental > Terrestrial > Soil > Unclassified ...
GGGATCTTCACCACCACGTAGTCGAGCACCGGCTCGAACGAGGCCGGGGTGGTGCGGGTGATGTCGTTGGGCAGCTCGTCCAGCCGGTACCCCACCGCGACCTTGGTGCCGATCCGGGCGATGGGGAATCCGGTGGCCTTGGAGGCCAGGGCCGAGGAGCGGGAGACCCGCGGGTTCATCTCGATCACCAGCTGCTCCCCCGTGCCCGGGTGCACCGCGAACTGGATGTTGCAGCCGCCGGCCGCGACCCCGACCTCCCGGATGATCGCGATGGCGGCGTCGCGCATCCGCTGGTACTCCCGGTCGGACAGGGTCATCGCCGGCGCGACCGTGATCGAGTCGCCGGTGTGCACCCCCATCGGGTCCAGGTTCTCGATGGAGCAGACGATCACGACGTTGTCGGCGCCGTCCCGCATCACCTCCAGCTCGAACTCCTTCCACCCGAGGATGCTCCGCTCCACCAGCACCGAGCCCACCGCCGAGAGCCCGAGCCCGCGCTGCACCAGCTCCTCGAGCTCCTCCCGGTTGTAGGCGATCCCGCCCCCGGTGCCGCCCAGGGTGAACGAGGGGCGGCAGATCGCCGGGTACCCGGTCGTCTCGACCGCCTCCCGCGCCTCCTCCACGCTCCGCACCACCCGCCCCTCCGGCACCGCGAGCCCGATCCGCCGCATGGCGGCCGCGAACTCCGCCCGGTCCTCCGCCACCCGAATGGCCCGCTCGTTCGCGCCGATGAGCTCCACCCCGTAGCGGGCCAGGGTGCCGTCGCGGTAGAGCGCCATGGCCACGTTGAGCGCGGTCTGCCCGCCCATCGTGGGCAGCAGCGCGTCGGGGCGCTCCCGCTCGATCACCTTCGCCACCCACTCCGGGGTCAGCGGCTCGATGTAGGTCCGGTCCGCCAGCTCCGGGTCGGTCATGATGGTGGCCGGGTTGGAGTTCACCAGGATCACCCGGTACCCCTCCTCCTTGAGCGCCCGCACCGCCTGGGTGCCGGAGTAGTCGAACTCGGCGCCCTGCCCGATCACGATGGGGCCGGACCCGATGAGGAGGATCGCGCGCAGGTCAGTCCGCTTCGGCATCGACCACGTCTCGGAGCGTCAGGTCCAGGGTGCGGGTGGGACTCCACCCGGTGGCGCGGCGGAGCTTGGTCGGGTCGCCCACCAGGTGGGGGATGTCGGCGCTCCGCTGGAGGGCCGGGTCCGGCTCGGGCACCGCGTCCACCCCGGCCAGCTCGGCCAGGCGGCGGAAGACCTCGGCCAGGGGGACGCCTTCGCCGCGCGCTACGTTGTAGATCTCGCCCGGCGCGCCGCGCTCGAGGAGCAGCGCGTACGCCTCCACCACGTCGCGCACGTCAAGCAGGTCGCGCACCGGCGCCAGGTTGCCGGTGCGCACCCGGGGGCAGCCGGTCCGCCGCGCCTCGCGCAGCCGCTCGACGAAGTCGGGCACCACGAACCGGGTCGGCTGCCCCGGGCCGGTGTGCTGGAACGCCCGGGCGATGATGGCCGGGAGGCCGGCCCGCCGCCAGGCCTCGAGCGCCGCGATCTCCGCCGCCGCCTTGCTGGCCGCGTAGGGCGAGACCGGCGCCGGCGGCTCGCTCTCGGTCCGGGGCCGGGGGTCGCCCACCCCGTACACCTCGCCGGTGGAGACCACCAGGGTGCGGGGCCCGGGACCGTCCCCCCGGGTCTCGACCAGCGCCTGAAGCAGCCGCACCGTCCCGACCGCGTTCACCTCCCAGGCGTGGGCCGGATCGCGCCGGGCCTCGCTCCCGGAGCTCACCGCCGCCAGATGGAGCACCGCGTCGGGCCGGACCGCCGCCGCGTGCCGCACCGACTCGGGGTCGGTGAGCTCGAGCGCCACCCAGCGGAGCCGATCGGCGGGCCGCGCGGCCGCCGGCGGCTCGCCCCGCCCGTACGCCGCGATCACCTCGTGGCCCCGCCCGAGGAGGCTCGGGATCGCGTACCGCCCCACGAACCCGTCGGCCCCGGTGACCAGCACCCTCATGCGCGGGGCGCCAGCCGCCGGAGGTCCGCGTCCACCATCATGGCCACCAACTGCTCGAACGAGACCGTGGGCCGCCAGCCGAGCTCCGCCCGCGCCCGCCCCGCGTCGGCCACCAGGAGGTCCACCTCGGCCGGGCGGATGAACCGGGGATCCACCACCACGTACTTCCGCCAGTCGAGCCCCACGTGCCCGAAGGCGATCTCCACCAGGTCCCGCACGCTGTGGGCGACCCCCGTCCCCACCACGTAGTCCCGCGCCTCAGGCTGCTGCAGCATCCGCCACATCGCGTCCACGTAGTCCCCGGCGAACCCCCAGTCCCGCCGCGCGTCCAGGTTCCCGAGCCGCAGCTCGTGCGCGAGCCCCAGCTTGATGCGGGCGACCCCGTCCGAGACCTTCCGGGTCACGAACTCGATCCCCCGCCGGGGCGACTCGTGGTTGAACAGGATCCCGCTCACCGCGTAGAGCCCGTACGACTCGCGGTAGTTCACCGTGATCCAGTGGCCGTACACCTTGGCCACCCCGTAGGGCGAGCGGGGGTAGAACGGGGTGGTCTCGCGCTGGGGCGACTCCTTCGCCTTGCCGAACATCTCCGAGGAGCTCGCCTGGTAGAACCGGGCCGAGGGGTGCACCAGGCGGATCGCCTCCAGGATCCGGGTCACGCCGAGCGCGGTGAACTCGCCGGTCAGCACCGGCTGGGTCCACGAGGTCGGCACGTAGGACTGCGCCGCCAGGTTGTACACCTCGTCGGGGCGGGTCTCCTGGAGCACGACCGTGAGGGAGTGCTGGTCCAGGAGGTCGGCGGGGACGATGGTCACCCGGTCGAGCAGGTGCTCGATCCGCTCGTAGCTGTGGTGACTGGTGCGCCGGACCACGCCGAAGACCTCGTAGCCCTTGGCGAGCAGGAGCTCCGCGAGGTACGATCCGTCCTGGCCGGTGATGCCGGTGATCAACGCTCTGGGCATGCGGGGGGCGCGTCGGGCGGTTGTGCGGGCCCCGGGGCCCGGCTAGATTGCCGCGCCGCAGCGGGGACCACGGGGAGAGCCCGCGGCCGCCGGCGCGCTGAACGTCTGGTCACGAGGATACGTCCATGGCACGGGTGTGTGCCGTCTGCGCCAAGCGGCCGGTCGCCGGCCACAACGTGAGCCACGCCAGGAACCGGACCAACCGGCGCTGGTATCCGAACCTTCAAACCGTGCGCATCCTGGTGGACGGCGCCCCGCGCCGGGTCCGGGTCTGCGCACAGTGCATCAAGAGTAACAGGATCACCAAGGCCACCTGAGCCGGGGCGGCCGGCCAAAAAGAAGGGGACCCGAGGGTCCCCTTTTGTCGTGCCCGCGCGCGGCCCCGTCACTCGGAGATCAGCTCGATCCGGGCCAGATCGGCCCCGTCGCCCGGGCGGTGGCCCAACCTGAGGATTCGGGTATAGCCGCCGGGCCGCGCGGCGAACCGGGGGCCGATCTCCCGAAACAGCCGGCCGAGGGTGTCGCGGTCCTTGATCCGGCGCTCCACCAGCCGGCGGGCGTGGAGGTCGCCCCGCCGGGCCAGGGTGATGAGCCGCTCGGCGTAGGGCCTGAGCTCCTTGGCCTTGGCCTCGGTGGTGACCACCTGGCCGTGGGCGAAGAGGCTGGTCGCGAGGTTGCGGAGCAGCGCCTTCTTGTGGCTCGCCGTCCGGGAGAGCTGGCGCCCCTTGGCCCGGTGCCGCACTTACTGCCCCTCGCCCGCCGGTGCCGGGCGCTGCGACGGGGGCGTCCCGGGATCCACCACCCGGAGGTCCCCGTCGGTTTCCTCGAACTTCATCCCGAAGTTGAGCTGCTCCCGCTGGAGCAGCTCGGAGATCTCCTGGAGCGCCTTCTCGCCCACGTTCTTCACCTTGAGCAGGTCGTCCTCGCTCAGCTCCACCAGGTCCCGGAGAGTCCGGATGTTGGAGTTCTTGAGCGAGTTGAGCGAGCGGACCGAGAGCGGGAAGTCGTCGATCAGCCGGCTGAGCCGCTGCCGGAGGTTCCCGCCCGGGGCCCCCGCGCCGGCGGCCGCGCCCTCCCGCGCGGCGGGCACCTTGCCGAACTCGACGAAGTACCGGAAGTGCTCCTGGGCGAGCGCCGCCGCGTAGGCGATGGCGTCCTCCGGCGTGATGGTCCCGTTGGTCTCCACCGTCACCACCAGCCGGTCGTAGTCGGTCCGCTGCCCCACCCGGGTCTCGGCCACGGTGAAGTTCGCCCGGCGGACGGGATTGTAGATCGCGTCGATCCGGATCAGGTCCACCGGCAGCGACCGGTCGGCCGGGTGCAGCTCCGCCTCGACGTACCCCCGGCCCTTGTTGACGTAGAGCTCGCCGTTGATCTCCCGGTCGTCCTGCAGGGTGAAGAGCAGGTGGTCGGGGTTCACGATGCGGACCGAGCCGTGCTCCTGAATGTCCCGGGCGTACACCGGGCCGGCCCCCTCCCGGTGGATCCGCAGCACCGCCTCGTCCACGTCGTCCGCGAGCACCAGGGTGAGCGCCTTGAGGCGCTGGATGATCTGGTGCACGTCCTCCAGCACGCCCGGCACCGTCTGGTGCTCGTGCACCACGCCGTCCAGCCGGAAGGCCCAGACCGCGCTCCCCCGGAGCGACGAGAGCAGGAGCCGCCGCAGCGAGTTGCCCAGGGTGTAACCGAACCCGCGCTCCAGCGGCTGGAGCCGGAACTCGGCCGCGTTCGGGTTGTCGTCCCGCTTCGTCATCTCGACGAGGTGGGGACGCACCAGTCCAGTCAGATCGATCGCCATGGTCTCTCTCAGACCCGCCGCTTCTTGGGCGGGCGGCATCCGTTGTGGGGGATCGGCGTGACGTCCCGGATCGAGACCACCCGGAGCCCGGCCGAGGCCAGCGCCTGGATGGCCGACTCGCGGCCGCTGCCCGGGCCCTGCACCCGCACGTGCACCCGGCGGATCCCCAGGTTCATCGCTTCGCGGGCGCAGTTCTCCGCCGCCACCGTGGCGGCGAACGGGGTGGACTTCTTGGAGCCCTTGAACCCCGCCTTGCCCGCCGACCCCCAGGCCAGCGCGTTCCCCTTCAGGTCGGTGATCGTGATCAGCAGGTTGTTGAACGTGGCCGAGATGTGGGCGATGCCCTCGGAGTCGACCACCTTCTTGCCGCGCTTGGCGGCCGGCGCCCGGGTGGGGGCCGGCGGGGCCGGCGGTGGAGTCGGATTCGGGGTCGTCATGCTACTTCTTGGTCACCTTCTTCTTGCCCGCGATGGCCCGGCGCGGCCCCTTCTTGGTCCGCGCGTTGGTGTGGGTGCGCTGCCCGCGCACCGGCAGGCCCCGCCGGTGGCGGATCCCGCGGTAGCTCCCGATGTCCATCAACCGCTTGATGTTCATCGCCACCTCGGTGCGGAGCGCGCCCTCGACCTTCACCGAGCGCTCGATCATCTGCCGGAGCCGCGCCACCTCGGCGTCCGACAGGTCGCGCACCCGGGTGTCCGGATTCACCCCGGTCTCCGAGAGGATGCGGTTGCTGGTGGGGCGGCCGATGCCGTAGATGTACGTGAGCGCGATCTCGACCCGCTTCTCCCGGGGCAGATCCACGCCGGCGATGCGCGCCATGCCTCAACCCTGCCGCTGCTTGTGCTTGGGATTGCGCTTGCAGATGATCCGCACCACGCCCCGCCGCTTCACCACCTTGCAGTGCTCGCAGATCGGCTTCACGCTCGAACGAACCTTCACATCCGTCTCCCGGCCGGGTTTGAGGCTAGCTGGCAAAAATAGACCGGGACCCCCGCAGGGGCAAGCGCGGCCGCCGGTTAGCCTCCCACCCGAAGCTCCACCAGGGTCCAGCCCTCCGGGTCCATCCGGTAACCCAGGAGCAGGGTTTGGCTGCGAACGTCCTGGGTGCCGGCGACCCGGTAGCGCCGGTGCAGCTCCACGTACCCCCGGCCCGGCTCCACCTCGCGGGCCGAGCGGATCGTGGTCTCCACCTCCTGGGTCGAGGCGAGATAGTCGCGGAGGAGGGCGGCCGCCTGGGCCTGGCCGAGCGCGACCGAGGGGTCGGCTCCGGGAAGGCGCACCACCAGCCGGGGAGAGCCCGAGACCAGAGCGCCCGCGTCGTGCGAGAACCACGCCTGGCGCGCCCGCTCGGCCTCCCGCTCGAGGTCGTGCTCCTGCGCGCGGGCCGCCGCCTGAAGACCCAGGAGCAGCGGCACGATCAGCAGCCCTACGCGGAGCCGCACGCCGCCTCCCGGCAGAGGTCCCGGTACGCGGCCGCCGGATCGGGCGCCTCGAGGATCGGGCGGCCGACCACGAGATGCGTGGCTCCCTGGCGAAGCGCGTCACCGGGCGTGGACACCCGCGCCTGGTCTCCGGCCTGGTCGGAGTCACGCCGGATCCCGGGCACCACCACGATCCCGGTGCCGCCGAAGACCCGCTGGGCCCGGGCGGCCTCCCGAGCCGACGAGACCACGCCCCGGAGCCCGGCGGCCCGCGCGAGCCGGGCGAGCCGCTCCACCTCCCGCCCGAGGTCCACCGCCCGCCGGCCGAGGGCGTGGGCGTAAGACTTGGCGTCGTGCGAGGTTAGCACGGTCACCCCGACCAGGGAGAGCCGGTCTCCGGCCGCCTGGGCCGCCGCCTCCAGCATCTCGTGTCCTCCCAGCGTGTGCACCGTCGCCATCGCCGCGCCGCTCTCGCACGCCCCGGCGACGGCTCCGGCCACGGTGTTGGGGATGTCGTGCCACTTGAGGTCGAGGAAGACCCGGATCCCCCGCCCGCCGAGCCGCTGCACGAATGGGGCCCCGGCGGCGGGCCAGAGGATGGGACCCACCTTCACCCAGCGGAGGTCCGGGATCCGATCCACCAGGCGGAGCGCGGCGTCGGGGTCCGGAAGGTCGAGCGCCAGCACGATCTCAGCCACGGTCGGCCTCCAGATCCCGCACGATCCGCTCGGGCAGGCGCGGGTCGGCGAGCGCCGCGGTGCCGATCGCCACCAGCGACGCGCCCACCCGGAGGTACTGGAGCACGTCGGCGGCCGAGCGGATCCCGCCCACCCCGATCACGGGCATCTCTCCGGTCCGTTCCAGCACCCGCTCGACCGCCGCGAGGCCGATCGGGAGGAGCGCCGGCCCGCTCACCGCACCGTACCGGTTCCCGAGCCGCGGCGCGCCGGCGCCGTCCAGGAGGAGCCCGGGAACCGTGTTCACCACGCTGATGCCGTCGGCGCCCGCGTCCCGCGCCACCGCGGCCGCGCGGCCGATGTCCGGCAGCACGGGAGAGAGCTTGGCGATGAGGGGAAGGCGGGTCTTGGTGCGGCAGAGCCCGACGATCCGCGCGACGCAGGTGGCGTCGGCGCCGAACTCGATCCCTCCCGCGGCCGTGTTGGGGCAGGAGAGGTTCAGCTCGAACCCGGCGATCCCGGGCACGCCCTCCAGGCCGGCCACGACCGCCGCGTACTCCTCGATCGTGAACCCCACCACGTTGACCAGGACCCGCGCCCGGACCAGGCGTCGCGCGAGCCAGAGGAGCTCCTCGCGGCGCACCCGCTCGAGCCCGGGGTTGGCCAGGCCGACCGAATTCAGCATCCCGCCCCGGAATTCCGCCACCCGGGGCGGCGGATTGCCGGCCCGCGGCTCCAGCGAGACCGCCTTGGTCACGATCCCGCCGAGCCGGTCGAGGTCGAGCACGCCGTCGAGCTCGCGGCCGAACCCGGCCGTGCCGGCCGCGAGGAGAACGGGATTTTGGAATCGCTGACCGAGGACGATCCGGGCGAGGTCCCGCGCGGCCACTAGCGTGCCGGGCCGCCCGAGTCGGCGGCGTTGGTCTTCCGCTCGTACTCCAGCAGGTAGGCGACGACCGCGTCGGCGATGGCGCCGGCGATGGCGCGCTGGCCCGCGGGCGAGGTGATGAAGCGGCTGTCCTCCGGGTTGGTGCTGTACCCCATCTCGACCAGGACCGCGGGGCGCCGCGCCGTGGTGAGCACGACGAACCCCGCCTGCTTCACCCCCAGATCGGGCCCGGTGTGGATCTGCCCCAGGCCGTGCTGCACCAGCTCCGCCAGCCGGGCGGACTCGCGCAGGTGCTCGTTGAGCTGGAGGTCCTTCAGGATGAAGTCCACCCCGGTCAGGCCGGCCGGGCCGCCGCCCGCGGGCTCGAACCGGAGCGCTTCGTTCTCCATCTGGGCCACCCGGGCCGCGTCCTCGGTGCGGGCTTCGGCCAGGAAGTAGGTTTCGAACCCGCGGACCTCGGTGAACCCGTGACGCCGGGGCAGCGAGTTCACGTGCAGGCTCACGAACAGGTCGCAGTTCCGGGTGCAGAAGGCGCCCCGGTCGCCCAGGGCGATGAGCGTGTCGGTCGTGCGGGTCATGCGGACCACCACCCCGCGGCGGCGGAGCTCGTCTCGGAGCTTGAGCGCGACCTGCAGCGTGACGTCCTTCTCTCGAAGCCCGTCGGGGAAGTAGAGGCCCGGATTCCCCGGGTCCACCCCGCCGTGCCCCGCGTCCACCGTGACGATGTGGCCCGGCCGGAGGCCGTTGGGGAGCCGGGGCGGCCCCGCGAGCGTCGGCGCCGGCCGGCCGGTCCGCTCGACCAGCCGGCCGGCCTTCGCGTCGTAGCGGTAGCGCTCGGCCAGCAGGGTGGGCAGGATCTCGGAGACGAACTGGAACGGGAGGAACAGGGTGTCGCCCGTGAGGTAGACCGGGGCGGCCAGGACCTCGAGCCGGTCGTTGAACCGGTACACCGGGGCGCCGAGGAGGAACCGGAACCCCTGCTGCGCCAGGGTGACCTCGGCCCACACCTCGGCCACCCGCACCGTGCCGTTCAGGGCGCCCACCAAGAGGGGGGCCGCCAGGACCGGGGCGCCCGAGCGGCGGTCGAGGCGGACCGGGATCCGCTGCTCGCCCCGGGGGGTGGTCACGGTCACGACCCGGGGGGCCGGGACCTCCGCGGCCAGGACCCCGAGCGCCACGAGAGCGGCGATCACCGCCGCCCTCGCGCCGCCATCGCCCGCGCGGCCTCGCGCTCGGCGATCCGCCGCTTCAGGTCCTCACGCTTGTCGTGCACCTTCTTGCCCTTCCCCAGGGCGAGCGTCACCTTGGCGCGCCCTTTCTTGAAGTAGAGCTCCAGCGGGACGAGCGCGAGCCCGCGCTGTTCCACCGCCCCGATCAGCCGATCGATCTCGCGCCGGTGCAGCAGCAGCTTTCGGGAGCGTACCGGATCGTGGTTGTAGCGGTTGCCCTGCTCGTAGGGGGAGATGTTCATGCCTTCCAGGAACACCTCCCCGTTACGGACCCGCGCGTAGGCCTCCTTGATCGACGCCTTTCCCTGCCGGAGCGACTTCACCTCGGTGCCGGTGAGCACGAGCCCCGCCTCCCAGGTCTCGAGGACGTGGTAGTCGTGCGTCGCCTTGGGGTTTCGAGCAACCGACTGCTTCCGCTCGGCGGACGAAGACTGCTTCTCGGCCACGGGGGGACTCTGAGCAAATGATAGGCCAGCGGGCCGCCCGGGGCAACCGGTTCTCTTGACGCCAACCCGCCGTCGCCGCTAGGTTTGCGCGCCCTGCCGAAGTGGTGGAATTGGTAGACGCGCTGCGTTCAGGGCGCAGTGGGCGCAAGCCCGTGGGGGTTCGAGTCCCCCCTTCGGCATCAGTATCTCGCCATTCCCGGCTCGATCACCCTCGCCCACTCGTCGATTCCCCCGGTCAGGCTCCGCACCCGGGAGAACCCCGCGCCGAGCAGGAGGTCCCGCGCCTGCGCCGAGCGCTGGCCGCGGTGGCAGACGGTGACGATCTCGGCGTGCGGCTCGAGCTCGGCCAGGCGGGACGGGAGCTCGCCCAGGGGGATGAGGACCGACCCCCGAATCCGGGCGATGTCCCACTCCCAGGGCTGGCGCACGTCGAGGACGACCGGGGGGCTGTCGCCGTCCAGCGCGGCGCGCAGGGCCTCCGCGCTCACCTCGCCGCCCCGAGGCGCCGTGCCCGGCACCCCGCAGAACGCCTCGTAGTCGATCGGCTCGGTGATGGTGGGTTCCGGCCCGCACACCGGGCAGGCCGGGTCCTTCTCGAGCCGGAGCTCCCGGAACCGGAGGCTCAGGGCGTCCAGCACGAGCAGGCGGCCGAGCAGGCTCTCGCCGGTGCCGAGCAGCCACTTGATCGCCTCGAGCGCCTGGATGCTGCCGACGATCCCGGGCAGCACGCCGAGGACCCCGCCTTCCGCGCAGCTCGGGACCATCTCGGGCGGCGGCGGCTCG
>Ga0070741_10021020_pt1 | contig 10202 bp, 9 predicted proteins | sample Coa_R1_4_FD_66440 | JGI IMG/M metagenome (GOLD analysis project Ga0070741, IMG submission 66440) | Surface soil microbial communities from Centralia Pennsylvania, which are recovering from an underground coalmine fire - Coalmine... | ecosystem: Environmental > Terrestrial > Soil > Unclassified ...
AGGTCCATCTCCATCTCGCCCTCGTGGGCCCCGAAGGTTCCACGGCCCGTGATCGTGAACTTCTTCCCCTCCGCGGCGAGGGTGACGGACAGGCTCGTCTTGAACCCGCCGGCGCTCTCGCTCTTCGTCGCCGCGGCGGCGACCGGATCGACGGCGTTCTTGACGTCGGAGCCGCAGGCGGCGAGAGACGCCGCGAGGGCCGCGAGGAGGAGCGCGTGGAGAAGGCGCCGCATCGCAGTCATTGTCGGCACGGACGGCCGGATCCTCAACCCCGAACGGGTCACCCGAAGAGGGTCCGCCGCCCGACCGTCCGGTCGACGAACGCCGTCACCGCCCAGTTCACGAGCCAGACGACCACGACGACGCCGACGTACGACCAGAAGCCGTGAACGGTGAAGTTCGGCGCCACCCAGGCGGCGAGCGCAACCATCGCGATGTTGATCACGAGGTAGAAGAACCCGAAGGTGACGAGGATCAGCGGGAAGGTGAGGAGGGCGAGGATCGGCTTCAGGACGGCGTTCGCGACCGCGAGCACCGCCGCACCGATGAGGTAGGCAGCGGCGCCGTGGATGGAGACGCCCGAGAAGAGCCCGTTCGCGACGTAGAGCGCAAGCGCGTTCGTCCCCCAGGCTGCGGCAAACCGCGTGAGCGTCTCCATCTGCCTCGACTATCGCAGGCGGCTGGCTGCTCGCGTCGTACCCCGCTGCTCGAGGCCGCGGCCAACGTAGCATCGAAGGAGATGCGGATCCTGCAGCTCCCTCACGTGCGCGCGGTCGTCACGGACGTGCTTGCGCTCCTCGCCTTCGTCGTCGTCGGCTTGCTGAACCACCACGGCGGCGTCACCGGCGTCGACTTCGCCCGCGACGCCGTGCCGATCGTCGGCTGCTGGCTTCTCGCCGCAGGGACGTTCGACCTCTACCGGCGGCCGACGCCGCGCGCCCTGCTCGAGACGTGGCTCGTCGGCGTCGGCGCGGGGGTGGTGATCCGGACGCTCTTGGTCTGGCACGCCGAAACCGACGACGCCGTCTTCCTCGGCGTCGCGCTCTGCTTCACGCTGCTCTTCGTCGTCGCCGCTCGGACCGCCGTGAGCTTCGTCCCTGCCTACACTCCGCCCGCATGAAGCTCTGGGAACGCGTGAAGGACCTGCCGTTCCGCGTCGACGACGTGACGATGGAGGTGACGGCGATCCGCGTGTCACCCGAGTTCGAGCGCCGCACGACGACGGTGCACCTCCGGCCCGTGATGGGCGCGCGAAACGAATACGGCGACGGCCTCGGCGAAGACGTCACCTACCACGCCGACGAGCACGAGCCGCATCGCTTCCCCTGGATCGATCTGCGCGGCGAATGGACGCTCGAGTCGCTCTCCGACCACCTCGAGACCGTCGACCTGTTCCCGAGCGGCGAGCCGGCACAGGCTGCGTACCGCGACTATCGCCGCTGGGCGTTCGAGTCGGCGGCGCTCGACTACGCGCTGAAGGCAAACGGGCTGAACATCGCGCAGGCGCTCGAGCGTGAGCCGAACCCGGTTCGCTTCGTCTCCTCCACGCGCGCCACCGACCTCGACTCGTGGCTCGACCTGTATCCGGAGCTCCGCTTCAAGCTCGACCCGACGCCCGCCTGGAGCGACGACTTCGTCGGCGAGCTCGCCGCGCGCGGCATCGTCGACGTGGTCGATCTGAAGGGTCAGTACCGCGGCACGATCGTCGACAACCCGCCCGACGCGGATCTCTACCGGCGCGTCGCGGAGGCGTTCCCGGACGCGTGGATCGAGGACCCGAACCTGACGGCGGAGACCGACCCGGTGCTCGAGCCGCACCGCGACCGCATCACGTGGGACGCGCCGATCCATTCGTGGGCAGACGTCGAGGCGCTCCCGTTCCCGCCGAGGTGTCTGAACTGCAAGCCGTCGCGCTTCGGCACCGTCCGCCGCCTGTTCGAGTTCTACGAGCGCTGCGAGGACGACGGCATCACGCTGTACGGCGGCGGGCAGTTCGAGCTCGGCGTCGGCCGCGGGCAGATCCAGGTGCTGGCGTCGCTCTTCCACGGCGCCGCTCCGAACGACGTCGCGCCCGGCGGCTATAACGCCGCCGAGCCGCGCCCGGGCCTCGAGACGAGCCCGCTCGAGCCGAACCTCGAGCAGTTTGGCTTCCGCCGGGGCCTCGGCTAGCCTGAACGCCGAGATGCGCAGGCTCCTCGTGCTGGCGGCGGTCTGCGCCGCGGTGACCGCGCCCGCCGCTTCGGCGGCACCGCCCGGCCCGTGCGCCCTCGTCACGGCGGACGACGCCGGCAAGGCGCTCGGCGTCAAGGTGGCCGCAGGCAAGGCCGCGTCGCAAGGGCTCTACAAGGCGTGCACGTACACGAAGGGACGCAAGACGTTGACGGTGCTCGTCCGTCAGATCGACAAGGCGACGTTCGAGAAGAGCGCGAAGAAGAACCCGCCGCCGGTCTTCCCCATCCCCGGCATCGGCGACGAGGCGTACTCTGCGGCCGGCGGCTACGCGCTGCTCGTCTGGAAGAAGGGCACGGAGCTGACGCTCACGTTCATCGGCGTCAGCCCGGTCGTCCAGACGCAGAAGGACGTCGCGAACGCCGCGCTGAAGCGCCTGTAGATCTCATTCGTACTGGAGCGCCTGCAGGACGTTCAGGCGTGACGCACGCCGCGCGGGGAAGATCGCCGCGATGAGGCCGACGATGATCGCGGCGACCACGAACCCGACCACCGTCCCCCACGGCACCGAGAACGGCACGCCGCCGCCGATCGCGCGGTCGAAGAGCGCGGCGAGCAGCATCCCGAGCGGGATGCCGAGCGCGGCGCCGATGAGGGCCGTGACGACCGACTCGTGCCGGATCATCCGGCGCGCCTGCCTCCGGGTCATGCCGACGGCGCGCAGCATCCCGATCTCGCGAGTGCGCTCGAAGACCGTCAGCACGAGGGTGTTCACGATCCCGAACAGGGAGACGACGATCGAGAGCGCGAGGAGGACGTAGAGCAAGATCAGGAACTTGTCGAGGCCGGCGAGCTCGTTGTCGATGAACTGCTGCTCGGTCTGGAGCTTCGCGTCGGGGAAGCCGGCGAGCACCTTCTGGAGCGCCTTCGTGTTCGCGGTGGTCGCGCCGCCCTTGATGTTGATGAACGAGAACAGGTTCTGCGGGTTCGTGAAGACGCTGTCGAAGGCCTGCGCCGACGAGGTGATGCGGCCGAAGGGCGAGCCGCCCGCCGGCGGGTCGAAGATCGCCTTCACCCGCAGGTCGATCGAGCTTCCGTAGGGGGTCAGCAGGTGGATCGGCGAGCCGACGGCGAGGTCGTGCGACTTCGCGTAGTCCTTGTCGACGACGGCACCGTGCGCACCGAGGCTCGCGAGCGAGGCGTCCGAGCCGGCCTTCCACTTGAGCCTGATCATCTGCGAGATCCCCGGCTCCACGCCGGTCACCTGCACGTTCTTTCCGAACGCGCGCCCCTCGCCGCCGCGTACGCCGGCGACCGCCGTCGCGAGGCCGCTCTTCCGTACCGCTGCGGTCGCCTCGGGCGATCCCGGCAGGAAGACGTTCTGCGACGTGATCGCGTAGTCGGCGTGGAACTCGCTCCTGACGGCGTCCTTGAAGGACGCGCGAAGCCCCGCTGCCAGGACCGCGATCGTCGTCACGAGCGTCAGCCCGATCATCAGCGCCGCCGCGGTCGAGGCGGTGCGCGACGGGTTCCTCATCGCGTTCGAGCGCGCGAGAACGCCTGCCACGCCGCCGATCTTCGTCGCCGGCCACCCGAGTGCAGACGCGAGCGGTCGGACGACGCGCGGTGCGACGAGCGTCACGCCGAGGAAGATCCCGAGCACGCCGACCGCGAGCAGCACGAGCCGGAAGCCCGTGGTGAGGCCGTGCCCGAACGCGCCGTAGCCGACCATCGCGCCGGCGACGACGCAGAGCACGAGCGCAGCGGGCAACCCGAACCGGGCGAAGCGAGACGGCGGCAGGATCGAGCCCTCGCGAACCGCGGCGATCGGCGGCACGCGCGTGGCGCGGACGGCCGGCCGAAGGCTCGCGACGACGGTGACGAGCGTCCCGACGACGAGCGAGATCACGATCGTCCGCGTGTGGAGCGTGAGGCCGGCCTGGGGCAGATCCGCGCCGAATGCCTTGAAGACCTGCACGAGGCCCTTTGCGAGCGCGAGGCCGAGGAAGAGGCCGATCGTCGACGCGAGCAGGCCGGTGACGAACCCTTCGACGATCACGACCCAGCGCACCTGGCCGGCGGTCGCGCCCATCGACCGCAACGTCGCGAACTCGCGCGTGCGTTGGGCGATCGTGATCGACAGGGTGTTCGCGATCACGAACGATCCGACGAACAGGGCGATACCGCCGAACGCGAGCAGGAAGTACTGGAGGAAGGAGAGCTGGCTGTTCGTGTCGTCCGCGGACTTCTTCGCCTGCTCCTCGCTCGTGCGCACCTGCGTGTGCGGCGGGAGCACGGACCGGACCTGCTGCAGCAGCGTGTCGCTCGAGTAGCCGGGCTTGCGGGCGATGTCGATCTCGTCGAGCTGCCCCTTCTTGTCGAAGAGCGCCTGCGCGGTCGTGAGATCGAAGATCGCGAGCGTCGCGCCTCCGAGGGTCGAATTGCCGAATCGCGCGATGCCGCTCACCCGGAAACGCTGCTCCTTCCCGCCGCGAGGCAGCAGCCCGACCGACGAACCGACGCGGGCGCCGAGCTTCGACGCCACCTTGTCGTCGATCGCGACCTCGTGCGGGCCGACGGGCCAGGCGCCCGAGAGGAGCTTCAGCGGGTTGAACCGCTGGTCGCCGTGCGTGACGCTGAACGCGAGGCCCGGGGCGCCGTGCAGGTTCAGCACCTTGCCGTTCTTGTCGACGAACTGCGCCATGTCGCCGACGCCGCCGGCCGCGTCCGCGACCGCGGAGAGCGCCTTGACGCGTGCGAGCGTCGACTGGGGGAACGACGGTGCGTTCTGCGAGTTGCCGAAGACCGCCTTCCCGGTGATCACGGCGTCGGAGGTGGAGTACGCGGTCTGGAAGATCGAGGTGAAGGCGCCCTTGATCGAGTCGGTGAGGACGTAGGTGCCGCTCACCATCGCCACGCCCATCACGATCGCGAGCGAGGTCAGGATCAGGCGAAGCTTCCGCCCGAACAGGTCCTTCAGGGCGACGCGGATCATTGCCGGGCGGCGAGCGCGTCGAGCTCGTTCATCGTCGTCAGGATCTCGGCCTCGGTCGCTCCGTGTTGGTCGAGCACGATCCGTCCGTCGGCGATGTAGAGGATGCGGTCGGCGATCGCGGCCGCGCGCGGGTCGTGCGTGACCATGACGATCGTCTGGCCGTACGCCTCGGTCGCATCCTTGAGGAGCGCGAGGATCTCCGCGCTCGACTTCGAGTCGAGGTTGCCGGTCGGCTCGTCGGCGAAGACCACGGTCGGCCGGCTGACCAGCGAGCGTGCGACCGCGACGCGCTGCTGCTGGCCGCCGGAGAGCTCGGCCGGGCGATGGTCGAGGCGGTCGGTCAGGCCGACCTTCGCGATCAGCTCCTTGAACCAGGCGTCGTCCGCCTTCTCGCCGGCCACCGAGAGCGGCAGCTTCACGTTCTCCTCGGCGGTCAGCATCGGGAGCAGGTTGTAGAACTGGAAGACGAAGCCGATGTGCTTGCGGCGGAGATGCGTCAGCTCGTTGTCGTTCATCGTCGTGATCTCCTGCCCGGCGATCGCGACCGTCCCGCTCGTCGGCTTGTCCAGCCCCGCGAGAATGTGCATCAACGTCGACTTGCCGGAGCCCGACGGGCCCATGACGGCGGTCAGCCGTCCGGAATCGATCGCGAGCGAGACGCCGCGAAGGGCGTCGACGGCGGTTTCGCCTTCGCCGTAGCGCCGGGAGACGTCGTGCGCGGTGACGACTGCAGTGTCGGCGGTCATGCCCTCGACCTTACCGGCCCCTCGGGGGTGCCGCCATTCGGTTAACCCCCGAATCGACCCCGAATTCGTCTCAGGAAGCGACGCCCGCGAATTGCGGGATGATGTCGCTTCCGTACGCCGTCAGCGTCTCTTCCTGGCCGTGGGTCATGAGGTAGATGTTGAACTGGTCGACGCCGACGGCCTCGAGCTCGCGCAGCTTCTTCGTGCACGCGGAGGCGTCGCCGATCACGCTGAACCGCTCGCAGATCTCGTCGGTGACGAACTCTCCGTGCTTCGCCCCGACCCGGGAGTGGTCCTTGTAGTCGTAGCCCTTCCGCGTCTTCACGAAGTCGGTCAGCTCCGAGGGGATGTCCGAGTTCCAGCCGTACTTCTCGATCAGGTCCATGACGTGGTTCGACACCATTGCCGGGAACCAGCGCACCTCGTCACGGGCGGCGGCCATGTCGTCGGTGACCTTCGACGGCGCACCGACGATGCACGCGAGCGCATCGGGATCGCGCCCCGCCTCCTCGGCGGCTTCGCGGGCCGTCGCCATGATCCATTCGATGATCACCGGGTCGGCGAGCTGGATGATCACGCCGTCGGAGACGCGGCCCGCGACGGCGAGCGCCTTCGGCCCGTATCCCGCGATGTACATCGGGATCGCGGGCACGGTGAGCGCCCATTCGAGCCGCAGCTCCTTGCCGTTCCACTCGACCGCCCGACCGTTCATGAAGTCCTTGATCATCCGGCAGGAGGCCTCGAACTCCGCCATCTTCACCGGCTGCTGTCCGATCACGCGCCGTGCGGAGTCGCCGCGGCCGATGCCCATCACCATCCGCCCGCCGGAGACGACGTGCATCGTCGCGTACATGCTCGCGAGGACGGTCGGCTCGCGGGTGCCCGGGTTCGTGACGAAGTGCCCGAACTTCATCCGGGTCGTGCGGTCGATCGCGAGCGTGAGGAGCGGCGTGCCCTCGTGCCAGAGGACGTGGGAGTCGTAGGTCCAGCCGTAGTCGAACCCCTGCTGCTCCGCAAGCTCGATCAGCTCGAGGAAACGCGTGTACGGCGGATCGGGAAGGACGGTGACGCCGAAGCTGATCGCCATGCCGCAGAGCCTAACCCGCGACAATGTCACCGTGAAAATCCTCTGCACCGGCCTGAACTACCTGAGCCACATCCGCGAGACCGGCCGCGAGCCTCCTGCGGAGCCGCTCCTCTTCGGGAAGTTCGACACGACCGTGATCGGGCCCGGCGAGTCGATCGTCCTGCCGCCGGAGGCGACCCACGTCGACTCGGAGGCGGAGCTCGCGGTCGAGATCGGGCGCGTCGGGCGGCGGATCGGCGAGGACGACGCGCTCGACTTCGTCGCCGGCTACCGCTGTGCGAACGACGTGTCCGCGCGCAACCTGCAGTACGGCGACAAGCAGTGGACGCGTGGAAAGGGCTTCGACACGTTCTGCCCCGTCGGCGACCGCCTCGTCCCCGTCTCGGAGCTCGGGGACGGGAGCGGGCTGCGCGTCGTCCAGCGCCTGAACGGCGAGGTGCTCCAGGACGGGAACACGGCCGAGCTCGTCTTCGGGGTCCGGCGTCTCGTCGCCCACGCCTCCAGCTTCTGCACGCTCGCCCCGGGCGACCTCATCCTCACGGGGACGCCGTCCGGCGTCGGCCACGCGCGCACGCCGCCGGTCTCCATGCACGCCGGCGACGTCGTCGAGATCGAGATCGACGGCATCGGCCTCCTCCGCAACCCGGTGGTGGCCGAAGCGGCCGTGTCCGGCGGACAGCCCCTCAGACAGGTCCCGAGCTGACGGGCGCAGCGGCGAAGGTCGTGCAACTCCCCGCCGCCGGGCCGAAACGGCCGTGTCCAGGGTCTGTCCCTGGACACGGCTACGAGAGCCAGGCGAGCGTCTTGGACGCGAGGCGGTCGAGCGCCTCCACGGAGAGCTCGAGGTGCTCCGGCTTCGTGTCCTCGAGCTTCGTGTGCGACAGGCCGCGGAGGCTCTGGACGAAGACCATCACCGTGGGCACACCCGCCCGCGAGACCTCGGCGGCGTCGTGAAGCGGCCCCGACGGCAGCCGGTGCGACCTCCCGGCGACCTCGCGGATCGCCTCGTCGGCGAAGCCGACGAGCGTCTCGTCGAACAGGATCGGCTCGATGTTCCAGATGCGCTCCCAGTCGACGTCGACGTCCTCCTCGCGCGCAGCGCCGGCCGCGGCCTCCTTCGCCGCCTCGAGCATGCGCGCGAGCTTCGACGCGTCGAGGTTCCTCTGGTCGAGCAGGCATTCGGCGGTCTCGACGACGGAGGTGACGATCCCGGGCTTCGTGACGACGCTCCCCATCGTGCAGACCCCGCCGTTCTCGGTCGCGATCGCGCGGATCCCGAGCGCGAGCCGCGCCGCGCCGGCGAGCGCGTCACGCCGCTTGTCCATCGGCGTCGAGCCCGCGTGAGCCGCCTGGCCGCGGAAGGTGACGCGCGAGCGCTCGACGCCGAAGGTCCCGAGCACGACGCCCAGCGGGAGGTCGAGCGACTCGAGCACCGGCCCCTGCTCGATGTGCAGCTCGAGGTAGGCGCCCGCGCCGTCGAGCTGGGAGCGCGCGTCGAGAGCGGTGTCGAGCGAGACGCCGCAGCGGCCGACGGCGTCGGCGAGCGAGATCCCGTCGCGGTCCGTGAGCTTCGCGAGCTCGGCCTGGTCGCGCATCGAGCCCGCGGCCGCAGACGAGCCGAAGAGCGAACGGCCGAACCGTGCGCCCTCCTCGTCGGCCCAGTTCACGAGCCGCACGGGCACGGGCGGCGTCCCCTCGTCCGCGATCCGCCGCAGGACCTCCACGGCCGCCATCAGGTTGAGGCAGCCGTCGAGCCAGCCGCCGTTCGGGACCGAGTCGATGTGGCCGCCGAGGAGGAGCGCCTTCCCGCCGTCGGCCCCGCCGGCGAGCGTGAACCACTGGTTCCCGGCCTCGTCGATCTCCTCGCTCGCTCCGGTCGACGCCACCTTCTGCCGAAGCCACTCGCGCGCCCGCTCCCACGTCTCCGTCCACGCGACGCGCTGCGCGCCGTCGTCGTCGCCGGTCAGCTCCTGCAGCTCGCGAAGCTCGGCGACGGTCCGCGTGGGATCGAGCACCGGGCGATCGTAGTCGCGAGGCGGTAGCTTCAGCCCGTGGAGCCGGACGTTGTCGTCGTCGGCGGCGGGGCGATCGGCGTCTCCGCCGCATACGAACTGGCGCGCCGCGGCCTGCGCACGACGCTGCTCGAGCGCGGCGAGCTCGCTGCGGGCTGCTCGTCGGGCAATGCAGGGCTCATCTGCCCGAGCCACTCGCTGCCGCTCGCGACGCCCGCGGCGCTCGCCGAGGGGATCCGCGGGCTCACCCGGCGCGACGCCGTCTTCTCGATCCGCCCGCGACGCGACACCCTCGGGTGGCTGGCGCGGTTCGCCGCCTCCTGCCGCACCGAGCGCGCCGAGCGCGGGCTCCACGCGATCCGCGGGCTCAGCGTCGCGAGCCTCGCGCTGCACGCTGAGCTCGAGCCGCTCGGGACGGGGTTCGAGCGCCGCGGCATCCTCAGCGTCTACGAGACGGAGGCGCGCTTCGCCGCGCACGCTCCCGCGGGGCCGGCGCAGGCCCTCCGGCCGGACGAGGCCCGGGCGCTCGAGCCCGCGCTCAGCGGCGAGATCGCGGGCGCCGTCTACTTCCCGGACGAGGCTCACGTCGACCCGCTCCGGTACGTTCGCGCCGTCGGCGAGGCGGCGGCGAGAGCAGGCGCCGCGATCGAGACGAACGTCGAGGTGCGGTCGCTCGCGCCGCTCGAGACGAGCGCGGGGCGCTTGCGGCCGCAGACGATCGTGCTCGCTGCCGGCGTGTGGAGCGCCGGCCTCGCGCGCGGCCTCGGCGTCCGTGTGCCGCTCACCGGTGGCAAGGGCTACCACGTCGACCTCGAGCCGGGCGAGGGCGACCCGCGCGTGCCGATGCTCCTCCAGGAGGCGCGCGCGGCGGTGACGCCGCTCCCGGACCGGCTGCGCCTCAGCGGCACGCTCGAGATCGCCGGGCTCGACGCGACGCCGAGCCCAGCGCGGGTGGACGCCCTCCGGCGCGCGGCGCGGCGGGTGCTCGCGCACGACGGCCGCCGAGAGCTCGACCTCTGGACCGGCCTCCGCCCCTGCACGCCGGACGGCCTGCCGGTGATCGGCCGGGCCGCGGCGGCGCCGTCGCTCATCCTGGCCGCCGGCCACGCGATGAAGGGCCTCTCGCTCGCGCCGGTGACCGGCCGTCTCGTCGCCGAGCTCGCGACCGGCGAGACGCCGTCTCACGAGCTCGG